>Ga0302299_10002328_pt1 | contig 11613 bp, 6 predicted proteins | sample III_Fen_N3_4_FD_198795 | JGI IMG/M metagenome (GOLD analysis project Ga0302299, IMG submission 198795) | Peat permafrost microbial communities from Stordalen Mire near Abisko, Sweden - III_Fen_N3_4 | ecosystem: Environmental > Terrestrial > Soil > Wetlands > Permafrost | place: Sweden: Abisko...
TGACCCCCGGAGGTCTGCTGTGACCGTAGTCGAACTCGGAAACGTCCGCCCCGTCGAGACCGTCGGCGGCCTCTACCACTCCACGTCGGGGCCGGTCGTCCCCGAGGTCGCGCGGGAGATGAACCCCCTCCTCGCCCACACCACGACGATCGTCCTTCCTGACGGGCACGACCCGGCACGTGCGGCGGCCGAGGTCGCCCTGCTGTGGCCGTCGCACTCCACCGACGGCGCCGGGTGGGTCCGCGCGTCCGACGCGGAGGTGGACGAGGAGTTGCGGGACCTGTTCGGTCTCAAGCCGATCGTCGGGCCGACGATGCTGCTGACGAACGCCGGGCTGGACTTCTTCGCGAAGCAGGCCGCCGGTGCCGCGTCCGCGACAGCGGTCGCGAAGTGGATCGCGTTGACGGCGAACGCGACGGCGGCGGGGGCGACGGACACGACCCTGACCGCTGAAATCGTCACTGGTGGTGGGGGTCTCATCCGGGCGGCGGGGACGTACGCGCACACGGCGGCGGCGACGACGTACACGGTGTCGAACACGTTCGCGGCGAACGGGTCCGACGCTCTCCCAGTCACTTTGGCGAAGGTCGGGGCGTTCGACGCGGCCTCCGTCGGGAACATGGTGTTCGAGACGCTGCTGTCGGCGACGGCCACCCTGAGCGCGTCGGGCGACTCGTTGGCCCTCACATGGACTATTACTTTGTGATGATCTTGGTGGACATTACCCTATAGTTCGGGGTATGGAAATCAAGCATTGTCACGCCTGTGACCAAGACCTCCCCGTCTCCTCCTTCTACTTCAACGCCGGACGCCCGGATGGCATCAGCGGCTACTGCGCCCCCTGCCACACGGCGGCGTCCAAGGCATCCCGGGACGCCCGCCGCCTCAAGGCGATCGAGCACCTCGGCGCCCGGTGCGTCGCGTGCGGGTACGACGCGGACATCCGGGCACTCCAGATCGATCACATCGACGGCGGGGGCCGCAAGGAGTACCTGTCGACGGGGTCCCACAAGATGCTCAAGGCGATCCTCGCGGGCGCTGAGGGCTACCAGGTGCTCTGCGCGAACTGCAACGTCATCAAGCGGTACGACAACGCAGAGCACAAGGGCGACCGCGTCTACACCCGGGAGGAACCGCAGCACCGGGTCACCAGCCGGGAGTGGACAGAGGAGCGGCGCGTCGAGGTCTCCGCCAAGCTCAAGGCCGCGTCGGATGCGGCAGGGCCAGAGGAACGAGCCCGCCGGGGAGCGCTGACAGCGGCCACCCGGAAAGGCATCCCGAGGGCACGCCCGGAAGGCCAGTGGTCACTCCGCCACGCCGCGTGTGTCGAGTGTGGCCGGACCAGCCAGCCTCACGCCGGTCTCGGCCTGTGCGCCACCTGCACGCACCGGGCGCGTCGTGAACGGCGGAAGGCTGCCGCCGACGAGTAGCTACCTGAGGGGGAGGCCCCGTGTCGAAGACCGGATACACGCTGACGACCGGGGCTGCAGTCGCCCTCGCCCCGGCCGTCCCGAAGACCGTCCTCTGCGTCATCGCCCCCTCCACCTTCGGTGTCGACCTCAAGAAGATGAGGGTCAGCTTCGACGGGGTCACCGCCTCCGCCGTCCCCGTCCTCATCGAGATCTTGAACTCGACCCTCGCCTCGAACTCCACCCCCGGCACCGGCAACACCATCGGCACTGTCAACCAGGCGTACGGCTGCCACATCCCCGCCGGGTTCACCGGGTTCTACAACTCCACCGTCGAGCCGACAGTCCTCACCTCCATCGACGCCTACACGCTCACCCCGACCGGTGGCACCCTCCTGTACGACTGGCCGCTGGGGGACACCCCCGACACGATCCAGTCGAACGGGATCGTCCTACGCTGCACCGCCCCTGCGGTCGTCAACGTGCGGGCAGCGTTCTGGTTCGAACGCTGCTGAGGGGGCGCCGCGTGCCGTGGCTGGTCCGCCCCCAGATCGTCACCCCGTACGGGGTCGGCACCGCCGACGACTACATCCCGATCAGTGACGACCCGGGGCGGAACTCGTACTACGCCACCGCCGACGACACGGTCACCGTCGATGAGGCCACGGAGTACGCCTTCACCGCATACCGCACCGACCTCACCGATGGGATCACCGTGGACGACGCCCTCGCGCAGGACCCCGCCACCCGGGCACGGGGAGGCGCCGAGGCCGTCGCCCTAGCCGACTCGACCTCCGTCGTGGCCCGCCGCGTCCGGGCCGTCACCGGGACCGTCCCCATCACCGACGCGCCCGCCATCATGAAGTGGCTCCACCACGCGGTGATCTTCGCCCCGGCCAACGGCACCGTCACCCACACGGTCACCCCCTCAGCGGGAACCGTCGAAGACGGCGCCCTGTTCACCCCGGCAGCCGGGCACCTCCTCGTCGCCGTCGCGGGCGGCCTGGCCTCCTCAACCACCCCGCCGGGCTGGACCCTCGGCGCGGCGACGAGCGGGAGCGGGGCCCTCTGCCTATGGTGGCGGGTCGCCACCGGCACCACCGACGATCAGGTCGTCGCGACCCACGTCTACACCAACGCCACCCTGCACGTCGAGTTCTTCGAGTTCCCCTCAGCCTGGGCGTTGCTCCAGTGCGTGGCCGCCGCCCACGTCGCGTACAACGGTGGCGCCGGGCCCGTCCTCACCGGCCTCACCTCCCCGGACCTGGTCGTGGCCACACTCGGGCAGGCGTCCTCAACCAGCAGCAACCCGATCACATGGTCGGCCGGGACCAAGCTGAACGGCCCGGTCGGCGGGTACGGCTACATCCTCTCCTCCGCGTTCGCCGAGTCCGTGGCCGGTTCGACGTGGTCGAGTGCGGCGACCACGGGCTGGCCGGTGCAAGTCGAACGTCTCGTCTGGGCAGCGGCCAAGGTCGCCGCCGCCGGGTCGACCCTGTACGGCCCGAACTCGTTCTGGAACAAGCCGATCGGTGGGGCGTGGCCCGTCGACCCCGACAGCGCAGCGATGATCGCCAACATGTGTACGCTGAGCAGCGGCGCCTACGTGACCGGGTCGGTGCTGGCGAACTCCGCGACGTACGGCATCCCGACGGTCTACGCGACAGTCAGCGACCCCCTCTACAGCCTGACGTCGACCTCCGCGCCGATCGGGGCGGAGCCGGTGTCCTGCTACGTCCCGACGACGGCCGTCCCGAACCAGAACAGCCCCGGGCACGTCACCGAACAAGGACGTCTCGTCGTGTTCCAACCCGACGGGACGGAAGTCGACTTCGACGGGTTCACCCGGACCGCAGGCGTCCCAACCCCCGCATCCGTCGGGAAGTGCTCCGGCACCGTGTGGGGGGCAGGCCGGGATGCGTGGGGGACGATGCCCGCGAAGGGTGTCGCCGGGAACGGTGCGGGGATCCTCTCGGGGGTCGCCCTCGCCGGGGGTGTCATCACCGTCGCCGAGATGGCCGCCGGGGTCATCCCCCACGCCCTGCAGATCAACATGCCGTTGGGGTTGGTCCGCAACGGCGGCCCGTTCTGGCCCGTCGCACGGAACACCGGGTTCTACGCCGGGACCTCCTACATTCCCCTCGGCGCCCGCATCGCCCTCGACCCCGCCTACGACGTCGCCGGGTCCGCGTTCCCCGCCTGGAAGAAAACGATCCTGACGGCGCTGCAGACGTACGGGGCGATCGTCTCCGACCGGGAGGGGACCGCGATCCGCGTCCACGGCCAGTGGACGGGTGTCGACGCCGACTGGACGGGCCTCGGCGTCGGCATCGACGTCACGTTGGGGGACCTGCCCTGGTCGTCGTGCCGGGTGATGGCCCTGTCGCTGCTCAGCGCGGGCGACCCCGCCTGGTTCTGACCCCGGACGGGGGGCCCCGGCATGGCCGTCACCTTCGTCCAGCAGGCCAGTGGGACCAACGTGACAGGGGCGACAACCGTCGTCACCTCCATCACGAGCACGGCCGGGGACACCCTCATCGCCTGCGTCCACGTCGCCACCTCCACCCTGACGATCACGTCGGTGGTGGATTCCGCCGGGGGCACGTGGACCCTCGCGAACGGCACGTTCCGGTCCGGCAGCAACACCCGGGTCGCGATCTACTACCGGATCGGGGCCCCAGCGGTCACGTCGGTCACCGCAACCATGTCGGCGAGCGTGGTCGCGAAACTCCACATCACCGAATGGTCGGGGATCTCCGTGTTGGGGCCGACTGCCGTGGGGAACACGGCGGCGACGACCACCCCACCGGCTGTCAACGTCGCCCCCGTCGCTGCCTCCCTCGTCATCTCCGCGATCACCTACCCGTCGAACACGGTCCCGACCCTCAACGCCGGGTCCGGGTCGTCTGCCGGGTTCACGGCGTTGACGACGACGTCGAACAACACGAACACGTCCGCGCAGGCGTACCGGATCAGCGCGGCGGGGACGTGGGGTCCGACGTGGACAACCCCCAACGTCGCGTCGGCGACGGTCACCGCCGCGTTCACCGCCGCCGGTGCCGTGTCGAACCCGCGCACCGCCACCGACACAGTCCCCGTCAGCGACGTCGCAGCGGGCGGGTCCACCGCCGACACGACGGCGTTCACCGGGGACACGACGTTCCTCACCGCCGACGGCCGGTCCGGGACTCCCGCGAGCAAGACCGCCGCCGACACGGTCACGATCAGCGATGGGACGTCGCGGACCGGGTCTAGGGGCCGCCCGGTCGCAGACTCGGTCCCAGTGTCGGATGCGGCACCGGCGACGACGTTCATCCCGAACCCGCCGCCAGCGCACCCCCCGATGGTCGTCAACGCGGCAGCGTTGAACCTGGCGCGGTCGCGGCACCGGTGGCGGGTCCAGCCTGAGGTGCAGATCGTCCCCACCTTGCAGGTAGCTCCGCCGCCGGTCGTCGCCGACTTCATTCCGATCAGCGACGTCACCACCCGCACCGTCCAGACGCCGAGGACACCGGCGGACACCGTCCCTATCGGGGACGCGGTGACGGCCGGGCACGCGCTCACCGGCAAGCCCGCCGACACCGTCCCCGTCGCGGCAGTGGTGCGGGGCGGGTTCCGCGCCCTCGACACCGTCCCGATCTCGGATGCGGTGACGTCGTCGGCGTCCCACGGCGCGGCCGACACCGTCCCCATCAGCGACCTGCCCTCCCGGACCGGCGCGCATGTCGCGTTCCCCGGCGACACGGTGCCCGCAGCGGACGCAGCGTCCGCCGGGGGTACGCGGGCTAGGGCAGCAGCCGATACGGTCCCTGTAGCTGACGTGACGGCCCGCACCGGCGGTCACCAGAGGACCGCCACCGACACGGTCCCGGTCACCGACGTCGCAGTGCCCGGGGCGACCGGGAAGACCCGCACCGCCACCGACACGGTCCCCGTCTCCGCGACCGGGGCTGGCACCCTCGCCCGAGGTGCAGCCCCCGCCGACACGGTCCCCGTCGCCGACCTACCCGGCCGGACCAGCGCCGTGGGGAAGGCACTCACCGACACCGCCCCGATCAGCGACACCCCTACCCGCGTACGGGGTGGGGCGCGGCCGGTCGCCGACACGGTCCCCGTCACCGACGCCACCGCCCGGGTACGCACCGCGCCACGTGCCCCCGCCGACGCCGTCCCGATCACCGACAGTCCGGCTGGGTCCCCGGCGGTGTCCCGGCAGGCCACCGACACGGTCCCTGTCTCCGCTGCCGTGTCCACCGCCGGTGGCGGCGTCGTCTCCACCGCCGACGCCGTCCCGATCACCGACGGCGCGGCGGCCGTCACCCACCGGTCGACCACCGTCACCGACACCGTGTACGTCTTCGCCGCCGTCACGGGCACCCCCGCCGTCGCCCGGCAGGCCACCGACACGATCCCCGTATCGGCCGTCGCGGCCGTCACGGGCCGGGCCCTGTACCCCGCCGACACCGTCCCCGTCTCGGACGGCGTCCCAGTCCAGGGCGCCGCTGGCCGGGCACGCCTGGCAGCCGACACCGTGCCCCTCACCGACTCGGTCGTACGGGCCGGTTCCCGCACCAGGGCCGTCCCCGATACGGTGCCTGTCGCTGCCGTCATCACCGCCACACCCACCCTCCACCCCCGCCCGGCCGACTCGGTCCCGATCGCCGACACGACCAGCTACGGGTCGGCCCGGGTCCGGACGGTCACCGGTAACGTCCCCATCAGCGACGCCGTGGCGGGGCTGCGGGCGGCGGGGAAGTCCGCGACCGACACCCTCACCATCACCGACACGGTCACCGCCGGGGTCGCCCCCCGCGCCGCCGACACCCTCACCCTCACCGACACCGCCGACGGGGTCCCTGCGTACGTTCCCCGCCTCGACATCGACTGGACGTTCACGTCGGCCGGGCCCACCTGGACGTTCAACCCCGACCTGTGAAAGGGGCCCCCCGGTGGACCTTGGGTATCTGGAGTTGGGCGGCGGCGGCATCACCGTCCGCATCTACTTCCAGCAGGGGTTCCAGCCCGCCGACGGGCAGACCCTCGCCGACGCCCCCCTCATCGACGGGCCACGCGGCTACTGCCTCGACCTGACCAACGTCACCGGTGATCCGTGCCGGGTCACCGTCTACGGGGTCAGGGACCAGGCGTTCCTCGTCCAGATCGGGCAGGGCGACCCGGTCACCTCGGGGGCGGGCCGGTCCCGGACAGCCGCCCAACTCGCCCAGGCCGGGTTCACCACGCGGGGTGACTGCGGGATGGTCGCCGTCGGCCAGTGAGGTAGGTCGGGGCGATGACGCTGTGGCTGAACCGGGCGACGGTCCAATACTCGGGATCCACGGGCAGCGTCACGATCAACCCTGCCTCGGGCGGGACGCTCCTGTCCGGCACACGGTTCACGCCGACCGCCGGGCGTCTGCTGGTCGCCCTCGTCTCCGGTGGCATCACCGCAACAACCCCCTCGGGCTGGACGCTGCCGACCGGTGGCAGCGCGGTCGGCAACAGCGGTCTCTACCTCTTCACCAAGACGGCTGCCGGTAGCGACACGCTGACGACGACGAACAACGGCGCCGGATACCCGGGGTTCGTTGATTTTTTCGAGTTCGAAGAAGGCTCGATCTTCGTCTCCTCGGTCGCGGCGACCGGGGTAGCGAACGCTGCATCGGGGCCTACGGTCACCGGCCTGGGCGGCACCCTCCTGTGCGTCCAGACCTGTGCGATGGCGACGTTCGGCGCGCTCGGCTCGGCCTCGTACAGCCACGGGTCCGGCACTGAGGTCGATGACATCTTCATCGACTTCGACGGCTCCCACACCGGCATCGTCACGTCCAGCCTCTACGTCGACGGGGTCACGGCGACGACGTGGGCCGGGCCGACCGCCACGTGCACGTCGTCGGCGAACACGCAGGAACGCCTCTCCTGGGCCGTCTACGTCTCCACGTCCGCGACCGCCCTCACTGCGACCAGCCTCGCCGCCGCCGGGTCGACCACGAATACCAGCCCGTACACGACGGCGTCGATCAGCCCGGCCGCCAACTCGCTTCTCATCGCCGCGATCTCCGCGACGGGAACGTCCGTCGCCACACCGACCATCTCCGGCCTGTCCCTGACCTGGAACCTCATCACCGCTGACCAGGTCGGCACCGGTAAGTATCTGGCGATCTACTCGGCGCAGTGCGGGGCGAGTCCAGGGTCCGGTACGTGTTCGATCGGCATCTCGACCACCCCGACCGGCTGCGCCTGGTCGATCACCCAGGTCCAGCATCACGACACGACCACTCCGATCGTTCAGCACAACTTCGCGACCGGGACCAGCACCGGGCCCGCCGTGACCCTGTCGGCGGCCGGAGCGTCCGGCAACCGCACCCTCGGCTTCGCCACCGCCGTCCAAACCACGGGGATCACCCCGGAGGCGGGCTGGTTCGAGATCTCCGAGGTCGGCTACTCGACCCCGTCCAACCGCCTCGGAACCGGCTGGAATCCGGCCGCGTTCGACGCCACCGTCACGGCGACGATCGGCGCGTCGGTCCTGTGGGGCATCACGGCGCTGGAACTTGCTGCCGTGTCCACGGGGACCCCGTACACGGGGACCGCGACCGACACCGTCTCCATCTCCGACGCCCCCACGCAGGCCGCGACGACGCGGACCCGCACCGCCGCTGACAGCGTCCCGATCTCCGATGCGGCTCCGGTCCAGGCGTCGGCGACCCGGACGCGGGCGGCGGCGGACACCGTCCCGGTCTCGGATGCGCCGACGCAGGCCGCTAGGACGCGGACGCGGACGGCAGCGGACACCGTCCCCGTCTCGGATGCCGCCCCCGCGCAGACGGTGACCCGCCCCGCGAGGGTCCGGACCTCCGCCGACACCATCCCCGTCGGCGACGCCTTGGCCGGGGCGGCAGCGCGGGCCCGGACGTCGGCCGACACGGTCCCGGTCACCGATGCAGCACCCGCGCAGACGGTAACCCGGCCCGCCCGGGTGCGGACCGCCACGGACACCGTCCCGGTCACCGATGTTGCTGTGGGCGCTGTCCCGACGACGACCGACGACACGACCCTGATCCTTGTCGACTCGACGGTCCTCACCGCTGACGGCCGGTACCTGTCCGTCGCCCCCCGCACCACCGGCGACACCGTCCCGGTCAGTGACGGGCTGGTCCGTGCCGCAGCGTCCCGGGCGCGGACCTCGGCTGACAGTGTCCCGGTCTCGGATGCGGCGCCCGCCCAGACCGTCACCCGGCCCGTCCGTACCCGGACCTCGGCCGACACCGTGCCCGTCTCGGATGCCGCCGCGCAGGGTGCGGCGGGCCGGACCCGCACCAGCGCGGACAGCGTGCCGGTATCGGACAGCCCGGGGAGGGTCCGGAGCGGCCCGAGGACTGCCGGAGACAGCGTCCCCGTCGCTGACGGCCTGGTAGGGTCCCCGGCGAAGTCCAGGGCCGTAGCGGACAGCGTGCCCGTCTCCGACGCCACCCCCGCCCAGGGCGCGGCCACCCGGACCCGCACCGCCACAGACTCCGTCCCCGTGTCCGACGCGGCCCCCGCGCAGACCGTCACCCGCCCGCCACGGACCCGGACCGCCGCTGACAGCGTCCCGATCAGTGACGCGGTCGTCGGGGCCCTGACCAGTGGCCTCACCCGCACCGCCGCCGACACGGTGGCCATCTCCGATGCGGCCCCCGCCCAGACGGTGACCCGCCCGGTCCGGGTCCGCACAGCGGCCGACTCCGTCCCGGTCTCCGACGCCCTGGGCCGCACCCCGAACGCCAACCGGCTGATCTTCCCGTTCTACATCTACCCGAACCCGACGACCGAGTGGGACCGCATCATCGCGGACCACTCGGGGATCGCCTACCTGATCGCGGACGACCGGTCGGGGTACCTCACCGGGTTCTCCCCGGACGCCAACTACACCGCCGTCCTCGCCCGCGCCAAGGCAGCCGGGGTCCCCCTCGCCTACTACGTCGACTCGAACTATGCCGCGACCTCAGCGGCCGACGTCATGGCGAACATGGACACGTGGGTGTCGTTCTACGGCCCGCCCGATGCGTGGTTCGTTGACCAGTGCTCCCCGTCCGCCGCGAACATCACCTACCACCAGACGATCTACACGCATGCGGCGGGGAAACCCGTCATCATCAACCACGGGACCACCCCCGATGAGGCGTTCCTGTCGACGCCCGGCGTCTCCGACATCGACTGCATCGTGGAGAACACGGCGAGCGTGGTCGAGCCGTGGACGTACCCGTCGTGGCTGTCCAGCTACCCGCCGACCCGGTTCTACGCCCTCGCCTACAACTCCACGAACCTGACCACGACGTGGAACAGCATCCCCCCGACGGTCTACTACCGGTTCATCTCCGACACGGCCGTCTGGTTCGGCCTCCCCGCGTTCCTGACAGCGGAGCAGGCCCTCGGCGTCGGCGCATCCCGGACCCGCACCTCCGCTGACACGGTCCCCGTCTCCGACTCCCCGGCACGGGTCACCCCACCGGCCGTCCGCACCGCCACCGACACCGTCCCCGTCAGTGATGCGGCCCCGGTCCGGGCGCCGTCGACCAGGACCCGCACCGCCACCGACACGGTCCCCGTCAGTGACAGTCCGGCCCGGACCGCCGGGCACGCCCGCCCCGCCACCGACACCGTCACGATCACGGATGCGGCGCCCGCCCAGGCGGCGACCACCCGGACCCGCCCGGTCGCCGACACCGTCCCGGTCGCTGACGCCGTCGACCGGGGCGGCCGGTTCACCGACGCCTTCGAGTCCGGGACGACCGCCGCCTGGCCCACCGTCACCGGCGCCCCGCCCGTCCTCACCGCCGCCGCCGCGACCGGCACGTACGGGCTGCGCCTGTCCCCGGCGAACAGCGCCAAGCAGGTCGGCACGTCCACCACGAAGTGGCCGCAGACCGAGGGGTGGGCGGCCCTCGCCTTCCGGGTCCGGTTCAACGCCCTCCCGACGATCGGCACCAGCGCCGACATCATCACCCTGTCCAACGGGTTGACGGTCAACAACTTCGACTTCTACGTCCGCTCCACCACGGGCACGTTCACGTGGGACGTCCTCGGGACCGACTTCATCGACACCGGTATCGTCCCGGTCCTCGGGGTCTGGTACACGGTCGAGGCCCGCGTCTGGTACGGGTCGACCGTCTACACCGCCGAGGTCCGGATCAACGGGGCGGCGCAGGGGACCGTCACGTCCGTCGGGCAGACCGCCACATTCGTCCGGTCCATGTCCTTCGGGGCCAGTGCGACGACGAAGACGTACGAGTTCGACCTGGACGACGTCCAGATCAACGTGCTGGCGGGGCAGCCCGCACCCATCGGCCTCCGACCTCTCCTGGCCGGTGTCGCCGACACGGTCCCGGTCACCGATGCCGCTGTCGGGGTCATCGGCGCCTACAACGCCGCCGACACCGTCCCCGTCTCCGACGTCGTCGCCCAGGCTGCGACCAGCCGGGCACGGACGGCAGCCGACACGGTCCCCGTCTCCGACGGCACGACCCGGACGGGCACCCGGCCGCGCACGGCCGCCGACACGGTCCCCGTGTCGGACGCTGCACCGGCGCAGACGGTTACCCGCCCGGCGCGGGTGCGGACGGCCACGGACACGGTGCCGGTCTCGGATGCGGCGGTCGGGTCCACCCCGCCCGCCGTCCGGGCCGCAACCGACACGGTCCCGGTCAGCGACGCGGCACCCACCCAGGGGACAGCGTCACGGCCCCGCACGGCCGCCGACACCGTTCCCGTCACGGACACGCCCGCCCGGACGGTCACCGTTACCCGGCCGCTGGCGGACACGGTCCCCGTCTCCGACGCTGCACCGGCGCAGACGGTCACCCGCCCGGCGCGGGTCCGCACCGGGGCCGACACGGTACCCGTCGCTGACGCCCCCACCCAGGCGTCGGCGGCTAGGGCCCGCACCGGCGCGGACAGCGTCCCCGTCAGTGAGGCCCTCACCCGGGCACCGGCCGCTAGGGCCCGCACCACCGGCGATGCGGTCCCGGTCTCGGACGGCCTCACCCGAGGCGCGGCAGGCCACCCCCGCAGCGTCGCCGACGTCGTCCCCGTCGCCGACTTCCCCCCGGGCCTGCAACACGCCCTCCCCGCCGACACCGTCCCGGTCAGCGACGTCACCGACCGGGCCCTGTTCCTCGGGACCACCGCCCACGACACCGTCCCCATCACCGGCGTCCCCACCGCC
>Ga0302299_10002330_pt1 | contig 11601 bp, 6 predicted proteins | sample III_Fen_N3_4_FD_198795 | JGI IMG/M metagenome (GOLD analysis project Ga0302299, IMG submission 198795) | Peat permafrost microbial communities from Stordalen Mire near Abisko, Sweden - III_Fen_N3_4 | ecosystem: Environmental > Terrestrial > Soil > Wetlands > Permafrost | place: Sweden: Abisko...
GCTCCTTTGGCAGAACCGGTCGGGAAAAGCGAAGGCCCCCCACGGGTCGTGGGAGGCCTGCGCGTCGGGGACTCGTCGATCCCGGCGCGCGCTAACTAATGATCTGGGTGCTGTGCACGAGGTCAGCCTAGCGCGCCGGTAGCGATTCGTTGGCAAACCCGTCCACGTGGCTTGCAGCGGCGCGGGGCGGGAAGGCATAGATCCGGGCCAGCACCAGGGCCGCACCCGAGATCGAGGTCGCGGCATAGACCTGGTCCGCAAACACGTGGGCACCCAGCCCGTAGACGCCGAAGACCGACGCCTCCAGCGCGAGCACCACCCAGGTCTGCGGCGAGAGACCCGAGACGTCGGGCGAACGCCAGGCGGTCGTTGCGGCCGGAGCGACGAACCACAGGATCGAGCAGCCCAGCACGATGTCGATCAGAGCAAGCCCGAAGACGCGGTCGATCACGGCGGTCAGCATCAGCGTCGACGCCCAGATCCCCGGTGCCTGCCATGACATCCGTCCACCGAGTCGGAGCACGAGAAGGAGGGACAGCGCCGTCGCAGGGATGCCCACCGCGGACGCGATGACCACCCACGGTTTGGCGTGCCCGATCCCGTAGAGGGTCCAGCCGACCAGACTGATCAGGCTGTTGGCCAACGAGTCGGCGCTGACCCCGGCAGAGCTGCCGGTGCGCCGCAGCCGGATGAGCTGTGGCAGGGCGAACCAAGCGGCAAGGATGACGCTGAGCAGACCCAGCAGGTCGACGGCAGACTGGCCGAACAAACGCGCGGACACGCGAGGCACCTCTTCATAGACAGGCCACAAGAAAAAGACCCACGCCTGGTGGCGCGGATCTGTCGCTCGCGGAGAGGCTCCATCGTCTCATCCGCCGCCGGGGGGCGGTCAACTCGATTAGGCCGTTCGGGACGTGAGACCTCTCACGCCGTCAGAACCTCAAGTCAGGGAACAAGTTCGTGGCGCCAGCCGTGCGGGTCGGGGGCGTGTCCGGTCTGGATGTCGAGCAGCGCAGCGCGAAGTCGGGCGGTCACCGGACCGGTGCCTCCGTCGCCGACGGTCCACGAGTGCTCGGCTGACTTCACCGCACCGACCGGAGTGATGACGGCTGCGGTGCCGCACGCGAACACCTCGGTGATCTCACCGGATGCGTTGCCCTCCCGCCACGCATCGGTCGAGATCCGACCTTCTTCTGCGCCGTAGCCGAGGTCGCCGGCCAAGGTGAGCAACGAGTCCCGGGTGACGCCCGGCAGGAGCGTCCCGGTGAGCGCCGGCGTCACGATCCGGGCCGAGTCGCCGGAGCCGTAGACGAAGCAGAGGTTCATGCCGCCCATCTCCTCGACCCAGCGGTGCTCGTTCGCATCGAGCCACACCACCTGGTCGCACCCGCGCTCGGCGGCCTGCGCCTGCGCGATGAGTGAGGCCGCGTAGTTGCCGGCGAACTTGGCCTCGCCGGTCCCGCCGGGTGCGGCGCGGGTGTACTCCGTCGACAGCCACACGGTCACGGGCTTGAGCCCACGCGGGAAGTAGGCACCGGCGGGGCCGGCGATGAGCAGGTACAGGTACGAAGACGCGGGTCGCACACCGAGGCCGACCTCGGTCGAGAACATGAACGGGCGCAGGTAGAGGCTGTGCTCCGGTTCGCGAGAAACCCAGCCCTGGTCCTGGGCCACGAGGGCCTCGATCGACGCAAGGAACAGGTCCTCGGGAAGCTCCGGCATCGCCATCCGTCGCGCCGAACGCTGGAACCGACGGGCGTTCTCGACCGGCCGGAACGTCGCGATCGAGCCGTCAGGCTGCACGTACGCCTTGAGCCCCTCGAAGATCGCCTGGCCGTAGTGCAGCACCATGCTCGCGGGATCCAGGGACAGCGAGGCGTAAGGGACGAGCTGTGCGTCGTGCCAGCCGCGGCCGGCGTCCCACGCGATGCTGACCATGTGATCGGTGAAGTACCGGCCGAAGCCAGGGTCGGCGACCCGGGCAGCCCGCTCCGCGGCGGCGAGCGGCGAACCGGTGGGCTTCAGGGCAATCAGCTCGGGCACGGTCATCGCTCCACGATAGTCAGCCGGCGGCACGTGCGGCGAGTGCATCCCCGATGGCGCTGGTCGAGCGCTCCGGACCGCCCAGTCGCTCCAGCAGGTCGGCGGCGGCAGCGGCGTTGACGCGCTCGGCGGCTTCGACGTAGCCGAGGTGCTCGAGCAGCATCGCGACCGACAGGACGGTTGCGGTCGGGTCGGCCTTTCCTTGCCCGGCGATGTCGGGGGCGGAGCCGTGCACCGGCTCGAACATGCTGGGGTTCGTGCCGCTCACGTCCAGGTTCCCGCTGGCCGCAAGCCCGATGCCGCCGGCGATGGCCGCGCCCAGGTCGGTGATGATGTCCCCGAAGAGGTTGTCGGTGACCACGACGTCGAACCGCTTCGGGTCGTTAACGAAGAACATCGTGGCGGCGTCGACGTGGAGATATTCGGTGGTGACTCCGGGAAACTCGGCTGCCACCTCGTTGAACGTCCGAGTCCAGAGGTCTCCGGCGTGGGTCAGCACGTTGTTCTTGTGAACCAAGGTGATGTGGTGCCGCGGGCGCGCGGCGGCCCGGCCGAACGCGTCGCGCACGACGCGCTCGACCCCGTAGCGAGTGTTGAGGCTCTCCTCGGTGGCCACCTCGTGCGGCGTACCGCGGCGCAGGAACCCGCCCGACCCGGCGTAGGGGCCCTCGGTCCCCTCACGGACGACGACCATGTCGATCTGCTCGGGAGTCACTCCCGCCAGCGGCGTGGGCGCGCCGGGCAGCAGGCGGACCGGACGCAGGTTCACGTGGTGGTCCAGCTCGAACCGCAGCCTCAGCAGCAGTCCCCGCTCGAGCACGCCACTAGGCACGCTCGGGTCACCGATCGCACCCAGCAGGATCGCGTCGTGCCTGCGCAGCTCAGCCAGGTCGGCGTCAGGCAGGGTCTCGCCGGTGGCGAGGTAGCGCCGCGCCCCGAGGTCGTACTCGGTCGTCTGCACCTCGAAGCCAGCAGCGGGCGCGACCGCGCGCAGGACCTTGAGGCCCTCGGCGACAACCTCGGGACCGATGCCGTCGCCGGCGATCACAGCAAGACGAAGGGTGCGTGTCATACCGACGAGGGTACGACCGCGTCTCGCCTTTTGACCCGCCCGTCTTACCTTATGAGACGTCAGGCGTCGAGGTCGACCGAACGGCCGGAGTGGGCACCGATCTCGGCGACGATGCTCGCGAGCACCTCAGGCGAGACAGCGGTGTCGACGGTCAGGGCCATCAGAGCGTGACCGCCCCGCTCGTCGCGGCTGACCTGCATGCCACCGATGTTGATCCCGGCGGCACCGAGCAGGTGCCCGACGGAACCGACGACGCCCGGCTTGTCGTGATAGCGGAAGAACGCCAAGTGGTCGCTCGGCGCGAGATCGACGTCGAACCCGTCGACCTCCACCAGCTTCTCGATCCGCTTGGGGCCGACCAGAGTGCCCGAGACCGACACCGTGCTGCCGTCGGCCAGGATGCCCCGCACCGTGATCAGGTTGCGGTGGTCAGGGCTGTCGAGGTTGGTGGTCAGAGCGACCTCGACGCCGCGCTCCTTCGCCAGGAGCGGCGCGTTCACGTACGAGACGGACTCCTCGACGATGTCCGCGAAGACCCCCTTGAGCGCCGCCAGCTCGAGCACGGAGACGTCGAGGGCCGCGATCTCGCCCCGCACCTCGACGTCGATGCGGGAAGCAACACCTCCGGCGAGGGCCGTGAAGATGCGACCGAGCCGCTCGGTCAGGGGCAGACCCGGCTTGACGTCCTCGGCGATCACGCCACCCTGGACGTTGACCGCGTCGGGCACGAGCTCGCCCGCGAGTGCGAGCCGCACCGACCGGGCCACCGAGATGCCCGCCTTCTCCTGGGCTTCGTCGGTGCTCGCACCCAGGTGGGGCACGGCCACAACCTGGTCGAAGGCGAAGAGCGGACTGTCGGTGCACGGCTCCTTGGCGTAGACGTCGAGGCCGGCACCGGCGACCCGGCCGTCCTCGAGCGCCCGAACCAGAGCAGCTTCGTCGACGATCCCGCCCCGGGCCGCGTTGATGATGCGTACGGTCGGTTTGACCTTGTGCAGCGCCTCGTCACCGATCAGCCCGACCGTCTCGGGCGTCTTGGGCAGGTGCACGGTGATGAAGTCGGACGTGGCGAGCAGCTCGTCGAGGCTCATCAGCTTGACGCCGATCTGGGCGGCCCGCGCCGGCTGGATGTAGGGGTCGTACGCCACCACGCGCATGCCGAACGCGGACAGTCGCTGGGCCACCAGGGCGCCGATGCGACCGAGCCCGACCACGCCGAGCACCTTGTCCTGCAGCTCGACCCCGCTGTACTTGGACCGCTTCCAGGCGCCGCCCTTCAGTGCCGCAGCGGCCGGCGCGATGTTGCGCGCACTCGCGATCAGCAGCCCGACCGCCAGCTCGGCCGCTGACACGATGTTGGACTGGGGTGCGTTGACGACCATCACGCCGGCCTGGGTTGCCGCCGGGACGTCGACGTTGTCGAGTCCGACGCCAGCGCGCGCGACGACCTTCAGCTTCGGCGCAGCGGCCAGGGCCTCGGCGTCGATCTGGGTGGCGCTGCGGATGAGCACCGCGTCGACATCGGCCAGAGCGGGCAGCAGCACGGCCCGGTCGGCACCGTCGCAGTAGCGGATCTCGAAGTCGGGCCCGAGGGCTTCGACGGTGGCCGGGGACAGCTCTTCGGCAATGAGGACGACGGGCTTGGTCACGTGCGGTCAGCGCCTTCGGTCGGGGCCTTCGACGGGCTATGGCCGGAGACAGCATCGTACGAGGGCTTGTGAACGGATTCACATTGGTCCACATAGTGAAACCGCGGGGTCATCCGATCGGTTGTAATTCGCCTCCGCAGGGTCAAAGCCGGTCCGCGGGGCTGGGCTGCTGTCGCTCCCTGCTCGTACGCTTCTCCGAATGCCGGTCCTGCCCGTGGGGGGCGTCGACCACCTGCACGACGATGCGCAGTTCTTGCGAGGGGAATCCGCCAATGCTCAACCGACCGATCCGCCGATCCCGGCTCACCGCCGCTGTCGCCTCCGGCGCGATGCTCGGCTCGCTCGCTGTGGGAATCCCAGCCGTCGCGCACGCCGACGGGGTGCCGCAGATCGGTCGGGTGAGCCCTCGGCCCAGCGACCAGACGATCTCGATCGTCGACGGGCACACCTTGGCCATCGCCCAGGTCGGCTCGAAGATCGTCGTGGGCGGTGACTTCACCAAGGTGGGTCCTGGTCAGCGCGGAGCGGCCGGCGTCGTCGACCTCGGTGCCGGGCAGTTCGGCAGCGCCTTCCCGGACGTCGTGGGCAGCGTCAGCACGGTGGTTGCCGACGGGAGCGGCGGCTGGATCATCGGCGGAACCTTCACCAGCGTCGGTGGGCAGGCGCGCAGCAACCTGGCCGCCATCGACTCAACCGGCGCCGTCACCTCGTGGGCGCCTCTGACCGACGGAGCTGTTCGCTCCCTCGTGGTCGACTCCGGATCGGTCTACGTCGGCGGAGCCTTCACGACGGTCGGCGGCTCGGCGGCGGCCGGCGTCGCCAAGCTCGACCGCGCCACCGGCGCCGTGCTCTGGAACGGGCTGGCGACCGGCGGCATCGTTCAGACCGTCGCCCTGTCCAGCGACGGCGCGACCTTGTATGTCGGGGGCGCCTTCACCTCCCTGGCCGGCTCGAACGCCCAGGCCCGCATCGGCGCGCTCGACACTGCGACCGGCGCCCGCACCGCGGCCTTCCTGCCCGGCTCGGCCAACCAGCCCGTCAGCGCCTTCGCCGTCGACGGTGCGAGCCTGTGGGTCGGCGGCGACTTCACCAAGCTCGGCGGCATCTCCCGCAACCACCTCGCCAAGGTGAACGCAGCCACCGGCGCGCTGGACAGCCTGGCGGTCGCGGTCAACGGTCACATCAACACCCTGGTCGTCGACCCCGCGGTCAGCACGATGTACCTCGGTGGCACGTTCAGCACGGTCGGCGCCCTCGCCCGGGCCAACCTCTCCGCGGTCAACACCACCACCGGAGCGGTCGGCGCCCTCACGTTGCCCACGATCAGCGGCACCGTGGCAGCCATCGCCCTCGACAGCGCCGGTGTGATCGACATCGCCGGGAGCTTCTCGCTGCTGCCCGAGCGCACGGCACCCAAGGTCCTCGCGAAGGTCACGGTGGCCACCAGCGCCGTGGCGGCCCTGATCCCCTACCAGGCCACGCCCAAGTCGCTCGCCCGCACGCCGGTCAGTGGCACCAGCGGGGCGCTGGCTCTGGCCCACGTCGGCACATCGCTCTTCGTCGGCGGCGACTTCTCCGACTACGGCCTGGTCACCCGCAACCACCTCCTGGCGTACGACCTGGCCACCGGCGCCCTCGACCTCTCCTGGAACCCAGCACCCGATGGGGACACGATCTACGTCGCCCGCGGCAGCGCCGACGGCATCTCGGTCTACATCGGCGGCGCGTTCGCCACGATCGGCGGCGTCGCGCGTCGCAACCTGGCCAAGCTGGCCATCTCCGACGGCACCGTCGACCCAGCGTTCGACCCCTCGCCCGACTCGTACGTCAAGGACCTTGAGGCGACGACCACCGCGGTGTATGCCACCGGCAACTTCGACAACATCAACGGTGCTCCCGCCTCCAAGCTCGCCGCCGTCAACCCGACCACCGGCGCGACCCTCGGCGACTTCAGCCTCCCGCTGACTAACCCAACCAACGACGCGTCCGAGGGTGGTGGCCGAGCGCTGGCCCTGTCCCCCGACCAGACCAAGCTGATGGTCATCGGCAACTTCGCGACGATCGGCGGCATCGACCGTCCGCTCATCGCGCAGATCGACATCTCCCAGCACCCCGCTGTCGTCACCAGCTGGCGTACCGAGGTCTACGACCAGCCGTGCGCCCGTGGCCGCAAGGGCTGGATGCGCGACGTCGACATCTCACCGGACGGCACGACCGCCTACGTCGTGAGCTCGGGCCACATCTACTACCCCGCGTGCGACTCGGTGAACTCGTTCCCGATGAACGCGGCCGGTCCGGACGTGAAGCCCAACTGGACGACCAAGATCGGTGACACGATCGAGACCGTCGCTGCGACCGGCACCGGCGTCTACATCGGCGGCCACTTCCGCTACATCGAGACCGAGACGCTGACCCAGAAGCACTTCCAGCTCGCCGTGCTCGACCCGGCGACGGGCAGCAGCCTCAACTGGGAGCCCAACGCCGGCGGCTTCCTCGGCGTGAAGGTGATCAAGTCCCTGCCTTCGGGCCTCTACGTCGGCAGCGACGGCGACACGATGGGTGGCGTCGCGCACGGCCGGTTCGGGTTCTTCCCCGCCCCGGCTCCAGGGATCGAGGTGCGCAAGCAGACGACCACGCCCTGGGTGCTCTCCCCCGGCCAGCTCGTCACCTTCTCGGTCACGGTCATGAACACCTACGGCGACCGCAGCGTCTCACTCACCGGCCTCACCGACCAGCGACTCGGTGACCTCAACGGCCAGGGCACGTGCAGCGTGCCGCAGACCATCGCGGCCAGCTCGTCGTACACCTGCACGGTCTCTGACCAGGTCAACGGGGTCGCGCTGGCTGACATCACCTCGACCGCGACCGCTACGGCCAACAACGGCACGGGCACGATCACCGCGGCCGACACCTCCGACGTGCAGGTGCTCACCAGCGCCCCGACCTTCCGGCTGCGCCTGGCCTCGGGTCCGTGGACGGTTACCTACCCGACCGGCAACGTGCAGTACGGCGCCTCGTTCCTCAACATCGACACCCGCAACCCGATCACGGTCAACACCTTGACCAGCCCGCAGTACGGCAACCTCTCGTCCCAGTGCGGGCTGCCGGTGACGATCCAGCCGAACAAGCTGGTCTACTGCCACCTCACCCTTCCGGTGACCGGCGACGTCGGCTCCAAGCCGTCGTTCGCGTTCAGCTCGCAGGCGTCGACCGCGATCGGCAACGTGACGTCCAACGGCTCGGCGAGCATCACGATCCTGCCGCCGCCGGCCGGCGTCCCCGCGCTGATGGTCGTGCACGACACCACGCTGCTGACCGCGTCCGAGACAAGCCTGCGCACGCGGCTCGCCAAGAGCTACAACATCACGACGATCGACGACAACTCCATCACCCCGGCCGCCCTGGCCGGCCAGGCGTTGGTGGTCGTCGGTGGCTCGGTCGTCGAGGCCAAGGTCGGCCCGCTCAAGTTGGTCGACACCCCGATGCTCGTCCTGCGCAACCGCGTGCTCGACGAGCTGGGCATGTCGACGGTGGCCGGGCAGAACCAGGGCAACGTCACCACGGCCACGATCGCCAAGCCGGTCCACCCGCTGTCCGCCGACCTGTCGGGCACCGTAACCGTCAATGGCGCGGCCAAGACGGCCTACTGGGCGACCCCGGGCGCCTCCGCCGCCTCCATCCAGGAGACGGCACCGGGCCAGTCCACCGAGTTCGCGTACCAGCCCGGAGCCACGATGGCCGACGGCAGCACGGCTCCGGACTGCCGGGTGTACTTCTCCGCCGGCGTCTCGACCAGCTTCACCACCCAGCAGTACTCGCTGTTCGACCGGGCCGCCGCGTACGCGTCCTCCGGTTGTGGCAAGAACATGCTGTGGACCGCGGTCGGCAGCGGCGCGTCGACGTACTCCGGCGACGGCCAGCAGGGCACGGCGATCGGGATGAACCAGAACTGGGGTCTGGCGATCAGCCCGGCCGGCGAGGTCTACTTCACCGACACCAACCTGCACTCGATCCGCAAGATGAGCGCGACGGGCGTGGTGACCACGGTCGCCGGCAACGGAGTCGCCGGGTCCACCGGCGACGGCGGACCAGCCACCGCAGCCCGGCTGAGCTCGCCCGCCCGGATCGCCTTCGACGCAGCCGGCAACCTGTTCATCGCCGACTCCGGCAACAACAAGATCCGCAAGATCAACACGAGCGGGATCATCACCACGGTGGTCGGCACGGGCGTCTCGGGCTTCGCCGGTGACGGCGGCCTGGCGACGGCGGCACGGCTCAAGACCCCGTACGACGTGTTCCCAGCGCCCGACGGCTCGCTCTACATCGCCGACCGCGCCAACCAGCGGATCCGCAAGGTCAACCCCGCCGGCATCATCTCGACGGTCGCGGGCAACGGGACCAGCGGCTACAACGGCGATGCCATCGCGGCGACCTCCGCTCGGCTGTTCAACCCGTACAGCGTGGCCCTGGACGCCGTCGGCAACCTCTACATCGCCGACTACGACAACGAGCGGGTGCGGGTGGTCACGTCCGACGGCATCATCAACACCTTCGCCGGCATCGGGGTCGCCACCGCCAACGGCGACGGCGGTCCGGCGAACGAAGCCGGCCTGCACAAGCCGAACTACCTGCAGTTCCTGCCGAACGGCGACCTGTTGATCAGCGAGGTCAACAACGACCGGGTGCGGCTCGTCTCCGACGGGCTGATCTCGACCCTGGCCGGCACCGGGCAGTTTGGTTACCTCGGCGACGGTGGACCGCCCACGTTCTCGACCTGGCAGCGCCCGGCGGCTACCGCACTCGATGCAGCGGGCAACCTGTGGATCGCCGACCGCAACAACCACCGGATCCGCGTCATCAACGCCGGCTAGCACCACCAGGGCCAAGCTTCCTGCAACGTCAGAACGACCGTGGTCATCGGACCACGGTCGTTCTGACGGCTACGGCGGTGGGTTACTCGCCGGCGGGCACGTGGATGAGCTTGCGGTTGACGAACTCGTCGATGCCGTACGGGCCGAGCTCGCGCCCGACGCCGGAGCGCTTCGTGCCGCCGAAGGGAAGGTCAGCACCGCCGCCCTCCGCCTCGTTGATCCACACCATGCCGGTGTCGAGCCGGTTCGCAACGTCGAACGCCACGGCTTCGTCGGTGTGGAAGACCGCGCCGCCGAGACCGAACGGCGTGTCGTTGGCGAGCGTGACCGCCTCGTCGGCGTCGCTCACCTTGTAGATGACGGCAACCGGGCCGAACAGCTCTTCGCGGAAGGCCCGCATCTCGGGGGTCACGTCCGTGAGCACGGTGGGGTTGATGAAGGCACCCGGAGCGTCCGGGCGAGTGCCGCCAGTGCGTACCGTCGCGCCCTTGTCGATCGCGTCCTGCACCTGGGCCATCAGGCCGACCGCTGCCGCCTCGGACGACAGCGGACCGTACGAGGTGGCCGGGTCGAACGGGTCGCCGGTGGTCTGCGCAGCCATCGCCGCGGTGAACTGCTCGACGAACGCGTCGTACAGGCCGTCGGCGACGATGAAGCGCTTGGCGGCGTTGCAGGCCTGGCCGGCGTTCTCCATCCGGGCACTCACGGCCGAGTGGACCACTCCGGGCAGGTCGTCGGTGTCGAGCACGATGAACGCGTCCGACCCGCCGAGCTCGAGCACGACCTTCTTCAGGTGCTGGCCCGCGAGCGACGCGACCGCCGTGCCCGCCCGCTCGCTGCCGGTGACCGAGACCCCACGCACCCTCGGGTCGGCGATGATGTCAGCCACCTGCTCGTTGCTGGCGAACAAGTTGATGTACGCGTCGGCGGGCAGGCCCGCGTCGAGGTAGAGCTGCTCCATCGCGAGCGCCGACTCAGGGCACTGCGGTGCGTGCTTGAGCAGGATCGTGTTGCCTGCCATGAGGTTCGGGCCGGCGAACCGCGCCACCTGGTAGTACGGGTAGTTCCACGGCATGATCCCGAGCAGCGGCCCGATCGGGGCTTTGCGCACGATTGCGCGGCCACCGGTCGACGCCGGGATCGGCTCGTCGGCCAGCAGGGTCGGGCCCTGGTCGGCGTAGTAGCGGTAGATGTCGACCACGAACTCGATCTCGCCGACCGCCTCGGCCGTGGTCTTGCCCATCTCGCGGGTGATCAGCGCCGCGAGCTCGGTGATGCGCTCGGCATACAGATCCGCGACCCGGTGCAGCGTCGCGGCACGGTCGGCGACAGCGGTGCTGCCCCAACCGGGGAACGCTGCGGCCGACCGCTGGATCGCGGCAGAGATCTCGACGTCGGTCGCGGTCGGGAACTTGCTCTCGACGGCTCCGGTTGCGGGGTTGACGACCTTGTACTCGACGCTCACGCGGACTCCTCGGACGACGCCGGCCCCATTGCCGACGTGGGAGCCCACGCTACCGGACCGCGGCTAGCGGGCCGCGGTCCCTTCGGTGTAGTCGTCGTCGTCGCTCTCGACCCAGGACATCAGCTTGCGCAGCTCGCGGCCGGTCGCCTCGATGGGGTGAGCCGCGCCCTTGGCCCGCAACGCCAAGAACTCCGGGCCGCCCGCGTCCTGGTCGTCGATGAAGCGCTTGGCGAACGCACCGTTCTGGACATCGGCGAGCACGGCCTTCATGTTCTCCTTGACGCTCGGGTCGATGACCCGCGGCCCGGAGACGTAGTCGCCGTACTCGGCGGTGTCGGACACCGACCAGCGCTGCTTGGCGATGCCGCCCTCGTACATCAGATCGACGATCAGCTTGAGCTCGTGCAGGCACTCGAAGTACGCGACCTCGGGCTGGTACCCGGCCTCGACGAGCGTCTCGAAGCCGTACATGACCAGCTGGGACGCGCCGCCGCAGAGCAC
>Ga0302299_10002331_pt1 | contig 11598 bp, 6 predicted proteins | sample III_Fen_N3_4_FD_198795 | JGI IMG/M metagenome (GOLD analysis project Ga0302299, IMG submission 198795) | Peat permafrost microbial communities from Stordalen Mire near Abisko, Sweden - III_Fen_N3_4 | ecosystem: Environmental > Terrestrial > Soil > Wetlands > Permafrost | place: Sweden: Abisko...
CTGTTCCCGCTCACCATCGTCACCAACAAGCACCTGCTGCCGATCTACGACCGGCCGATGATCTATTACCCGCTGGACACGCTGGCGGGGATGGGCATCCGCGAGGTCATGGTGATCGTGGGCGGCAAGAGTGTCGGCGACATCGTGGAGCTGCTCGGCGACGGGCGGCACTTCGGGCTGGACCTGACCTACCGCTACCAGCGCGGCGCGCTCGGCATCGCGCACGCGATCGGCCTCGCCCGCGACTTCATCGGCGACGAAGCGTTCTGCGTGGTCCTGGGCGACAACATCCTGCGCGGCGAGCCCCTGGCGGACACCGCGAGCCGGTTCGAGGACGGCCCGTGGGGCGGCGGCACGCTCCTCTATCGCGTCCCGGACCCGGAGCGGTTCGGCGTGGCGGAGCTGGACGCGGGCGGCAACGTCGTGGGGTTCGAGGAGAAGCCGGCCCACCCCAAGAGCGACCTGATCCCGATCGGCGTCTACTTCCTCCGTCCGGACGCCTTCGACGTCATCGAGGGCCTGGCGCCGTCCGGCCGCGGCGAGTTCGAGATCACGGACGTCCTCAACCACTACATCCCGAAGGGCGGCCTGTTCGCCGAGGTGTACGCCGGCCACTGGGCCGACGCGGGCACGGTGCCCTCGCTGCTGCGAGCCGCGGAGCTCGCCGAGGCCGACCACGCCGCGGGCCGCCTCACCGGTCCGACGCCGCGCCCCGCCGACCCGGCGTGACGGACCGCAACGGCCCGGGCGCCCACCTCCTCGTCACGGGCGGAGCCGGCTTCATCGGCTCGGAGCTCGTGCGCCGGCTCCTCGCCCGCCGCGACGGGACGCACGTCACGGTCCTCGACAAGCTCACCTACGCGGGCAACCGCGCCAACCTGGCCGCCGTGGAGGCGGACGAAGAGCAGGCGGCCCGGTTCGTCTTCGTCCGGGGGGACATCACCGACCGCGAGGCCGTGGCCCCCCTGGTGACGGCGGCCGACGCGGTGATCAACGTCGCCGCCGAGACCCACGTGGACCGCTCGATCCTGGACCCGGAGGCCTTCCTCCGCACGGGCGTCATCGGTGTCCACGTGCTGCTCGAAGCCGTCCGCCGCGAGCAGGACCGCGCCCGCGCCGGCGAGCGCGACTCGAGCCCCCGGTTCCTCCAGGTCAGCACGGACGAGGTCTACGGCGAGATCGAGTCGGGCCGCAGCGTCGAGACCGACGTGCTCGCGCCGCGCAGCCCGTACGCCGCGGCGAAGGCGGCGGGCGAGCTGCTCGTCCGCGCCTACCACGTCACGTTCGACGTGGACGCCGTGATCACGCGCGGCTCCAACACCTACGGCCCATACCAGCACCCCGAGAAGCTGATCCCGCTGTTCACGACCAACGCCCTCGAGGGCAGGGCCCTGCCGATGTACGGCGACGGCATGCAGATCCGGGACTGGCTCCACGTCTCGGACCACGCGGCCGGCATCGAGCACGTCCTCCGCCACGGCGAGGCCGGCGAGGCCTACAACGTGGCCGGCGGGACGGAGCTGCCGAACCGCGACGTCATCGCCCGCCTGCTGGCCGCCACGGGCCGCGACTGGTCCATCGTCCGCCGCGTCCCGGACCGCCCCGGCCATGACCGCCGCTACGCGATGGACGGGTCGAAGCTGGCGGCGCTCGGCTGGCGGCCCCGGATGAGCTTCGACGAGGGGCTCCCGGCCACCGTCGCCTGGTACCGCGACCACGAGGCCTGGGTCGCCGGCACGAAGTCGGGCGATTGGGACGCCTACTACGCCCGCCAGTACGGCGACCGGCTCGCCGCCGGGCAGGCGGTCGACGAGGCTGGCTGAGTCGATGCGCGTCGCCGTCATCGGGGTCATCGGCCGGCTGGGCAGCGCGCTGGTCGCGGCGCTCGAGGAGGCGCCGTTCACCGGCCCTCGCGGCCCGGTCCGGTGGGACCAGCCCGAGGTGGAGCTCGACACGCTGACCGCGGCGTCCATCGGCGTGCTGCTGGACCGCGAGCGGCCGGAGGTCGTGATCCACACGGCCGCCTGGACCGACGTGGACGGCAACGCGCGTGACCCTGGGCTGGCGATGCGCCGCAACGGCACGGCCGTCGGCGAGCTGGCGACCGCCTGCGCCGCGCGCGGGATCGACCTGCTGATCATCTCCAGCAACGAGGTCTTCGACGGCACCCGCGCGGACGGCCGAGGGTATGCGCCCGACGACGAGCGGCGCCCGATCAACGCGTACGGGGCCGCCAAGGCCGCGGCGGAGCGCCTGGCGATCGCGGCGTACGAGGCGGACGGGGCGCGCGGTCGCCTCGCCATCGTGCGGACCTCGTGGCTGTACGGGCCACCCGGCGGCGACTTCCCGGCCAAGATCGCCGCCGCTGCGATCCGGGCCCGCGACGCCGGCACGCCCCTCAGGGTCGTCGCCGACGAGATCGGCGTCCCGACGTACACGCCGGACCTCGCCGAGGCGATCGTCGAGCTGGTCGGCGCCGACGCGATCACGGACACGCCGGCGAGGACCGCCATCCACCACCTCGTCAACGGCGGCCACACCTCCCGGGCCGACTGGGCGCGCGAGGTCCTGCGGGCGACCGGGATCGGCGTCGAGGTCGAGGACGTCCCCGCCGGCACCTGGCAGCGCGCGTCGACGCCGCCGCTCTGGGCGGTCCTGGAGCCGACGCCGCTCCCCTCGGGGGAGCCCATGCGCGACTGGCGCGAGGCCTTCGCCGACGCCGTCCCGGCCCTGCGCCGGGAGCTGGGCGATGCACCGGCGGGTCGCGGCTAGGGACCTTCGTGTACCATCCGGGATGGCTCGATTGCCTCCGGTGACCGGGACCTTGGCGCGATGACGCCCGCGGGCGCGCGCCAGGACACTGAGCGGTACCACGCCCCACGAGGCGCGTCACCCCGACCCGGAGCCGAAACCATTGCGCAAGCTGATCCTCGTTGTCGCCGCCTTCCTCGTCGCCTCGCTCGGTGCCGTCGCACCCGCCGGGGCCGGCGCCGCGGTCGCCTCCGGCTCCGCGAACCCCAAGGTGGCGATCATCGTGGGCGCCACCCACGACGTGACCCCGCACTACCGTGCCGACGCGGACGTCATGTACAACGAGGCGATCAAGTACTCGAACAACGTCGTGCGGGTCTACAGCCCCAACGCGACGTGGTCGAAGGTCAAGGCCGCGGTCAACGGCGCCTCGATCGTCATCTACATGGGCCACGGCAACGGCTGGCCGTCCCCCTACGGGAACGACGCCGCCTACACGACCAAGGACGGCTTCGGCCTCAACTACGACGTCAACGGCGATGGCAAGCTGTCCGACTACGAGCTCAAGTACTACGGCGAGCCCTCGATCCGGACCCTAACGCCGGCACCGAACGCGGTCGTGCTCCTGTTCCACCTCTGCTACGCGTCGGGCAACAGCGAGCCTGGTGCGGCCCAGCCGACGATCTCGGTGGCCCGCCAGCGGGCCGACAACTTCGCCGCGGCGTTCCAGGCCGCCGGCGCCCGCGCCGTCGTCGCCATCGGCCTGTCCAACGACCCGTACTACGTGCGGGCGCTGTTCACCACGCGCCAGACCGTCCGCGACTACTGGCTGGCCGGGCCCGACTTCCACAACCACGTGATGTCGTTCGCGTCGACGCGCACGCCCGGCTCGCTCGAGCTGCTCGATCCCGGCTCCACGACACCCGCCAACTTCTACCGCTCGTTCGTGGGCAAGGCCACGCTCCGCACCGAGGACGTGACGGGCGCCGCCTACGCCTCCACCGGCGGGGACCCGGCGTCCATGGTGGTGCCCGGCAACGCCTCGCCGGTCGTGGACGGCACGCCGGTCTACGGTACGCCGGACGACGCGGTGGCCGGGACGAACCCGGTGACGACCGTGACCGCCGCCACGCGGGTGCGGGTGGACGCGAAGGAGCCGGCGGCCTCCGCCGTGGATGGCTCGCCGGTCTACCGCATCCACACCGACGCGATCCCGCAGGGCTGGATGACCGGCGCCACGCTCATCCCGCGCGACACCGCCGCCCCGCGGGTCTGGGAGGTCGTCGACGACCCCGGCGCGTTCTCGCCCAACGGCGACGGCTCCGGCGACGCGATCACCGTCTCCGTGCGCCTGTCCGAGGTCACGGCCTGGACGCTGCGCTTCGTCGATGGCAATGGACACCCGCTCGTGTCGCACTCGGGCACCTCCGACACCGCCGCGGTCACCTGGGCGCCCGCGCCCGGATCCGTCCCGGACGGCGACGCCACGTGGCAGCTGGCCGCGACGGATGCGTGGGGCAACGGCCCGCTCGAAGCGACGGGAACGGTCGCGGTGGACACGAGCGCGCCCACCCTCGCGGTGGACGGCGACGCGGCCGCGATCCCGGTGTTCAGCCCCAACGGCGACGGCTCGGCGGACAGCGTCAGGTACGTCGTGCACGCCACCGAGGACGGCAGCGCGAAGGCGACGATCCGCGACGCGGGCGGTGACGTGGTCGACACGATCGACGCGACGCTGACCGGCGGCAGCGCGACGCTCGCCTGGGATGGCCGTGACGCCGCTGGCGCGCCGGTCCCTAACGGCACGTACGACATCAGCATCACCGCGACCGACGTCGCGGGCAACGCGAGCGACCCGAAGGCACGGCACGCGACGACGTTCGGCTCGCTCGGCTGGGTCGCGGCGTCGCGGGTCGTCTTCTTCCCGCAGGACGGCGACAAGCTCTCGCCCACCACCGCGCTGTCGTTCCGCCTCGCCGCCGCCGCGACCGTCACCTGGACCATCGTGGACGCGCGCGGCACCCCGGTCCGGACGATCAAGACGGACGAGGCGCTCGTCGCCGGGACCTACGCGTTCACGTGGAACGGCCGCAACGACGCCGGAGCCTACGTGCCACGCGGGACCTATCGCTCCGTCGTCACGGCCACCGGCGGTACGATCGCGATCACCCAGCGCGTCGCGGTCGTGGCCGACGCCTTCCGGATCATCGCGAGCGACCTCACCCCGGGACGCCGACAGCGGATCTCCGTCAAGGCGATCACCGCGGAGTCCCTGGACGCCAAGCCGCGGCTGACCGTCTATCAGCCCGGGATCGGCGCCTGGACCGTCGCCATGACCGTGAGCTCGTCCGGGACCTACGTGGCGACGATCACCCTTCGGTCGTCGTCCGCGGGCACGCTGCGGCTCAAGGTGTCCGCGCCGGACTCGGCCGCCCGCGCCCAGTCAGCGAACCTCTACCTGCCGCTGCACTGACCGCCGGACGGCCCCAACGACGACCGCACGCGACCGCACCCCGCCGCCCCCATCGACACCGTACCGGTACCGCATGGGACCTTGGGGGGGTGGACCGATCCGGCGCGCGCGCCTAGGGTGTGAGTCCACGCCGACGGGCGTCGGCCCGCCGACCGGGCCGCGCACCCCGGGGATCCCGCGGTCAGGCGGGCCGCGGGTCCTGTCGGCGCCGAGGACGTCGTGACCCAGCGCAGCATCGCCTACCGCCTCCGCCGCTCTGCCCTGACGGCCCTGCTCGCCGCAGGTCTGCTCGCCGGGACGCTGCCGCCGCCAGGCGCCGCCTCCACGCCGACGCCGGCTCCCGTCCCGGCCGCGTCGGTCTCGGGGTCCGCGGGGCCGTCGGGCGACCAGGTCGGACACGACCCGGCGGCCGGTGCCGGCGCCACGCCTGCCGCCCCCGACCCGGCTCCCGCCGTCACCTCCTCCGACCAGGCGCAGCATCCGTCCGCGGCCTACGAGGACTGGCTCGCCCATGCCGGCGACCGGATCAGCTTCCAGCCCGGAGGCCGCGTCTCGGTGCCCTTCACGCCCCGAGCGACGGACCGCTGGAGCGTCGGCGGCAACGCTCCCGTCCGGCTCCCGCCGGGCATCGCCACGGGCGCGGACATGGCGGCCAGCCCGCAGGGGTCCACCTGGGCCGCGACCGGGGCGTCGCGGGCGCGTCCGACGCACCGGCCCTCGTTCGCCCCGTCGGTCGCCCCGGCCATGGCGTCGCGCGCCGACGTCGGCGCCGGCACGGTCGGGATCACCGTCGACGCGACGTCCGCCGCCTACGCCCCCGCCGGCGCCGACCCCGCCGTGACGACGGCCTCGACCACCGGGCTCCGGCGCCAGGTCTTCGGCTTCCTCCCGTACTGGGAGCTCCAGGGCGCGTCGACGAGCCTCGCCTTCGACACGCTGTCGACCATCGCCTACTTCTCCGTCGGCGCCGACAAGGCTGGCAACCTCCTCAAGAAGACCAGCAGCGGCGGCACGACGACCGGCTGGGGCGGCTGGACGAGCTCGTCGATGACCAGCGTGATCAACGCCGCCCATGCCCGCGGGACGCGGGTCGTCCTGACGGCGAGCGTCTTCGCGTGGACCGGCTCCCAGGCGACCATCCAGCGGGCGATCCTCGGCAGCCCGGCCGCCCGGCTGAAGCTTGCGAGGCAGCTCGCGGCGGCCGTCCGGGACCGGGGCGCCGACGGCGTCAACCTCGACTTCGAACCCCTCGCCTCGGGGTACGAGACGCAGTTCACCGCGTTCGTGAAGACCCTGCGCTCGCAGCTCAACGCCATCCGGTCCGGCTACCAGATCACGTTCGACACCACCGGATACGTGGGCAACTACCCGCTGGCCGCGGCCATCGGCGCGACCGGCGCCGACGCCGTGTTCATCATGGGCTACGACTACCGGACGGGCGGCTCGGGGACGTCCGGCTCCATCGACCCCCTGTCCGGCCCCACCTACGACCTCGCCGACACGGTGCGGACCTACACGTCGATCGTCGCCCCGTCGCGCGTGATTCTCGGCATTCCCTGGTACGGACGCGCCTGGTCCACGACCTCGTCCTTGCCGCGATCCGCCAACCAGAGCGGCGCCAAGTTCGGCTACAGCACCGCGGTGAACTACCAGAACATCCCGGCGCTGGTCGCGAAGTACGGGCGGAAGTGGGACGCGGTGGAGCAGAGCCCGTACATCGCCTACCGGCGCCAGAACTGCACCTCCACCTACGGCTGCGTCACCAGCTGGCGCCAGGTCTGGTACGACGACGCGGTCTCCACGGCGCTGCGCCTCCAGCTCGTCAACGACTACGGGCTGCGTGGGGCGGGGATGTGGGCGCTCGGCTATGACGGCGCGTACCCCGAACTCGACCGGGCCCTGGCGAACGCCTTCCTCGTGGATCACAGCGCCCCGCAGGCCGGCATCCGGCTGCTGCCGCCGACGGTCGGTGACGAGGGCTTCACCGTGACCTGGTCCGCCGCCGACGTGAGCGCGGTCGCGAGCTACGACGTGCAGGCGTCCACCGACGGGGGGGCGTGGACGCCGTGGCTGACCGGGACGCGGGCAACCGGCGGCGTCTGGCTGGGCGTCGACGGCCACGGCTACGCGTTCCGCGTCCGCGCGACCGACGCGAAGGGCAACGCCGGCACCTGGAACGTGACCGTCGCGACGACGGCGGCAGGGTCCATCGCGAGGGGCGGCTTCGGGCGCGTCACGCTCAACGGCCTCGCCTACCGCACCGGGCCGGGCACCTCCGCGGCCCTGCTGGGGACGCTGGCGGCCGGGACCATCGTGGCGTTCACCTCCGGACCGGTCGCGTCCGGGGGCTACCTGTGGTGGGAGGTCACGCAGCCCATCAGGGAGTGGTCGCCGGTCTCGTTCGTGGAGCGCGGCGTGTGGATCGCGGTCGGGAACGGCTCCACGTCGTACGTCGCGCCCTACCACGCGCCCAACACCGCCGCCGTCCACGCGGGGATCGCCGGGCTGGACTTCGCCTCGGGCGGGGCGACCGGCGCGGCCGGGGTCAACGCCCGGACCTTCTCACCCAACGGCGACGGCGCCCGCGACGCGCTGCGGCTCCGCTGGACCAACGGCGTGGCGATGGATTCCATGACCCTCAACGTCTACCGCGCGAATGGGTCGCTGGCCGGGACCGTGCCGGTGAGCGCGGTGGCCGCCGGTGCCCGCACCTGGGACTGGAACGGCCGGATCGGCTCGGCGCCGCTGGCCGACGGCCGGTACATGCTGCAGCTCGTGGGGACGGCGGGGTCGAGGACGTACCATGCGCCCTCCTCGGACCCGGTCACTCCCGCGCAGGTCGCCCTCTACGCCGTCACCCTGGACACACTGCCGCCCGCGATCGCGTCGCCCGTCGCCTCGTCGACCCTCGTTTCGCCCAACGGCGACCGCATCCACGACACGGTCGCCTGGTCCCTCTCCTCGCCCACCGCCGCCGGCTGGACGCTGCGGATCAGCGATCGTCATGGGACCGTCGTGCGGACCGCGTCCGGGATCGGCAAGGCCGCCGCGTTCACGTGGAACGGGCTGGACACCGCCGGGACACGCGTGGCAGACGGTCGCTACACGGCGACCCTGGCGGCCTGCGACGTCGCCGGCAACTGCGCCCCGCACGCGTTCGCGGTCATCGTGGACGGCACCGCCCCCGACGTCACGGCCACCGCCACGGCCGCCTTCTCGCCGAACGCGGACGGCGCGACGGACGCGGCGAGCCTCGCCTGGACCTCGACCGAGGCCGCGTCGGGCAAGGCGGGGATCTGGAGGGGAACCACCCTCGTCCGGTCGTGGACCATCACCCGGGCCGCGGCCGGCGTCGCCACCTGGAACGGGAGGACTGCCGCGGGCGTCGCCGTGTCGGACGGCCACTACACGTTCAGGGTCGACGTCCGGGACGCCGCCGGCAACCGCAGCGTGAAGAACGTCGCGCTGGTCGTGGACCGGACCGCCGGCTACCTGCGCTGGACCGGGTCGTTCTTCCCGCAGGACGGCGACGGGCTGGCGGCGCGGGCCGTGGTGTCGTTCAGGCTGGTGCGGGCGGCTACGACCACCCTCGGCATCTACGACGCGAAGGGCTCGCTGGTGCGGACGGCGTGGACGAAGCGATCGCTGGCGGCCGGCAGCCACCCATGGACGTGGGACGGCCGGCTGGCGGACGGCACCTGGGCGCCACAGGGGAGGTACGTCGCGCGGCTGGCCGCGACGTCGTCCCTCGGCACCTCGACGCTGACGCGGACCGTCCTGGCCGCGGCCTACGCCGCGAGGCTTTCGGCGTCGACCGTCAGGGCGGGCGCGAGGCTCGTCGTCACGTTCTCGTCGGTGGAACCGCTCTCGTCGCGGCCGACGGTGCTGTTCACGCAGCCGGGTCGCGCCGGCGTGACCGTGACGGCGACCAGGCTGGCGGACGGGACCTGGCGGGCCGCGTTCGTGGTGCGGGCCGGGTCGGCGGGTGCCGCCTCCGTCCGGATCAGCGCCCTCGACTCGGCCCACCACCGGAACACGTTGATCGTGGCCCTCGCGGTCGCCTCCTGACCCGCAGGTACACTCTGCCCGTGACCGAGACCATCGATCCAGCCACTGCCACGGGCGCCCCGGCGGGGTCCGGCGCGTGGGTCGTCCTGCCCACCTACAACGAGGCGGTCAACCTCGAGAGCATCGGCGCCGCGATCCTCGTCGCGCTGCCGGGGGCGACGCTCCTGGTCGTGGACGACGGGTCCCCGGACGGCACCGGCGACATCGCCGATCGCATGGCGGCGGCCGATCCCCGCGTGCGTGTCCGGCACCGCAGGGCGAAGCAGGGCCTCGGGCGCGCCTACCTGGACGGGTTCGACGTCGCGCTCGACGGCGGGGCGTCGATCGTCATCCAGATGGACGCGGACTGGTCGCACGACCCGGCCGCGCTGCCCGGCCTCATCGCGCCGATCGAGAGCGGCGGGGCCGACCTGGTGATCGGGTCGCGGTACACGCCCGGCGGCGGCGTCACCGACTGGGGGCTCGTCCGCCGCGTGATCTCGCGGTCCGGGTCGCTGTTCGCGCGTGTCGTCCTGCGCCTGTCCCCGCACGACCTCACCGGTGGCTTCAAGGCCTGGCGGGCGGCGACCCTGGCGTCCGTGCCCGAGGACGGCGTGCGCGCCGGCGGCTACGTCTTCCAGATCGAGATGACCTACCGCGCCAGTCGCGCCGGGGCGCGCGTCGTGGAGGTCCCGATCCTGTTCCGGGATCGGCTGGCGGGCACGTCCAAGATGAGCCGGCGGATCATCGTGGAGGCATTCTTCGTCGTCCTGCAGCTCCGCTGGGATGAGCTCCGCGGGCACGGCCCGGCGCGGTCGGCCTGAACGGGGGCGGGCAGGGCGTGATCGCACCGTCGCGGGCAGGCGGGGCATGACGGGCCCGGCGCGTTCCGGCTGGCGGCCCGGGCAGGCGGTCGCGCGGACCGAGGCGGCCGGCGTGCGGGTCGTCATGGACCTGCGCCCGCTCCAGCGCCCGGATGCGGCGCCCCTGACCGCCGCCTACCTCGACGGCCTGCTGACGGCGCTCGACGCGAACCCGATCGACGGCGAGTCCTTCGCCTTCCTGCTCGCGCTCGACCTGGACGACCCGTCCGGGCGCTGGACGAACCTCGAGGTCGTGGGACGCCGCCTGCTGCCGCCCACCCGGGTGCTGCGGGCGGGCGCCCTCACGGTGGACCCGTTCCTGCTCCGCGGCGCGTCCGTCGGTGCGGCATGGCGATCCGAGCGCGGGGGATCGGCGGGGGCCGTCTACCACGCCGCCGCCGGCGCCCTCCCGATCGCGTCCGGGATCCCGGTCGTGGCCGCGCTGCTGGACCTGGCCCCCTGGCTGCTCCCCGAGGAATGGCAGCGGGGCCGCGCGGCGCGGTTCGGGCAGCGGGTGCGCGCCCGTCTGCTCCGGGACGCGGCGGCGGTCATCGTCCCGAGCCGGTCGGCCGCGGTCGATGCGCGTCGCCTGCTCCACGTCCGGCCGGCGGCCCTGCGCACCGTGCCGCTGGCGCCCCGGCCGGCGTTCCGCCCCGGCGCCGCCGTCGACGCGGGTCCCGAGCGCGAGCGGCTCGGCCTGGGCGAGCGATACATGGTGTTCGCGGGGCGGTTCGACGCCCGGCAGGATCTGCCGACGCTGCTCGAGGCCCTCGGGACGCTGGCCGCGGAGGCCTCGGCTTCGTCACCGGCCAGGTCGACGGCCGCGTCCGCGTCCAGCGCCGCCGGCGCCTGGCCGCCGCGCGTGTGCCTGGTGGGCGCCTCGCCCGACGACCGGGCGTCCATCGCCCGCGCCGCCGCCGCGGCCGGCGTCGCCGACGCGATCGTCTACGCGCCCGCGCTCCCGGACGACCGGCTCGCCGCGCTCGTCGCGGGCGCCCGCTTCGTCGTCCACCCCGTCCGCTCCGACGCCACCGGAACCGTCGCGATGGAGGCGCTCGCCGCCGGGGTGCCGGTCGTGGCGAGCGCGGTCGGGGCGCTGCCCGAGATCATCGGGCCGGCCGGGATCCTCGTGGAGCCGGGCGATTCCCGCCGGCTGGCGACCGCGATCCGCGCGGCCTGGTCCGACGACGCCCTGCGCGCGACCATGGCCGCGGCCGCCGCCGAGCGCGCGATGGCGGGCCGGACGTGGGCGGACGTGGCCTACGAGACGCGCGCGATCTGGGCCGCGGCGGCGCGCCCCTCGCCGATGATCTAGGAGCGCTCGGCTCGACCTCGTCCCGTCGCCGGACCTAGAACACCAGCCGCCAGGCCCCGGTCACGGCTCCCGACGGCGACGGGCTCGGGGAGTCCGACGGCGCGGGCGAAGGCGCCGGCGCGGGCTTCCCGGCCTTGAACGTCACCGTG
>Ga0302299_10002332_pt1 | contig 11591 bp, 12 predicted proteins | sample III_Fen_N3_4_FD_198795 | JGI IMG/M metagenome (GOLD analysis project Ga0302299, IMG submission 198795) | Peat permafrost microbial communities from Stordalen Mire near Abisko, Sweden - III_Fen_N3_4 | ecosystem: Environmental > Terrestrial > Soil > Wetlands > Permafrost | place: Sweden: Abisko...
TTCACCTACGTGCTCTTCCCGCTGCTCGGCCTCGCCGTGGTCTGGCTGGTCGGGCCGATGCTGGCGCCAGGGCTCCAGTCCGGGTTGCTCTACCTCACGCTGGTGCCCTCGACCGTGCAGTCATCGATCGCCTTCACCTCGATTGCGAAGGGCAACGTCGCCGGCGCTGTCGTGAGCGCCTCCGCGTCCAACATCCTCGGCGTGTTCCTCACACCGCTGCTGTGCTGGTTGCTGATGAGCAGCACAGGCAAGATCACGTTCACCCCCTCGACGATCCTCGAGATCGTCCTCCAGATCTTCGTGCCCTTCCTGCTGGGGCAGCTGTCGCGCCGCTGGACGGCCGGCTTCGTGAAGGCCCACCCCCAACTGAAGCTGGTGGATCGCGGCTCCATCGTGCTGGTGGTCTACGCAGCGTTCTCCGCCGGTATGCGCGAAGGCATGTGGTCGTCGACCTCGTGGAGCGACCTTGCGATCGTCCTGGCCGTCTGCATCGTGCTCCTCGCCGTGATGCTCGCCCTCACCTGGTGGACGGCCCGGAGGCTCGGCTTCGACCGCGCCGACGCGATCGCCATCCAGTTCTGTGGCACCAAGAAGTCGCTGGCCAGCGGCCTGCCGATGGCAGGGGTGCTCTTCGTAGGCCAGCCACTGGGCCTGCTCGTGCTGCCGCTGGTGCTGTTCCATCAGGCGCAGTTGATGGCCTGCTCGGCGCTGGCCGGACGCTACGCGCGCGAGCCGGCCGCCTGACCCTACGATGTCGCCATGCCCCGGCCCGCCAGATATGCCAAGGGCCTCGCCAAGCGCGAGGAGATCCTGACCACAGCTCTCGATGTCATCGCCCGCACCGGTTACCGCGGCACGTCGGTGAAGGAACTGGCCAACGCCGTCGGCCTCAGCCAGGCCGGTTTGCTGCACTACTTCTCCTCGAAGGAGGAGCTCTTCGCGGAGATCCTCGCCAAGCGGGACGCGGTCAACGAGGAAGCATCAGCTGAACGCGGCGAGTCGGTCCTCGAAGGACTGGTCGCCATCGTCCGCCACAACGCGGACGTCCCCGGTCTCGTGCAGTTGTACGCCCAGTTCTCCGTCGAGGCCAGCGATCCGGGGCACCCCGCGCATGAGGTGTTCGTCGAGCGCTACGCCCGCGTCCGGGCAATCCTGGCCGCGGACATCGACGCCCGCAAGGCTGCAGGCACCGTTGGCCCGACCATCGACGCTGCCGTCACCGCCGGCGTGCTGATCGCCGCGGCCGACGGCCTGCAGACCCAGTGGCTGCTCGACCCGGAGGTGGACATGGCTGCCCACCTCTCGAGCCTCGTCAGCCTGCTGTGTCCTACGCCTGGCCCGGCTCCGGCGTCTGCTCAGGCACCGGCAAGCTAGCCGGCGCCTGCTCACCCATCGTCAGAGCGTTGGTGCGCTCGTGGTCCAGGCGGGCCACACGTCGACCCTCCAGCGCCTCCGCCTCGGCGATGGCCTGCTGCACGGACTTCTGTGCCTGCTCGGCGTCCTCGCCCTTCTGCGCCTCGATCTCGGCGAACACGTCCACCTTGGTCGGCGCGCTGAACTCGCCCTCCTCGACATCGTCGGCCGCTGCCTGCGCGCGCCCGGCGATGTTCCCGAGGCCCTTCAGGGCGTCGTTGAGCTCGCTCGGGATGATCCAGACCTTGTTGGACTCGCCCTTGGCGAGGTTCGGCAGCATCCGCAGGTACTGGTAGGCCAGCAGCGACTGCGTCGGCTTGCCGGCATGGATGGCGTTGAACGTCGTGGTGATGGCCTGGGCCTCGCCCTCTGCCCGCAGCATCGACGCCTGGCGGTCGGCCTGCGCACGGAGCACTGCCGACTCCCGCTCGCCCTGCGCACGCAGGATGGAGGCCTCCCTGTCACCGGACGCGGAGAGGATCATCGACTGGCGCTGGCCCTCGGCCGTCAGGATCGCCGCACGCTTGTCGCGCTCTGCGCGGGCGCCCTTCTCCATCGCGTCCCGAATCGTTGCCGGCGGCTCGATCGCACGCAGCTCCACGCGGTTGACCTTGATGCCCCACTTGCCGGTGGCCTCGTCGAGCACGGCCCGCAGCTTCTGGTTGATCTCCTCGCGGCTGGTCAGGGTCTGCTCGAGGTCGAGGCCGCCGATGATGTTGCGCAGCGTCGTCATGGTCAGCTGCTCGATGGCCTGGATGTAGTTCTGGGCCTCGTAGGCCGCGCGTACCGGGTCGACGACCTGGTAGTAGATCACCGAGTCGATGCCCACCATCAGGTTGTCCTCCGTGATCACGCCCTGCGGCGGGAACGGCACGACTGCCTCACGCATGTCCATCGTGTAGCGGACGGAGTCGATGATGGGCACCAGGAGGTGGGGACCGGGTTCCAGTGTGCGACGGAACTTCCCGAGCCGTTCCACCACGCCCACCTGCTGCTGTCGGATCACCCGCACCGACCGCAGCATGATGGTGACAACGACGATGGCGATCAGCAGTCCAATGATGGCGCTGACTAGTTCAGGCATGTCTCTCCTTGATTCAGGGCAGTGCTAGGTGTCTGGGGTAGACGATGGCGATGGGCCCGTCGATGCGGTAGACCTCGACCTCTGTACCGGCGTCGATGCTGCCCTCGAGCGCGTGGGCCGACCACACCTCGCCGGCCACCTTCACCTCGCCGGTGTTGGCGGTGATCTCCGTCAGGGCGACGCCGGGGCTGCCGACCATCTTGTCGACGCTGGAGCGGTAACCCGGCAGCGCACGGATCTTGCGCAGCAGGGTCGGACGCAGCAGGGCGAGCATGGCGACGGCGACGACGACGGCAACGAGGATCTGGAGCCACAACAGACCAGGGAAGGCGAGGGCGACCCCGCCGCCTGCCACGGCACCGACGGCCAGCATCAACAGCGTGAAGTCGAGGGTGAGCATCTCCGCGACGGCGAGCAGCGTGGCCAGTATCAGCCAGGCCGCCCACAGGTGTTCAGCCACCCACTGCATCATCGCGAGTCCCCTCTCCTGCCCCCCATCATGCCAACCGTGCGGGAAGCCTGTGACCAGCACGCGAAGCTGCTCGCGCTGACCACCGCCCGTCGGTTACTGAGACTTCGAGAAGAATGTCGAAAGTTGCGCTCATCTTCGGGCCGGTGAGCGTCTCTGCGATCGGTCCGGCGGCAACGATCCGGCCGTGCTTGAGCAGCAGCGCGTGGGTGATGCCGCGGGGAATCTCTTCGACATGGTGCGTGACCAGCACCGTTGCCGGGGCGAAGGGATCACCGCAGATATCGGAGAGGGTCGTCACCAGGGCCTCACGCCCGGTGAGGTCGAGCCCGGCGGCAGGCTCGTCGAGCAGAAGCAGCTCCGGGTCGGTCATCAGGGCCCGCGCGATCTGCACCCGCTTGCGCTCGCCCTCGCTGAGGGTGCCGAACGTGCGGTTGCCGAGGTGGTCCACCTGCAACTGCTGCATCAGCAGCCGCGCCCGCTCGTGGTCGAGCTCGTCGTAGTCCTCGCGCCAGCGTCCCATCACGGCATAGGCGGCGGACACCACGACGTCGGAGACCCGCTCCGACTTCGGGATCCGGTCTGCCAGCGCGGCAGAGGTCACGCCGATGCGGGGACGCAGTTCGAACACGTCCACCGCGCCGAGGGTCTCCCCGAGGATGGTCGCCGTGCCGCTGGACGGGTGCCACTGCGCACTGAGGATCTGCAGCAAGGTGGTCTTGCCGGCCCCGTTGGGACCGATCACCACCCAGCGCTCGTCCTCCTCCACCAACCAGTTGACGTCGGCCAGCAGGGTGGCTCCGGATCGGATGATCGAAACACCCTCGAGTTGGACAACGCTCATGCGGCCAACTTACCGACCCTTACGCCCCCGTGGAGTGCAGCCCGCCGTCGACGTGGACCATTTCCCCTGTTGTGGAGGGGAACCAGTCGCTCAGCAGCGCGACAACGGCCTTCGCCGTCGGCGTCAGGTCCTTGGAGTCCCAGCCGAGTGGTGCGCGTCCGCCCCAGATGTTGTTGAACTCCTCCGAGCCGGGGATGGCCTTCTTCGCGATGGTCTCCAGCGGGCCGGCTGCGACGAGGTTGCAGCGGACGCCGTCCGGGCCGAGGTACCGGGCCAGGTAGCGCGATGCGCTCTCCAGCGCAGCCTTGGAGACGCCCATCCAGTCGTAGATCGGCCAGGACAGGGTCGCGTCGAAGGTGAGCCCCACGATGGAGGCTGTCGGTGCGAACAACGGCTTGCAGGCCATCGCGAGGCTCACCAGCGAGTAGGCGGAGACCTGCACGGAGGTGCTGACGTCGCTGAACGGCGTGGTGAGGAACTTGCCGCCGAGAGCTGTCTCCGGGTTGGCGTAGGCGATGGAGTGCACAACCCCGTCGAGGTGGTCGAAGTGCTCACCCAGGCGCTCGGCGAGGGTGTCCAGGTGCTCGGAGTTGGCGACGTCCAGCTCCAGGAGCGGCGGCGTCGGGTCGAGGCGCTTCAGGACGCGCTCGGTGAGGCTCATCGCCCTTCCGAAGTTCGACACGACGACGTTGGCGCCCTCTGCCTGCGCGAGCTCGACCACCCGGTAGCCGATCGAGGTGTTCATGGTCACACCGGCGACCAGGATGTTCTTGCCTTCAAGGATTCCCATGTCGAGCCTCTCAGTGACCCATGCCAAGGCCGCCATCAACGGGGATGACGGCGCCGCTGATGAAACCGGCTTCTTCTGATGCGAGGAAGGCGACAGCCGCGGCCACCTCGGAGGGCTGGCCCAGCCGGTTGGCCGGGATCGAGGCGAGGTAACGGGCGATGACGTCCTCGGAGAGGACGGCGGTCATGTCGGTCTCGATGAAGCCGGGAGCGACGACGTTGGCGGTCACGCCACGGGAGCCCACCTCGCGGGTGAGCGACCGGGCGACACCCACGAGGGCAGCTTTGGACGCGGAGTAGTTCACCTGGCCGGGCGAGCCGTAGAGGCCGACGACCGAGCCGGTGAAGACGATGCGGCCCCAGCGTCCGCGGATCATGCTCTTTGTCGCGCGCTTCGCGCAGCGGAAGGCGCCGGTCAGGTTCACGTTGATGACCGCGTCCCACTCGGCGTCACCCATGCGCAGGATGAGCGTGTCCTTGGTGATGCCGGCGTTGGCAACGAGGACCTCGACGGGACCGTTGGCCTCTTCCGCTGCGGCGAAGGCTGCGTCCACCTGCGCGCCGTCCGTGACGTTGCAGGCGAAGCCGAGGGCGCCCTCCGGGGGCTCGCCTCCCATGTCGAGGCTGGCAACCTTGTGCCCGCCGGCGACGAACCGCTCCACGATGGCCCGGCCGATTCCCCGGTTGCCGCCGGTCACGATCACGCTGCGGGCGGGTGCATTTGTTGAGATTTCAGTCACGGGGCAAAGTTAGACGACAACCGGGGCGGCGCGATAGCGACGCCCCGGGCGGCGTTGGCTGTTTCGGCGACCTAGGCTGGGTGCCGTGAGTCCGGCGAGTGCACCCAAACCAACGCTGATCACCAGCGCCAGGAAGCGCCGCTCGCTCGACACTGACGAACGACGCACACGTTACCTGTGGACGATGGCGCTGCGTGTGGTGTGCTTCCTCGCCGCCACCGTCACCCCGTTGCCGTGGAACCTGATCCTGCTCGTTGCGGCTGCTGTGCTGCCGACGATCGCCGTGATGCTCGCCAACGCGATCGACCTGCGGCGCGAACCAGAGCCGGAGCTCGACACGCAGGAGCCGCTCGACCTGCTCGCACTGCCGAGTTCCGAGATCGTCGGTGGCTCGGTGGAGGAAGAGCCCCGATGAAGCTCCTCGACACACCGATGGGCACAACACCCACCGGACGCCGGCCATGGCTGCGCTGGCTCGCCCTCGCTGTCTTCGTCGTCGCGCTCGCCGTCGCGTTCGTCAACCTCGGGCGCTGGCAGCTCGATCGCCTCGAGCAGCGGCGTGAGATGAACGGTTCGGTCATCAGTCACGAGAACACCCCGGTCGCGGACTTCGCAACGGTTTTCACCCGGACGATCGTCGAGGCCGACCAGTGGCAGCGGGTGACGGTGCGCGGCACCTTCGACCCCGACCGGCAATTCATGGTGCGCTACCGCTCCCTCGGTCCGGCGAGCGGCTACGAGGTACTGACCCCGCTGCACACGACCACCGGAGCCTGGGTGCTCGTGGACCGCGGCTTCGGCACCAAGCCCAACGACCAGGACTACCCGTCGACGCTGCCGGCTCCCCCGGCCGGCGAGGTGGACATCCTCGGCTACGTCCGCCGCGACGAGCAGGGCAGCACCGAGGCGATCACGCCGGTCGCGCCCAGCAACACCGTCCGGCTGATCAACTCGACGGCTGTTGCCGGAACCCTGCCCTACCCCCTCGTGAACGGGTTCGTCTCCGTCATCCAGATCACCCCTGCCCAAGCCGGCACCCTGACACCTGTCACACCGCCGGAGCTGACAGAGGGCAACCACTTCTCATATGCGCTTCAATGGTTCGCGTTCGCAGGAATGGCTGGTCTCGGGTTGGTACTGCTGATCCGGTCGGACGTGCGGGCGATGCGCCGCGCCGCCCAGGCGCCGGCAACCGGACGCGAGGAGGCGCCGTGAGGAAGTACTGGATCGTGACCGTCGGGCTGATCGCGACGCTGGCCGCCTGTGCGGCACCCACGCCGGCGGGCCCAGCACCCCAGCTGACCGGGACGAACTGGTCGGTGACGGCCATCAGCGGCCAGCCGACCATCGCCGGCCACGCGCCGACGATGAACTTCGCAGCCGACCAGGTCTCGGGAACAACAGGGTGCAACTCCTATAGCGCCGGCTACACCCTCACCGGCACGGCGCTCACCATCAAGCCGGCGGCCCAGACGGCCATGGCCTGCGAGGACGCGGCCGTGATGACGCAGGAGCAGTCCTTCGGGACGGCACTGGCAACGGTCGCGGCCGTGCGCACAGCGGGCACGGGACTGGAACTCGTCGACGCCGGGCAGAAGGTGGTGTTCACCCTCGCCGCCGCAGCCAACCCGCCACTCGAGGGGACCACCTGGCAGCTGTCCGCCATCGTCTCCAAGGCAGCGACCGCCTCGCCGGTCGCTGGGAGCATTGTCACGATGCAGATCAGCGGCGTCCAGCTGTCCGGGAAAGCCTGCAACACCTTCCGGGGACCGTTGAGGATCGACGGCAGCAGCTTCAAGGCGGGCCCGCTGATGAGCACGAAGATGGCGTGCGCGAATCCCAACGAGAGTGCACAGGAGACCGCCGTCCTCACCGGGATCGAAGCGGCGACCAGCTACGCCATCGTCGGGAACACGCTCGCCCTGAGGGCTGCGGACGGCACCGGCCTGGAGTTCCGGGCGGCGTAGTGGCCATCGACGTGGCCACCGACCTGCTGGCCTGCCCGGTCTGCAGGTCGGGGCTCGGCGTGGCCGACGGCGGGCTGCACTGCGTGAACGGCCACAACTTCGACCTGGCTCGCCAGGGCTACCTGAACCTCCTGGGCGGCGCGGAACCCGCCAACGCGGACACCGCAGCCATGCTGGCTGCACGCGGAAGGGTGCACGCTGCCGGCATCTTCGCACCGCTCGCAGCACAGCTCGCCACTCAGCTCAGCGGCCGGATGACGATCCTCGAGGTGGGCTCCGGCACGGCCTACTACCTCACCCGTGCCCTCGGCGACGACCCTGTTGCCGTGGGGGTGGCGCTGGACGTGTCGAAGGCTGCGGCCAAGGTCGCAGCGCAGGCCGACCCGCGGATCGCTGCCGTCGTGGCAGACGTGTGGCGGCCGCTCCCGGTGCGCGACCGCTGCCTCGACGCCGTCCTGTGCGTGTTCGCTCCCCGCAACCTGCCGGAGTTCGCCCGCGTCCTGCGTCCCGACGGCCTGCTGGTCGTTGCGACGCCGCGACCCGGGCACCTCGCCGGGTTGCGTGACCGGCACGGCCTGCTCGAAGTGCCCGCGGACAAGGCCGACCAGCTCGCTGCCGCGGCCTCGGAGTTCTTCGAGCTGCACGACACCAGGCTGCTGCGGCGTCAGGTGACCGTGTCGGCAGAACTCGCAGCCGACCTGATCGCCATGGGCCCGAACGCCTTCCACAGGGTGCCGGAGGACGTCGACGGGGGCGCGATCACGATCGACGTCACCGTCCAGACTTTCCGACCGCTGTCCTCGTGACCCCCGGCGCTGGGAAGATGGGCTCATGGTGACCCCCTGGCCGGATCCGGCAGCGAAGACACTGCTGGCGCAACTGGTGGAGCACCTCGACCAGGACCTCGTGCACGCCCGCGCCCTGCGCAGGGAGTTGCACCGCCACCCGGACCTGAGCGGTGCCGAGAGGCCGACGGCTGAGCGCCTGCGTCACGCACTGCCCAACCTGCGCGCCACCCGCGTCGCGGACACGGGCTTCATGGTCCGCATCGGCCCGCCCGGCCCCGCTGTGGCGATACGTGCCGAACTCGACGCCCTCCCGCTGGTCGAACACACCGGCGTGGAGTGGGCATCGACGAACGGCGCCATGCACGCATGCGGCCATGACATACACCTCGCTGCCTTGTGGCTGCTGCTGCAGGCTGCGCGCCGCGTCGAAAGGCTGCCGGTCGGGCTCGTCGCCCTCTTCCAGCCCCGCGAGGAGACCCAGCCGTCCGGCGCTGAGGACGTCGTCACGTCCCAGCTCCTCTCCGAACAGCAGGTGTGCGCGGTGATCGGCGGCCATGTGCAGCCGCAGGTGCCAGGTGGGGTGATCAGCACCGGCGTGGGAGCTGTCAACGCTGCGGCAGACCAGTTCGACATCGTCGTGCATGGCGAACCGGCGCACGGCGCCTACCCGCACGTCGCAATCGACCCGATCCCGATCCTCGCCAACATCGTCACCGGGCTCCAGGAGCTGGTGAGCCGGACCATCGACCCGGTCCACCCTGCTGTGATCACCGTGGGACGCATGGAGGCGGGCACGGCGCACAACATCATTCCCGCGAGCGGGTCGCTGCACGGCGTGATCCGCACCATGTACGAATCCGATCGCACCCACCTGCACGCAGCGATCCGGCGTCTCGCTGAGCACACGGCAGCCGCGCGTGGGGCGCGCGCGGAGGTCAACCTGATCGTTGGTGACCCGGTGCTGAACAACGACCGTCGGCTGGTGACGCTCGTCGACCCGCTGCTCACCCACCTGGGCATGCCGGTGGCCCACGAACCGTTCCGTTCCTGTGGCGCAGACGACTTCTCGCACTACTCCCGGATCGCGCCGATCCTGATGATGTTCGTCGGCACGGGCGCTCCCGCCAGCGGCGCGCGGCACCGCGTGGGCCTGCACCATCCGACGTTCCTGCCGCCGGAGGAGTCGATCAGGCACCTGGCCCTCGGGCTGGCCGCCGGCTACGTTGGCGGCGTCCAGCTCGCACAGCGTAACTAGATCACGCTGTTGCTTCCACCAACGCCTCCGCAAGGATGTCGAGAGCTTCCGCAAGCAGGCTGAACTCGATCACCAGCGGCGGCAGAAGGCGGATCACGTTGCCGTAGGTGCCACAGCCGAGGGCGACGACACCACGCCGCGCACAGCCGGCGAGGACTGCCTTGGTGAGGACGGGGTCAGGGGTCTTCGCCCCGTCGGGACGCACCAGTTCCATCGCCATCATCGCCCCGCGTCCGCGGATCTCGCCGATCTGGGGGTACTGCGCCGACAGCTCACGCAGGCGCTGGTCGATCTCGGCGCCGATGCGCCGGGAACGATCAACGAGTCCTTCCTCGGTCATGGTCTCGATCGCTGCGAGCGCTGCCGCGCAGGACACCGGATTCCCGCCGTAGGTGCCACCGAGTCCGCCGACGACGGGGGAATCCATGATCTCCGCCCTGCCGGTGACGGCAGCGATCGGCAGGCCGCCGCCGAGTGCCTTCGCCGTCGTGATCAGGTCGGGCACGATCCCCTCGTGCTCGCAGGCGAACCAGTCGCCGGTACGGCAAAAGCCGGTCTGGATCTCATCAGCGATGAACACGATGCCGTTGTCCGTGCACCACTGCGCCACGCGCGCGAGGAACCCTGGGGCAGGCACGATGAAGCCGCCTTCGCCCTGGATCGGTTCCACGAGGACGGCTGCGACGTTCTCCTCCCCCACCTGGACGTGGACCTGGGACGTGAACTCCGCGAACGCTTCGTCAGCGCAGTTCTCGGGCCCGGTCGACCAGCGGTACGGGTAGGCCATCGGCACCCGGTAGATCTCGGGGGCGAACGGGCCGAAGCCCGCCTTGTAGGGCATCACCTTCGCCGTGAGCGCCATGGTGAGGTTGGTGCGGCCGTGGTAGGCGTGGTCGAAGGCGATCACAGCCGTGCGCCCGGTGTGGGCACGGGCGATCTTGACGGCGTTCTCCACGGCCTCGGCTCCCGAATTGAACAGGGCGGAGCGCTTCTCGTGCGTGCCGGGGGTGAGCTCGGCCAGCTTCTCGCAGAGCTCCACGTAGCCCGGGTAGGGCGTGACCATGAAGCAGGTGTGGGTGAACCGGGCCACCTGCTCGGTGACCGCGGCAACGACACGGGGATCGGCGTGGCCGACAGAGGCGACGGCGATGCCCGAGCCGAGGTCGATGAGCTGGTTGCCGTCGACGTCGACGAGGATCGCCCCCTCTGCCCTGTCGATGTAGACCTCCATGCCCACGCTCACGGCGTGGGAGACGGCTGCCTTGCGGCGCTCGGCCAGCGCACGCGATTTCGGTCCGGGGAGTTCGGTGACGATGCTCCGGGCCTGCCCGATCGTCCCGATCGTCATCGTTCCTCCATGCCCCAGGCGGAGCCGAAGCCGTCGGGTTGCGGGCCGGCGAGGAGATCGAGGAAGGGCACGGCGTCGAACGACTCCGGACCGCGGACACCAGTCCCCGACCAGACGCCGGTCGCCAGCAGCTCGAGGGCCACCACCGGGTTGATCGCCGTCTGCCACACCACGCACTGGGCACCGAACTCTGCCATCGACCACTCGTTGTCGACCACGTGGTACAGGTAGGTCCTGCGCGGGTTGCCGTCCTTGCCCGTGCCCGTGACGTAGAGGCCGGCGCACGTCTTGCCGGTCATCCGCGGACCGATGGTGGACGGGTCGGGAAGGACAGCAGCAACGACGTCCCGGGGCGACACCTCTACGCCCTTCACCCGCACCGGCGTTGTCTTGTCCAGCCCGAGGGCGTGCAGTGTCTTCAGCACCCCGATGAACTCGTCGCCGAGGCCGTACTTGAAGGTGACGCGCTTCGCGTCCACCCAGCGCGGCATCAGCAGCACCTCCTCGTGCTCGACATTCACGCACTCCACCGGGCCGATGCCTTCGGGGAAGTCGAACACCTCCGGCTCGCTGAAGGGCGGTGTGGTGTACCAGCCCCTGTCCTTCTCCCAGATCACCGGCGGGTTCAGGCACTCCTCGATCGTGGTCCAGATCGAGAAGCTGGGCGCGAAGATCTCCTCGCCGTTCTCGTCGCGCACCACGAGGTTGGCGCCGTCGCGGGTTCCGAGCTCCTCGATCTCGCTGAACAGGTGGTCGGCGGCGTAGCGAGCGAACACGTCGGAGAGGCCCGGCTCGACGCCGATCCCGACGAGGGCCAGGCGTCCGGCCTGCTCCCAGGCCTCCGCCTGGACGAACTGGTCGTCACCGAGCTTCACGCCGACCTCGCTGTACGGC
>Ga0302299_10002333_pt1 | contig 11586 bp, 13 predicted proteins | sample III_Fen_N3_4_FD_198795 | JGI IMG/M metagenome (GOLD analysis project Ga0302299, IMG submission 198795) | Peat permafrost microbial communities from Stordalen Mire near Abisko, Sweden - III_Fen_N3_4 | ecosystem: Environmental > Terrestrial > Soil > Wetlands > Permafrost | place: Sweden: Abisko...
GCGCCGAGTCCGAGCCGGCGAAGGCGACCTGGCCCTTGGTGAAGTCAGCGACTCCGGCACCGGAGCCGGACGGCGAGTACTCGATCGTCGCGCCGGCGCAAGCGGTCTGGTAGGCCGTGATCCAAGCAGCCATGGCGTTCTTCTGGGCGCTGGAGCCGGAGGCCTTGATGGAGCCTGTCTTGCAGGCGATGGACGAGGTGCCGGCCGACGAGCCGCCTGCGGGGGTGTTGTCGGAGCCGCACGCGGTGAGCGTGAGCGTGGCCGCGATCGCGACGCCTACCAGGCTGCCGTAGCGGGTGATCTTCACCGGGTCGTTCCCTCCTCAAGGCGGCGGTGGCCGTGCCACAGCCGCCAGCGACGTGCTGACGAGGTCGACGCTAGGCAAGCCAGGTGGCCGGATACCCAGGCCTGGGTGAACGGAAGATGAACTGCTGTTCTCCGGCGCGCGTGCAAGGGGTTCAGGGCCGGTGGCGCTCGACCGCAAGGATCGCCGGACGCCTGCGGGTCAGGTCGCGGTGCAGCACCAGGAATCCCCCCGGCCGCAGCTGGCGCGGCAACGGCTGGCCGCCACCGAGCAGCGCCCCGACGAGATCCGGCAGAACCGGGCGATGGCTGCACACGACCAAGGAGGCAGACTCGTAAAGGAGCGCAGCCGAGCGACGGCGGCACTGGTCGGGGGCTTCTGCATGGTCGGTCTCGCTGAACAGGGGTTCCTCAGCGATCGGGAGCTCGGACGCTTTCGCGAACGGGCCCACGGTGTCGAGGCAGCGGCGCGCCGGTGAGCTCACGGCCTCGTCGACCCCGAACGCCGACAGCAGCGAGATGAGCCGCTTTGCTTCGGCTTGACCTCGACGGTCGAGAGGTCGGTCGTCGTCGGCGCCCTTCCAGGCGGCGCGTTTGACGGCCTTGGCGTGCCGCAGGACGACGAGCGGGACGGTCCGCATGGGACCAGCCGTGAAGTCGGCCAACACCTTCGCATCGTGCGCGTACGACAGGCGGGCGCGGGCCAGGTCGGCGGAGAGCCAGCACAGCTCGCTGATCTCGTCGTTCGCGATGTGCTCGAAGCTTCCGGTCGATGCGCTCGCCTCCGCGGACCAGTAGCGCACCACCTTGTCTGCACCGGCGACCCGGTAGCGCTGGGTGCCGAGTGGTCGACCGAGCACCACCCGGTGCCCAGTCTCCTCGTGCACCTCGCGGACGGCTGCGTCCAGCACGTGCTCGTGGCGTTCGAGCTTGCCTTTGGGCAGGGTCCAGTCGTCGTAGCGCGCCCGCCTGATCAGGGCGAACTCCGGCTCCTGGTCCTGGCTCGGCTGCCGCCACAGCAGGGCACCGGCGGCGCGGATCGGTGGCTGGCTGCTCATCGTCAGTGCTTCGCGCCGAGCCAGGCTCGGTGCCGACGGCGAGAGACCTCAGGCCACTCGACGAGGAACGTGGCCCGGGCCTGCGTCACGGCTGCGCGCTCATGCTCGTGCAGCAGCCCGAGGACGAAGCCGGTCGTCCCGGTGACCCTGCGACCGGCGGCCAGCCGGCGCGTCGTCTCGGCCGCGATCACTGCGTCCTGGTGCTCGCCGAGCTGTTCGGTGACGAGCTCGAGCGTGCGGGAGAAGGACTTGGCGGGCGCACCGAAGACCGGTACCAGCGCCTCGGTCGCGTACCGCACGCGCTTGGCTGCGATCCGGGCCTCGTGCCAGTCGTCGTCGGCGCCGGCCGGGTCGAGGAGCGCCACGTCACGTTCGAGGCGGCGCCACGCCTTGCGCACCAGCGGCGGAAGCGCGACCCCACAGGCGGCATCGGCCGCTTCGCCGAGCCGCGGCCGGACCGCGGCGTCGACTAGCGCCTCCAACAGTGCGACGTACCGTTCGGAGGTCATCGCGGTGTCGACTCCGGCCCGTGCGTGGGCCCGCTCGTCGTCGAACGCGCGGCGGACGACCGATGCAGCGGCAGCCAGGTCACGGGGATCGGTGTGGTGCACGCCCGCCTTGCTCACGTGGCCGCTGCGTGCCACGGGGCCCTCGACGACCAGCTTGCCGAGGTCGCGGAGCAGCCGGTCCTCGAGAACTTCGCGGTCGCGAACCGCACCGAGCTCGGCGGCGATCCAGCCGAGCTCTGCCCGCAGTGCATTGGCCCACTCGGCGTCGACGAGAGATCGGAAGACCTGCAGTCCGCTGCGGATCCGCCGGGCGGCGACGCGCAACTGGTGCACCGAGTCCGGCAGGTCGCGCCGGACTCGTAGGTCCTGGTCGACAAAAGCCTGCACGTGCCGCGCGAGGTGCGCGTGAAGAGCGGCACCAGCAGGGTCCTCGGGCCGGACCTGCCCCGGCTTGGGAAGATCGGGGGGCGCAGTCGCCAGCGGGCCGAGAGCCCGCGCGGCCTTGGACGTGAGCCCGCCGGCGATCGCCCCGGACTCGACCAGCTGCGCCACGATCGCGTCGACCTCGGCCGGCGTCCCCTCGCGAAGCTCGACCTCGAGCTCGCGGAAGCGGGCCACGACCTGAGGCCCGTCGAGCACCGAAACCGAGTCGTCGGTGAGCTCCGCGATGGGGTGCCCGTCCGCTGCGGACAGCTCGTAGGGAGTGCGCTCGGTGCGCAAGGTGGCGACGGCCTCGACGGCGGCTCCGCGCGTGCAGGCGAGCACGAGATCGAGCAGCACCCTCGGCGGCTCACCCGGTGGCCCAGCGTCGAGCGGGAGCCGGATCTCGTCCCGGGAGACGGCCGAGCTCGCTGGGTCTCGCGCGGCAGGCAGCTTGAGGTGCCAGCCTGCGTCGGCCTCCGTGCTGCCGCCCTCGCGGCGCCGCAGGGTGATCCCCGATCGGGCCAGGCGCAGAGTTTCAGTGTCGTAGTAGGTGGCGGTGAGCACGATCATCGGGTGAGGCACGGCCTCGGCGACCGAGGGCGCGCGCCCCGCTGACGCCGTCGTGAGATCGGGCAGCCGGTAAAGACCGTGGACCCGGAGCTTGTGCTCGACCTCACGCTCGGTCGTGGTCACACGGGGCCGCCGCGGCGCTGCCTGGTGGCAATCAGGTGCGCCTGGATGTCGAGCAGCGGCTCCCCGGCCTCGTCGTGCGAGTGCCGGTGCCAGCTGCCGTCGGGTTGCAGGTGCCACGACGCAGTTCCCTCGTCGAAGCCCAGGTCGAGGAGGGCACCCAGCTCGGTGACGTGCTGGGGCGCGATCAGCCGCACCAGCGCCTCGACCCTGCGGTCGAGGTTGCGGTGCATCAGGTCGGCACTGCCGATCCAGGCCTCGGCCGTGTCGCCGACGCCGAACCAGTACAGGCGCGAGTGCTCGAGGAACCGGCCCAGGATGCTGCGGACCCGGATGTTCTCGGACAGGCCAGGGATGCCGGGCCGGATGGCGCAGATGCCGCGCACCCAGATGTCGACAGGAACGCCCACCGTCGACGCCCGGTACAGCGCGTCGATGATCGCTTCGTCGACGATGGAGTTGACCTTGAAGCGGATGACGGCCGGCTCGCCCGCCTGGTGCCGCTCGATCTCGCGCTCGATCCGGGCGAGCAGGCCGGTTCGCACCGAGTTGGGGGCGACCAGCAGCCGTTCGTAGTCGGTCGTCATCGAGTAGCCGGACAGGACGTTGAACAGGTCGGCAACGTCGGCACCCACCTGCGGATCGGCCGTGAGCAGACCGAGGTCCTCGTACAGCCGGGCTGTTTTCGGGTGGTAGTTGCCGGTACCGATGTGGGCGTAGCGGCGGATCCCGTCGCCCTCCTGGCGCACGACCAGGCTGAGCTTGCAGTGCGTCTTGAGGCCGACCAGCCCGTAGACGACGTGGCAGCCGGCTTCCTCGAGCTTGCGCACCTGCTTGATGTTCGCGCCCTCGTCGAAGCGCGCCTTGATCTCGACGAGGACGAGCACCTGCTTGCCCATCTCGGCGGCCTCGATCAAGGCGTCGACGATGGAGGAGTCGATGCTCGTGCGGTACAGCGTCTGCTTGATCGCCAGGACGTCCGGGTCGACGGCCGCCTGCTCGAGGAACGCCTGCACCGAGGTCGAGAACGAGTCGTACGGGTGGTGCAGCAGCACGTCGTGGTCGCGGATCGCGGCCAGGATGTCGGCGGCACTGGCGGACTCGAACTCGTTCAGCTCGCGGCTGGTGCGCGGCAGGAACGCCGGGTCCTTCAGCTCCGGGCGGTCGAGTCGCAGGAGCCCCATCAAGCCGGTGAGGTCGAGCGGGCCGGGGAGCGTGAAGACCTCGCCGAGATTGACGCCGAGCTCGCGCACGAGCAGGTCGAGCACGTGCGGGTCGACGGTCTCCTCGACCTCGAGGCGCACCGGCGGACCGAAGCGGCGACGCATCAGCTCGCGCTCCATCGCCTGCAGGAGGTTCTCGGCGTCGTCCTCCTCGACCTCGACGTCCTCGTTGCGGGTCACCCGGAACGTGTGGTGCTGCAGCACCTCCATGCCGGGGAAGAGTCGGTCGAGGTGCGCGGCGATGATGTCCTCGAGCGGCACGAACCGTTGCTCGCCGAGGGCGTGGAAACGGGTGAGGATCGGCGGCACCTTGACCCGGGCGAAGTGCTCGGTGTCGGTCGTCGGGTTCCGCACGACCACGGCGAGGTTGAGCGACAGCCCCGAGATGTAGGGGAATGGGTGGGCCGGGTCGACGGCCAACGGAGTGAGCACCGGGAAGATCTGCTCGTCGAACAGCTGCGCCGCCTGGGCCCGCTCGGCGGCCGTGAGGTCCTGCCAGCGCAGGATCTCGATGCCCTCCTTGCCGAGGGCTGGCAGCACATCGTCGGCGAAGACCCGCGCGTGGCGCGCCATGAGGTCGCGGGTACGGACCAGGATCGTCTCGAGGACCTCGCGCGGAAGGCCGCCGCTCGCCGCCCGCACGGCGATGCCGGTGGCGATCCGGCGCTTTAGCCCGGCCACCCGGACCATGTAGAACTCGTCCAGGTTGCTGCCGAAGATCGCGAGGAACTTCGCGCGTTCGAGCAGCGGGATGTCGTGGTCCTCCGCCAGCTCGAGCACTCGCTGGTTGAACGCGAGCCACGAGACCTCGCGGTCGAGGAAGCGATCCGCGGGCAGCGCTACCTCGGCGGCCGGAGTCTCCTCGTCGGCGCCTGTCGTGGTGGCCTCGATGGTCATGCCCTCATCCTCACATCTTCCGATCGGCGTTGCTCACGTACGGAACATGACGTCGGTGTCCCAGCGGGTGAACCCGAGGTCGGTGTAGAGCCGGATCGCCGCGCCGTTCTCGGCGTCGACGTAGAGCATCGCCTCACTGAGACCGATCGTGCGCAGGTGTCGCAGGCCGATCAATGTCAGAGCCCGGCCAAGTCCGTGCCCCTGTTCCTCCGGATGCACACCGACCACGTAGACCTCACCCATCGGCTCGTGCCCGTGGGTGTCGTGCGTGTGCGGGCCCACGGAGTCGTGGGTGTGCGTGTGGGTGCTGCCGTCGGCGCTGTGGTGCTCGGTGCCGCCGTGCACCTTCGTCCAGTGGAAGCCGACGAGCTGCTCGTCTGGGCCATGCGCACGGGTGGCCAGGAAGAAGCCGGCGGAGTCGAACCACGGCTCGGCGATCCGTCGGCGGAGGTCGTCGAGGGTCCATCCGCCCTGCTCCGGGTGGTGGGCGAAGGCGAGGGTGTTCAGAGCGAGCCAGGCCTGGTCGTCCGCGCCCGGCCGGAACGTGCGGATGCGAACGTCCGGTGGCAGCGTCGGCGCCGGGATGGGCGCGAACAGCGAGCGGCGCATCTGCCAGAGCGCGCGACTGCGGTGGAGGCCCATGCTCCGGGCGAGAGCCGCGGCGCCGGCGTGCTCGCCGTGCGACCAAAGCCGGAGGCGGCCGTCGAGGGTCGCTGCCAGCACCTCGGCGACCAGGCGCCGGCCGTAGCCATGCCGGCGGACGTCCGGCGCGATCACCAGCTCGGCGCTGGAACCTTCGACGGTGTCAGTCACGTCGAGGTGGGCATACCCCGCGAGATGCCCGTCGGGCGCGTACATCAGCAGGTTGCGGACCGCGGCGTCGCCGCCGTGCCGCAGGTGCAAGGCGACGTGCTCCGAGAGTGGTCGAACGCCGTCCTGTTCGGTGGCCTTTTCGAGCAGCAACGACACGGCCGCGATCTCCTCGCCGTCGAGCCGACCGAGCACCTCGACCCGCGCTGCACGCGGCCCCGCGTCGTCGGTCGGCACGGGCTCTCTGGTCATCTGCGCAGCGTAGCCGCGCGCACGCTCAGCTGACGTTCGCCGGGAGCCGGTCGTCTGCGGTCGGCTCCGGACGCGGGATGACGAACCGGTAGCCCACGTTGCGTACGGTGCCGATGAGGGCCTCGTGCTCGACGCTGAGCTTGGCCCGCAGCCGGCGCACGTGGACGTCGACCGTGCGCGTGCCGCCGTAGTAGTCGTAGCCCCAGACCTCTTGGAGCAGCTGCGCCCGGCTGAACACGCGTCCGGGGTGCTGGGCGAGGTACTTCAGCAGCTCGAACTCCTTGTACGTCAGGTCGAGGACGCGACCTCGCACGCGGGCGGTGTACGTCGCCTCGTCGATGCTCACGTCGCCAGAGCGGATCTCGTCGGGCAGGTCGGAGTCGCCGCCCCGCGCCGCTGCGAGGCGACCCGTGCTGATCCGCAGCCTGGCCTCGAGCTCGGCTGGGCCCGCGGTGTCGAGGATGACGTCGTCGACGCCCCATTCGGCGCTCACGGCGACCATGCCGCCCTCGGTGACGATGAGGAGCACCGGCACGTCGACGCCCGTGGTGCGGATGAGCCGCGCGAGGCTGCGGATCTGCGGGAGGTCGCGGCGCCCGTCGATGAGCAGGGCATCGCAGGGGGCGGCGTCGAGCAGGGCCGCGGGCTCGGCGGGTGCCACCCGGACCTGGTGCATGAGCAGGCCGAGTGCCGGCAGCACCTCCGCCGAGGGTTGAAGAGCATTGGTCAGGAGGAGTAGCTGGCTCACCAGTCGTCCTTCCGCTGGGTCGTGGTCAACCGCCCGGCAACGTGCGCCGCGCCTGAAAACAGCAAAGGACCCGGTGGCGTCATCGCCCGGATCCCTGGTGCGAGGATAGCCCAATGCGGCGGGACTCGGAGGGGTGGGTCGAGCAGCGCACGCTCGTGACGTCTGACGGGGTGGCGATCTCGGTGGCGTACCGCCCCCAGCTGTCGGCGAGCTCGCGGCCCGGGACCGGTCACGCTTTCGTTGTGGCACATGGGTTTTCGGGCTCTCTGTCCTACCCGGGGGTCGAGCGGGTCGCCGCGACGCTGTCTGACTACGGCGCCGTCGTCGGCCTCGATTTCCGCGGGCACGGCCGCTCGCGCGGACTCTCCACCCTTGGCGCCTCGGAGATCTACGACCTCGATGAGGCAGTGCGCTGGGCGCGGCTGCTCGGGCACGGGCCGATCACCACGGTGGGCTTCTCGATGGGTGCGGCAGTGGCCGTCCGACACGCGGCGCTGCTCGGCGGGGTCGACTCGGTGGTGTCCGTCAGCGGGCCGAGTCGTTGGTACTACCGGGGAACGCCACCGATGCGTCGCCTGCACACGCTGGTCGAACGGCGGCCCGGTCGGGTGTTCGCGCGGGTGGTGATGAACACGCGGGTGGTCGACCAGGTGGTCGAGCCGCTGCCGGAGGAGCCTCGAGCGGTCGCCGGTCGGATCGCGCCGGTACCCCTGCTCGTCGTCCACGGTGAGCAGGACGCCTTCTTCCCGGTGGAGCATGCTCGGCAGATCGCCGAGGCGCACGGCTCGGCCGAGCTGTGGGTGGTGCCCGGCTTCGGTCACGCTGAGGCATCGATCGACGAGTCCCTGACCCGACGCATCGCCGGCTGGGCGGTCGATCAGGTGCGCGTCCGATGACGGTGACCTTGCGCTACTGGGCAGCAGCGAAAGAGGCTGCCGGCGTAGCGGAGGAGACGTTCGGCGAGGTGGTGGACCTGGCCGGGCTGCTCTCCGCTGCAGTCGCCGCGCACGCCGGCGGGCGGCTGGCCCAGGTCCTGGCGCGCTGCTCGTTCCTCGTCGACGGCGACCCGGTCGGACTGCGCGACCACGCCGGCGTGCAGCTGCGCGACGCCGCCGTCGTCGAGGCCCTCCCCCCCTTCGCCGGCGGCTAACCCCCTCCCCCTCCCCATGTTGATCTTGAGCAACACGGGGCCGACACGCCGAAACCGACCCTGCAATGCTCAAGATCAACATGGGTAGGGGGTGGTTGGCGGGGAGGGAGGGGAATCGGGGGGCGGGCGTGGTCGTTCGGGGGAGTATGCGTTCTGGGCTGACCGTGGTGGTTGTCGTGCTGGTCGCGGCGACGGCCTTCGGCCTGTGGCGCCGCCTTACGGACGGCCGGATCCGCGGGGTGAGCGGGGCAGCGACGAACGGGGCAGCGACGAACGGGGCAGCGACGAACGGGGCAGCGACCAGCACCACAACCAACGGGGCAGCGGCCGACGGGACCTCGACGGTCGAGCCGGGGCTCTCAGCGGCGGACCTCGGCGCACCGCTCGGGGAGCGGGCCACGCTGGTGCAGTTCTCGACCGCGTTCTGCCAGCCATGCCGGGCGACCCGACGGATCCTCGACGAGGTGGCCAACCAGCTGGTCGGGGTCTCCCACGTCGAGATCGACGCAGAGGACCATCTCGACCTCGTCCGACGTCTGGACGTACGTCGCACACCGACTGTCTTCGTCCTCGACGGCTCCGGCGCGATCATCCGTCGAGCCGTCGGTCAGCCGCGCAAGGCCGATGTCATCTCGGCCCTCGGCGAGGCGATTCCAGGATGAGACCGCGGTCCCATTATCTGGACGACCCGATGACGTGGGCTTCGTCGTGCCCTACCCTGTCGCGTATGTCCCGTCAGGTGCTCACCAAGCGACGCGCAGTCGATCTGTGCCGCATGAGCACCTCCCTGTGTCGAATGTCCTGACGGGTAGCGCCCCGCACACGACTCCTTCTCCGGAGCTCCGGCCCGCGCTGCCTGATGTGCCTCCCGGTCGCCACGCGACCTTCGGACCCGCTCAGGAGCAGACGACATGCAGATCGATCCCCGTGGACCGCGTTTCGCGGCCACCGTCACCACCGTGGTCCTCGCGGTCGCGCTGATCACCGGCTCCGGCTGGGTGCTCGCCGTCCAGGCTGGAGTGTTCGCCATCGGCGCTGTGCGCGGCATCCAGTTCACGCCGTATGCCGTCTTCTTCCGCCGCTTCGTCCGGCCCCGGCTCGCCCCGCCGACCGAGCTCGAAGACTCCCGGCCGCCCCGCTTCGCCCAGTCCGTCGGCCTGGCGTTCGCACTGGTCGGGGTCGTCGCTGCGGCCTTCGGTTGGACCCCGCTGTTCCTGGTGGCCACCGGGTTCGCCCTCGGAGCCGCCTTCCTCAATGCCGCCTTCGGCTACTGCCTGGGCTGCGAGGTCTACCTGCTGATCCGTCGGGCTCGACCCAACACCGCCACCTCCACCAAGAACCCCCGCCACGAGGAGATTTCCGCATGAGCCGCTCTGACGTCCTGGTCGATGCCGAATGGGTCGAGGCACATCTGTCGGACCCGAACGTGGTCCTCGTCGAGGTCGACGAGGACGTGTCCGCGTACGACAAGGGGCACATCCAGGGGGCGGTCCGTCTGGACTGGAAGGACGAGCTGCAGGACGCGGTGCGCCGCGACTTCGTCAGCAAGTCCGGTTTCGAGGCGTTGCTGTCGCGCAAGGGGATCAGCAACGACGAGACGGTGGTGCTCTACGGCGGCAACAACAACTGGTTCGCGGCCTACGCCTACTGGTACTTCAAGCTGTACGGCCACAACGACGTCAAGCTCCTCGATGGCGGGCGCAAGCGCTGGGAGCTCGACTCGCGGGCCCTGACCACCGAGGTCGCCGAGCGCCCGCACACGGCTTACGTCGCGACCGAGCAGGACCGCTCCATCCGGGCGTTCCGTGACGACGTGCTCGCGGCTATCGGCTCGCTCAACATCGTCGACGTCCGGTCGCCTGACGAGTACGCGGGTCGGCTGCTCGCCCCCGCCCACCTGCCGCAGGAGCAGTCGCAGCGCGGTGGCCACGTGCCCACCGCCCGCAGCATCCCGTGGTCGAAGGCGGCCAACGACGACGGAACGTTCCGTTCCGACGACGAGCTGACCAGCCTGTACGAGGGCGCCGGTGTCGACCTGGCCGTCGACACCATCGCGTACTGCCGGATCGGCGAGCGCTCGGCCCACACCTGGTTCGTCCTGCACGAGCTGCTCGGCCAGCCCAACGTCAAGAACTACGACGGCTCCTGGACCGAGTACGGCTCGATGGTCGGCGTCCCGGTTCAGCTCGGTGACGCGCCCGGGTCGGCCGAGGGTGGCGCTGCCTGATGTGCGGCGCGACCACCGGCGGCCTGAGCGTCGAGGGCATCGACGTCACGACCGAGGCGATCATCCAGGGCGTCGTCGTCAGTGACGCGGGTCCGATCGGGCGCGCGTACGTTCGGCTGCTCGACGGGTCGGGCGAGTTCACCGCCGAGGTGCCCACGTCCCCGACCGGGCACTTCCGGTTCTTCGCCGCACCGGGCACGTGGACGCTGCGCGTGCTCTCACCGGGCAACGACACCGTCGACCGGTCCGTCGTCGCCGAACGCGGTGTCGTCGCTGAGGTCGAGATCCGCGTCTAGTAGACGAGCGCCTGCGCTCCGTCGGTCATGACCTCGGCGACGAAGGTCGCTGCCCCGGCGATCCTGATGCCGGGCAGCGTGTCGGCGGGCCCGATCGCGCGCCGGGCCGCGCACTGAGCGCAGAGGGTCACGCTGCCCTCGGCGAGCACCGCTGCGAGGAGGTGGGCGAGCGGGGGCGACTCGGCCAGGACGAAGGTCTCAGCGCGGCCCGGCACGGCGAGCCAGGCCGCCTCGCCAGTCAGCCACAGCGAGACCGGGACGCCTGCTGCCGCCGCAGTCGCGGCGACGCTGAAGGCCTGGGCGCAGCGTTCCGGGGCGTCAGCGCCTGCTGTCGTCTTCACCACGAGCGTCCGGGCCACTGGACGAGACTAAGCCGCCGCTGCGCACCCGGACGACTAGAGTGACGCTGTGATCGAGAACTTCTACACCGCCCTGCTGATCGTCATGGCGCTGGTCATCACCTGGTTCGCCGGGTACGTGGTCTACAAGCTGTACCAGGGGCAGGACTGATCCGTGGAGCTGTCAGCCGACCTCCCTCCCGAGCTCGTGCCACTCGCTTGGCTGATCGGTCGCTGGGAGGGTGCCGGCGTCCTCGGCTACCCGACGATCGAGTCGATCAACTTCGGCCAGGAGATCGAGTTCAGCCACGTCGGCAAACCGTTCCTGACCTACACGTCGCAGACCTGGCTGCTCGCCGAGGACGGCACCCGGGTGCGCCCGCTGGCGGCCGAGGCCGGCTACTGGCGGCCGCGGCCCGAGGGCCAGCTCGAAGTGACGTTGGCTCACCCGACCGGCGTCGTCGAGATCTGGGTCGGAACGGCCGGCGGCGGCAAGATCGAGCTGCAGACCGACGTCGTCGCGCGCACCGAGTCCGCCAAGGAGTACACCGCGGGTCACCGGCTCTACGGCCTGGTCGACGGCGACCTGTTCTGGGCGTTCGACATGGCTGCGATGGGCCTGCCGTTGCAGTCGCACGCGTCGGGGCGCCTCAAGCGGGTCG
>Ga0302299_10002335_pt1 | contig 11579 bp, 13 predicted proteins | sample III_Fen_N3_4_FD_198795 | JGI IMG/M metagenome (GOLD analysis project Ga0302299, IMG submission 198795) | Peat permafrost microbial communities from Stordalen Mire near Abisko, Sweden - III_Fen_N3_4 | ecosystem: Environmental > Terrestrial > Soil > Wetlands > Permafrost | place: Sweden: Abisko...
CGACCCGCCACGAGCTCATGCACCATCTCTGCGATGCACCGCGCACGCCGAGCGAACTGGCGGAGCTGCTCGAGGTGAGCCGGCCAAACGTCTCGCAGCACCTCGCCGTGCTGCAACGCGACGGCCTCGTGAAACGCTCGCGACAGGACGGACGCGTACTCTGGGAGGTCGTCGACCCGCGATTGGCAGAGGCCTGCAAGCTCATCGACGAGATCATGGGTCACGAACTCGCCGTGCGCGCGCACGCCCTGGAACTCGAAAGGTAGGCGCACCATGCTCACGAAGAACGAAAGCGCACTCGACCGCGTCGTTCGGACCGCCCTCGGCGGCGGTCTCCTCATCGTCTCCGCCACCAGCCTCGGCGTGACCTCGGGCAAGCCGCTCGGGATCGTCGCCGCAGCCGTTGGCGCGATCCTCCTCTTCACCGCCGCGACCGGCTCCTGCCTGCTGTACCGGGCCGTCGGCATCGACACGTCGAAGTAAACCGATCTACGGGAGAAGCAACATGATCGCCGTCAACGTCCACGCCTGTCCGCAGAACCATCCGTGCCCGGCGGTCCAGTACTGCCCCGAAGGCGCCATCATCCAGAAGGACATCTACGCCGCGCCCTCCATCGACGAGGAGCTGTGCACCGAGTGCGGCGCCTGCACCAAGGTCTGCCGCGTGTTCTCCAAGGTCCACGACGAGGTATCGGTCGGCTGATGGCCCACTTCGACCTCACCTGCAAGGACTGCGGCCACAAGTTCGTCGTCGTCACCCGCGCGGCAATCCGGGACAGGCAGAAGCGCTGCCCCGAATGCGACTCCGCGAACGTCCGCCAGAGCGTCGGCAGCTACCTCCAGAACGGGCCGCTCTCCAGCCCCACCTGCGGCGCCCCGCAGCGCAGCAGCGGCTTCGGCTGAGGCTGCTGACGAGGCGGCGCGTCGCGCAGTCACCACAGCGTCTCATCCTGCTGCACCGAAAGGCTCGTCTGTGAACGTCAAGCGGTTGATCCTCGTGCTCGGCCTGGCCGGCTTCATCGTCATGGCCGACAACTGGGTCGTCTCACCCCTGCTCCCGACCGTGGCCCGCGAGTTCTCCGTGGACCCCGCCCGGGCCGGCGTCCTCATCGCCGCCTACATGCTGCCATTCGGGCTCTTCCAGCTGCTCTATGGGCCACTCGCGGACCGGTTCGGCAAGCTGCGCGTGGTGACCATCTCGCTCGCGCTGTTCACCGTCGCGACAGCGCTCTGCGCCTCGGCGACGGGGCTGGCCGACCTGACGGCCTTCCGCGCCCTGACCGGCGTCTTCGCGGCGGCCACCATGCCGGTCTCGCTGGCGCTCATCAGCGATCTCGTGCCGATGCAGGGCCGGCAGAAGGCAATCGCCACCTTCATGGGGATCGCCTTCCTCGGCCAGGCCACATCGATGACCATCGGAGGGACGATCGCAGCGCTCACGAGCTGGCGCGGCGTCTTCATCGTCTACGCCGCCGTGGCCGTCGTGATCGTCATCGCGCTCTTCGTCACCACGCGAGGCATGGCGGCCCAGCTCAAGGGCGACCCGAACAGCGAGTTCCTCCGCCCCTACGGCCGGCTGCTCGCACACGCGCCGAGCCTGCGCACTTACCTTGTCGTGTTCGCGGAAGGCCTCCTGATCCTCGGGTCGTTCAGCTACGCCGGCGCCTATGCCGACAAGGCACTCGGCCTCCAGACCTTTGCGATCGGCCTGCTCATGGCGGTGTTCGGGATCGGTGTGATCGGGGGCAGCCGGCTGTCCGGGCGGCTGGCGCAGCGTATCGGCCGGCCCCGCCTCGTGGCCCTGGGACTGGGCTCCGCCGCTGCAGGCGACTTTCTCCTGGCCGTGCTGGGCTCGCACCTTGCCGCCTTCGCCGTCGGGATCCTGCTGCTCGGCCTCGGCTTCATGTTCGCGCATTCGTCGCTCCTCACCACTGCGACCCAGTTCGCGGAGAAGGCGCGGGGAGCGGCCATGTCGCTGATCGCCTTCGCCTTCATGGTCGGCGGGTCGCTGGGCACCATGCTCGGCGGGCGCATCATCCTCGGTGCGAGCTACCGTGACTTGTATCTCTCGTTCGGCGTCGCTCTCGTCGCGCTGAGCGTGATAGCGATGCTTGCCGTGCCTGCCCAGGGTTCGTCTCGGGAGACCGTCGCCGCCGCCCGGCGGCCAGCGACCGAAGAGGCCTGAGGGCGAACAGGCCGCTGCCGCGGCCGTCCGGCCGGGGTAAGCTAGCTGGCACCATGGATGTACCGTCGCGCGATCTCAATCTGGATAACTTCATCTGCGAGATGAGCCGCGAGCCGGTGAGCTCGCTCACGCACGAGCGGCTCCTCGATCTCGCGGGGCGTCTGCGCCTGTCCGACGAGCTGGTCCGCAACCGCATCGCCTTTGCCCGGGACGGCTACGCCCGCAACCTGGTCTGCCGCACGCCGTCCTTCGAGCTGCTCGTGCTCTGCTGGCGCCCTGGGCAGGAGTCGACGATCCACGACCACGCCGGAGCGCTGAACGCGATCCGCGTGTACGCCGGCGAGCTCACCTCGCGGACGTTTATCCGAGCCGGCGGCGCGTCTTTGGGCCTGGGCCCCGTGATGCGCGACCTCGAGGAGCGCGTGGCCGCGGACGCCCGGATGGTCGGCTTGGACCGCGGCGGCATCCACCAGCTCGCCAATACCTCAGCGGACGACCTCGTCACCATCCACGTCTACGCCCCCGCACTGATGGAGCTCAACGTGTACTCCACGACGTCGGCGCTGGTGGAGCGCAGGCCGCTCCGCTACACCCTGGCCGACGACCTCGACTGACGCCGGTCCGGCCCGGCGAAGCGCCGGCCGGCCCTAGAGCTCGAACGTCAGGAACTCCGCCTCGCAAGGTTGACCGCCGGCGATGTGCGCCCGGCCCTCGGCCGGCTCCCACACCATGGACGCCGTGGTCACGCTCTGGTCCGCGTCGGGGTCGTCGTCCTCCCAGTGGTCGCAGATGCTGAACGGCGCGTTCTCGTGGTCGCTCAGCACGCGCTTGCCCAGCTCGACCAGGTCGGTCCCCGCCGCGAGGCCCTCGAACAGCAACTGCTCGGCCCGCTCGCGCCGCAGGCGCGAGCCCTCCGAGCGGGACGCGTCGCCCGGCGTGAGCTCCGGCGACAAGTAGTGGTTGGTGTGCGTGAACAGCGCGGTCGCGCCAGAGGCGTCAGCCTCCGGCGGAGGCGGCGAGCCGTCCAGGAACGCCCAGCGCTCGCCGCTCGTCTCCACGTCCCATACCCGCCCGCGCGCGTCGCACAGCAGATGGTTGGAGCCGCGCGCCCGGGGCGTCGCGGCCAGCACGTCGCGGACGTGCTCGAGGTCGGGCTGGCCGAGCACGGTCGCGAGCAAGAAGTTGTTCGGCACCCCGATGCGCTCGTCGCGGTAGTAGACGGTGTTGGCGGCTGAGCTGAACCCGGCCGCCGTCACCCCGGTGATCGGCAGATTGTAGGCGGGCCCGGCGCTGATGTACGCGGCCGTCGACCAGCGCCCGGTGAGGCGCACGACGCGGATGGTCTGCGCCTCGATCTCCTCCGGGTACCAGTCCTCGTTGTGGCCGGCGACGGGGCGTCCGTCCGAGACGACGGCGAACGAGGTGCAGTGCTCCGGCGGCCAGTTGCGGTCGGCCTGGCACGTGAACTCCTCACTGCAGTTGAGCGCGAAAAGGTGGCCGAAGGGGACGTTGGCCGCCTCGGCCATGCCGCGGAGCTGGTCGACGGCCTGCGGCACGCAGTCCTCGGCGGCCCGCAGGTACGGCCGGGCACGCTCGACCGCCTCGGCGAAGCCGAAGCCGGCGAGCCCTTCAAAGCGCGCGGCATAGGTGTCGAGGCCCCACGCGATGATCTCGCGTCCGGCCTCGCCGACCTGCCGACCCACCTCGCGGTGTGTCCCGGACGCTTCGATGACCAGCGGCGACGTCATACCCGTCATCCTACTGCAGCCGCTGATTCGGACCACGAGGCTGAGGGAATCCCGTTGCCATGAACGCTGACCGCGACTTCCGGTTCTCACCACGTCCGAACCGGGCGGCGGAGATCAGGTGGCGCCCGTGGGGCGAGCCCGCCTTCGCGGAGGCTCGCCGGCTCGGGCGCCCGGTCCTTCTCTCGCTCTCGGCCGTGTGGTGCCACTGGTGCCACGTCATGGACGAGACGAGCTACTCCGACCCGCGCGTGATCGCCGCGGTGAACGAGCACTTCGTGCCGATCCGCGTGGACAACGACCGCCACCCGGACGTGAACCGCCGCTACAACATGGGCGGCTGGCCTACCACCGCGTTCCTCGCCGCCAGCGGGGACGTCCTCACCGGCGGGACCTATCTCCCGCCCGACCAGATGCTGGAGAGTCTCGCGCGCGTGAAGGCGTTCTTCGACGCCAACCAGCCCAAGATCATCGCCCTGGAGGGCGAGCGCACGATCGACGGGGACGGCGGCGCCCTCGCCAGGATCGCCGGCATCCCGCTGAACCTCGACCTGGCGCTGGACGCGCTGGGGGGCGACCCGGACGTACCCGGCGACATCGCGGCCGAGGTGGCGCTGCAGGTGGTACGGGGGTTCGACCCGCTCTGCGGCGGCCTCGGCGCGGAACCCAAGTTCCCGCAGCCGGACGTGTACGGCTTCATGCTCGCCTACGGCATGCTGCGCGGCGTCGGCGACCCGGAGCACGTGCCGGAGGGCGGCAGCGCCCTGCTCAGGCCGGCGCGCGTGCACGAGGTCGTGCGCGCGACGTTGACTGCCATGGCGAGCGGTGGGATGTACGACGACGTGCAGGGCGGCTTCTTCCGCTACGCCACCCAGCGCGACTGGAGCGTGCCCCACTACGAGAAGATGCTCGAGGACAACGCCCGGCTGGTGCGCCTCTACCTCGAGGCCTCGCTGCTCGCCGCGGACCACGACCTCGGCGACCCGGAGCTGTACCGGCGCACCGCCGAGGGCAGCGTCGACTACCTGCTGGCGGCGCTCTGGCGCAAGGACGCGCCCGCGTTCGGCGGCAGCCAGGATGCCGACGAGCAGTACTACCTGCTTGACGCGGACGGCCGCGCCGGGCTGCCGGCTCCCTACGTCGACCCGACCGTCTATGTGGACTGGAACGCACTGGCGGCGCGGGCGCTGCTCCGGGCGGCGCCCATCCTCGGGCGCCCGGAGCTCGCCGACCGCGCCCTGGAACTGCTCAACTACCTGCACGCCGAGGCGCGCCATGGCGACGCCATGGCGCACTTCGTGCACCCGGATGGCGCCCTCGGCGACGGCGCGCCGCTGCTGGGCGACCAGACAGCGGTGGCCGCCGCCCTCCTCGACGCCTACGAGCTGACCGGCGAGCGGCGGTGGCTGCGGCGGGCGCACAGCCTCGCACTCTGGTCGTGCGAGCACCTGTGCGCGCCGGACGGCCGCCTGCTCGACAGGCTCGCCGCGCCGGGGGAGTGCGCCGGCCTGCTGTCGCAGCCGGTGCCGGCGCTCGACGAGAACGCGGCGATGGCCGAGGTCCTGCTCCGCCTCGAGGCCTACACGGGCGTGGCCCGACTGCGCGAGCGCGCGCTCGAGATCCTCGCCGCCTGGGCCACGCACTACGAGCAGTACGGGATCGCGGCCTCGGCCTACGCCGAGGCCCTCCTCCGCTATCTGGAGCGGCCGGACCACATCATCGTCGTCGGCCGGCGCGACGACCCCGAGACGCTCCGGCTGCACGCGGCGGCGCTGGTCGCGCCGGCTCCGCTGCGCACCGTGCAGCTCCTCGACCCTGCCGACCCGGCCGACGCCGAGCGGCTGGCGGACGCCGGCTTGCCCGTCGAGAGCACGGCGAAGGCCTACGTCTGCCGCGGCCGGAGCTGTTCGCTGTTCCGCCCTTGAGTGAGAACCGGCGCTGCTGTGGAATAAGCCGCACAACGCTCTTGCCCACGCCCGCGGAGGGACGATGATCACGCTCTACCAATCTGAGTGGTGCTTCTATAGCCATCGAGTCCGCCAGGTCCTCACGGAGTTGGGGCTGAACTTCATGGCGGTCAACGTGCCCGCGGCCCGTGAGGACAGGGCCGAGCTCCTCGCGATCTCCGGCCAGGACACCGCTCCGGTGCTCACCGACGGTGACAAGATCTACACCGACTCGGACAAGATCATCGACTACCTGCGCGCGACGTACCCGGCGCCCGAGGACGCCGACGAGCACGCCGCGATGGGAGCTTGGCGCGCGGCGATGATGGTGTCGCTCGCGCCGCGCGCCGCTCTGGCCCGCCTGCGAGAACTGCTGGAGGAGAAGGGCTTCATCATCCTCGCCCAGATCAAGGGTCCCAAGATCAACGACCGCCTGCCCAAGGAGTACGCCATCCTGCAGGTCACGGTCCCGGTGGCCGCGGTCAAGTCCCTGTCGGTCGACCCGCTGGCGCCGGCCGCCATCATGTTCCCGATCGCCGTGATCCCCACGGAGGACGGCAAGAGCGTCATCGCCTCCGCCGACCCCGTGGGGCAGGTGTGGCTCTACGGCGAGCTTGAGCTCCGGAACGTGCAGGCCGCAGTCAAGAAGCGGCTCGCCGAGCTCTTCGAGGAGATCTAGCCCGGGCCTCTAGCCCCAGCGGTAGACGCGCAGGCTGAGGTAGCCGGCGACGAGGGCGATGCCGAGGAGCACGATGGCGGCCGTCCAGTCCCAGGTGCCGCCGCTCCACGCCCCCTGCAGCAGGTCGACGCCGTAGGTGAGCGGCAGGAAGTCGCCGATCTTCTTCATCGTGCTGCTCATGACCTCCATCGGCACTGAGGCCCCGCTGAGGAACAGCATGACGAAGAACAGCATGAGGCCCGCGCCCTGGGCGGCGCGCGGGCTGGGCATCACCGCGCCGAGCAGCGTGCCGATGGCGGCGAAGGCGGCCGAGCATAGGACGAACCCGGCCGCCAGCAGCGCCAGCGAGTCCGGGAAGTGCACCGGATAGAAGATGGCGGCGAACGCGGCGACGAGCACGGAGCCGATCACGCCGAGCACGAGAGCGGCCAGCACCTGCGAGCCGAGGACGGCCCAGATGGGCACGAGCGAGGCCCGGAAGCGCCGAAGCACCCCCCCGCTGCGGTAGTCGGTCAGCCTGGCCGGCAGCATGATGACGCCGACGGACATGGTGACGACGGCGATGTAGGCCGGGGCGTAGTAGTTCATCGCCCCCGTCCCGGCAAACACGCGCTCGTTGGACCCGCCGGGCTGGTTGCCGAACACCTCTCCCAGCACGAACATCAGCACCACGGGGAACGCGAACGTGAACACGATCGTCATGGGCTCGCGCAGAAAGAGCTTGAGCTCGATCCACGTGAGCTTGAGCAGCACGCGGAGGCCACCCGGGTGGCTCAAGCGGCGGCGGCCGGCCGGGCTCGCCGGCGCGGGAGGAGCGTCCGCCGGCGCCGGCGCCGCGCGTCCTGCGGCCCCGTCCGCCATCAGTCCTCCACGAGGTGGCCGGTGAGCGTGAGGAACACGTCCTCCAGACTCGGCTCGATGACGCGCAGGTCTTCGCAGGCGAGGTCCCGCTGCAAGAGGGCCGCGCCCACGTGGGCGAGCAGCGGCCCTGTGCCCTCGACGACCACGCGCTGCCCGCGCCGGGTGACGCTGCGTGCGCCCGGCACATCGCGCAGCCAAGCGATCTCCGGCAGCTCGCAGGTGAACACCACCTGCTCGAGGGGGTCGTAGCGGACGACCAGGCCACGCGGCGTGTCGGCGGCGATGATCTTGCCTTTGTCCACCACAGCGACCCGGTCGCAGAGCCGCTCGGCCTCATCCATGAAGTGCGTGACGAGGACGACGGTGGTGCCGCGGTCGCGGATCTTCTCGATGAGGTCCCAGGCGATCCGCCGCGCGGCGGGGTCGAGGCCCGTGGTCATCTCGTCGAGAAAGACGACCTCGGGCGAGCTGACCAGCGCCAGGGCGATGAACAGCCGCTGGCGCTGCCCGCCGGAGAGGTTCGAGAAGGACGCGTTCCGCTTCTCGGCGAGCCCCCACTGCTCGAGCAGCGTCTGCCAGTCCACGACGCCGGGAGTGAGAGAGGCGAAGAGATCGAGCGCCTCCCACACCTTCATGTGGTCGGGGAGGCGCGACTCCTGCAGCTGGCAGCCCATGCGCCCCCGCAGGTCGCCGGCGTGGTGCACCGGGTCCTTGCCGAGCACGCGCACGGTCCCACCCGTCGGCGTGCGCAGCCCCTGCACGCACTCGACGGTGGTGGTCTTGCCGGCGCCGTTGGAGCCGAGCAGGCCGAAGATCTCGCCCTGCTCTACCTCGAACGACACATCGTCCACAGCCACGACGTGGTGGCCGTAGACCTTGCGCAGATGTTCCACGGTGATGACCGGCGGCATGCGGTTGAACCTACCCGGAATCGGACGAGGCACGCCGCTTGGCGGCGCTGCCTCGGAAGTCGCAGGGGAGCAGCCTCACTGAGACGGGCGAGCGGCGCTCAGGGTTCGGCTGACGCGGACGCCGTGGCTCGGTCGTAGATCCATATCGGCTCGAGCGTCCCGTCGGCGAGCACGAGGTCCACGACCAGCTGGCCGTTCTCGTCCACGCTGAGCTGCAGGTCCGACGCGGAGGGGACCTGCTGGGCGCCCGGCGCCGGCGAGCCGGACCCGGTGGACGGAGTCGGCAGGCCGTCGCCGGTCGGCAGGCCGTCGCCGGTCGGCAGCGTGCAGGCGAGGTAGCCGTCCTCCGCCGTAGCGGCGACGGTCCGGCTCTGCCCGTTGGACAGGTTGGCGAACGTCACGGCGGCGCCGTCACCCTGCTCGGCCACGGTGAGCGTGAAGGCGGGGTCGGGCTCGCCGCCGTCGACTCGCTCCCAGGCGCCGAGGTAGATACCGAGATCGGCGGAGGACGAGCCGCCGCAGCCCGCTGAAAGAGCGGCGGCGGCGATCAGGGTGAAGAGCGCGACGGCGAGGAACGAGCGTCCTCGCGCGAGCGCGCCCAAGGCGCGGCGCCAGGCTCCGGCCTCGCCGCGCCCGCTCACTCCGCCGGGGCGGAGTAGCCGCCGAAGAGGGAGACGCTGCCCGGCGGCTGCTCCGGGTCGCTCCAGCGACCCAGGCGGCGGAACCGCTCGCGGCGCTGCCGCCGGCGCTCCAGCGCCGGGATCTGGTCGAGCTCGGCGAGCGTCTCCTCGAGGGCTTCGCCGAGCCGCTGCGCCGCCAGTTCCGGGTTGTGGTGGGCGCCGCCGCGCGGCTCCGGAATGATCTTCTCGACGGCCAGGAGCTCGAGCAGCTGCGAGGCCGTCGGCCGCAGCGCCTCGGCGGCCTGCGGCGCGAAGTCCGCGTCGCGCCAGAGGATCGCGGCGCAGCCCTCGGGCGTGATCACCGAGTAGGTGGCGTTCTCCAGCATGAGGACCCGATCGGCGACCGCGAGGGCGAGCGCTCCGCCGGACCCGCCCTCGCCGATGATCGTGGCGATCACGGGGACGGTAAGGCGCGCCATCCTGAGCATGCTCTCGGCGATGGCGCGCGCCTGCCCGCCCTCCTCGGCCGCCACACCCGGGTACGCGCCCGGCGTGTCGACGAAGGTGAGCACCGGCAGGCCGTGCCGCTCGGCCAGCTTGAAGAGCCGCTGCGCCTTGCGGTAGCCCTCGGGGTTGGCCATGCCGAAGTTGTTCTGCGTGAGCTCGTCGAGGGTGCGGCCCTTCTGGTGGCCGACCACGAGCACGGCGCGGCCGCGGAACCAGCCGAGCCCGCCCACGATCGCGGAGTCGTCGGCCCGCAGGCGGTCGCCCTTGAGCTCCTCGAAGCCGTCGATCAGGTAGTCGATGTAGTCGCGCGTGCGCGGCCGCTCCTTGTGCCGCGCGATCTCGACGGTGACCCACGTGTCACGGCGACGGTTCTCGTGCTGGAGCTTCTTCAGGCGACTCTGGAGTCTCTCGATCTCCTCGGACAAATGGACGCCGGGCATAAGTGGCAAGCGTCCGAGCTCCCCCAGCCGCTGCCTGAGCCAGCCGGCCCGAGCGTCCTGTTCCGTCTTCGGATCCTGGTCCTCGGTCAGGTTCCTCACCTCCTCCCAACAGTCGAAGGTAGTTGCCGACCTTGGCGCGGAGGTCCTTGCGCGGGACGACGGCGTCGAGGTGGCCGAGCTCGAGGTTGCGCTCCGCGGTGCTGAAGCCCGCGGGCAGCTCCTCCTGCGTGGTCTGCTGGATGACGCGCGGCCCGGTGAAGTAGAGCCGCGCGCCCGGCTCCGCGACGCAGATGTCGGCGAGCGTCGCGAAGCTAGCGACGACGCCGCCGGTACACGGGTCGGCGAGGACGGTGACGAACGGTGACGTCGCCTCGTTGATGAGGTCGACGGCGCAGCTGGTCTTGGCCATCTGCATCAGGCTGAGGATGCCCTCCTGCATGCGCGCGCCGCCGGAGGTGCACACGGCGACCAGCGGCAGGTCCTCGCCGCTCGCCAGCTCGGCGCTCCGCCAGAGCTTCTCGCCGACGACGCTCCCCATGCTGCCGCCCATGAACCCGAAGTCCATGACGGCGAGCACGCAGGGCGTCGCGTCGATGCTCGCCGTGCCGGTGACGATGGCCTCCTGGAGGCCGGTCTTGGCCTGAGCCTCACGAACCCGCTCCGGGTAGGTCTCGAGGTCCGCGAACCCGAGCGGGTCAAGCGTCGTCACCATCGTCCAGAGCTCGCGGAACGTGCCTTCGTCCGTGAGCTGCCGGATCCGCTCCCGCGCGCCGATACGCAGGTGGTGGCCGCAGTGCGGGCACACCATGAGGTTCTCGCGCACCTCGCTGTGCCGCGCGCCCTGGGAGCACGAAGGGCAGATCCACTCCGGCCGGGCCGGCTCGCTGGTGCGACGCTCGATGTGGACGGTGACGTTCATGAGAGACTGCGCCCTCTGCCTGGAGAGACCGGGTCGCGGTGCCGGTCAGCCGTCGTAACGACGGAAGACCAGGGCCACGTTGTGGCCGCCGAAGCCGAAGCTGTTGCTGGCCGCGACGTCGACCTTGCCGAACCGGGACTCGAGCGGGACGTAGTCGAGGTCGCACTCGGGGTCCGGATCGTGGAGATTGATCGTCGGCGGGATCAGGCTGTTCACGATGGTCAGGACGGTCGCGACGGCCTCGATGGCGCCGGCTGCACCGAGGCAGTGACCGATCATCGACTTGTTGGAGGAGATGGCGACTTCGTAGGCGTGGTCGCCGAGCGCATGCTTGATGGCGCGGGTCTCGGCGATATCTCCGGGGCCGGTCGAAGTGCCGTGCGCATTGACGTAGTCCACCTCGGATGGATCGATACCGGCCTCGTCCAGGGCCATGATCAGGGCGCGGGCCTGCGCCTCGCCGCTCTCGTCGGGCAGCGTCATGTGGAACGCGTCGCTGCTCATGCCGTTGCCGGCCAGCTCGGCGTAGATGTGCGCGCCGCGCGCGAGCGCGTGCTCGAGTTCCTCGAGCACCAGGACGCCGGCGCCCTCGCCGATGACGAAGCCGTCGCGGTTGACGTCGAACGGCCGCGAAGCGCCCTGGGGATCCTCGTTGTGAGTGCTCAGAGCCCGCGCGGCCGCGAACCCGGACACGCCGACGGGGCTGATCGGCGCCTCGCTGCCGCCGGCGAACATGACCTCGGCGGCGCCGTCGCGGATGAGCCGC
>Ga0302299_10002336_pt1 | contig 11578 bp, 4 predicted proteins | sample III_Fen_N3_4_FD_198795 | JGI IMG/M metagenome (GOLD analysis project Ga0302299, IMG submission 198795) | Peat permafrost microbial communities from Stordalen Mire near Abisko, Sweden - III_Fen_N3_4 | ecosystem: Environmental > Terrestrial > Soil > Wetlands > Permafrost | place: Sweden: Abisko...
AGGCCGCGGCGCGACGTCCGGACCGTCGTCGGGGCCGGTGTCGGGGCCGGTCACCGCCAGCCGCGGCGGCCCGCCGTCGGGCAGGGCGACGCCGTCGGCGGTGACGACGAGCACGGGCGCGACGTCGTCGAGCATCCGGGCGATCCGCGCCGGCGGGTTGCCCAGGTCGACCGGCAGGTACGCGGCCCCCGAGCGCAGCACCCCGAGGATCGCGGCGACGGCGTCCGCGCCGCGTGGCAGGGCCAGCGCGACGACGTCGTCGGGGCGCACGCCCCGGGCCCGCAGGCGCCGGGCCAGGGCCGCCGACCGCGCGTCCAGCTCGGCGAAGGTGAGCACGGCGTCCGGCGCGACCAGCGCCGTCACGTCGGGCGTGCGGCGCGCCTGGGCGGCGAACAGCTCCGGCACGCTCGCGCCGGCGCCCACGGTGACGGCGGGGCCGCGCCCGTCCTGCAGCACCCGCGCCCGCTCGGCGGGCTCCAGCAGGTCCAGGCGGCCCACGGAGGTGTCCAGGCCGCGGGCGAGGACGGCGAGGATCCGCGTCAGGCGCGCGCCGAGCCGGGCGGCGGCGGGCGCGTCGAACGCGTCGAGCCGGTGGTTGATCTCCAGGCGCAGCGCATCGCCCGGGAACGCGGCGAGGCTGAGCGGGTAGTGGGTGCCCTCGGGGGCGGCGCTGTCGTCGACGGCGCTGATCGCGATGCCGGGCACCAGGTCGCGCACGGTCCGGTCGAACGGCACGTTCTCGAACACGACGGAGGTGTCGAACAGGTCGCCGTGCCCGGCCAGGGACTGGATGTCGGCCAGGCCGAGGTGCTGGTGCGGGGTGAGGGCGGCCTGCTCGCGCTGCACGGCCGCGAGGACGTCGGCCACGGGCCGCGCCGGGTCGAGCCGCACCCGCACCGGGACGGTGTTCATGAGCAGGCCCACCATCTGCTCGACGCCGCGCAGCTGCGCGGGCCGCCCGGCGACGGTGGCACCGAACACGACGTCGTCGCTGCCGGTGACCTCGGCGAGCAGCAGCGCCCACGCCCCCTGGACGACGGTGTTGAGGGTGAGCCCGGCCCCGCGCGCGGTGGCGGCCAGCGCCGCCGTCAGTTCCTCGGGCAGGGTGAGCGTCACCCGGCCCGGCAGGACGGCGGTCGCCGCGGCCTCGACGGCGGGCGCGACGAGCGTCGGGGACTCCAGACCGGCCAGCAGGTCGCGCCAGGCGTCCTCGGCGGCGTCGCGGTCCTGGCGGGAGAGCCAGGCGAGGTAGTCGCGGAAGGGCGCCACGGGCGCCAGCGCGTCGGTGTCGCCGCCGGTCGCGTACAGCTGGAACAGGTCGCGGAACACCAGGGGCAGCGACCACCCGTCGAGCAGGATGTGGTGGTGGGTGAACACCAGCACGTGCCGGCGTTCGGCCAGGCGCACCAGGGTGAACCGGACGAGCGGCGGGGTGGTCACGTCGAAGCGGCGGTGCCGGTCGCGGGCGAGCGCGCGCGACAGCTCGGCCTCGCGCTCGGCGGCGTCGACGGCGGTCAGGTCGACCTCCTCCCACGGCACCTTGAGCTCGCGGGCGACGGCCTGCACGGCCTGGCCGGACCGGCGCTGCACGAACCCGGCCCGCAAGCACGCGTACCGGTCGAGCAGGCGCTGGCAGGCCAGGCGCAGCAGGTCGGCGTCGAGCACGCCGTCCAGGCGGCACGGCGTCTGCACGGTGTAGACGTCGACGCCGCCGTCGTCGTAGAGCGCGTGGAAGAGCATGCCCTCCTGCAGCGGGGTCAGCGGCAGGACGTCTTCGAGGGCGGTCGGCTTCACGGGGCGTTCTCCCATTGCGCTTCGAGCTCCTCCAGCTCGTCGATGGCGAGGGCGAGCAGCGGTTCGTCCGCGGGAGCGGACACCTCCGGCTCGGCCTCGATGACCACGCCGGCGAGCGCGGCGACGGTGCGCTGCACGAACACGTCCTGCGGCGTCAGCACCAGCCCCGCTGCCCGCACCCGGGCCGCGAGCTGGAGCGAGGTGATGGAGTCCCCACCTAGGTCGAAGAAGTCGTCGTCGATCGTCACGCCCGGCACGCCGAGGACGTCGCCGACCAGCCCGGCGAGAAGTTCCTCGCGCGGGGTGCGTGGTGCGCGCCCGGCCGTGGTCAGCTCGGGGGCGGGCAGGGCACGGCGGTCGAGCTTGCCGTTGCCGGTGAGCGGCAGCGCGTCGAGCAGCACGCAGGCGCCGGGCACCAGGTACTCCGGCAGCAGGCGCGCCAGGTGCTCGCGCAGGGCCCCGGCCAGGTCGGCCCCGCCGTCGACCCCCTCAGTCGCGCCCGGGGCCGGGGGTGAGGCCACCACGTAGGCGACGAGCCGGCGGTGCCCCGGCCGGTCCTCGCGGACCACGACGGCGGCCTGCGCGACGCGCGGGTGCGCGGCCAGCGCCGTCTCGACCTCGCCCGGCTCGATCCGGAAGCCACGCAGCTTCACCTGGTCGTCCACCCGCCCGGCGAAGCGCAGCGCCCCGTCGGGGCCGCGGCGGACCAGGTCGCCGGTGCGGTACATCCGGTCGCCCGGCAGGCCGTAGGGGTCGGCGACGAACCGGGACGCGGTCAGCCCGGCCCGGCGCAGGTAGCCGCGCGACAGTCCGGCCCCGGCGACGTACAGCTCGCCGGTCACCCCGTGCGGCACGGGCGCGAGCCCGGTGCCGAGCACGTAGGCGCGGGTGGCGTCGAGCGGTCGACCGATCGGGACGTCGTCCGGTACCGCGGAGCCGGGGTCCAGGCGGTGGCGGGTGACGAACGTCGTCGTCTCGGTCGGACCGTAGCCGTCGACGACGGCGGTGTCCGGGCAGGCGTCCAGGACGCGGCGGACCATGGCCGCCGGGACGACGTCCCCGCCCGTCCACACCTCGTGCACCGCCGCGAACGTGCCAGGCGCCTCGTCGGCGACCAGCCGGAACAGCCCGGACGTCAGCCACAGCGCGGTGACGCCCTCCTCGCGGCAGAGCCGGGTGAGCGCGGGGACGTCGAGCTCCCCGGGCGGCGCCATCACGACGCGGCCGCCGTTCAGCAGCGGCACCCACAGCTCATAGGTCGAGGCGTCGAACGCGAGCGGCGAGTGGTGCAGGACGGCGGCGTGCGCGCCCGTGGCGAAGGCCCGGTCGTCGGCCAGGTCGAGGATGTTGCGATGGGTGACGGCCACGCCCTTGGGGGTCCCCGTCGACCCGGACGTCGACATCACGTAGGCGAGCCGGTCGGGGTGGTGGCCGGGCGCGGCAGGAACCGGGCTCGCGACGTCGGGGCCCTCCACGGGCAGGCTCGTCACCGGCAGGCTCGTCACCTGCACGCTCGTCACCGGCAGGTCATCAGCGGGCGTGTCGGTGACCAGGAACCGGGCCCCGGCCTCCGCGAGCACCGCGGCCAGCCGGGCCGACGGCGCCCGCTCGTCGAGCGGCAGGTACGCACCGCCCGCGGCGAGCACGCCGAGCAGCGCGACGGCCAGTCCGGTCGAGCGGGCGTGCCGGACGGCGACCGCCTCCTCGGGGCGCACACCCGCGGCGAGCAGGCGGCGGGCGAGCGCGTCGGCACGGGCGCCGAGCTGGGCGTAGGTGAGGGTGTCGCCCGCGCAGCTGACGGCGACGGCGTCCGGCGTGCGCGCGGCCTGCTCCCTGAACCGGGACACCACGCTCCGGCCGACCCGCGGGTCGTCGACGCCGCGCAGCACGTGGACGCGCTCGACCGGCGTCAGCAGGTCTAGCGTGCCGACCGGGGCGTCCGGCGGCGCCGCGACGAGCGCGCGCGTCAGGTCGACCAGGCGGCGCCGGTGGGCCGCCAGCTCGGCGGGCGTGTAGAGGGCCGGGTTGGCGTCGAGGTCCAGCTGCAGGCCGTCGCTGTCGTGGTAGACGGTGACGGCGAGGTCCTTGGTGGGCCCGTTCGACAGGCCGTGCGCCGTCGTCGGGAGCCCGGCGAACGACAGGTCCTCCCCGAACACCAGGATGTTCACCGAGACGCCGAACAGCTGCCGGTTGTCGCCGACGAGCCGCAGCCGGCGGCGCAGCTCCTCGTACGGGTAGCTCTGGTGGGCCAGCAGCGCCGACAGCTCGGCGTTCACCTGGCGCAGCAGGCCCGCGACGGTCAGGTCCGGCGTGATCCGCAGCCGCAGCGGCAACTCGTTCGCCATCATCCCGGGGATGGTCCGCGACGCCGGGCGGCGGCGGGCGCTCACCGGGATGCCGAGGGTGATGTCCTCGGCGCCGGTCATCCGGTGCAGGTAGGCGGCGACGGCGGCCACCAGGACCGCCGTCCAGGTGGTGCGCCCGGCCCGGGCGGCGCGGCGCAGGGCGGCCAGGTCGCCGTCCGGCAGGGTGGTGGTCTCCCGGTGGAACCCGGACGAGGAGCCGGCCGGGAAGCCGACCGCCGGCCGGTCGGTGAGCGTGACGACGTCCGGGACGTCGGCGAACCGTCGCGTCCAGTAGTCGCGGTCCTGGGCGTACTGCGCCGACGCCAGGTACCCGGCGGTCTCCTCGGCGAGGGCGGTCAGATGGCCGAGCGGGGCCGACCCGGCGGTGGGCCCGGCGGTGAGCCCGGCGGTGAGCGCGCCGTAGATCTCGATGACGCGGCGGGTGAGCAGCGCGCCGCCGAACCCGTCCACCAGGATGTGGTGGCAGCGGTTGTACCAGAACCACCGCTGCTCCCCCACCTGCAGCAGCGCGTCGAGCGACAGCTCGTCGGCGGCCAGGTCGAGGGGGCGGGCCTGGTCGGCGGCCATCCACGCCCGGGCCGCGGCGGGCGGGTCCGCCTCGCCGCGCAGGTCGATCCGCCGCAGCAGCCGTCCGCGGGGTTCGAGCAGTTCCTGCACCGGCCCGTCGGGGCCGGACCCGAAGCGGACGTCGAAAGCGCCGCACTCACGCTCGGCGCGGTGGATCGCCTCCTGCAACGCCGCGGCGTCCACCCGGCCGTGCACGTCCAGGTACTGCGCCAGGTTGTACACCGGGGTGCCCGGATCGATCTGGAGCGCGAACCACACCCCGGCCTGTGCCGGGGTCAACGGCTGGGCCATGCCGCCACCTCCCCCTCCCGAGAACGAGCAGCCGAATGAACCTTCCGGTCGCACATGCTCGCCGCGCCGTCGCGGCAGTTGCCAGGCAAGGCGACCGGCAACTGGGCGCCCGCGCCCGGCGACGATCGCGCCGGTCGAGTTGCCGGGTACTTGCCTGGAGGCGCGGGCGGTGTCCTCGGGAGGATTCCGGTCGCCGACCTGAGAGGAACCAGCCATGTCCTACGTGGATCGTTCGCTGCTGGGCTGGCTGCGCGAGCCCTCGGCCGGGCGGGGCCTGCACTTCGCCGGCCCCGACGACCGGTGGGCCTCGTGGCCGCAGACCGACCTCGCCGAGCTCGCCCTGCGCGTGCCGCCCGCTCTCGCCGCCCGCGGAGTGGGCCGCGGCGAGGTGGTGGTGAGCATCCAGCGCTCCAGCCCGGGCTTCGCCGCCACGTTCTTCGGCACGATCGCCGCCGGCGCGACGACGTGCTCGATCGCGCCGCCGTTCGCGTTCCAGCGGGCCGACGACTACGCCCGCCACGTCGGCCACCTGCTCGACGTCGCCCGGCCCGCGCTCGTCGTCTGCGACGGCGACGCCGCGGAGTCAGTGGCCCGCCTGTGCGCCGGCCTCGGCCTGCCCGCGCCCGTCCGCTTCGACGATCTCGTCGCGGGGGTGCCCGCGGACGCCGGTCCCGGCGAACCCAACGACGTCGCGCTGCTGCAGTTCACGTCGGGATCCAGCGGCGCCTCGCGCGGCGTGCGGATCTCCCACGCCGCGCTGGAGGCCAACGTCACCGCGATGCGCCGCTGGCTCGACTGGGGTCCGGACGCGCCGGGGATCAGCTGGCTGCCCGTCCACCACGACATGGGCCTGATCGGGTGCCTGGTCAACCTGGTGGTCACCGGCTGCGACGCGTGGCTGCTGCAGCCGGACGACTTCATCCGCGATCCCCTGCGCTACCTGCGGTGCATCAGCGACCGGCAGGTGCAGCTGGCCGCCCTGCCCAACTTCGGGCTCGCCTACCTGCTGCGCAAGGTGCGCCCCGACCAGCTCGCGGGCCTGCGGTTCGACTCCCTGCGCTCGGTGATCCTCGGCGCGGAGCGGATCGACCCGCGCGTCCTGGAGGCGTTCGCCGACCTGCTCGCCCCGCACGGCTTCGACCGCGGCGCGCTGCTGCCCGCCTACGGCGGCGCGGAGGCCACCCTCGCCGCGACGTGCCTGCCGCTCGGCGAGGGCTGGACGGCCGACCTGCCGGACGGCGGCACCGGGACGCCGATCGTCGGCTGCGGCCGGCCGCTGCCCGGCGTCGGTGTCGGTGTCGTCGACCCGGACGGCGAGCAGCTGCCCGACGGCCAGGTCGGCGAGATCGTGGTGACGGGCGACTGCATCGCCACCGGCTACCAGGGCCCGACCGGCTCGGCGTCCGGCACCCGTCTGGACGGCGGGGTGCTGCATAGCGGCGACGCCGGGTTCCTGCGCGACGGGCAGCTGTTCGTCATCGGCCGGATGGGCGACGGGATGAAGGTCCGCGGCCGGATGGTCTTCGCCGAGAGCCTGGAGATGGCCCTCATCGAGCAGGGCATCCCCGAGCGGCGCGTCGCCGTCCTGCTCGGCGTCCGCGACGGGACGCCGACCGCCGCGATCGTCCTGGACGGCGCCAAGCCGCACTGGCCGGGCCTGGCGGCCGCGGTGGTCCGCGAGGCGACGGACGGCGCCGAGCTGGTCTGCCTGTCGCTGCCGCGCGGCACCCTGGCCGTCACCTCCAGCGGCAAGCCGCGGCGCCGGGTCATGTGGCGGGCGCTGTGCGACGGCACCCTGCCGGGCGAGGTGCTGCCCCTGACGGGCGCGCCCGCCGCCACCGAGGCACCCGCCGAGCCGCTGGCCGGTGTGCGGTGACCGCGCTCATCGACCGGCCGGCCGGCCAGCAGGCCACCGACCAGCAGGCCGTCGACCAGCAGGCCGTCGAGGAGTACGCCGCGCGGGTGCGGGCGGCGTTCGCCCCCTTCGTCGAGCGCCTCCCCGCCTGGGAGCGCGACGGGCACCTGTCGCGCGACCTGTTCGAGGCGCTCGGTGCGGCCGGGGTCTTCCGGGACCGGTGGGCGGCCGGTGCCGGCGGCGGCCTGCCGCTGGCCCGGGCCATGGTCGGCGAGCTGTCCCCGCTCAACGGCGGCGTCGCGCTCGCGGTGTCGATCCACGGCGAGGTGTTCGCCCATGCCCTGCACCGCTTCGGCGGGGCCCGGCACGCGGCCGTGCTGGCCGACGCGCTGGCCGGGCGTGCCGTCGGCTGCGCCGCCTTCACCGAGCCGACCGGCGGCAGCGACCTGTTCTCCCTGCGCACCGCCGGGACCCGCACGGGCGACGGCTGGCACCTGACCGGCACCAAGCGGTACACGACGAACCTGGGCACCGCCACGCACGTCCTCGTGCTGGCCCGCACCCCCGGCCGCGGGTTCGCCTCGGCCCTCACCCCCGGCGTCGCCGAGGGCGAGGGCGGCGAGCGGGCGCACACCCTGTTCGTGGTGCCGCTGGACCGCCCCGGGGTGCGGGTCACCCGGTTCTTCGACACCTTCGGCATGCGCTCGGCCGACACCGGCGAGCTGGTCCTGGACGTCGAGCTGACCGACAGCGACGTCGTCGGCCGCCCGGGCGCGGGCCTGCTGTACGCCCTGAAGATCCTCGACCACGAGCGCGTCGCGGCGGCGACCGCCGTCGTCGCCGGGGCCCGCGCGGCCCTGGCGCTGGCCACCGAGCACCTGCGCCGCCGCGAGCAGTTCGGGCGGCGCCTGTTCGACCACCAGGCCCTGGCCCACCGGCTCGCCGACCGCTGGGCCGAGCTGGAGGCCGCCGCCGCCCTCACGGACGCCGCCTGCGCCGCCGCGCGCGGCGACCAGCTGCCCCACCACCTCGTGGCGGCGGCCAAGCTCTTCGCGGGCCGGACGGCGCAGACCGCCATCGACGAGGCCGTCCAGTTCTTCGGCGGCCGCGGTTACACCGAGGACTTCCCGCTGGAGCGGATCCTGCGCGACGGGCGGCTCGTCCGCATCGGCGGCGGGACCGACGAGATGCTGCGGGGGATCATCGCGATGCACCTGGACGCCCCGAACCCGCAGGCCGGCGCCCACCTGGACCGGCTGACCGCCCATCACGAGGAGAGCCCCGCAGATGACCAGCACTGAGACCGCCGTCACCGCCGAGCAGGTGCCCGCCGTCGTCCGGCAGGTGGTCCGGCTCGTCGCGCCGCAGCCGCCGGCGCAGGTCGGCAACGACCACCAGCTCATCGGCGACCTCGGGTTCCACTCCCTGGCGCTGGCGGAGCTGGCCTTCACCCTGGAGGACCTCTTCGGCCTCGACGCCATCACCCCGGAGCGGGCGATGACGCTGCAGACCGTCGGCGACATCGTCACGCTCATCACCGAGGCCATCGGCGCCGGCCAGGCCCGGGTGCCCGACGGCGACGACGTGCAGGCGTTCTGCGCCCAGTACGGCGCCGTGTGGGACCCCGGCACCCCGCGGTGACCGCCGTCACGCCCGTGAACGGGCGCGCGACGGGGTTCCAGACGGTTCACGGCCGCGTCCGGGAGCAGGCGGCGGCCACCCCCGACGCCGTCGCCCTGGTGCACGGCGACCGGCGGGTGAGCTACGCCGAGCTGGTACGGCTCGCCGACGGGTACGCGACGCACCTGTCGGCGTTCGGGCTGCGCCAGGGCGACCTGCTGCCGGTGCGCCTGCCGCGCTCGGTGCGGCTCGTCGGCGTGATCCTGGGGGCGCTGCAGCTCGGCGCGGGGTACGCCCTGCTCGACGCCGCCTGGCCGGACGAGCGGGTGCACGACGAGCTGGAGCAGCTGCAGGCCCGCCTGTTCGTCACCGACGCCCCGTACCGGTGCGACATCCCCACCTGGTCGCCGCCCGACGCCCCCGCGCCGGCCCCGCCGCCCCCGCCCGTCGACGTCCGGCCCGGCGACCCGTGCGCCGTCTTCTTCACCTCGGGGACGACGGGCCGCCCCAAGGGCGCGGTGTCCCCGCACCAGGGCGTCATCCGGCTCGCCGACCCCGGGACGCCGCTGCCGTTCACGGCCGACACGGTCATCACCCACACCGCGGCCATGCCGTGGGACCTGTTCAGCCTGGAGCTGTGGGTCCCGCTCATCACCGGCGGGACGGTCGTGCTCATCGACGAGCCGTTCCTCACCGGCCCGCTGGTGCGCCGGCTGCGCGCGCAGGACGGCCTCAACACCGTCTGGGCGACGACCACGCTGTTCAACATGCTCGTCGACGAGGACGTCGACTGCTTCGCCGGGCTGCGGACCGTCATGGTCGGCGGGGAACGGCTCTCACCGCCGCACTGCCGGGCCTTCCTGGAGGCCCACCCCGGCACGACGCTCCTCAACGGGTACGGCCCGGTCGAGGCCACCGTCTTCGTCACCGCCCGGGTCGTCACCCTGGCCGACTGCGACGTCGAGGGCGGCATCCCCATCGGGATCCCGTTGCCGCGCACCGGCGCCCGGGTGCTGGACGGCGAGCGCCGCTGCGCCGACGGGGACCTGGGCGAGCTGTGCTTCTCCGGCGCCGGGCTCGCCGTCGGCTATCTCGGCGATCCCGAGCTGACCGCGCGCCGGTTCCCCGTCCTGGACGGCGAGCGCCTCTACCGGACGGGTGACCTCGGGTTCCGCGACGCCGACGGCGTCCTGCACTACCGCGGGCGGATCGACCGCCAGTTGAAGGTCCGCGGTCACCGGGTCGAGCCGGTGGAGGTGGAGGCGGTGCTCGGGCGGCTGCCCGGCGTCGGGCGGGCCGTCGTCCTGCCGCGCCTCGCGCCGGACGGCCGCTGCACCGGCATGCTCGCGTTCTGCACGCCGGTCGGGCCCCCGCCCGACGCGGAGGCGCTGCTCGACCTGATGCGCACCAAGGTCCCCGCCTACCAGGTCCCCGACCGGCTCGTCGTGGTGGAGCGGATCCCGTTGATGACCAACGGGAAGCTCGACGCGGCGGCCCTGCTCGCGCTCGTCGCCGACGAGCCGCCCGCCGCCGGGTCGGCCGCCCTGCGGGCCGTGGGCGACGCCGTCGAGGAGCAGGTCGCGCAGGTGCTCGGCGGGATCGTCGGCCTCGATCCGCGGCGGGTGCCGCCGGACGCCGCCCTGACGGCCCTCGGGGCCAGCTCCCTGGACGCCGGGCGGCTCGCCGCCCGGCTGGGTGACCTGCTGGGCCGTCCGGTGCCGCTGTCCCAGGTCTTCGCCACGCCGACGCTGCGTTCGCTGTCCGGCTGGATCCGCGCGACGGGCGAGCCCGGCGCCCCGGGCGCCCCCGCCGCCTCAGCGGGTTCCGACGACGCCGCGGTGCTCAGCGGGATGCAGGCGTACCTGTTCGCCGAGCACGTCCTCGACCCGGACGCCCTCGGCCACCACGTCGTCTTCGCCTGGCGGATCGCCGGGCGGCCCGACCGCAAGGCGCTGCGCCACGCCGTCGAGGCCGTCCACCGCCGTCACGGCTGGTTGGCGGCCCGGTACGAGCTCGGCGACCCGCCGGTCGCCCGACCGTCCGGCCTGCCGGCACCCGCGCTGCGGGAGTTCCTCGTCGAGACCGAGGCCCAGGCCCGGCTGCTGCTCGGCCGGGAGCTGGCCCGACCCTTCCGGCTGGAGAAGGGCGACGTCTGGCAGCCGGTGTTCGTCGCCGTCAAGCAGGAGCCGGTGACGCTGCTCGCGATCGCCGCCCACCACGTGGCGTTCGACGGCGGGTCCGCGGCGCCGTTCGCCGCCGATCTGGCGAGCGCCTACCGGGCGTTCCGCGCGGGCACGGCCCCCGCGGCCGACCCCGCTCCCTCGCCCGCCGCCCTCGCCGCCGCCCGGGACGCGCACCTGCGGTACGTCGACCTGGACGCGCAGCGCGACTACTGGCGGCGCACCGTCACCGGGCTGGCGGCGCTCCCCTACCCGAACAGCCCGCACGACCCGGACGGCCCGCACGACCCGGACCCCGCCGTCGTCCGGGGCGTGGGCGCGCCCACCGTGGAGCGCACCCTCCCCGCGGACGCCGTCGCCGCGGTGACGGCGCTCGCCGCGCGGCACGCCGTCAGCCCGTTCGTCGTCCACCTCACCGCCTACGCGCGGGCGCTGGCCGAGCTGACGGGGAGCCGCGACCTCGGGATCGGGACGTCGTTCAACCGGCGCGGGCACACCGTGCTGGCCCAGGCGGTGACCTGCCTCATCGACGTCCTCTGCCTGCGCCTGCAGCCCGACCCCGACGCCGGGACCGCGGCGGCCCTGGCTGCGACCGCCCAGGTGGTGGCGGGTGCCTTCGCCGCCCAGGACGTCCCTGTGCACCAGGTCGCGCAGCTGCTGGACACCGCGCCGGAGCCCGGACGGATGCCGCTGTTCCAGAACATGTTCCTGTACCAGGACAACGCAGCCGCCGAGCTGGACCTCGACGGCCTGCCCGCCACGCCGTTCCGGCCGCCCTACCCCGGCGTGCCCGACGAGATCGTGTCCGAGGTGTGGCCGCAACCCGACGGGACCGCACAGGTGATCATCGGCTACCGGCCCGATCGGGTGTCCCGCAGCTTCTGCGAGACCCTGGCGGACCGCTA
>Ga0302299_10002337_pt1 | contig 11576 bp, 10 predicted proteins | sample III_Fen_N3_4_FD_198795 | JGI IMG/M metagenome (GOLD analysis project Ga0302299, IMG submission 198795) | Peat permafrost microbial communities from Stordalen Mire near Abisko, Sweden - III_Fen_N3_4 | ecosystem: Environmental > Terrestrial > Soil > Wetlands > Permafrost | place: Sweden: Abisko...
TTGAGTCCCGCCTTCGACACGCCGTAGCTCAGCGCCCAGCCCCCGTCGCCCACGGCTCGGGCGACCGGCGCGTAGCCCGCGCCGCTCGTGGTGAACGCGATCGTGCCGGTGCCGCGCGCCGCCATGTGCCGGAGGAACGGCTGGGTGAGCAGCAGCTGCGCCGTGACGTTGCCGAAGATGCGGCGCTCGAGCTCCGCGCGCGGGGTGTCGAGGAACCGGGCCATCCCGGCCGGCCCCACGTAGATGGCGTTGTTGCAGACGACGTCCACGATCCCGAGCTCGGCGACGATCCGTTCGGCGGTCGGGGCCAGTGCGTCCGCGTCGAGCAGGTCGAGTACCACCGGCACGCACCGGCGGCCTTCGGCCTCGATTGCCGCGGCCACGGAGTCGAGGCTGCCGGGGAGCGCGGTGTCGCCCTCGTGCTGCGTACGTCCGGTGACGACGACGTCGTAGCCCCGGCGGGCGAGCGCGATGGCGGTGGCGCGTCCGATCCCGCGGGTGGCTCCGGTGACCACGGCGGTCTTCACGAAGGGGATGCTTGCGCTACGGAGGCCGTTGCCGAGGCACCGGCCGCCGCGTGCACGTCGGGCGTGAACACTGCGCCGAGGAGCACGCTGCCGCCGATGAGGACCACCGCAGGCGCGAGGTGCGGCAGCAGCTCGACGACGACGGGCGCTCCCGTGGCGGTGGCCACCGTCATCAGTGCGATCGACAGGCCCGACGCCACGCCGGGCCTGGGCGCCCACGCGAACAGGGGTCGGCAGCCCTGGATGCCGTATGCGCAGCCCCAGCCGATGATCAGTCCGAACGTGGCCGCGACGATGCCGGTCGCGAGGAGCAGCCCGGCGGTCCCGAACGCGCACGCGATGAGCGACGCCACCAGCCCCACGCGCGACGGCAGTCGCCCGGGCGCGTTCCAGGCGAGCTGGGCGGTGGCGGCGATCGCGCCCACGGCGAAGGCTCCGGCGGCCACGGCGTACACCCCCGGTGTGTCGATCGCGACCCGGAACAAGAGGTCCTGCTGGTAGAGGATGAATGCCGCTATCGCCAGCATCGTGGTGGCGCGGCCCACGTCGGCCCGGGCCACGACGGGCCGCCCGGGCGCCGCGACCGGATTCGGCGCGTCGATCCGGAACCGGGTGAACATCACGGTGCCCACCACGATCAGCGCGGGCACCAGCACGATCGCGTACGGGGTCAGCAGCACGGCCGCGACGAGCACCGCGCCGGCCAGCTTGCCCACGTCGAAGGCCCAGCCCACGCCGAACGCGCCCACGGCGCGGTCGTCCTCGGCCGCGTCGGCAAGGGCAGGGGTGACCGCGGCGGACCAGACGGCGCGCGAGATGCCCGCGGCGGCGCCCGCGCCGAGGAGCATCGCGTCGGGCACGGCGCGCGTCCCCGCGAGCGCGAGCACCGTGCACGCGACCGCTTCGACGGCGCCGGCGGCCCGCAGCACCGGCTGCGCCGCGCCGCGGTCGTGGCGGTGGCCCACCCACAGGGCGCCGAGCGCACTGGCGACGCTGATGCACGCGACCAGCCACGCGGCCCGGCCCGGGCTTCCGTACTTCCACGCACCCCAGACCGCCGCGAGCGTCGCGGTGTACGCGCCGGTCATGCGCAGCACGAACCCGCTGATCAGGATCCGGTAGTGGCGCGACCGGTGGATCAGCGCGACGAGAGGGTGGCGCAGCACCGGGTCAGTCTGCCCGGACGATGCCGGCGTCCTCGATGTAGGTGGCGAAACGCTCACGGATCGCCTCGGGCCGGAGCCCGAACTCGTCGAGTGCGTACGCGTGGCGGCCGAACTTCCCCTGCGGGTTGTCGTCGAGGTAGGCGCGCATGGCCGCGTCGACCTCGGGGGTGAGCTCGGTCTCGTCGAACGCGTAGATCGCGCGGACGGCGTCCATCGGTGCGGCGACCAGATCGTCGTACGCGACGTCGAGGAACGGCGCGTCCGGATGGCGGCGCCGGGCGTCCGCGGTGCGCGTCACGATCGCGTCGGCCACGTCGAGCCAGTGGGCGGCGATGTACACGGTGTGGTCGGCGTCGGTGAACGTGCCCGACAGCGACCGCACCAGGCTGCACAGCGACGCGATGACCGGAACGGGGTCGCGATGGGTGACCACGATCCGTGCGTCGGGGTACTGCGCGAGGAGCGCGTCGAGCGCGAGACCGTGGTGGGGGCTCTTGAGCGACCACCGCCCCCGCGTGCGCGACTGGAGCAGCTGCAGCGCGTCGTGGTGGTATCCGTACGCGGCGCGCTGGTCGTCGGCGAGCAGCCACGCGCCGTACGAGGGGACGTTGGCGACGGTCTCCCACAGCAGCGACGTGAAGTGCTGACCGAGGAGGGTCACGCACTCGGTCGGACCCTCGGCGGGCTCGTAGTGGATCGCCTTGAACCCGGGGTTCAGCGCGTCGAGCATCTCGCCCGCGGCCCGGGTCTCCTCGATGCGGGGGTCGGTCGTGAACGTGGCGGTCTCGGGCGGCGGCACCGGGTCGCCCGACTCCCACCGCCGCAGGGCCCGGCGCCCGGGGTCGCACGCGAGCAGCGCGCTCAGCAGGGTGGTGCCGGTGCGGGGCAGGCCGATCACGAAGAGCGGGGCGTCGACGGCTTCCGTCACGACCTCGGGATGCCGCAGTCGCCAGTCGACGATCCGCAGACGATTGCGGAGGTTGCCCACGAGCTGGGACTCGAGGGCGAGGGTGCCGAGCTCGCTCAGCCGGGCCTCGCCCGTGAGCGACTCCACCAGCGCGGTCAGCCCGTCTCGGTAGGTGGGATCGCCGAAGTTGTCGAGACCAGTGGCCTCGACGGCGGCGGTTTCGAGCGCGGTGGCGTCCACGAGGTGTTTCGTAGCACGCCCTGGGTCATGATGAGGCCACGACTTCCCCCATCTGACGGGTCGTCAGATACATTCTGATCCCAGTTCGCGAACGAGGCGGTGTGGAGATGCTGGACGTTGTGCTCACGGGCGGCACGGTGGTGGACGGCACGGGCAGTGCCGGGGTGCGGGCCGACGTCGGGATCCGGGACGGGCGCATCGTCGCCGTGGGTCGGATCGACGAGCCCTCGATCCGCACGGTCGACGTCACCGGGTTGGTGGTCGCGCCGGGCGTGATCGACCCCCACACGCACTACGACGCCCAGCTCCTGTGGGACCCGTCGGCGTCGCCGTCGAACATCCACGGGGTGACCACGGTCATCGCGGGCAACTGTGGCTTCACGCTCGCGCCGCTGCGCCCCGAGGACGCCGACTACCTGCGCCGAATGATGGCGCGGGTCGAGGGCATGCCGCTCGGCGCGCTCGAGGAAGGGCTCGCGTGGGACTGGCGGTCCTTCGCTGACTACCTCGCGTTGTTCGAGGGCAAGCTCGCGGTCAACGCGGGCTTCCTTGTCGGCCACTGCGCGATCCGGCGCACCGTCATGGGCGAGGAGTCGGTCGGTGGCCAGCCCACGTCCGAGCAGCTCGCGGCGATGCAGCAGCTCTTGGCGGAGTCGATCGAGGCCGGCGGTCTCGGCTTCTCGTCGTCGCAGGCATACACGCACGACGACGGCGACGGGCAGCCCGTGCCCTCTCGCCACGCCAAGCTCGAGGAGATCCTCGCGCTGTGCGAGGTCGTGCGACGCTACCCGGGCACCACGCTCGAGTACATCACCGACGGCTGCCTCAACGGCTTCAGCGACGAAGAAGTCGAGCGTATGGCCCAGATGTCGTACACCGCGCGGCGCCCGCTCAACTGGAACGTGCTGAGCGTCGACGCGCGTGACCCCGACCGCATCCCGCGCCAGCTGCGCGCGTCCGACCGCGCGTCCGAGATCGGTGGTCGGGTGGTGGCGCTGACCATGCCGACGATCGTCGGCATGAACATGAACTTTGCCAGCTTCTGCGCCCTGTTCCTGCTCCCCGGGTGGAAGGCGATCTACGACCTGCCGATCCCGGAGCGCATCGAGAAGCTGCGCGACCCCGAGGTGCGGCGTGAGATGAACGAGCGCGCCCACTCGGAGGAAGCCGGCGTGGTGCGACGCCTGGCCGGCTGGGGTGGCTACATGATCGGCGACACCTTCTCGGCCGCGAACGAGGGCCTCTCGGGCCGGCTCGTGCGTGACATCGCGGCCGACCGGGGCGCCGACGCGTTCGACACGCTGCTCGACATCGTGATCGAGGACGACCTGCGCACGGTGCTGTGGCCGAGCTCGAGCGACGACGACACCGACAGCTGGACGCTGCGGGCCGAGCTGTGGGGGGACCCGCGTGTCATGATCGGCGGGTCCGACGCCGGCGCCCACCTCGACCGCATGTGCGGCGCGCCGTACCCCACCGCGTTCCTGGCCGACTGCATCCGGGGTCGCAAGCTGGTGCCGATGGAGACGGCCGTCCGGCTGATGACGTCCGTGCCGGCCGAGGTGTTCGGCCTACGCGACCGTGGCCGCATCGCCGAGGGCGCGTTCGCCGACCTGATGGTGTTCGACCCCGAGACGGTCGGGAACGGACCCGTCCACATGCGGGCCGACCTGCCGGGCGACAACAAGCGGCTGGTCGCCGACTCCACCGGTGTGGCCCACGTGTTCGTGGCCGGCGTGGAGACCGTCACCGACGGCGCGGCCACCGGGGCGCGCCCCGGGTCGCTGCTGAAGTCCGGTCGCGACACCGTCACCGTCGAGGTCGCCGCCGGCGCGTAGCGCGCGACTCCCGGCGCGGGGTGCCGGGAAGCGGCATCACCCGGCGGGCGTCACGGCTTGGTCGTGGTCGGCGTGGTCGTCGGCGTGGTCGTGGTGGGCGTGGTCGTGGTGGGCGTGGTCGTGGTCGGCGTGGTCGTGGTCGTCGACGTGGACGACGACGTGGTCGTGGTCGTGGTGACGGTGGCCGTCACCCGGAACTTCCGCGTGCTGGTGGCGGTGCCCTTCGGTGTGGTCACCGAGACCAGGCCCGTCGTCGCGTCCGCGGGCACGGTGGTGGTGATCTGCGTCGGGGTGTCGACGGTGAACGTCGCCTTGGCGCCGTTGAACGCGACGGCGGTTGCACCGTCGAAGTTGGTCCCGGTGATCACGACGTGCGCGCCCACCGGACCCCGCTGCGGCGCCACGCGGGTGACCGACGGTGCGGTGGCCGGCGCCGTGGTCGTGGTGGTGGGGCTCGTGGTGGTCGTGGTCGGGTTGGTGGTCGTCGTCGTGGGGTTGGTGGTGGTCGTCGTGGGGTTGGTGGTGGTCGTCGTGGTGGGGTTCGTCGGCGGGACGGTGGGCGGGCTCGTGGGCGGGACGGTGGGCGGGCTCGTGGGCGGGACCGTGGGCGGGACCGTGGGCGGGACGGTCGGCACGACGACGATGACCGTCGGCGGCGGCGAGGTCGGCGGGATCGTCGGGGGAGTTGTCGCGGGCGGAAGCGTCGTCGTGACCGGCGGGATCGTCGTGGTGACGGTCGGGACCGTGGTCGACGCGAGGGACGGCCGGGTGGCTGCGGTCGAGATCGAGTCGGCGCTGCCGCCGCCCGTGGCGACGAGCGCGACGACGATGCCGACGGCCAGTGCGGCCACGACTGCGCCCACCGTGGCCCAGATCTGGTTGCGGGTCATCCTCGCTCCTGCCTGGCGGTCCGCGAAGTCCGACAGTCTCGCGGGCGCAGGGGCGCAACGGGGGTCGGCCCTCACGGGGCCCGCCCGCCGAGGGGTCTAGAACAGCTTGAGGTCGGGGGGTGCGCCGCCGCGGAGCTCCTCGAGGTCGACCTCCACGCACTCGATGCCCCGGCTCTCCGCGTAGACGCGGGCCTGGGGCTTGATGCGGGTGGCGACGAACATGCCCCGGGTGGGGGCGAGCGTGCCGTCGAGGTCGAGCCGCTCCTGGTAGCGCAGCAGCTGGTCGACGCCGGCGATCTCGCCGATCCGCTTGATCTCCACGACCACGGCGTTGCCCTCGGCGTCGCGGCACAGCAGGTCGACCGGGCCGAGGTCGGTCGGGTACTCCCGCCGCACCAGCTTCAGCCCTTCCCGGAGCGCCTCGACCCGGGCGGCGATCAGCACTTGGAGCTCGGCTTCGACGCCGTCCTTCTCCAGACCCGGGTCCTCTCCGAGTTCGAACTGCTGGTCGGAGAGCACCTCGAGCAGCTCGATCACCAGCGTCTCGCCCTTGGGCGTGGAGACCGTGATCACGCAGTCGCCCTCCACCACGGTGCACGGCGGGTTCATCCAGTTGAGGGGCTTGTAGGCCTTGGCGTCGGAGTGGATGGCGACCGACCCGTCGGCCTTGAACACCAACAGCCGGACCGCGGGCGCGAGCCGGGCGCCGAGCCGCCCCTGGTACTCCACGGAACAGCGGGTCACGACGAGACGCACACCCCGCGTTGTAGCACCTCCGTCGGCCCGACTCCGGATCCCGGGTCCGTGCACCGACGACGGGAGATCCCTAGGATTCGTGACGCAGTTCTGACCGACCGAACGACGAACGACCGAACAACGCCAGACTGGGACGCAGGGGGAAGACGTGGTCCTCGGAGCAATCGACAGCGACGCCTACAGGTTCGTGCTGGTCCTCCACATCACTGCGGTGGTGATCGGGATCGGTGCGGTGTACCTCAACGGGCTCTACGGCGCCCAGGCCAAGGCCCGCAAGGGGCCCGAGGGTCTGGCGATCGCCGAGGCCAACTTCAAGGTCTCGATGTTCGCCGAATACTTCATCTACGCGATCCCGGTCTTCGGCATCGCGCTCGTGTTCATGAGCGACCACGTGATCAAGTTCAGCCAGACCTGGATCTGGCTGTCGATCGTGCTCTACATCGTCGCCCTGGGCGTCTCCCACGGCATGGTGATCCCGACGGCGAAGAAGATGCAGGCCCTGATGAAGGAGCTCAACGCCATGGGCCCGCCGCCGGGTGCCGGCGGAGGCCCGGGTACCGGTGGTCCGCCTCCGGGTGCCGGCGGCCCCCCGCCCCAGGTGGCCCAGCTCGAGGCCCTGGGGAAGAAGATCGGGACGGGCGGTGCCATTCTCAACGTGCTGACCGTGGCCCTGATCGTCCTGATGGTCTGGAAGCCGGGAGCCCTGCACGTCTTCTAGAGATGACGGCAAGCTCCCCGGCGGGCTGCGCTCCTCCGTCCGCTCCTACCATGCGGGCGTGAACTTCTACGACGACGTACTGCTCGAGCTCGTCACTGCGCTCGGCGCCGCGTTGTTCCTGGCCAACGCGTTCGCGCTGCTCCGGCGCCGGGTCGACCGCCGCGAGGCGGCCAAGGCCGCGGTGGCCCGAAGCCGTCCCGGCAGCCCCGTGCGCAAGCAGGTGCGTGCGAGCACCGGCAAGCTCGACCAGGCGCCGCTCGCCCGCACCGTGACCTTCATGCTCTTCGGGCTGATCGTCACTGTCTGGGGCCTCGCGTCGATCCTCTCGTGAGGTGGCTGCACCGATGAAGAACCTCGCAGACCTCCTCGCCGGCGCCGACGCGTCGCCCGACGAGCCACTGGTGCACTGGCGCGGGCGCGCCTACTCACGAGCCGAGATCTCCGACGCCGCCGACGCGCTGGCCGCGCAGCTGCGCCGGGCCGGAGTCGCGCCCGACTCCGCCGTGAGCGCGCTGGTTCCGTCGTCGCCGATCGGCGTGGTGATGCTGTTCGGGATCTGGAAGGCCGGCGCGGTGTGTGCGCCGCTCAACCCGCGTCTGCCCGAGGCCGAGCTCGAGCGGCTCATCGCCGACATCAAGCCGTCGGTGGTGGTGAAGCCGTCGAACGACGAGGAGTCGCTCGTCCCGCAGGTGGTCGCCCGCGTCGGCGAGGCGCGCCACTACGACCACACCGTCGCGCTCATCATGACGACGTCGGGTACCACCGGGCCGCCCAAGCGGGTGCTGCTCGAGCACGAGTCGGTGCTGGCGTCGGTCGACTCCGCGCTCAACAAGATCCGCGGTGTCGCGACGCGCGACCCCGACGTCGCGCGCCGCGAGCCCATGCCGAACCTGGTGCCGCTGCCACTGGCGCTGTGGGCCGGGATCTACAACACGCTGTTCGCCGCACGGGTGGGCGCGGCGGTCATCCTGCTGCACCCGTTCTCCACGGCGGAGTTCACCGCCGCCGTCCGGGAGTTCCAGCTCAAGTCCACGGTGCTCGCGCCGCCGATGATCACGATGCTCGTCGACGATCTGTCGATCACCAACCTCGAGCCGCTCCGCTTCGTGCGCAGCGGCACTGCGCCGTTGTCGCCGCGCGAGGCGCGGCGCTTCCGTGACCGGTTCGGGGTCACCGTGCTCAACTCCTACGGCCAGACCGAGCTCGGAGGCGAGATCGTCGGCTGGAACGCCGACGACGTGAAGCGCCACGGCGACTCGAAGCTCGGCTCGGTCGGCCGCCCGCACGAGGGCATCGAGGTCCGGATCGTGCGCGAGGACGGCGCCGACGCCGCGGTCGACGAGCCGGGCGAGATCTGGGCCCGTTCGCCGTTCGTGATGCGCGGCTACGCGTCCGACCAGCGCGAGCTCGACACCCGGCTCGACGAGGAGGGCTTCCTCCGCACGGGCGACATCGGGCACTTCGACGTCGACGGGTTCCTCTGGATCGACGGCCGGGTGTCCGACGCGATCAACCGTGGCGGGCTCAAGGTGTACCCGGCCGACGTGGAGGAGGTGCTGCGCACCGATGCCGCGGTCGCCGACGTGTGCGTCGCCGGGGTTCCCGATCGACGCGTGGGCGAGGTTCCGTGGGCCTGGATCGTGGTGGCGCCCGGCTCGAGCATCGATGCCGACGCCCTCGCGACACTCTGTCGCGAGCGGCTCGCGCCCTACGCGGTGCCGACCCGGTTCGAGGTCGTCGACGCGTTTCCCCGCAACGACGTCGGCAAGGTGCTGCGCCGCGAGCTGGTCGAGGCGGCCACTGCGGCGCTGATCGAAGCCGGGGAGGTGGAGTTGTGAGCGAGTTCGAGAACCTGCCGATCACGGCTGACACCAGCGAGGCCGAAGCCGTCGCGGTGGTCAAGGGGTGGGTCGAGCGGGCGGTCCCGGCCGCGTGGCGAGAAGCCGCGGCGCGCGGCGGTGCGGCCGAGATCCGGACGGTGCGCTCGCGTGCCGAATACGAGACCTGGTACCCGACGTTCGCGGCGACGGGGCTCGTCGCCCCGATGTGGCCGCGGGAGTACGGCGGCCTCGGGCTGCCCAGCCGGCTCGCACGGGCCGTGGAGGCCGAGCTCGCGCCGTACAACCTCGGCCGACTCAACATCCTCGGCCTCAACCTCGCCGGCCCCACGATCATGGCGTTCGGCACCGACGCGCAGAAGGCGCGCTTCCTCCCGAAGATCGTGCGCAATGAGGAGGTGTGGTGCCAGCTCTTCTCCGAACCGGGCGCGGGCTCCGACCTGGCTTCGCTCGCGACGCGCGCGGAGCGCGACGGCGACGAGTGGGTGATCACGGGGCAGAAGGTGTGGAGTACGTGGGCGCACTTCGCCGACTTCGGCATGTGCATCGCGCGCACCGACCCCACCGCGAAGAAGCGCGCGGGCATCACGTACTTCTTGCTCCCGATGCATCAGCCGGGCGTGGAGGTGCGCCCGCTCATCCAGATCACGGGTGAGCACGACTTCAACGAGGTGTACCTCGACGGCGCGCGCGCTCCCGACGCCAACCGCGTCGGAGAGGAGGGCGACGGCTGGAAGGTCGCCAACGCCACGCTCTCGGGCGAGCGCCAGATGGTCGCCGGCCCGGGCTCCGGAGGCGTCGATCGCATCGGCGGCTCGGGCGTCGACAAGCTGATCACACTGGCCCGCGGCCGGGGCCTGAACAACGACCTCGTGGTGCGCCAGCGGCTCGCGGCGCTGTGGTCGCTGGAGAAGATCCGGCGCTGGACCAACGCCCGCGTGCGCGACAACGCGCGCGCCGGCCGGGTCGGTCCGGAGTCGTCGATCGGCAAGGTCACCAACGCCGAGATCAACATCCACACGCAAGAGCTCGCGGTCGACCTGCTCGGCCCCGATGCGCTCGCGTGGGACGGCGCGCCGCTCGAGTTCCCGCGCGAGGTGTTCGGCTTCCTGCGCAGCCGAGCCAACACGATCGAGGGCGGTACGTCGGAGGTCAACCGCAACGTGCTCGGCGAGCGCGTGCTCGGGCTCCCCCGCGAGCCCGACCCGTACCTCGATGCCTCCTGGCTGGACACCCCGCGCAGCTGACCGACCGCGTGTGCAGCCGGATCATCCGCGATCGACCCGCTCGTCGCGGGGTGCGCCGGGGCGCGCCTCAGCCGAGCTGGGCCCAGTCGGGGTCGCGCTTCTCCGCGAACGCCTTGGGGCCCTCTTCCTGGTCGGGGTGGCCCCACATGTCGACGAGGTGGGTTGCCCCGTTCTTGCACGCGTCGGTGAGCCCCGCCTCGAGCGCGCCCCACAGGGCCTTCTTGGTCTGGCGCATGGCGGTGGGCGAGTTCTTCGCGATCAGCTCGGCCAGCTTCTGCGCCTCCTCGCGGAGGTTCTCGGGCGGGTCGACGATCTGGCTGATCATCCCCAGCTCGTAGGCCCGCTGGGCCGTCATCCGCTCGTACTTGCCCACGAACGCCATGCGCATCACGGCCTCGGCCGGCATCCGGCGGATGAGCCCGATGGCCTCGATCGCCACCACCTGCCCGACCGACACGTGCGGGTCGAAGAACTGGGCGTCGGACGCGGCGATCACGATGTCGGAGTCGGCGACCCAGTGGAACGCGCCGCCCGCGCAGATGCCGTTGACCGCGCAGATCACCGGCTTCCACACGTGCTGGTGCCACGCGGTGAAGTGGACGTCGAAGTTCTCCATCGAGTCGCGATAGCGCTCGAAGCCGATGCCGTCGGTCGCGATCTCCATCACGTCGACGCCGGTCTGGAAGGCGCGTCCGTTGCCCGTGTGCACGATCACGCGCACCTCGGGGTCGCGGTCGAGCTCGAGCCACGCGTCGGCGAGCTCGTCGCGCATGAGGTTGTTCATCGCGTTGAGCTGCTCGGGCCGGTTGAAGATCAGCCACCCGATGTGCCCCTGGCGCTCCACGATCAGCGTCTCGTACCCGCCGTAGCTCATGCTCGTCCGCTCCTCGCCCAACGGGTCGGGCCGCTCGGGCCCCGCTCTCTGCGTTCGCTCATTGCAGCTCCTCTGGTCGGGCGTCGAGCAGCCCGTGGTCGAGCGGAGTCCAGGCGGGCTCGCGCTTCTCGGCGAACGCGGCCGGACCCTCCTCCTGGTCGGGGTGGCCCCACATGATGGCGAGGTCCTTGGCGCCGGCGGCGCACGCGTCGGTGAGGTCGCGCTCGAGGGCCTCCCAGAGCGCCTTCTTCGTCACCGCCATCGCGGTGGGCGAGTTCTTCGCGATCTTCTCGGCGAGCGCGACGGCCTCGGCCCGCAGGTCCTCGGGCGGGTCGACCACCTGACCGATGATTCCGAGCTGGTAGGCCCGGCGCGCGGACATGCGCTCGTACCGGCCGGTGAACGCCATCCGGAGGACCGACTCCATGGGCGACCGGCGGATCAGCGCGATCGTCTCGAACGCGCTCACCTGCCCGACCGACACGTGCGGATCGGTGAACGTGGCCGTGCTCGACGCGATCACGATGTCGGCATCGGCCACGAAGTGCAGGCCGCCGCCCGCGCAGATCCCGTTG
>Ga0302299_10002338_pt1 | contig 11575 bp, 14 predicted proteins | sample III_Fen_N3_4_FD_198795 | JGI IMG/M metagenome (GOLD analysis project Ga0302299, IMG submission 198795) | Peat permafrost microbial communities from Stordalen Mire near Abisko, Sweden - III_Fen_N3_4 | ecosystem: Environmental > Terrestrial > Soil > Wetlands > Permafrost | place: Sweden: Abisko...
ACCGGGCATCCGGCCTGCCGCGCCGCCAGCAGGCCCGGCAGCCCGAGCACTCGCGTGCCCCGCACGACGAGCACGTCGTGCCGACTGGCCTCGCGCCGCGCGGCACGCCAGGCGGCCGGCACCATCAGGTATTTCCCGGTGCGCCCCGGACCCGGCGGCGGCACGCGGACGATGCGGACGCCGTCGACGGCGTCCTGCGCCGGCCAGGCCGCGTCGCCGCGCCGCGTCACGACCGTCGCCGCGTCTCCCGCCGCCACCAGCGCGGCAGCGAGTTGGCGGATGTGGGTCTCGCCGCCCCCCAGCACCGGGTGGAACGACTCCGCCAGGAACAGGACGCGCGTCAACGAGGGGGACGCCGCCCGTCAGCGGACGACGGGCGCCGCTCGCGGACGGCGTAGATGGCCTTGCCCTGGCTCTCGTACCACGTCCGCACCAGCAGCTCCCCGAGCAGGCCGAAGCACACCAGGATCACGCCGGTCAGGAACAGCAGCGCGCCGAGCAGCAGCAGCGGCCGCCCGCCGATCGCCTCGTCCAGGAACAGCTTCAGCCCGGCCAGGTAGCCGAGCAGCAGGAGGCCGCTCACGCCGGACGCGAGCCCGAGCAGCCCGAACAGGTGCGCCGGCCGGGTGCCGTAGGACGCCAGGAACTTGACGGTGAAGAGATCGAGCAGCACGCGCGAGGTACGCCCGATCCCGTACTTGCTGCGCCCCCGTATGCGGGGCCGGTGATTCACCGGCACCTCGGCGAGCGTGACGCCGCTCCAGGAGGCGACGGCCGGGATGAAGCGGTGCATCTCGCCGTAGAGCCGCAGGCCGCGCGCGACGTCTCCGCGCATGGCCTTGAGCGAGCAACCGTAGTCGTGCAGCTTCACGCCGGTCGCCCAGGAGATCAGGCGGTTCGCGAAGAAGGACGGGACCCGCTTCGAAAGCGGGTCCTGCCGGTTGCGCCGCCAGCCGCACACCATGTCGAGGTCCTCGGCCTCCAGCCTCTCGACCAGCGCCGGGATGTCCGCCGGGTCGTTCTGCAGGTCGCCGTCCGACGTGACGACCACGTCGCCGCGGGAGTGGTCGAAGCCGGCAGAGAACGCGGCCGTCTGCCCGAAGTTCCGGCGCAGCAGGACCGGGCGCACGCGCGCGTCGCGGGCCGCGAGCGCCAGCAGGCCCTCGCGCGTGCCGTCGCTGCTCCCGTCGTCCACCAGCACCAGCTCGAAGCTGCGGCCGCTCGCCTCGAGCGCTGCGCTCACCTGCGCGTGCAGGTCCTCCAGGTTCTCGGCCTCGTTGAACACCGGGACCACGACCGAGACAGAGGGGCGTGAGGCTTCTTCGTCCATGCGCGGTCGAGTATAAGCGACGGCCTCGAAACGCTGTCAGCGCCCGGCGGCCAGCAGGTAGGCCCAGTTGAGCACCAACAGCACGCAGGCAGCGACCCGCAGCGCGCGGGCGGCCCGCGGCGAGACCTCGACCCCCAGCGCGCTCCCGCGCGCCAGCAGCGCGAGATCGGCCAGGGCCCACGCCGCGATCAGCGCGGCGCCGGCGACGGCCAGCGGGTTCATCGCAATCGCGCCCTTCCAGTCGAGGACCGCCAGCCGCCCCAGGGCCCGCGTCGAGCCGCAGGTGGGGCATGGCAGGCCGGTGAGCGCCTTGAAGTAGCAGACCACGATCGGCAGCCGGTCCAGGTGGAGCAGTGCGACCGCCGCCGCCGCCGCCACGCCGGCGCCGCCGAAGATCGCCCCGAGCGGCGAGGCGCCCGGACGCGAGACGAGGCGCAGCGGCCGCCTCACTGCAGCCGGCTCGCGAGCCCGAAGGCGCCCGCGAACAGCGTCGCGAAGAGGGCTCCGCAGCAGCAGCACAGCAGCACGAACGGCAGCAGCACGGCAGCCGCGGCCGCGCCTCGACCGATGCGGTGCGCCTCCGACAGGCCGATCACCTGCGCGACCACGGACCAGACCCACGCCACGAGCACCCCGCAGAACGGGACCAGCGACAGCAGGCCCGCCGCCTGCGAGAACGCGACCACCCGCAGCGTCGCCTCGAAGCCGCGAGCCCCGCGCCCCAGCAGCAGCAGGACGAGGTGCACGATGCCCGACCACACGATCATGCCGAGCACCACGGCCACGCCCCCGAACAGCGCCTGCCACGCGAAGCCGGCCCAGCCCCGCAGCCAGCCCAGGACCGCGACGAGCTCCGGGTTCCCGCCGAGGAGCGGCGAGAGGTCCGGGCCCGCGATCGTCTCGTAGAGCGCCTGGTAGAAGGCGGCGACCAGCACGCCGAGCCAGCCGACCAGCAGGCCGTAGAGCAGCGGCGAGCCGATGCCTCCGCTCGTCGGCATCGCCCGGAAGAAGCGCGTCGGCGTGACCAGCACCTCTCGTGTGGTCTCCGCGAGGGCCGCCACGAGACCGATCCGGCCCCGGTCATCCCAGGGAACGGCCGGCGGCGGGGATGGCTCGGCTGCGGCGGCGGCCCCGCAGTTCGGGCAGAGCGCGGGAGGCGGGTCGGGCAGGGCATGCTGGCAGGTCGGGCAGAGCGCCATCGGGTCTCCTAGCTGCGACGCCAGCAGTATAAAGTAGCCGGATCATGCCGCGGGTCACCGTCGAGACAGTCGACCACGTCGCGCGCCTCGCGCGGCTCTCCCTCACCGACGACGAGCGTTCCCTGTTCGCGCGCCAGCTCGAGGAGATCCTCGCGTGGGCGCAGTCCCTGCAGGCCCTCCCCGTCGACGACGTCCCACCGATGACGCACGCGCTGGCGGTCGCGGCCTGGCGCGAAGACCTCGCGCGCGACGGCACGCCGCGAGAGCAGGCGCTGGCAGGGGCGCCCGACCCCGCCGAGGGGCTGTTCCGCGTGCCCCGGGTGATCGGCTGATGAGCCTGTACCAGTGCAGCGCCGCCGACCTGCGCACCCGCGTCGCCGCTCGCGAGCTCTCCTGCGAGGAGGTCACCCGGGCGCACCTCGACCGCGTCGCCGCCGTCGAGCCGCGCGTCGACGCGTTCCTCTGCGTGCTCGCGGAGCGCGCGCTCGAGCGCGCGCGCGGCCTCGACCGCTCGCTCGCCGCCGGCGCGCTGCCCCCTCCGCTCGCCGGCGTACCCGTGGCGGTGAAGGACGTGATGCACGTCGAGGGGGTGCCGACCACGTGCGGCTCCCGGATCCTGGAGGGCTACCGGCCGCCGTTCACGGCCACGGCCGTCGCCCGCCTCGAGTCCGCCGGCGCGATCATCCTCGGCAAGACCAACATGGACGAGTTCGCGATGGGCTCCTCGACCGAGCGCAGCGCCTACAAGCCGACGCGCAACCCGTGGGACCTCGCGCGCGTCCCCGGCGGTTCGTCCGGCGGCTCGGCCGCCGCGGTCGCCGCCGGCATGGCGCCCCTCGCGCTCGGGTCCGACACGGGCGGCTCGATCCGCCAGCCGGCAGCGCTGTGCGGCGTCGTCGGCCTGAAACCGACCTACGGACGCGTCAGCCGCTACGGGCTCGTGGCCTTCGCCTCCTCGCTCGACCAGATCGGCCCGCTCGCACGCACGGTCGAGGACGCCGCACTGCTCGCCGCGGTGATCTGCGGAGAGGACCCGCGCGACGCGACCTGCTCGCGGCAGCCGCTCCCCGACCTCCGATCCGCGCTCACGGCCGGCGCCGCGGGCCTGCGCATCGGGGTGCCGCGAGCGTTCCTCGCCGAGGGTGTCGAGCCGGACACGCTCGCCCGCTTCCACGAGGCGCTCGCCGCCCTGCAAGCCGAGGGAGCGACCCTGGTGGACGTGGTGCTTCCCCACCTCCCGCACGCGGTCGCGACCTACTACCTGGTGGCCACGGCCGAGGCCTCGAGCAATCTGGCGCGCTACGACGGCGTGCGTTACGGCCGCCGGACCGGCGGCGAGCGCGACCTCGCGGCGCTTTACGGCGAGACGCGCGACCACGGCTTCGGGCCCGAGGTGAAGCGTCGCATCATCCTCGGCACGTTCGCCCTGTCCTCCGGCTATTACGACGCCTACTACCTGCGTGCCCAGAAGGTGCGGGCGCTCATCCGTCGGGACTTCGACCTCGCCTTCGCGCACTGCGACGCGATCGCGACCCCGACGACGCCGCGTCCGGCCTTCCGTTTCGGCGAGAAGACGAAGGACCCGGTGCAGATGTACCTCGAGGACATCTTCACGGTGCCGGCCAACCTGGCCGGCATCCCGGGCCTGTCGCTCCCCTGCGGTCTGGCGGGCGAGCTGCCGGTGGGCCTGCAGCTGCTCGGCCGGCCGTTCGACGAGGCGACGCTGCTGCGCGCCGGGGCGGCGTTCCAGCGAGCCACCCGCCACCACGAGCGGCGGCCGGCCCTGTGATGGCGCCTCAGGCGCCGACGCGCCCCGCCGGCCGCGCCTGGCGCCGAGCCAGCAGCATGCGCAGCACGACGAACGTGACCAGCGCCGCCCCCGCGCCGGCCACCAGGTTGCCCACGACGAACGGCATCAGCATCGGACGGAACCCGGCGACGAGCGAGTCGTAGAAACGCCGACCGTGCAGCGACCAGTCGACCTCGGCCAGGCTGGACGGCGAGACCCCGAGCAGCAGGCAGCCAACGAGCGTTCCCGCCGTGTAGATCGGGGCGATCGTCCACGGGTTGTTGAGCCAGGCGCCGCTCAGGATCGCCACCTTGTTGAGGCGGAACACGACGGCGATCGCGATCGCGAGCCCGGTGTGGATCCCGAGCAGCGGGAAGAACGCGAGGAAGACGCCGGCCGCGAAGGCGGCGGCCACACGCTCCGGGCTGCCCTCGACCTGGAGCAGCAGCCGGAGACGCCGGCCGAGCCATCCCAGCATCGCCGCCCTACGCGGGGTTCGCCCGGAAGTGGTCGTGGCCGCCCGGCGCGAGCGCCCGCTCGCCCGCCGCGTCTCGCAGGCGTACCTCGCCCGCCTCGCCGTCGACGAACTCGCCGATCGCGCTGACCTCGATCCCCCAGACGCGCGCGAGGTCCTCGAGCTCCGGCAGCTCGTCCGGACCGACCGCGAGCAGCAACTGGTAGTCCTCGCCGCCGTGGAGCGCGAGCGTGAGCGGGTCGCCGCCACGGGCGCGCTCGAACGCCGCCGCGCGGGCGTCGACGGGCACCGCATCCGCGTCCACGATCGCGGTCAGCCCGCTCTGAGAGCAGATCTCCGGCAGGTCGCTCGACAGGCCGTCCGAGATGTCCATGCCGGCCCGCGCGAGGCCGCGCTCGGCGATCGAGCGGGCGAGCGCCAGGGGCGGGCGCGGGTCGAGTTGCGCGCGCAGGCACGCCACGAGGCCATCGGCCGACGACTCCGTCCAGACGCCGGTCTCGACGAGCCGACCCTCCTCGTCGAGACGCGCGCCCTCGGCCAGCAGGCGCACGCCCTCGGCGGACGCTCCCAGCCGACCGGTCACGACCACGCGGTCGCCGGGCTTCGCGCCCGCGCGCAGCAGCAGCCGGCCCGCGTCGCCCAGCAGCGTGACGTCGATCGCGATGGCGCCGCGGCCGCGCGTCACGTTGCCGCCGACGATTCCTATGCCCGCCTCGGCCGCGCGCCCGAGCAAGCCGTCGTAGAGCGAGTCCACCCACCCGACCTCCAGCTCCGCCGGCAGGCACAGGCTCACGGTCGCGTAGCGCGCGAGCCCACCCATCGCCGCGATGTCGGACAGGTTGACGGTGAGGGCCTTGCGCCCGACGAGCCGCGGCGGCGCCGAGCCGCGCTCGAAGTGGACGCCCTCGACCAGGCTGTCGGTGGTGACGAGCGCGAACGGGGCCATCTCGACGGCCGCCGCGTCGTCGCCGATCCCGACGACGACACCCGGGGCCGCCGGCACCCGCGCGCGGATGTGCCGCAGCAGCGCCTTCTCGCCGAGGACGCCGAGCGGGGTACGGGGATCGAGGGTCAAGAAGAGGCTCTCCGCTTTGTCGTGTGGAGGGTGACCTGAACCGGGTCACCAGGTGGGAGTCCTGAGCCGCGCTTCAGGCTTCCTCGACGCGGAGGCATGCACACCGCGAGGCGATCGGACCCCCGATTGAAAGACGTTGGTTCGAGGTTTCCGTATCCATCACGGGCAACGCAGAGAGCCTCGCTGATGATGATAGTCGCCGCGCGGCCGCGGGGCAAGCGCATGGGCGGGATCCCGGTGGATCCTCCCCGTCTACTCCTCGAGCGCGCCGGCGAGCGTCTTCACGAGGCGCTTCACGCGGTCGTCCGAGGCGTGGCCCTTCGACTGCACCGAGGAGCGCGCCTCCTCGGCCTGCCGCCTCAACCGGAAGCACTCGTCGGCCAGGTTCAGGGCAGCGAGCACCGCGATGCGCACACTGTCGACCGCCCCGGTCGACCGGCTGACGTCCTTCATCTGCTCGTCCACGAAGGCGGCCAGCCGCTCGACATAGCCGGGGTCGGTCCCGGCCTTGACGGCGTAGGTCTGTCCGAAGATCTCGACGTGGATGAGGCTCGCCTTGTCCGCCATCCGCGGATTATAGACCCGCGTCCGCAGGCCGCTCAGTCCAGCGTTTCGAGCAGCTCGACCAGCTTCGCCATCCGCTTGCGCAGCTCGTCGTGCGAACGCCGCAGCGCCGCCGCCTCGCGCACGGCAGCCTCGGCTCGTCCGGCGTCGCCGGCCGCGTCTGTCGCGCCCTCACGCGCCGCCGACGCCACGCGCTCGGCCTGCTCTGCACGGGCGCTCGCCGCGCGGGCTGCCGCCTCGGCCAGTTCCGCTCGCTCCCGAGCCGACCTCGCTTCGCCCTCGGCCTTCTCCGCTCGCGCTGCCGCGGAGCGCGCCTCGGCCTGGATCGTCTCCCGCTCGGTCGCGAGCTCACGCAGCCGCGACGCAGCCTTCTGGACCTTGTCCTCGAGGAGCTTGAAGCTGTCTTCCACGCCCCCTCCTCTCACTCGCTGCGGATCTCGAGGCCGGCAGCGCGCAGCTCGCCCACGACCCGCTCGACCGCGCTCTGCACCTCTTCGCTGGTCAGCGTGCGTTGCGCGTCCTGGAAGCGCAGGCTGATCGTGAGGCTCACCTTGCCCGCCGGCACCTGGTTGCCCGTGTAGCGGTCGACCAGGCTCAGCGAGCGCAGCCGCTCGCCCGCCGCGGCGCGCACGCGGGCGTCGATCTCGGCGGCGGGCATCGTCTCGTCGCACAGGATCGAGAGGTCGCGCAGCACCCCCGGGAAGCGGTCGAGCGCACTGAAGCGCACGGGGCGCGGCGTCGCCTCGAGCAGCGAGTCGAGCGCGATCTCGAGCACCACCGCCTCCTCGCGCAGCTCCCAGGCCGCCCGCGCGTCCGGGTGCAGCGCCCCGGCGTGGCCGATGCGCTCGCCGCCGTGGCGCAGGCACAAGGCGCGTCCGGGGTGCAGGAACGCCGGCGGAGACGACTCGTGATCGATCTCCGGTGCGGTCTCGCCCAGACGGTCGAACAGCAGCTCCACGAGGCCCTTCAGGTCGAACAGGTCGAAGGGCCGGGGACGGACGGACCAGTGGTGCGGCTGCGTGGTGCCCGAGAGCAGGATCGCGAGCCGGCGCTGTTCGCGCGCGCCGCCGGCCGTCGGTGCGAACACGCGCCCGAGCTCGAAGATCGCGGCGTCGCGCCGGCCCAGCCGCAGGTTCGTGCGCAGCGTGGCCAGCAGCCCCGGCATCACCAGCGAGCCGCGCAGCGTGTCCTGCTCCTCCGTGAGCGGGTTCGCCAGGCGCACCCGTTCGCCCCCGGCGCCGTCCGCCTGCGCTCCGGGCACGAACACGTAGTTGATGACCTCGATCAGGCCCACCCCGCACAGCACGTCGCGGACGCGGCGCTCGCGGCGCTGCGAGCGCCGCAGGAAGCCCGGACGCCGCGCCGGCGGCAGCGCCGCGGGGATGCGGTGCACCCCGTAGTGGCGGGCGACCTCCTCGGCGAGATCGGCCTCGCGCGACACGTCGAGGCGCCAGCTCGGCACGCTCACGGCCAGAGCTCCTGCGGCGTCCTCGACGCCGAAGCCGAGCGCACCCAGGATCGCGACCTGCCGCGGCTGCGGGACGTCGACACCGAGCAAGGCGCCCACGCGCTCCGGGCGCAAGCGGACGGCGCGCGGCGGCCGGCCGTTGCCGGCCCGCTCCACGACGCCCGGCCGCGGGCTGCCTGCCCCGATCTTCTGCAGCAGGTGCGCGAGCCGCGCGAGGGCCACGGGCCCCGCCCCGATGTCCGAGCCGCGTTCGAAGCGATGCGAGGCCTCGGTGTGCATGGCCAGCGCGCGGGCGCCGCGCCGCACCGCCAGCGGCTCCCACCAGGCGGCTTCGAGCGCGACGGCGCGCGTCGTCTCGCCGATCTCGCTGCTCGCGCCGCCCATCACGCCGGCCAGCGCGAGCGCCGGCTCGCCGCCCCTGCCGGCAATCACTCCGACGCCGGCAGGCAGCGTCCGCTGCAGCCCGTCGAGCGTCACGAGGCTCTCGCCTGCCCGGGACCAGCGCACCACGAGCTGCGCGCCGGGGATCCGCGCGAGGTCGAAGGCGTGGCTGGCCTGCCCCGTCTCGATCATCACGTAGTTCGTCAGGTCGACCACGTTGTTGATCGAGCGGATGCCGACCTGCTCGAGCCGGTCGCGCAGCCACGCGGGGGACGGGCCCACGCGCACGTCGAGCACCCGCGCGCAAAAGCGGCCGCACAGGTCGGGCGCCTCGATCACGACGTCGAGCGCGTCGCCGGCGGCCGGGCCCGACTCGACGAGAGCGATCGCGAGCGGAGCGAGCGGCAGGCCGTAGAGCGCCGCTACCTCGCGCGCGACGCCGTAGACGTTCATGCAGTCGACGCGGTTCGTGGTGATGTCGAGCTCGAGCACCGTCTCCCCGCCGAGCGTCTCGATCGCGTCGACCGCGAGACCCGCAGCCGTCAGGTCCTCCGCGAGACGCTCGGTCTGCGTCTCGACGGGGACGAACTCGCGGAGCCAGCCGAGGGGGATCTTCATCCGACGAACTGCTCCAGGAAGCGCAGGTCGTTCTCGTAGAACAGGCGGATGTCGTCGATGCCGTGCCGGACCATCGCGACGCGCTCGATGCCGAGGCCGAACGCGAAGCCGCTGACCAGCTCGGGGTCGTACACCTTGCGGCCGAGGCGGGCGTTGACCGCCTCGAACACCGCCGGGTTCACCATGCCGGAGCCCAGGATCTCCAGCCAGCCAGTCTGCTTGCAGACGCGGCAGGGCCCGGCCGGCAGCTGTCCGGAGCCGCCGCACACGACGCAGCCGAGGTCCGCCTCGACGGACGGCTCGGTGTAGGGGAAGTACGAGGAGCGGAAGCGCACCGGGAACTGCGCGCCGAACAGCGCGTGCAGGAACGCCTCGATCGTGCCCTTGAGCTGGCCCAGCGTGATGCCGTGCCCGACCACGAGCCCCTCGATCTGCTGGAACATCGGCGTGTGCGTGACGTCGCTGTCGCGCCGGAAGACCTTCCCCGGACAGATGATGCGCACGTCGGGCGGGTGCTCGTTCTCCAGCATGTAGTGGATCTGCGCCGACGAGGTGTGCGTCCGCAGCAGCAGGTTGCCCGCGCCCTCGAGGTAGAACGTGTCCTGCATGTCGCGGGCCGGGTGGTCCGGCGGCATGTTGAGCGCCTCGAAGTTGTGGTAGTCATCCTCCAGCTCGGGGCCGTCGTACACCTCGTAGCCCATGGCCACGAAGATGTCCTCGAGCTCCTGGCGCACCACCGTCAGCGGGTGGCGCCGCCCCACGTAGGAGCGACGCCCCGGCAGCGTGATGTCGACCCGCTCGCGCCGCAACGCCTCCTCGCGGCTGTGCGCCTCGACGGCGGTGCCGAGCGCCTCGAGCCGCGCCTCGACCGCGGTCTTGAGCGCATTCAGCTCCTGACCGGCCTCGCGCCGCTCGGCGTCGGCGAGGCCGCCGAGCGACTTGAGCAGCGCCGAGACGGCGCCCGACTTGCGCCCGACGAAGCGGTCACGTAGCGCCTGCAGGGCCGGGGAATCCGCAACCGCCCCCGCCTGCGCCTCGAACTCCGCGCGCAAGGCGCTCACCCTGTCGCGCAGCCGGTGAATCGAATCGGCCATGGCTGGCTCCGCTCGCGGTGTCGTTGCCGCGGGGTCCCTCAGGCGGTCTTGCGCGCGGCCTTTGCGGCCTCGACGAGCTTCGCGAAGGCGGCGGCGTCGGTCGCCGCGATCTCGGCCAGCGACTTGCGGTCGAGATCCACGCCGGCGAGCTTGAGTCCCGCCATGAACTGGCTGTAGCTGATCTCGTTCGCGCGGGCGGCGGCGTTGATGCGCACGATCCACAGGCGCCGGAAGTCGCGCTTCTTGCGCTTGCGGCCGACGTACGCGAAGTTCCCGGCGCGGTCGGTGGCTTCCTTGGCGAACTTGTAGAGCTTGCTCTTCCCGAGGAAGTAGCCCTTCGCCATGGCGAGGAGCTTCTTGCGCTTGTCGCGGCGCGTGCTCCCCCGTTTCACTCTCGGCATGACGACGTCCCTTCGTCTGGCACGGGCCACAATCGGCCCGGCCCGTCGCGCTTCCAGGCGGCGACGAGGGCCCGGGCAGCTCGACCACTGCCCCGCTCGCGACCCTTGGAGTTCGGCGCCTGACGGCGCCGGGCGGGGTGTCGCGCCCGCCCTTGGCCGTCGCACGGCCGCGCGCTCCTGCGCGCGCCCGTCCGGCGGCCTGCAGTCTACCCGAGCAGCATCCTCTTGACCTGCGGCACGTCGGCGGCGGACACCAGAACACTCTGGCCGAGCGCGCGCTTGCGCCCGGGCGACTTCTTCGTGAGGATGTGCCGCTTCATCGCCTTGTGGCGCTTGATCTTGCCGGTCGCGGTCAGCTTGAACCGCTTGGCGGCGGCGCGATTCGTCTTCAGCTTGAGCTTCTTCTTGGGCTTTCTCATGGTCTCACTCGCTCTTGCGGGGCGCGCCCGCGCCGGCAGCGGCCTCGGCCGGCGCCTTCTTCGCCTTGGGCGGCTTGGCGGGGACGATTTCCTTCTTCGGCGCCAGGATCTGCACCATCGTGTTGCCCTCCTGGCGTGGCGACGACTCGACCAGCACCGTGTCCCCGAGCTCCTGGGCGAGCCGGTTCAGGATCTCGCGACCGATCTCGCTGTGGACGATCTCGCGTCCGCGGAAGATCACCAGCGACTTCACCTTGTTGCCTTCGGCGAGGAAGCGCTCGACGTTCTTGCGTTTGAACGTGAAGTCGTGCTCGTCGATCTTGGGGCGGAACTTCACTTCCTTGATCTGGATGTGGCGCTGGTGCTTGCGAGCCTCGGCATCCCGCTTGGCCTGCTGGTAGAAGAACTTGCCCGAGTTCATGATCCGGCAGACCGGCGGGGTGGCGGTGGCCGCGATCTCGACCAGGTCGAGGCCTTTCTCTTCGGCCAGCATCAGCGCCTGTTGCGGCGGCATGATGCCGAGCTGGGAGCCGTCCTCGTCGATGACGCGGACCTCCTTCGAGCGGATCCGGTCGTTGATGCGGACCGTCTTGCTGTCTATGAGACACCTCCTGGGCTCTGGGGCACCTCTTCGCGGATCGCGCGCTCCGCGGCAAGGCGGGCAACGCGCGAGCCGAACGCGGCCACGTCCTGCGCGCCGAGGTCCCCGGCCTGGCGGTGACGCACCGCCACCACCCGGGCCTCGACCTCTTTGTCCCCGAC
>Ga0302299_10002340_pt1 | contig 11570 bp, 10 predicted proteins | sample III_Fen_N3_4_FD_198795 | JGI IMG/M metagenome (GOLD analysis project Ga0302299, IMG submission 198795) | Peat permafrost microbial communities from Stordalen Mire near Abisko, Sweden - III_Fen_N3_4 | ecosystem: Environmental > Terrestrial > Soil > Wetlands > Permafrost | place: Sweden: Abisko...
CAACACCGGCCGGGTCGCCCATCGCGACGAGCTGGTCGCCGCTCTCGAGTCGGCCCTGCAGACCCATGACGCCGCCACCTGGGCGACCCGGCTCACGGCGGCGCAGGTGCCCGCCGGCAAGGTCGGCACCATCGCCGACGGCTTTGCCCTGGCGCAGCGGCTCGGGCTGGCGCCGACCGTCGAGGTGGGGCCCGGTCATACCCGGCAGGTCCGGCAGGCCATCACGTTCACTCCCAACCTGGTCGCCGGGGGGGCCCCCCCCCCCCCCCCCCCCGGGGGCCCCGCCCCCCCCCCCGGCCCCCCCGCCGGCCCCCCGGGGCGCCGCGGCCGCGTCCGCCACTGTGCGCCGTGACGCAGACGCCTGAGGGCCTCGTCCTGGACGCACCAGGCGTCCGCGCCGTCGTGCTGCCGGCCGACGGGGGACGTCTCGGCTCGCTCGTCATCGATGGGCGGGAGCTGCTGGTCACCCGGAACCCGGATGGTCCCATCACCTGGGGCAGCTACCCGATGGCACCGTGGGCCGGACGGATCCGCCACGGTGAGCTGGGCTTCCGCGGTGCGACGTATCGGCTGCCCCTGGGCATGCCGCCGCATGCGATCCATGGCGTCGTCTTCGATCGGCCCTGGGACGTGACGGGACCCGCGACGATCGCGATCGACCTTGACGGGCGGTGGCCGTTCCGCGGGCGCGTGACGCAGCGGTTCTCGCTCGACGCCGACGGCTTCGAGGTCTCGATGACGCTGGAGGCGGACGAGCCGATGCCCGCGGTGCTCGGCTGGCACCCGTGGTTCAGGCGGGTCCTGGCGGAGGGGGATCCGGCGGCGGTCCTGGCGTTCCGCGCGGACGCGATGCTGGTCCGGGACGCCGAGGGGATCCCGACCGGCGACCAGGTGTCGCCGCCGCCCGGTCCCTGGGACGACGCCTTCACCGGGATCCGGGAGCGGCCGGTCATCGAGTGGCCGGGCCGGCTGCGACTGGAGATCTCGTCCACGTGCCCGTGGCTGGTGGTCTACACGATGCCCGAGCACGCGATCTGCGTGGAGCCCGAGAGTGGGCCACCGAACGGGCCGAACACGGCGCCCGAGGTCGTGGAGCCCGGCACCCCGCTGACCCACTCCATGCGCTGGCAGTGGACGCGCGCCAGGGCGATCACGATCCCCTGACTGTCGGGCGCCCCGCCCGTGGACCCCGCTACGGCTCGGGGAGCAGCTCCGGCGGGATCAGGTAGCGGAGGGTCCCGAGGCCGGCGGCAACGTCCCGTGTCGCGAAATCCACGCGCGCCAGGGCACCCTTGCGCATCGTGATCTCGCCCGCGCCGACCAGCTCGCCCAGCAGCTCCGAGAAGTCGGGATCGTGCCCGACGATGCACGGCCGCTCGGCCGGACCCGCGGCGAGGAGGATGTCCGTCACGATGCCCGCGTCGAGTGGGCCGGCCAGCCGCCGGTCCACGACCACCTCGGCCTTGAGCGCGCTCGCCACGATCTCGGCCGTCTCGAGGGCGCGCGTCCTGGGCGACGTGATGAACAGGTCGGGCGCTTCGTCCACCCTCGCGAGCAGCCGTGCCAGCTGCTCGCACTGGGCGCGCCCCTTCCCGGATAGCGGCCGGACGTCGTCGTCGCCGTGCCAGCGGGCCGGGTCGCCGGCATGCGCGTGACGGAGCAGGTGGAGCGCGATCATCGGGCCTCCGTGGAATCCGCGGCGGATACGACGCCCGTCTCCGCCAGGAAGCGGCGGATCCGCGTGTCGAGCTCCCCCATGATCGCGCGGAAGGCGTCGAGGCGCTCGGCCTCGGTGCCGGCGACCGCCGCGGGGTCCGGCAGGCTCCAGTGGAGGCGGGCGCGGGCGCCCGGCACGTAGGGGCAGGTGTCGCGGGCGCTGTCGCAGACCGTGATCACCCAGTCCCACGGCCGGTCCAGGTAGAGGGTCACCGCCTCCGATCGGAGGCGGTCCGTGGATACCCCCGCCTCTTCGAGAACGCGCAGCGTGAGCGGGTTCAGGCCCTTGGGCTCCGTTCCGGCCGATCGGACCTCAACCCTGCTCCCGCCGAGATCGCGGAACAGCGCCTCGCCCAGGATCGACCGGGCGCTGTTGCCGGTGCACACGACGAGAATCCGCAGTGGCGCACCGTCCCGCGTCGAGTCGTCGATGGCTCCCTCGCCCTCTGTCCCTGACATCGTCACGGGTTCAGGTCCTCGACCTCGCCGGAAACGAGGAAGACGATGTCCTCGGCGATGTTCGTCACCCGGTCTCCGATCCGCTCGAGGTAGTGCGACGCGAACAGGATCCGGGTCCCCGGCTCTACGTTTGCCGGGTCTTCCCGCATCAGGTCGAGCACATCGGCGAAGATCTGGTGATAGAGCTCATCCACCGGGTCGTCGAGGGCTGCGACCGCACGCGCCTTGTCCGCGTCCACATCGACCAGCGCCCGTATGATTCCGCGGACGAGGTTGGCCACGCGCTCGCCCAGGAGCGGCAGGTGGACGTATTCCTTCAGCGGCGGATACGGCGCCAGCTTTCGCGCCTGCTTGGCCACGGATCCCGCGTGGTCGCCCATCCGCTCCAGCTCGTAGGAGACGTGGTCGAGGGTGAGCAGGTAGCGGAGGTCTCGCGCCACGGGGTTCTGCGTCGCGATCGTCTCGGCGATCATCATCGTGGTCGTGCGCTGGACGTCGTTGACCTGGCGATCGTCGATGATGACCCTGAGGGCGGCCTCGGCATCGTGGTGGGTGAGCGCCGCCATGGCAGCCCGGATCTGGTCCTCGACCAGCGATCCCATCCGGAGGACGTTGTCCTTTATCTCCGCGATCTCGTGGTCGTACAGGGTTCGCGTCGGGTGCGCCAACTGCGGGTGGGGGATACCCGAGCCCTCGGAGTTCGTCGCGGTCGCGACCGCGTCAGGTGTCGGAGTGTCGTGCGCTTCCATGGTGCCCTCCCGCTCAGCCGAAGCGACCCGAGACGTAATCCTCCGTCAACTGGTCACTGGGATTGGTGAAGATCGTCGTCGTGGCGTTGTACTCGACCAGGTAGCCAGCCCGGTCCTCCCCCATGGAGAAGAACGCAGTCTGGTCACTCACGCGGGCCGCCTGCTGCATGTTGTGGGTGACGATGATGATTGTGTAGTTCACGCGCAGCTCATGGATGAGCTCCTCGACCCGCAGCGTCGCGACGGGATCGAGCGCCGACGCAGGTTCGTCCATGAGCAGGACCTCGGGGTCGACGGCGAGGGCGCGCGCGATGCACAGGCGCTGCTGCTGCCCGCCGGAGAGCGACGTGCCCGACTGGCGGAGCTTGTCCTTGACCTCGTCCCATAGCGCAGCGGACGTCAGGCATCGTTCCACGGTCTCGTCCAGCTGGGCCTTGGGTTGACGTCCGACGAGCCGGAGGCCGGCCACCACGTTGTCGTAGATCGACATCGTGGGGAACGGGTTGGGCCGCTGGAAGACCATCCCCACCACCCGACGCAGCTGCACCGGGTCGACGGCCGGGTCGTAGAGATTGATGCCGTCAAGCAGCAGTTCCCCCTCGATCCGTGCGTCCGGGATGAGCTCGTGCATCCGGTTGAGCGCCCGCAGGAAGGTGCTCTTGCCGCACCCGGATGGGCCGATGATCGCGGTCACGGCGTGCGGCTGGATATGCATCGACACATCGCGGACCGCGCGGAACGAGCCGTAGTAGGCGGACAGGTTGCGGATCTCGATCCGCCCGGTCGCAGTGGCCGCGTCGTCGGCCTCCTCGCGCGGGGCGCGCGTCTCGACCCGGCGCAACGTGGTCGAGGGCTCGGCGGGCGCCGGCACACCCGCGTCCGTACCCGGAACCGGCTGGTCAACGTTCACGGTCATGCAAGCTCCTCAGCCGGCCCTGCGGCCCCAGGTGCGGAAGCGCACCAGTACGTTGATGGTCAGGACGAACAGCAGCAGCAGGAACGCCACGCCCCAGGCCTGGTCGTTGAGCGTCTCGTACGGCTGGCGCGCGTTGGTGTAGATGAACAGGGGCATGGCATCCATCGGCCGGCTCCAGTCGCCGACGTTGATCAGCCGGCTGCCCAGCGCCGTGAACAGGAGGGGGGCGGTCTCGCCCATCGCCCTTGCCACCGCGAGCATGACGCCCGTGAGGATGCCCGCCAGCCCCGTCGGGACGACCACAGAAGCCACGGTTCGCCACACAGGCACCCCGAGAGCGAGCGATGCCTCGCGCAGCGTGCCCGGCACGATCTTGAGGATCTCCTCGGTCGTGCGCATGATCACCGGGATCATGATCACGGCGAGCGAGACGGCACCTGCGAAGGCGTTGTATTGGTGGAACGGCAGCACCAGGATCGTGAACACGAAGATGCCGACGACGATCGAAGGCACCCCGGTCAGCACGTCGGCGGCGAACCGGATCACTCGGCCCGAGCGCCGCCCGCCGAACTCGTTGACGTAGACGCCGGCCAGGATGCCGACGGGCACCGCCATCAGGGTCGCGAGCCCGACCAGCTGGATCGAGCCGAGGATCGCGGCGGCCGCGCCGCCCCCGATCCCGAGGGCCTTCGGCGGCTTCGTGATCAGGTCTGGGCTGAGCGCGCTGATCCCCTTGAGCGTCACGAAGATCACGATCGCGGCCAGCGGGATCACGCACGCGATCGCCGCCCCCAGGGCGAGCCACCGGAAGAACCGGTCGACCAGGCCACGTCGCCGGTCTGCCGCGGTGCGCGTGAGGGTTCGACGGATGGGGATGGCCGGTGTCTGCGTGGTCATGTCATTCGTTCCCCACAGGTCCGGCCGTCTGCCAGACGAGGAGCCGGGCGATGATGTTCAGGGCGACGGTGATCACCAGCAGGATGAGGCCGAGGGCGATGAGGCTCGAGGTCTGGAGGCCGATTGCGGCCTCGTTGAACGTCGTCGCGATCTTCGACGCGATCGTCTGCGCCTGGTCGAACAGGGAGGTCGGGATATCCTGGGCGTTGCCGATGACCATGGTCACCGCCATCGTCTCGCCGAGGGCCCGGCCGAGGCCGAGGATGACCGCTCCCACGATGCCCGATCGGGCGGCAGGCAGGACGGCCTTGGTGACGACCTCCCAGCGCGTCGCGCCGAGGGCGAACATCGCCTCGCGCTGGGTCGCGGGTACAGAGTTGATGACCTCTCGTGACACGGACACGATCGTGGGCACGATCATGATCGCGAGGATCACACCCGCGGCGAACAGCCCGATCCCGAGGGGCGGGCCTGCGAAGATGGGGATGCTGCCGAAGATGCCCACGACCCAGGCCTCGACGGTCCCTTTCAGGAACGGCGTCAGGATGAAGATGCCCCACAGGCCGATGACGACCGACGGGATGGCCGCGATGAGCTCGATCAGGAAGGTGAGCGGGATCGCAACCCGCCGCGGAGCCAGCTCGGACAGGTAGATCGCCGTCAGGATCGCGACGGGCGTCGCGAGGATCAGCGCGATCCCGGACGACAGGAGCGTGCCGACGATGTACGGCAGCGCCCCGTAGATGTCGCGGACCGGATCCCACGTGGTGCCCGTCACGAACGGGATGACGCCGAATTCCCGGAAGGCCTGCAGGCTGCCCAGGAGGAGCATCACGCCGATGCCGACAATGATCGCGATCACGACCCAGGCGCTCGCCCGGCTGGTGCCACGGAAGATGCGGTCGTTGTACCTGCCGCGTGAGTCGGCGCCGAATCGGGCGCCCCCTGAGGCTACTTTCGTCATCGAGTAACCCTCGAACACGTCGCGAGCTGTCGGACCAGGAGTACCGACAGAAGAACCGACCGGTCCCGCTCGAGATGCGGGACCGGTCGGCGAGGAGGGAGAGCGGGCAATCAGGCTACGGCCAGACGGGCGTCCCGTTCGCGGTCACCTGGTGGAGCTCGTTGAGGGCGTTGGTCGCAACCGCGGCGGGCAGCGGCGCATAGCCGAGGGCGGTCTCCTGGGCCTGACCGTCGGTCAGCGCCCACGCGGTGAACGCGACCATAGCGCTCGCCTTGTCCGCATCCTTCCAGTCCACCGGGATGAGGAGGTAGGTGTAGGAGGCGATCGGGTAGGTCGTCGCACCGGCGCCGTTGATGATCGGTGCCTGGCGGAAGTCCGCCGGGAAGGTGCTGAGTGCGGCCTCGGCGGCCGCGGTGACGCCGTCGGTCGAGCCGGCGACGAACTGGCCGTCGGCGTTCTTGAGGGCCGCCGACGTCAGGCCGGCCTTCTCCGCGTAGTTGAGCTCGACATAGCCGACGGAACCTTCGGTCTGCTTGACGCTGCCGGCGACGCCGTCATTGCCTTGTGAGCCGATGCCCGTCGGCCAGGAGACTTCCTTGCCCTTGCCGACCTTGGTGTGCCAGTCGGGGCTGACGGTGTCGAGGTAGGTCGTGAACGCGTTGGTGGTGCCGGACCCGTCCGAGCGGTGGACGATCGTGATCGCCGTCGCGGGCAGCGTCACGCCCGGATTGAGGGCCGCGATCTTCGGGTCGTTCCAGGTCGTGATGGTGCCGAGGTACATCCCCGCCACGGTGTCGGCGTCGAGCTTCAGGTCCGTGACGCCGGGCACGTTGTAGATGATCACGACCGCGCCGAGGGCCGTGGGCACGTGCAGGACCTTCACGCCTGCCGGCAGGGCGGCGATCTCGGTGTCCTTCATGGCTGCGTCGGAGGCGCCGAAGTCGACGGTTCCCTCGGTGATCGCCTTGATGCCGGCGCCGGAGCCGTTGGCCGTGTAGTCGAACTGGATGTTCGAATGCAGGCCCGTGTAGGTGTCGAACCACTGCTGGTAGAGCGGCGCCGGGAAGGTCGCGCCCGCGCCTTGCAGCTTGACGCTGGCGGTGGGGGGAACGGGCAGGGCGGCCGCGCTCGCCGACGGGCTCGCCGCGGCCATGCTCTCCGAAGGCGCGGCCGCGCTGGCCGGTGCCGTTGTCGGCGCGGTCGTCGGCGCGGCCGCGCTGGCCGGCGCGGTTGTCGCGCTGGATCCGCCGCAGGCGGCGACGAAGAGCATCGCTGCGAGCGCCAGGCCTCCGAGGCGCCTGGTTGATGTGAGCGTCACTGGGGACTTCCTCCGAACTGGTTGGTCGGTGCAGGGCGCACCGGGGCCATGCTTCCTCTCCTTGACAACGGAACGATGGGGTCCCGGTGTCAACGGGCCGTGTCCGGCGTGTTAAGACACGGTTAACGGCTTGGTGGATCGAACCGGTAGCCCGCGCCCCGGGCCGTGACCAGGCGGACCGGCAGGTTGGGATCGGGCTCGATCTTCGACCGCAGCCACCGGATGTGGACATCGACCGTCCTCGACCCCGTGGGATGCTCTGGTCCCCAGACCCGGTCCAGCAGCTCCCGGCGCGTGAACACGCGGCCGGGGTGCGACGCGAGCAATGCCAGGAGCCCGAACTCCTTCGGGCGCAGGTGGATGAGGCCATCGGTGCACCGCAACTCCCGTGCGGCCAGGTCGAGGGCCATGTCGTCCCCGATCGGAAGCAGTACCCGTGTTCCCACTCGGACGCGGGCGCGTTCCTCGATGAGGGCAATGCGACCCGCGACCTCCGAGACGCTCGTGTCGGTCGTCAGGGCGTCGTCGAACCCGAGGGCCAGGGCTGCCAGGCGCATCTCCGAGGCGGCCGGGGGCGCCAGGTGGACGGCTCGCAGGCCGGGCCGCCGTCGCCGCTCCTCTGCGACGAGGGCGAGGTCTTCTGACCCGGCCGGTGGCTGGGCGACAACCACGAGCAGCGGCCGCTCCGCGAGGAGGAGGTCGCGGAAGCGCCGCGGCTCGCTCACGAGGCGGACGACGGTTCCGGGCCGTTCGGCCGCCAGTCCCACGGCGGGACCATCGGTCGCGAGCACAAGCCAGCTGACGCGTGGGCGCGGCGTGACTGGGCGGGAGTCCGCGGCGGACATCGCAGGGGTCGGCTGCGGGACGGCTACCATGGTCTCAGCCTGCCGTTCGGCGATTTCCGACGCGTTCCGCCGACGTTAACGAACTGTCAACAGCGGCGCAGTTGTCGCCGGGGTCCCGTCCGGGACGCGCACCCGAGGGTCCGGTGCGTCAGACTGGCGGCTGCGGGCTCGGGACCGGCCCACGACGGGAAGCGAGGAGCGGACGATGGGCAACGGCGCTGAGGACGGACCGGAAGCCACCGAGACGGCTGACGCCGGCCGCGCGTCCGGCGTCGCTGGTGATCCCGCGGACCACACAGCCAAGGAGCCGGCCGGCCGCAAGGCTGCTCGCCGCGCCGCGAAAGCCGGGAAGGCGGTGGCGAAGGCGGAGCGTAGGGCCCGGAAGGAAGAGGCAAAGGCGCAGCGCACGGCCCGGAAGGCAGAGGCCAGGGCGGAGCGCACGGCCCGGAAGGCAGAGGCCAGGGCGGAGCGCAAGGCGGCGAAGGTCCGGAAGGGGGAGCGCAAGGCGCTCGAGAAGGCGATCAGGCGGATCGCGAAGATCGACCGTAAGGTCGCCAAGGACGTCGCCCGGCTCGGGCGCGCAGATGCACTCGTTGCCGAGGGCGCCGTTGACGCAGAGGATGCGGACGTCGCCGCCGGCTTGCCCAAGGGCTCGGTTCCCGCTTGGGACGCCGATCCGGCGAAGCGGGGCGAGGCTGGCAGGAAGCGAACTCGTGAGCTGGCCGGTCGCGCCGGCAGTGCGGCATTCGCCGCAGGAAGCATGCTGCAGGAGGTCGCGGACCTCGTCCGCCAGGCCACCGAGCCGGCCGCGTCCCGGATCGTCCTGCGGGTGACGCGTCGCCCGGGTGCGGAGGCGGACGGAGTCCCGGACGCCGCGAGCCTCAAGCCGGAGCCGGCGCCCGAGCCCGAGCCCGAGCCGGAACCCGAGCCGGAACCCGAGCCGGCCAGCGAGCCTGAGCTCGAACCCGAGCCCGAGCCGGTTGACGAGCCTGAACCCGAGCCGGCGCCCGAGCCGGAGCCCGAGCAGGCGCCGGAGCCCGAGCCGGCGCCGGAGCCCGAGCCGGCGCCGGAGCCCGAACCCGAGCCCGAGCCGGTTGCCGAGCCTGAACCCGAGCCGGAGCCGGCCAGCGAGACCGAGCCCGGGCCCGCACCGGTTGCCGTACCCGAGCTCGAACCCGAGCCCGCACCGGTTGCCGTACCCGAGCTCGAACCCGGGCCCGCACCGGTTGCCGTACCCGAGCTCGAACCCGGGCCCGCACCGGTTGCCGTACCCGAGCTCGAACCCGAGCCCGAGCGGGCCAGCGAGCCCGAGCTCGAACCCGAGCCCGAGCGGGCCAGCGAGCCCGAGCCCGAGCCGGAACCCGAGCCCGAGCCTACGCCGGAGCCCGAACCGGTTGCCGAGCACGAACCCGCGCCGGCGTTCGAGGTCGTTGACGCAGTTGTGGCCACCGGTGTTGGGGAGGTCACCGGGGTCGCCAAGGTCGAGCCCGAACCCGAACCGGTTGTCGAGCCCGAACCCGAACCGGTTGCCGAGCCCGAGCCTGACGGGGATGCCGCGCCGGCGTTCGAGGTCGTCAGCGCTATCGTGGTTATCGGTGCAGGGGAGATCACGGGTGTCGCCAGGTCTGAGCCCGCATCCCCACCCGAGCCTGCCGCCGAACCCGAACTCGAGTCCCGGGCCGATCCGGCCGCCGGGGTCCTGCCCCCCGGTACCGTGGTCGGCGCGGCGATCGACATCGGCTCCACGAGCGTCCACCTCCTGGTGGCTGCGGTGGGCGACCACTTCCTGGAGCCGCTCCTGGACGAATCGGTCTTCCTGGGCCTCGGCGACCGCGTGGCCAACGACGGGTACCTCGGAGCCGCCGCCCGCGCGAGCCTGGTCGAGGTCCTGGCCGCCTACGTCGAGACGGCGCGGAACCTCGGTGCCGCGAACGTGACGCTCATCGGCACCGAGCCGCTGCGCCGGGCCGAGGACGGCCCTGCGATCGTCCAGGCCGTTGAGGCCCGCACGGGTGTCGCCCTCCATGTCCTGGATCACGACGAGGAAGGGATGCTCACCCTGCTCGGCGTGACGATGGGCCGCCCCCTCCACTCGGAGCTCCTGGTCCTCGACATCGGCGGCGGCAGCACGGAGCTCGTCTTCGTCGGTGAGTCGGGGCCCGTCCGCGTGGAGGGCCTGCGACTCGGCGCCGCAGCGCTGACCAGGGATCTCGTCCGTGCCGATCCTCCTACCCTGGCGGAGACGGGCGCGATGCGGGAAGCCGCCCACCGCGTGGTGGCCGACGCCCCGAAGGAGGCTCCCGCCGACGTGGTCGCCGTGGGCGGGACCGCCTCCAACCTGCTCAAGCTGCTGCCGGCGACGGCCGTGGATCGCCTGCTCACCCGGCGCCGGATCACCGTTGCGCTCGCGATGCTGGCCGTCGAACGGAGCGCGGAGGCCGCCGCGCGCCACGTGATCCGGCCCGAGCGAGCGCGGATCCTCCCCGCGGGCGCGATCATCGTGGACACGATCCTCGAGCACTACGGGCTGGACCGCCTCCGCGTATCGGAGGGAGGGATGCGCGAGGGCGCGGTGCTCGCCGCGGCCAAGGCGGGGCCCGCGTGGCGCGACCGGCTGCCCGCGCTCGTGCACGGCTGGGCCGGCGAGACCGACGCCTCGGGCTGAGACGCCCGGGCGAGGGACTGGGCCCGAGGAACCGGGGGCTACAGCCCCGCGACCAGCCGTCCCAGCGCGCGCCGGAAGGCCAGGCTGGAGACGCCGCGCCACGCCGGCCCAACGGTCCGACGGAGGCGGGCGAGCTCCCGCTCCCGGTCCACCAGGTACCGGCCGATCGCCGCGCTCTCGCGCTCGGACAGCTCGCCAGCGTGCTCGACGAGGAAGGCACGGGCGAGGCCTGCCGCCACGTCCGCGTCGTGAAGCCAGCCGAGGTGGTCCTGGAGCGCAACCACCTTCTCGATCACGGGACCCGCCTCCCGACCGAGCGCCTCGCGCACGAACTCCAGCGTGTAGCGCAGCCACTTGGCGGCGATCCGGAGGTCGTGGAGCGTGGTCACGTCGGCCCAGCGCATGACCGGCTCGTACGCCCGCAGGACCTCGTAGGCGGCCCAGATCCGGGACGGCATCGTGTCCCGCACCCGGTGCGGCTGGACGGGTCCGACGGGAAGCGCCCCCAGGCCCTCGGTCTGGAGGAACGCGACGTACCCGTCCACCCACCGACGGTATCGCTCCGAGTCGAGCTCCTTGACGAGGACGGCCCGTGCGGCGTCGCGGCGGGCCCGCCACCCGGCGATCAGCGGTTCGAACGCCGCGGACTCCGCGGCGGGCTGGCGGTCCCGGTAGGCCTCGGCCGCCTGGATCAGGACATCGAGGTCGCGCACCGCGCCAAGGTCCGCGGCGACATCCTTGAGGCGCCTGCGGTGCTTCTCCGTCCTGGCCGTATCGAACGCGTCGCCGAACACCCGCCACGCGGCACGCTGGCGACGCGTCGCGACGCGCATCGCGTGCAGCTCCTCGGCGTCGTTGCCGCCCCTCGTCCCCGCCTCTCGCGCGACCATGCGCGCGAGGTGGAAGCGCAGGACCTTGCGTCCTGCCTCGGCAAGGTGATCGTCCGCGAGGACGCCGGGCGACTTCGCCAGAACGGCCCGGGGAGCCTCCGGTAGGGGTTCGTCCCCTGTCCCGGGCTCGGGCATGCCCCGGGCCGGGACG
>Ga0302299_10002342_pt1 | contig 11570 bp, 10 predicted proteins | sample III_Fen_N3_4_FD_198795 | JGI IMG/M metagenome (GOLD analysis project Ga0302299, IMG submission 198795) | Peat permafrost microbial communities from Stordalen Mire near Abisko, Sweden - III_Fen_N3_4 | ecosystem: Environmental > Terrestrial > Soil > Wetlands > Permafrost | place: Sweden: Abisko...
GGCATGGGGAACCTCAAGGTCGAGAACGGGGAATCGCCTGAGTCTACCGGCCGGAGGCGGTCCTCCCGACCGCTCGGGAGCCCGCCCGGAGCACGTCCCGCAGCCTCAGCCCACGCTCGTGAGGACCTCGAACCCCTCCGCCGACGGCTGGTAGGAGACCCGGACCGCCGCGAGGGAGGCGATGTCGGCCACGTGCGTGCCGCCGCAGGGGATGACGGCAGGGCCGCCCGGGACGTCGCAGAACCACGTGCGCCGCGCCGTGAGCGTGGGGTCGCCGCCGGTGTCGACCCGGCTGACCGCCCCGCGCGCGACCCAGGCGGCGAGCAGGCCGTTGGCCTCGGCCGCCACGGACTCGCGCTCGGCGAGGAACGCCGCTGCGTCGAACCCGGCCTTGCGCAAGGACTTCCCGGCCCGGTAGGCGTCGTAGGCACCGTCGGGCCCGATGCGCGACACCTGGACGGCGATCTGGTCGAGGAACGGGAACCCGCGCGAGTCACGGCGCGACGGCTCCTTGGACCAGAAGCGCGCGGTGGTCTCGTTGAGGGCGAGAGCCGCCAGATGGCAGGCCGAGTGGCCCCGGGACAACGGCGTACGCCGGTCCCCGTCGACCGTCAGCGCCACGACGTCGCCGACGGCGGGTGCGTCCGCCGCCGCGAGCACGTGCACGACGACCCAGGTGCGACCAGGATCACCCCGACGCACCTCGATCTCGCCGTCGACGAGGAGCCTGCCGTCGTCGTCGAGCGCGCCCGTGAGGCTGTCGAGCACGGGACGGCCCTCCAGCAGGCCGGTGTCGCCGGGCTGGTCCGGCCAGCCGTGGTCGAGGGGGTGGAACGGCGTGCGGTCCACGACCACCGCCACACGGCCGTCGGCCAGCGGTGCCACGACGGTCACGCCGCCGCTGCCCTCGACCGCGCCGGACGGGAAGTCCACCCAGGTGTCGAGCCGCGAGGCCGCCGCGGCGGCCGGTGCGACGTCGGCGTCGAGCCAGGCGACGTCGCCGGTCTCGCGCGGGCCGAGCCAGCGGACCTCGTCGTGCGCGAGGACGGGATCGGGGTCGCCCCGCTCGATGCGGGCGCGCAGGACCCGGAGCACCGAGGTGTCGTCGAGCGGCCAGTCGCCGTCGAGCGGGCCGGGCACGCGACCGACGACCTCGACGTCGACCGCGAGCTCCTCGCGCAGCTCCCGCACGAGGGCGGCGGCCGGGTCCTCGCCCGGCTCGACCTTGCCGCCGGGCAGCTCCCACCGGCCGGCGAGCGCCTCGGGCCGGGTGCGCCGCGCGGCGAGCAGCCGGCCGCGGCGCTCGACCGCGGCCGCAACCACGACTCGTCGGCCGTCGGGGGTCACGTGCGTGGGCTCGGCCATGGCGTGAGCGTGCCAGATGCGGCGGAGCACCCGCTCACGTCACGAGATCGGGGGCAGGTGCTCAGCTCGCGACGATCTCGTAGACACGGGCGTCTCCCGACTCGAACACCAGGCGCAGACCGTGCGACGCGGCGATCGCCGCGAGATCGAGTGCTCTCCTGCCGTCCGCCTGGACGCGATCACCGACCAGCACGTAGCGCACCCGCCAGTCGCGCGCCTCCTGCCGCGTGCGCGGGTCCGTCGCGATGTCCTGGATCGTGGCGCGCAGGTGGAGGCGGCCCACGTACTCCGGGCGCCCCACGACTCCCCCGTCGGGCTGCGTGCCGAACAGCGGTACCGCGGCGGCACGAGTGCTCTCGTAGAGCCAGGAGGACCCGTCGACGTCGTCATTGAGCACGCGCTCCCCCGGGCGGGCATGGGTCGCGAGCCAGGAGAACGCCGTGCGGTCTGCCGGCGTGACGACGGCGTAGTCGCTCACGCCCTGGGCCGCGGCGCCGACCGACTGCGCTGCCATCAGGACGGCGACTGCTGTCGCGCCGGCCAGCGCGGTCGTGAGCACCAGCGGTCCCCGTGCGCGGGCCCGACGGGCGACGGCCAGGGCTCCGGTGCCGAGAAGGCCGGGGAGCAGCGCCGCGACCTGCGCCCCGAGCCGCGTGCCGGAGCCGTACCAGGGCGCGAGCAGCGGGCCGAGGCTCACGACGTACGAGATCGCGACCAGGACGACCGAGCACGCCACGACGAGGACGACCGAACGGCCGGGCGGTCGTCGCCACGCCACGACGGAACCGACGACCGTGACGGCGACCAGCGCGATCCCCGCGAGCTGCACGAGCATGAGCACGGTCGCGGGGACGGCCGTGTCAGCCACGAACGGGCGGACCACCGAGACGTAGGCCGCGAGCCCCGGCGAGACGCCCGGAGGCGAGGCCAGCGGGCGCACGGCAGCGCCGCCGAGGAGACCGAACGTGAGCGGCCCGACCACGACGAGGGCGAGGGCCAGTGCGCCGACGAGCCGGCCAAGCGCTCGCAGCACCGGGCCGCGGCCGAGCAGGACGGCAAGCCCTGCGATCCCGACCGCCACGAACCCCTCGCTCACGTGCACCCCCAGCAGCCCCGCGACGGAGAGGACGGGGAGCGCGAGCGCGCGGCGCCCGGGACCGAGGTCGACGTCGAGCAGCACGACGACGACGGCGGGGACCAACGCCACCGCAGTCATCAGCGCGACAGGCCCCCAGAACGCGTAGGCAAAGGGGAATCCCGGCACCAGCAGCGCAGCGGCAAAGGCCGCGACGAGGGCGGCCTTCGGACCTGCGGTCCGGCGGGTCAGTGCGACTGTGCCCAGCACGAGGCAGCAGGACGGCAGCAGCGTGAGCGGGACGAGCAGGGCCGAGGGCACGCACGTGACGGCCGCGATCGGCGCCGCCAGGAGATGCACGGCGAAGGGGTAGGACAGCGTGAGCAGGCCGAACGGCCCGGTGGCGGCGGGCGTCCCGGGAGAGGCGAGGTCGAGGCGACCCACGAGCGGGTCGAACATCGATCCGCTCCGCAGCAGGTCGGTGACGAACATGCCGTGGTTCGCCCCGTCGCTGCCCGGCACGACGGCGCCCCAGCCGGGCGTCGAGAGCGACAGCGCGACGACCCAGGCGAGGACCGAGAGACCGACCGCGGCCAGAACGGCGACCCGCGTCGTACGCCGTGCCCTCGTGCGGGCGGCACGCGCCGCGCGCGGACGCCGTGCGAGGAGCAGCGCCGAGACGACGCTCACCACGAGCAGGCCGGACGGCGCCCACCAGATCGAGCCGGGGGCTCCGACCGCGCCGGACCACGCCGCCAGCGGGAACGCGACACCGAAGGAGAGGGCCGGAGCCACGGCCCACCGGTCGAGCGTCGAGCGCCAGGGATCGACGACGCAGGCCAGGAGGTAACCCGGTCCGAAGGCGGCGACGAGCCACAGCACGGAGGCGACCGCGAACGACAGGGCGCTCGGCTCCCGCATCCACCCCATCAGGGCCCGACGATCTCGTACACGACGGCCTCGCCGCTGCGGAACACCACGCGCAGCGACGTCGACGCCGCCAGCGCCGCGCGGTCCGGACGCGTGGCCACGTCCGCCAGGGTGCGCCCGCCGGACAGCACGTAGCGGACCCGCCACTGGTCCGCCGCGGACGCCGCACGCGCGTCGGTGCCGATGTCGGCGACGTGGTTCGCGAGGTAGAGACGGTCGGCGAACTCCGGCAGGGTCGCGAAACCGCGCGCCGGCATCGCACCGAACACGGGTGCCACGACACCGCGAGTCGCGTCGTTCGACCACGTGCTTCCGTCGTTGACGTCGTTGAGGACCCGCTCGCCGGGCGCGACGTGCGCTGCGAGCCAGGCGAAGGCCGCCCGGTCGTCGGAGCCGAGGACCGAGAAGCGGTCGATGCCCTGCACCGCCAGCGAGGTGGAGCGCCCCGCCAGCGGGACGAGGAGCGCGGCTCCCAGCGCGACGAGGGCCACGACCGTGCCTCGTCCGGAACGTCGCGTCGCGACGTCGGCGCAGAGCCAGAACCCCGCGGCCAGCAGCACCGGGAGCAGCGCCGCGGACTGCGTCACGAGCCGCTCACCGTTCGCGTACCACGGTCGGACGAGCGCCGTCGCGAGCCCGGAGTACGCGAGCACCCCGAGCACGGTGAACAGACCGACGCTCGCGGACACCGCGAGCCCGAGGGGGACGCGCCGCAGGTGCACGGCACCAGCGGACGCCAGGGCGAGCGCCGCCGCGGCAGCCAGCACCACCAGGACCGACGGGGCCCCTGCGGGGACGGACGAGCCGAGCAGCGGCGTGAACAGCGCGTGCACCAGTCCCGGGACCAGCTCGCCGTCGAGAGGCGGGTCCGCGAGGCGGTCCGCTCCGCCGGCGAGCAGGCCGACCGTGGTCGGCGCCAGCACGACGAGCGCGAGCACGGACGCGGCGACGGCGGCACCGGCACGCCGCAGCCGCTCACGGACCGGCTGCGGCTCGGCGAGCAGGGCGACCGCGACGACCGCGCCCACGGCGACGACCTCGGGCGGGTGGGCCGCGACGAGACCCGCGACCGCGAGGACGCCGAGCAGGCCACGACGCCAACCTTGGATGTCGAGCAGCACCAAGGCGATCGGCGGTACGAGCGCGATGCCGAGCACGAGCGGGAGACCGCCCCAGAACACGACCGAGAACGGCAGGAGCGGGACGCCGACCGCAGCGACGAGAGCGGCCGTCGCGGCGGTGCGCGGATCCGCGCAACGGCGCGCGAGCACGAACACGCCGAGGACGAGCCAGACCGTCGCGGCGACGAACGTCGCGACGAGCGCCGAGGGCACGCAGGTCGCAGCCGCGACGACCGCGACGACCGCGTGGATCCCCAGCACGTAGAAGAACGTCGACGACGCCCCCGACGATGCCCCGAGATCCAGCGGCGTGACGTCCTCCGCACGCAGGGTGCCGAGCTGAAGGATGCGGGACGTCATGATCCCGTGCGTGTTCATGTCGATCCCCGGGCTCGCCAGTGCCCCGCCCGCCCGCGACGACGCGACCGCGACGACCCACACGCCGAGCAGCAGCACCAGGCTCAGAGCGAGCACGAGATGGCTGCGCCTGACTCGCGCTCGCAGCGGCACGCGCGAGCGCGGACGACGCAGGACCACGGCACCGCTGGCCAGCGAGGCCACGGCGAGGGAGCCGGCGACGACCACGGGCGCGCCCCGAAGACCGAGCACGCTCGTCAGCGACGCCACGCCGAAGCCGATCGCGATCGACACGGCGGGCGCGACAGCGAGCCGCTCGAGGAACGGGCGCGACGGGTCGAGGGCGGTGGCCACGAGCAGACCGGGGACACCGAGGAGGACCACGACGAGGCCAAGACCGACGACGAGGGCGGCCCAGCCCGGTTCCATCGCGCCCATGATGGTCCAGTCTGCCGTGCGGCCCGCTGGCGGACGCTCCCCCGTTCGTCCAGGGTGCCCGGCGCGTCGTGACGGTGCGACACTCGAGGGGTGAGCCCACGACAGCTGGACGACGACGAGCTCGGACGACAGATGAGCGGCCTGCAGGGGTGGGACGGGGACGTGACCGCGCTCCACCGCAGCTATGCCTTCCCCGACTTCCCGACGGCGATCCGCGGCGTCGACCAGATCGCGGTCGTGGCGGAGGAGATGCAGCACCACCCCGACATCGACATCCGCTGGCGCACCCTGCACCTCACCGTCTCGACCCACGACGCCGGCGGCGTCACGCAGCTCGACGTCGAGCTGGCGCACCGCGTCGCGGAGATCGCGGCGGCGCTCGGGGCGACCTGATGTCCGTCCTCGCGGCGATGACGCTGCCCGCCCTCGTGGTCCTCCTGGTCGTGGCCGGAGCCATCGAGACCTTCGTCGTACGACGGCGGCGCAGGCGGGGCGACACGACGGCGAAGAACCACATCGCCTCGGCCGGGTTCGACGCGATGGGGCTCGCGCTGGCACCGAGCACGAAGCACAAGAAGGAGCACGACGAGCACATGGAGCTCACGCGCGACGAGGAGGGCGATGCCGCGCCGCCGCGCAGCCGGGTCGACCTCGACGCCGGGGTCGCGCGGATCGTCCTTCCCGCGGCCGCGAAGCCATCGGCCGCCCCGACCGACGTCGCCTGACCATCTCCGGAGGTGCCACGTGTCACAACTCCGCGCAGCGACCGCTCCAGATCGTTAGGTTCTGACGTGCCGACGACCCCGCGTCGGCGTCAGGCTCCGCAGCCGGGACGACAGCACCGGTGCGGGCGAGAAGGGACCACGGCAGATGGACGACACGGTACGTCGGCACAAGTACGAGCTCGGCGAGGACGAGATGCCGACCCGCTGGTACAACATCGTCCCTGACCTGCCCAGCCCGCCGCCGCCCGCGCTGCACCCCGGCACGCTCCAGCCCGCCGGTCCCGAGGACTTCGCGCCGCTGTTCCCGATGGAGCTGATCCTCCAGGAGGTCTCGCAGGAGAGGTACATCGAGATCCCCGGCGGCGTCCTCGACGCATACCGCCAGTGGCGGCCCTCGCCGCTGTTCCGCGCGCACCGGCTCGAGAAGGCGCTCGGCACCCCGGCCCGCATCTACTACAAGTACGAGGGCGGCTCCCCCGCCGGCTCGCACAAGCCCAACACCGCGATCCCGCAGGCCTACTACAACAAGCAGGCCGGCGTGAAGAAGCTCACGACCGAGACGGGTGCCGGACAGTGGGGCACGGCGCTCGCGCTCGCCTGCGCCATGTACGGCCTCGAGTGCGAGGTGTGGCAAGTGGGGTCGTCGTACGACTCCAAGCCCTACCGCCGCCTGATGATCGAGACGTTCGGCGCCACGGTGCACCGCTCACCGTCGAACCTCACCGAGGCCGGTCGCCGGCTCGGCGCCGACCCGGCCAACCAGTCGGGCTCGCTCGGCATCGCGATCTCCGAGGCGGTCGAGGCCGCGGTCAGCGACCCGGACGTGCGCTACGCGCTGGGCAGCGTGCTCAACCACGTGCTCATGCACCAGACGATCATCGGCGAGGAGGCGCTGCTGCAGCTCGCGAAGGCGGGCGACTCCCCCACGCACCTCGTCGGCTGCACGGGCGGCGGCTCGAACTTCGCCGGCCTGTCGTTCCCGTTCCTGCGCGAGAAGATGGCGGGCAACATCAGCCCGCGGATCATCGCCTCGGAGCCGGCGTCGTGCCCGTCGCTCACCCACGGCGTCTACGCCTACGACTTCGGCGACACCGCGGGCATGACCCCGCTCATGAAGATGCACACGCTCGGGCACGACTTCATCCCGGACCCGATCCACGCGGGCGGCCTGCGCTACCACGGCATGGCACCGCTCATCTCGCACGTCTACGAGCTCGGTCTCATGGAGGCCGAGGCCATCCCGCAGACCGAGTGCTTCGCCGCGGCCGTGCAGTTCGCGCGCACCGAGGGCATCGTGCCGGCGCCGGAGTCGTCGCACGCGCTCGCCTCCGCGGTGCGTCTCGCCGAGGCGGCCAAGGAGAACGGCGAGGAGACCGTGATCCTCACGGCGCTCAGCGGCCACGGCCACTTCGACCTCGCGGCCTACGACGACTACCTCAACGGCCGCATGATCGACGAGGTCACGAGCGAGGAGCGCTTCGCCGCCGGTCTCGCGACCATCCCGCCGGTCCCGGTCGGCTGATCGACCGCACGCAGCACGAGAGCCCGGCACCGCCACGGTGCCGGGCTCTCGTGCGTCCGCAGGTCAGCGGCCCCAGAAAGCCGCGATCGCGTCGAGGCGGAGGTAACCGGAGCCGCTCACCTGCACGAGCTTGAGCGTGTGCGCGGCGGAGGTGAGCGTGGAGGAGGTCCACACCGTGCGGCGCAGGAGCACCGAGCTCGAGCGGGTGCTGACCGTGGTGACGTAGTGGCCGTCGACGTAGACCTTGAACCTGCCGCCCGTGGACGACGTGGTGGCGACGACGGCGAGCTTCCTGGCCGCGAAGTTGTGCTTCGGCAGTGACACGGCGACCGAGCCGCCCGAGCCGGTGACCGACGTGGTCCCGACCCAGGCGCCGGTGGTCGACGGGCGGGTCCAGGCGCCGGCGTACTTCAGGGCCACGTCGCGGTCGTCGAACGGCACCGTTGTGGTGGCCGTTGCTCCCCAGCGCACGTTGCCCCAGGCGTCGGTCGACCCCATCGTCGTGAGGTAGGTGCCCGGCCACGGCGGGGGTCCCAGCGGCTCGTGGTAGACGCCCGAGGGACCCGCGAGGACGGCGTCGGGACCGGTGCCGGTGACGTAGTCCCGGTGCGCGTTCACGCGAGCCGCGGCACCGGACACACCGGCGCCCACCGACGCGTAGGTCACCGGGAACGTGGCGCCGGACGACACCGTCGACGCGAGCGCCGGCGCCGACGCCGTCGGGCCGCTGATCAGCCGGAGGTGCCCCGTGACCGGGGTCGACTCGTTGCCCGCGCCGTCGAGCGCCCATACCGACCAGGAGTACGTCGCGCCCGCGACGAGACCGGTGACGGTGGCGGCGTGCGCCACCCCGAGCGTCGTCGTACGCCGTGCTCCGGCCGCGTAGGTCGCAGGCGGGGTCATCCCCGGCGAGAACGCGATCCGGACCCCGACGAGATCAGGTGCGGCGATCGACGACCAGGTGAGTCCGACCGACGTGGCGCCCAGGGTCAGCGCGGGGGTGGGCATGTCGGGTGCGGTGGTGTCCGAGATGCTCCACGGGCTGGAATAGGTCGTGCCCGTCCGGTCGTAGGCCGAGGACACGACCTCGGACGCCACGGCGCTGCCGTCGACCGGGACGACGACCGAACGGGTCGGAGTGCTGTTCGGCGTCGTGTCGACCTCGAGCAGGAGGTGGCTGTCGTCCGGCGACCAGTGGGCACCCGCGTAGCCGTACGTCGCGTAGGTCTGCGGCAGGACGGTCACGAGACCTCCGCGCGGCGAGATCGTCTCGAGCACGGAGCCGGCGGGCTGACCCGTGGCGCCGTAGAGCGGGACCTGCACGAGGATCCGGGAGCCGTCGTGCGACCACGACATCAGCCTCCCGCTGACGCCGAGCGGGGTCACCGCTGTGCCGTCGATGTTCATGATCGAGATCTTCTCGGGAGACACGCCGTAGCCCGACGGCTGCGCGAACACGATCTGCTGGCCGCTCGGCGAGAGCAGGTAGCTGGTGATCTCGCTCAGGCCGGCGAGCTTCGTCCCGGGTACGAGCGTCTTGGCGCCGTCGATGCCGACGACGTAGAGGCCTCGCGACTCGGGGTTGGAGATCAGGTCCGGGATCGAGACGAGCACGTGCTGGTTGTCGGGCAGCCACTCGGGCCGGCCGATCTCGCTGTCGGTCGCGTGCGGACCGGGTGTGACCACGTGCGTGGTGCGATCGTAGAAGCTCAGCTGATCACCGAAGTCCAAGGCCGTACCGTCGATCCACGCCACCCGGTTGCCGTCGCGCGAGACCGCGATGCGCGTCCAGTCGTGCGTCAGCCCGGTCGTCCCGGGGAGCGCGGTGTCGGCCTTCGTCCCGAGGTCGATGACGTTGAGCGACCCGCCGCCGTCGAACGGGACTCCGGGCGAGTAGGCGTAGACCACCTCGTCGGACGTGTCGGCCCGAGCCGCTGGTGCCGCGCCTGCGACTCCGGCCAGCACGAGCGAGACGGAGCCGACGGCGGCAAGAGCGGTGCGGCGAGCGATGGCGCGCATGTGGAACCCCCCGTGATCGACGAGCACGTGCCGCCAGCATCACACGGCACCCGTCGCCCTGTCCGTCGGACACGGGGGGCTCACCCGTGCCGCAGAGCGACGGACCCTCCTCGTGACGTAGCGTGCTCGCGCCGGGTCGGTCCGGCGGGAGACGAGGTCGGACGTGCGGCAGGCTGTCGGTCGTCTCGTGGTGCGGGCGCTGCGCTACCGCGTGGTCGGCGAGCCCGCGCCCACCGACACGGCGTGCGTGCTCATCGGGGCGCCGCACACGTCGTGGCTCGACTTCCCGCTGATGCTCGGCATCGCGTGGTCGGAGGACCTCGTGCCGAAGTGGCTCGGCAAGAAGGAGCTCTTCCACGCGCCCTTCGGCGGCGTGATGCGCAGCCTCGGCGGGATCCCGGTCGACCGGGAGAACCCCGGGTCGCTCGTGGCCGACATGGCGGAGCGCGCCGGTGCCGGCGACCGCTTCGCGCTCGTGGTCGCACCCGAGGGCACACGTGGATCGGCACGAGGATGGAAGTCCGGCTTCTACCGGATCGCCGCGGACTCCGGCGTACCCATCGTGCTGACCTACCTCGACGGCCCGACGCGCACCGGCGGCTTCGGCCCGCGCATCACGCCGTCGGGCGACGTCCGCGCCGACATGGACGAGATCCGGGCGTTCTACGCCGACAAGAGCGGTGTGGTGCCCGCGCGGAAGACCGAGCCGCGGTTGCGCGACGAGGACCCCGAGGCGTGACCCTCGGGCCCTGAGGTGCGCGCGCTGCAGCTCAGGAGCCGGGGCGGAAGCCCTTGGTGGTGTCGCTGGAGACCTTCGCGAGGACCGCGGCCCGGGAGATCGGGTCGAGCGCGTCGAGCTCGCTCTGGATGCTGCCGGCGACGTCGTCGACGACGACCTTCTTCTCCCGGACGGTCTTCACGGCGACGGCTACGCCGACGGCAGCCACGACGATCAGTCCGATGGTGAGCGCGACCTTCGTGAACTTCATGGGGATGGCTCCTCGGGACGTGGTCGGCCGACATCCCGATCCTAGGCGCGCCGGGCGGTTCGCGGAGCGGGACCGGACCTAGATTGGCGGCACCGAGACCGGCGAGAGGCACGACGTTGGACACAGAACCCGAGACCGTCCCCGCTGACAGCGGCGGCGACGACACTCCGCGGCGCACGCCGGAGCGGCTGCAGCGCTGGGTCGACCGCACGTCGCACCCGCTAGACCTGCTCGCGCTGGTCTTCCTCGCGGCCATCTACGTGCAGTGGCTCTTCGCCGCCGCCGCGCCCGGCGGGTGGCTCGTGCGCATCGGCAACACGGTGTCGTGGCTCGTGTGGCTCGCGTTCGCGGTGGACTACGTCGCGCGGCTCTACCTCTCCCCCGATCGCGGCGACTTCGTCAAGAACCACAAGGTCGACCTGCTCATGGTGCTGCTGCCGTTCCTGCGCATGGTGCGCGTGGTGCTCATCCTGCGGAAGTCGGTCGCGCGCATCTCGACCGAGCAGATCGCGTCATCCCTGCTCCTGCTCGCCGCCGGCCTCGTGTCCCTCGGTGCGCTCACCGTGTGGCGCCTCGAGTACCAGGCACCGGACGCCAGCATCACGACGATCGGGCGGGCCTTCTGGTGGGCCATGGTCACCACCACCACCGTCGGCTACGGCGACGAGTACCCCGTCACGGTGTGGGGACGCGTCGTCGCCGTGCTCGTCATGCTCGTCGGCATCGGGCTCATCGGCACCGTGTCGGCGACGGTCGCGTCGTGGTTCGTGGCACGCAAGCGCGAGACCGAGAACGCCGAGGACGTCGCGGCGGCGCAGGTGATCGAGGACGCTCGCGAGGCCGACGTCGCCGAGCTGCGCACCAAGCTCGACGCGATGGCTGCGGAGCAGACGCGCATCCGCGAGCTCCTCGAGGAGCTCGCTCGTCGCAGCTAGGAGCGCGCCCGGGCCACGATCACGTCGAGCCGCTCCTCGAGCTCGGCGTGACGGGCACGTCGATCACCCGCGATCGACGCTGACCCATGCCACC
>Ga0302299_10002344_pt1 | contig 11566 bp, 9 predicted proteins | sample III_Fen_N3_4_FD_198795 | JGI IMG/M metagenome (GOLD analysis project Ga0302299, IMG submission 198795) | Peat permafrost microbial communities from Stordalen Mire near Abisko, Sweden - III_Fen_N3_4 | ecosystem: Environmental > Terrestrial > Soil > Wetlands > Permafrost | place: Sweden: Abisko...
CCGCCCACGGCCGAGGTGCTCCCGGCCGGCGGGTCCCCGGCCACGGTCGCCGACCCCGACACCCCTGCCCGTCCCGACGCCGAGGGGGGCAGCGGCCTCCCCCTGGTGGCGGGCGCCGCAGCCGTCGCAGGCGCCTCCGAGGCATCCGACGCCCGGCCGCCGTGGCTGCACCAGCTCGACGACCCGACCGAGGCCGATCCCGACGAGGCCGGCGCGGCGCCGGTGCCCGACGCCGGTCCCGGCGCGAACGGCCCCGGTATCTCCGAGGCGGCCGCCGCCGGCCAGCCGCCCGACGACGACCCCGAGGCCGGCGCACCCGCAGCCGCCCGCCGGCGCCGCGCGCCGGTCGCGCTCTACGTGGCCATGGCCGTGCTGGTGCTGGCCGTCCCGGCGCTGGCCTGGTACGGCGCCAGGGTGTTGCGCAACAGCCACAACGGCACCCTCCTCATCGGCACCAGCAACGCCAACTCGCCCGGCTACGAGGCCCTCGTCGACCCCACGCCCACGGCGCTGGTCGTGCAGCTCGACGCCAAGGGCAAGCCCTCGTCGCTCACCATGCTGTCGCTCAGCGGCGCGGGCCAGAAGGGCGGCGCGGTGGTCTTCATCCCGCTCGACCTCACGCTCAAGAAGCCGACGCTCGGCATCGGGGTGCTGCGGCAGACGTTCAACTTCGGCGGTGTGCGCTCCCTGAGCGGGGCCACGCGCCGTGAGCTGAACCTCGGCTTCTCCGACGTCATCACCGTCACCCCCGCCACGCTCGCGGCGCAGCTCGCGCCCGTCGCGCCGCTCACCATCGCCAACCCCGACCGCGTGGTGAGCCCCTCGGGCAAGGTGTTCGACGCGGGCCAGATCCAGCTCAGCGCCACCGACGTGCCGCAGTACCTCAACGCGGTGGCGCCGGGCGAGAACGACCTCAACCGCCTGAGCCGCCAGCAGCTGGTGTGGCAGGCCTGGCTCAGCGCCGTGCACGCCTCGAAGCGCGCCGACGTGGTGCCGGGCGAGGCCAAGGCCGGCCTCGGGCACTACGTGCGGGGCCTGGCTGCGGGCACCTTCGACGTGGCCACCCTCCCGGTCGACCCCTCATCGGGCGCGGCCGGCGTCACCCTCTACACCGCCACCCCCGGCTTGAGCCAGCTGCTGCTCACCAACGCCGTGCCGTTCCCCGTGTCCGGGGGCCTGGTGCAGCGGGTCACGGTCCGGGTGCTCAACGGCGCCGCCCCCGGCCCCATCCCGCAGTCGGTGCTGCAGCGCATCGTCTACGCCGGCGGCCAGATCTCGGTGATCGGCAACTACAAGCACTTCGGCGTCCGGCGGACCAGCATCGAGTACAGCCAGGTCGGTAGCACCAACGCCGCCACCCGGATCGCCAAGCAGCTGCACAGCTCCCGCGGGGTCCTCCAACCCAACGTGGGGGACTCCGTCAACATCACCGTCATCCTCGGGAGCGACGTCATCGACAACCCGCCACCTCTCCTCACCCCCGCCGCGGTCACCTCATGAGCCACGTGCCCGTGCCGGCCCCCGACGACGACAGCACCGAGCGCTGGGCCCGCGAGGCCGCCCTCGCCGCGCACGACAAGCAGGGCACCGACACCGTCGTGTTCCGGGTGGGTGAGGTGCTCGCCGTGGCCGACCTGTTCGTCGTCACCTCCGCGCCCAACACCCGCCAGGTGCGGGCCATCAGCGAGGAGGTCGAGCACCGGGTCGCGACGCTTGGCGGTCCCAAGCCCCGCCGGGTGGAGGGGCTCGACGACCTGCGGTGGGTGCTGCTCGACTACGGCGACTTCGTGGTGCACGTCTTCCTCGACGAGACGCGCCGCTACTACGACCTCGAGCGGCTGTGGAGCGACGCCCCGCGTCTCGCCTGGTCCGACGAGGTCGCGCCCTGACCGCCTACCCGGTGTAGCGGGGCTCGGCCGTCACCGGCACCGCGGCCGGCGCCGGGGCGGTTGGGGCCTCGGTCGTGCTGTCGGGTCGAGCGGTCGAGGTGGTCGTCGTCGACGGCGTGGCCGTCGGTTCGAGGGTGACGGTGACGACCACGGCGCTCGCCGCGGCAATGGTGAGCGGCAACGTCGTCCGACCCCGGGCGCCTGCGACCACATCGGGTGGGCCGGGCTCGAAGGTGCCGTCGAGGCCCACGTCGGACCCACCGAGCCGGGTCCCGGTGGTCGCTGCCAGCGCGTCACCGGTGAGCCGTTCGACCGTGGCGTTGCGAATCGTGCGGGGGAGCGCGAGTGCCAGCGGCTGGTCGGTGGTCGGGTGGACGTTGACCACCACGACGCGGACGGTGCCGTCGGCCGCCTGTACCGCGTGGCTGCGCAGCGACGGGAGCGGGGTGCTCGGGCTGGTCGCGACGAGGTCGCCGGTGCCGAGGCGGGCCGCGAGGAGCAGGCCGAAGTAGAGCGGCCGGATCTCGGTGACGACGCCGGCCTGCTGCACGATGGCGGGGTAGCCGGCACCTGCGCCGGAGTTGTGGAAGTTGAGCCCGACGGCACCACCCTCGAGGGAGCGCAGCACGTGCTCGACGGCCCACAGCGCCGAGGCGAAGGTGTTGCTGACGCCCGGCTGGCCGCCGCTCGCGAAGGAGTTCGTCTCGGTCAGACGGAACCCCGCCGCAGCGCCCGCCACGCCGGCCGCGGTCGCCAGGTCGGCCAGGCTCGGCTCCAGCAGCGGGTCGGGGGCGAGGAGCAGGTCGATGGTCTGGCCGGGCCCACCGAACCCGCGGTAGTAGTGCTGCGTCAGCTGATCGAGGCCGCCCGACTCCGCGGCGGCGAACGGCGCGGTCCAGGTGCCGATGGTCTGCAGCAGGCAGCACGCGGGACCGGTGAGGGCGATGCCCGGGGTGGCGGCGCGCACGGCCGTGGCGAAGCTGCTCCAGCGGTTCCGGAACAGGCTGAAGGTGCCTGCGAGCGCGGCGTGCGCGGGGTCGGGGGCGAAGAGGTCGGGCTCGTTGCACAGCTCGATGCCGTCGAGGCGCGCACCGAGCACCCCTGCCGCGGTGTGCGCCTCGTCGGCCACGGAGGCGGCCGACGCGCCCGTCGACACGAACGGGGTGCCGTAGAGCACCTGCCAGTCGACGGCGTCGAGGAAGCCGCGCAGCCGGGCGAGGTCGGGCGGAGCGACCACGCCGGGTGTCGACCCTGCGCCCGACGGATCCCAGTCGGTCCGGTCGACCGAGTTGCCGCCGAGGCGCAGCACGCCGGGTCCGAGCAGCCGGAACAGCGCCACGAGGTCGGTGTTCGAGGCCTGGAACAGGGGGGTGGCGAGCGTCGACTTCTCGAAGCTGAAGCCCAGCGCCCTCGCTCCGATCCGGCCGCGGCGGGCGCCGGGGTCGATGGTGAGGGTGGGCGTGGCGGTCGTGCCGGATGCGGCCGGCAGCCCGAAGCCCGGTGCCACGCGGAGCGAGGCGAGCGCGGCGCCCGCCACGGCGCCGCCCAGCAGCGTGCGGCGGCTGAGCGACGGGAGGCGCGGGTGGGCGTCGGGGCCGGGCACGGTTGGCCACGTTGCCACACCGCGCCGCCGGCACGGGGGCGGGGGGCTCCTGGTCCGGCCCGTCGCCCCCGCCGCCGGGTGGGGCCCGGGTGGCGGCGACGCGCGAGGCTGAGCGCGTGAGCAGGCAGGTCGGCGACGAGGTGTTCGACTTCGAGCCGGCCGAGGAGGCCATGCTCGAGGGTGACGAGCCCTTCCGCCCGGGTACGGCCCGGGCCGCCTGGCAGTACCCCACGTTCCGCAAGGTCTACCTCGGCGCGTTCGCGTCGAACATCGGCACGTGGATGCAGAACGTGGTGCTCGGCGCCCTCGCCTACGAGCTCACGCACTCACCCGTGTTCGTGGGCATCATGGTGTTCGCGCAGCTGGGGCCCCTGCTGCTGCTCTCGGTGGTCGGCGGCATCCTGGCCGACTCGGTCGACCGCAAGAAGCTGCTCATCTGGCTCACGCTGGAGCAGGGCTTCTTCTCCGCGGTGCTCGGGCTCGTGGCGTTCCAGGCGCATCCGTCGAAGGTGGCGCTGGTCGTGGTCGTGGCGCTCATCGGCGTGGGCAACGCGCTCTACGCGCCCGTCTTCAGCGCGGTGCTGCCCGTGCTCGTCCCGCGCCGCGACATCGCCGGCGCGATCTCGCTCAACTCGGTGCAGATGAACGGGTCGCGGGTCGTGGGCCCCGCGATCGGAGCGCTGCTCTACGCGCACTTCGGTGCCGGGTGGGTGTTCGAGCTCAACGCCCTGAGCTACCTGGCGGTGATCATCGTGATCGCGCGGGTGAAGCTGCCGGCACCTCCGGGCAGTGGCTCGCAGGGCTGGCACCGCATCGTGGAGGGCTTCGCGGTGGCGCGGCGTGACCGGGTCGTGCGGCAGTGCCTCAGCGTCATCGTGATCTTCTCGCTCACCTGCCTCCCGTTCATCACCCAGATGCCATTGATCGCCGGCCACCACCTCGGCATCGCCCCGAAGAGCGGTCGCTACGGGCTGCTCTACGCCTCGTTCGGCATCGGCGCGGTGGCGGGCGCGCTGTCGATCGGCACGGTGTTCGCCTCCTACGACAAGGCGCGGCTGTGCCGCATCTCGATGGTGGCCTTCGCCTTCCTGGTGGGGACCTTCGGCGTGGTGCGCGCCCCGACCATCGCCTACCCCGTGGCCGTGGTGCTCGGCGCGGCGTACTTCGCGGTGATCACGTCGCTCACGACGGTGCTCCAGGAGGAGATCGACGACTCGGTGCGAGGCAAGGTCATGGCGCTCTGGATCATGGGCTTCGGCGGCGTGGTGCCCATCGGCGGCCTCATCGGGGGATGGCTCATCGAGCGGACGTCGATCGGCCTCGTCATCGGTGGCGGCGCGGTGATCGCGCTGATCCTGGCTGCGGTGTTCGACCTCCGTCCCGAGGCACCCTCCCGGGCGGTCGACACGGCCACCGTGGGGGAATGAACGACGCCGGCGCGTCCGGCACGACCCAGAGGAGGCGGAACCATGACTGAACGGACCTTCGAGGTGCGGGAGATCGCGACCGTGTCGTCGCCCCGCGACGTGGCGATCGACGACGACTGGGGCGCGGTCGAGTCGCTGATCACGCTCGTCGACGACTACCCCGCCGAGGCGCTCGCCGGGCTCGACGAGTTCAGCCACCTCGAGGTGATCTTCCTGTTCGACCGCGTCGACCCCGCCACGGTGACCACAGGCGCCCGGGTGCCCCGCAACAACCCGGTCTGGCCCGCCGTGGGCATCTTCGCCCAGCGGGCCAGGAACCGCCCGAACCGGCTGGGGCTGTGCACCTGCGAGGTGGTGGCGGTCGACGATCGCACGATCCGGGTCCGTGGCCTCGACGCCATCGACGGCACGCCCGTCCTCGACCTCAAGCCCTACCTGGCAGAGTTCGCACCCCGCCGCGCCACCACCCAGCCGGCCTGGTCCCACGAGCTGATGGCCGAGTACTTCTGACGGCTGTCCACGGGGAGAGGGTCAGACGCTCTGGCCGCCGTCGACGACGAGGGCGTGGCCGGTGATCATCGAGGCGGCGTCGGAGGCGAGGTAGGCGACGGCGGCGGCGATCTGCGACGGCTGGGTGATGCCCGACATGAGCATCATGAGGCGGCCGAGCAGGCGGGGGTCGGCATCGGCGGGGATGAGGGGCCCCACCTCGGCCACGAGCGGCGTCTCCACGGCGCCGGGGCACACGCAGTTCACGCGCACCCCCTCGGCGGAGAGCTCGACGGCGAGCGACTTGGTGAGCATCACCAGGCCGCCCTTCGAGGCGCAGTAGGCCGCGGTGTAGGCCTGACCCTGCACCCCGGCCACCGAGGCCACGTTCACGATGTTCCCCTTCACCGCCCGCAGGTGGGGGAGCGCCGCCCGGATGGTGTGGAACGGCCCGGTGAGGTTGACGTCGAGGGTGCGGCGCCAGGTGGCGTCGTCGATGTCGGAGAAGTGGCCGAACTGCGGCACGCCGGCCACGTTGGCGAGCACGTCGAGACGTCCGTGGCGGGCGACGACCTCCGCGATGGTGGCCTCGACCGCGGCCGCGTCGGTGACGTCGCACTCGAGGAACGCGATGCCGTCGGGGGTGCCGGGCCGCAGGTCGACGCCCACCACGGTGGCCCCGTCGGCGGCGAAGCGCTCGGCGGTCGCGAACCCGATCCCCGACGTCGCCCCGGTCACCAGCACCACTCGTTCCGCCACCGCGGCCTCCCCGATCTCGCTTGGTCCCGCGACGCTACAAGGCCGGCAGGGCGCGGCCGGTGCGACGGGGACGATCGCCCGCGATGCGTAGTGTGGCGCTTCCGGCGGGGTGCGGGCGCGACCGTCCTCCGGCCCGCCACGCGTCGACTCTCCGGGAGAACCAGACATGCGAGTCCTCATCGGCACCGATGGCTCCGACGACGCGGCGGCCGCCGCGAAGCAGGCCCTGACGCTGCTGGCCCACGCCGACGCGTTCATCGTGATGTGCGCCATCGAGACCCCCGGCATCGCCTCCGCGGGCTACGAGTCGGGGTTCGCCGGTGGCATCGCCAGCCCGGAGGACATCGACACCGCCTGGGCGGAGGCCAACCGCGAGGCCGCGGTCGCCATCGAGCACACCGTCGCCGGCCTCGGGGGCGCCGTGGCCGTCGAGCAGAAGATCGAGATCGGCAGCGCGGGCGAGGCCCTGTGCCGCCTCGCCGAAGAGCTGGACGCCGACGTGGTCGTGGTGGGCTCGAGAGGCCGGGGCGCGATCCGCCGGGCCCTGATGGGCTCCGTCAGCACGCATGTCGTGAACAACAGCCCGAAGCCCGTGCTCGTGGTGCGCGCGGGCACCGCCTCCGCCTGACGGCCGGATCGGGGGCCCGGGCCCGACTTCACCGACAGGTGGTGAGCAGCGACCCGAGCGCCTGCCGTTCGCCCGCCGTCACGGGCAGCGCGTACCTGGCGTGGATGGCGATGGTGCGCGTGGCGTAGTCGCACCACTCGGCCCGATTGGGCGGCGTCCACTCGTCGGCCAGCTTGTCGCCCTTCGACTCGTTCTCGGGCCCGGACACGGCGAGCAGCACCAGGGGGTCGTTGGCGTAGGCCTCGCGCTCGGCCTGGGTCCAGCGGTAGGCCCCCAGCTCCCAGGCGTCGTGCAGCGGCACCACGTGGTCGATCTGCACCTCGGTGGCGTGGGCCTTCGAGAAGGCGATGGTGGTGCCCGTGTACCGGTCGTGCAGCAGCCCGCCGACCACCACGCAGCCGTTGGTTCCGGTGCGGACGAGGATGCCGGTGAGGTCGCGGCGGAGGATGTCGTTGCGGGTGTCGCAGCCGTTGTGGTCGGCATCGAGCCAGGCGCGCCCGAAGTCGACGGTCCGGGCGTAGTGGGGCGCCTGGTCGAGGCTGCCGGTGGGGAGCCGGGCCAGGACCGCCGCGGGCCCGGGCAAGGGGGCGCGGGTGGTGCTCGGCGGCGTGTGGCGACGGGTGGTGGTCGGCCGGGTGGTGGTCGAGGGTGGTGGCTGCGTGGTGGCCGGGGAGAGCGTGGTCGCGGGCGCAGGCGCTTCGGACGTCGAGGTCGCCGGGGAAGTGGCGGTGCGTGCTGCGCTGCTGCAGCCGCTGAGCGCGAGGACCAGGAGGAGCAGGAGGACGGGGATCACGGCGGGGGCCGGCCGCGCTCGCACGTCGCTCATCGGATCGCCCCTCCCTCCAGGAACCGATGGGACTGTAGACCGCTGCCCCGGTCCCGCACGGCGCAGGGCCAGTCATCGCATGCTCGGAGAGCTTCAGCCCGCGGGACGCGGCTTCAGGACCGTCAGTCCCCGGACCTCCTGGAACACGCGATCCGTCGAGACGAGCGGGAGGTCGAGCCGCATGGCGGTCGTGGCGATCCACCGATCGGCCTCGTGGAACACGGCGGAGAAGGCCATGGTGTCGAGCACGGCCGCGCGCCGAGGCGGAGGCGTCACCGGTCGGTCAGTGCAGCGATGAACGCTTTCCATTCGTCGTCGGGCACCGTGTCCAACGCCATGTCCTGACCGTCAGGAAGAGGCCGGGCGCGAAGGAGAGCTTCGTCAGGCGGCAGCACGGTGAGTCCCGGCGGCGAGTCAGGGGTGGGTACAGCGGACATCGTCATTGATGCGACCGGCGCGGTCGCGAGCCACCCAGCGAGTTCGCCTGGGCTCAGGGAGGGTCGTGGGCTAGAGGGTGCCGGCGATGCGGTCGATCTCGGCGGCCTCTGCTTCGACGGCGGCCTGGGCCTGGTCCTTGCGATCCTGCTCGGCCTTCCGCTTCGGGATCACGTCGTCGGTGTAGAAGGTGTTGGTCGCCGCCACCAGCCGCTCGATCTCGTGGACCTGCTGCTCGAGCGTCTGCGCCGTCACGATGAACTGGACGTCGCCGCTGGGCGAGCAGGCCGGGCGGCGGTAGTCCTGCGGCCACAACGAGTGGAAGTGCTCGATCCACTTGTGGCCCGTGCCGCCCTGGAGCTGCAGCGACATCTTGTACTCACCCGGATTGGGTCCGGCGCCGATCCTCTTGGGTGGAGACCCGGTGCGCGTGACTTCAATCCATTCGATCATCACGTCGACCCTACGCCCGTTGTCACCCAACTCCGCCGGGCGGCAGCCGGCGCGCAGGTGACGGAGTGGAGCTAAGGGGAATCGAACCCCTGACCTCTTCCATGCCATGGAAGCGCTCTACCAACTGAGCTATAGCCCCGTCAGGGCTGACGAACTTAGCAGGCTGTCGCCGGCCGACGAATTCGGCTTCAGCGCCGTGCGGGGCCGCCGCAGCCGTCAGCCGACGACGAAGTTGACCAGCCTGCCGGGCACCGCCACGACCCGGCGGACCGTGGCTCCGGTGAGCAGCTCGGCCACCTTGGGCTCGGCCCGGGCCGCGGCTTCCAGGACCGCGGCGTCGGCGTCGACGGGCACCGAGATGCGGGCCCGCACCTTGCCGCCGATCTGCACGGGGATCTCGACCTCGTCGACGGCCAGGCGGGCGGGATCGGCCATCGGGAAGTCGTGCCACGCCAGCGACTCGTCGTGCCCGAGGCGGGTCCACAGCTCCTCGGCGATGTGCGGGGCGAGGGGGGCGAGCATCAGCACCAGCGGCGCGCCCACCCCCCGCGGCGTGGTGGTGCCGGCGTAGGCCTGGGTGAGGTGGTTGTTCAGCTCGGTGAGCTTGGCGATGGAGGTGTTGAAGCGCAGGCTCTCCATGCCCTCTCGCACGTCGGCGATGGTGCGGTGCAGCAGCCGGAGCGTCGGCTCGTCGGCCGGCTCGTCGACGACGCGGACGCTGCCGGTGCTCTCGTCGACGACCGTGCGCCAGATCCGCTGCAGCAGCCGGTGCACGCCGATGACGTCGCGGGTGTTCCACGGGCGGCTCTGGTCGAACGGCCCGGTGGCCATCTCGTAGAGCCGGAGCGTGTCGGCGCCGTAGGCGTCGTACATCTCGTCGGGGGTGACCGAGTTCTTCAGGCTCTTGCCCATCTTCCCGTACTCACGGCTGACGACCCGGCCGTCGTGCGTGTACCTGCCGTCGGGCTCCTCGACCACCTCGCCGGCAGGGACGTAGAAGCCGCGCTCGTCGGTGAAGGCGTAGGCCTGCACGTAGCCCTGGTTGAACAGGCGGTGGAACGGCTCGAGCGAGCTGACGTGGCCCAGGTCGAACAGCACCTTGTGCCAGAAGCGGGCGTAGAGCAGGTGCAGCACGGCATGCTCGACACCGCCCACGTAGAGGTCGACGCCCCCCACGTCGTCGGGCGAGTCCGGGCCCATCCAATAGCGCTCGACCTCGGGGTCGACGAAGTGCTCGGCGTTGGTGGGGTCGAGGTAGCGCAGCTCGTACCAGCACGACCCGGCCCACTGCGGCATGGTGTTGGTCTCACGGCGGTAGGGCTGCGGGCCGGCGCCGTCGCCCAGGTCGAGGGTGGGGTTGGCCCACTCGGCGGCCCGGCCGAGCGGCGGCTCGGGGTCGGACGCCTCGTCGTCGGAGGTGCGCGGGCTGAAGTCGTCGATCTCGGGCAGCTCGACGGGCAGCGCCGAGTCGGGGAGGGCGCGTGGCAGGCCGTGCTCGTCGTAGACGACGGGGAACGGCTCACCCCAGTAGCGCTGGCGGCTGAACAGCCAGTCGCGGAGCTTGTAGGTGGTGGTGCCGGTGCCCGACCCCTGCGCCTCGAGCCAGGCGATGATGCGGGCCTTGGCCTCCGCGACGGCGAGGCCGTCGAGCGACACGGTGTCGTTCGACGAGTTCACGCCCACGCCGTCGCCCACGTAGGCCACGGGCCAGCGACCCACGGTGGCCTCCGGCGACAGGCCCTGCTCGGCGAGCCACACGTCGGGTGGGCGGACCACCTCGATCAGCTGCAGGCCGAAGGTGCGGGCGAAGTCGAAGTCGCGCTGGTCGTGGGCGGGCACCGCCATGATGGCGCCGGTGCCGTAGCCCATCAGGACGTAGTCGGCGATGAACACGGGCACGGGCTCGCCGTTGACCGGGTTCGCCGCGAACGTGCCGGTGAACACGCCGGTCTTCTCGCGTGACTCGACCTGGCGCTCGACGTCGCTGCGCTGGCTCGCGGCCCGGGTGTAGCCCGCCACGGCCTCGGCCGGGGTGAGGGCGCCGCCCGTCCACTCGACCGGGGTGGCGTCGGGCCACGACGAGGCCGTGAGCCGGCCCACCAGCTCGTGCTCGGGGGCGAGCACCAGGTAGGTGGCGCCGAAGAGGGTGTCGGGGCGCGTGGTGAAGACCTCGATGCCCGGGCCGCGACCCCCCGCGGGACCCACGCGGAAGGTGACGTTGGCGCCGGTGGAGCGGCCGATCCAGTTGCGCTGCATCAGCTTGATGGGCTCGGGCCAGTCGAGCCGGTCGAGGTCGCCCAGCAGCCGCTCGGCATAGGCGGTGATCCGCAGCATCCACTGCTCGAGCGGGCGCCGGTAGACCGGGAAGTTGCCGCGCTCGGAGCGACCGTCGGCGGTGACCTCCTCGTTGGCCAGCACCGTGCCGAGCCCGGGGCACCAGTTGACGGGCGCGTTGTGGCGGTAGGCCAGGCGGTGCGCGTCGACGACCTTGCGGCGCTCGACCTCGCCGAGCTCGGCGTAGGGCCGCCCCGACGGGTTGGTGCCCTCGCTCGGCTCGCGGGTGCCGGCGGCCAGCTCGGCCTCGAGCTCGGCGATGGGCCGGGCGCGGTCGGCGTCGGGGTCGTACCAGGCGTTGAAGATCTGCAGGAAGATCCACTGGGTCCAGCGGTAGTAGGCCACGTCGGTGGTGGCGAGCACCCGGCGCGAGTCGTGGCCCAGGCCGAGGCGCCCGAGCTGGCGCTGCATGTTGGCGATGTTCGCCTCGGTGGTGGTGCGCGGGTGCTGGCCGGTCTCGACGGCGTACTGCTCGGCGGGCAGGCCGAAGGCGTCGTAGCCCATGGTGTGCAGCACGTTGTGGCCGGTCATGCGCTTGAAGCGGGCGAGGACGTCGGTGCCGATGTAGCCGAGCGGGTGGCCCACGTGGAGGCCGGACCCGCTGGGGTAGGGGAACATGTCGAGCGCGTAGAACTTGGGCCGGTCGGCGACCCGCTCGAACCCGTCGGCCAGCGGACCGGTGGGGTTCGCGGCGTGGAACGTGCCGTCGGCCTCCCAGCGCTG
>Ga0302299_10002345_pt1 | contig 11564 bp, 12 predicted proteins | sample III_Fen_N3_4_FD_198795 | JGI IMG/M metagenome (GOLD analysis project Ga0302299, IMG submission 198795) | Peat permafrost microbial communities from Stordalen Mire near Abisko, Sweden - III_Fen_N3_4 | ecosystem: Environmental > Terrestrial > Soil > Wetlands > Permafrost | place: Sweden: Abisko...
GGTGATCTGGCGGGCACCGAGGTTGGGCAGGCGCTGGAACGGCAGGCCGGCCTCGCGCTCGAAGGCGTAGATCACCCCGCCGTGCGTGACGATCAGGACGTCGGCGCCCTCGTACTCGGTGTGCACGTTGACGAGGCCGGCGTGGGTGCGCTCGAGGAAGGCGTCCTCGGGTTCGAACCCGGGCGGCCGCTTGTGGTCGTCGACGTAGCCGGGCCAGCCGGCGTCGATCTCCTTGCGGGTCAGGCCCGACCACTCGCCCGCGTCCCGCTCGCGCAGCAGCGGCTCGATCATGACGGGCCCGACGCCGATGGTCTCGCCGATGATCGCGGCCGTGTGGGCGGCCCGCTCCAGGTCCGACGCGACGATGATGTCGACCGTGCCGATCACCGACGCGGCCACCCGGGCCTGTCGTCGACCGAGCTCGGAGAGCGGCACGTCGGCCTGTCCCTGCCACCGCCCCAGCGCGTTCCACTCCGACTGGCCGTGGCGGACGAGCAGCATGCGGGTCATCCCCCGGAACCGTAGCCAAGCGGGGGGCCGGCTCCGGCACGTCGACTCCGCACCGCCCCCTGCCGAGTTGTGGCAGTCGGCCTGCAGGTACTCTGCAGCCATGGCCACGCTCCGTCTCTTTGCGGCAGCCCGCGAGGCGGCCGGCACCGGTCGCGATGTGGTTCCCGGCCCGACCGTCGGCGCCGTGCTCGACGAGGCCCGGATCCGCTACGGGGAGAGCTTCGCCGCGGTGCTGGCCACCGCAAAGATCTGGTGCAACGGCGAGCCGGCCGAGCCGGGCGACCCCGTCACCGACGCCGACGAGGTCGCCGTGCTGCCCCCCGTGTCCGGGGGCGCCGGCCTGGTCGCCGGTGGCGCCGGCCTGGTCGCCGATGGCGCCGGCCTGGTCGTGGGTGGCGCAGGTTGACCACCGCCGTGCGCTCGGGGGCGCCCCGGGAGAGCTTCGCCCGCTCGCTGGCCTCCGGGCTGGTCGGGGGCTACGACGTCGAGGGGCCGCGCGTGCGCCTCGGCGTGCTCTGGCTGGTCGCGCTGATCGTGGCCACGGTGCTCGGCGGTTGGGCGCTCGGCGTGCTCATGGCGTTGGTGGCCGGGGCCGCCGCGTCGCAGTCGGCGGCCGCCTGGCGCCGCGCCGGTCGACGCCCCCACCAGATCGTGGCCGGACTCACCGGCCTGCTCATGCCGCTGGCCGCCGCCGTCGGGACGGCCTCGCTCGGGGCCGTGGCCGTGCTCGCCGTCGGGGCGGCGCTGGCCGGAGCGGCCACCGACCGTCGCCGCCACTCGTCGGTGCTGGCCGATGCCGGCCTCACCCTCCGTTGCGGCTTCGTCGTCGGTCTGGCCTGCTCCTCCCTCGTGATCATCCACCGGCTCGAGATCGGCGCCGCGATCTGCCTGGTGCTGCTGATGTGCGCCTACGACGTGGGTGACTTCCTGGTCGGTACCGGGGCGAGCACGCCGGCCGAGGGGCCCATCGCCGGGATCGCCGCCGTCCTGGTCGTCACCTTCGCCATCGGGGTGTTCGCCTTCCCCCCGTTCGACTGGGCCTCGGCCTGGGTGTTCGGCGGCATGGCTGCGGCCATGTGCCCGCTCGGACAGGTGCTGGCCACGGCCATGCTCCCGACCGCGGAGTCGCGGGCGCCCTCGTTGCGACGGGTCGACACGCTGCTCCTGGTCGGGTCGCTCTGGGCGTGGGCCCTCTGGGGATACCTCACGTGAATCCCGCTACGCTCTCCCTACTCCCTCACCGTCAGCACCGAGGCCACGATGCCTGCCGATAACGACCCGCTGCTCAACCCGGACTACTTGACCGACCTGCCGTCGCGGTCGATGGACGACCTCCACGCCATGCGTGACGAGTGCGTCGCCGTCGAGACCGGGCTGTCCTACCTGCGGCGCATGGTGCAGGGCCCGCTCGACATCGTGAGCCGTGAGCTCGTCCGCCGCGAGGTCGGCGGGGGGTCGGCCGACCGGGCCACCCTCATCGAGGAGCTGCCCGGCATCCTGGCCGATGGTCCCCGCACCCCGGGCAACGGCCGCCTGCTGCAGACGCTCGAGCCCACCGAGATCGACCCCGAGCTGGCGGCCGAGCTCGACGCCATGGTCGGCGGCGGCATCGTGGGCGACGTCACCTCGGTCGACGACCGCACACTGGTCGACCTGCAGGATCGCCTCACCGACTTCGAGCAGCGCGTGTCCGAGCGTCGCCGGTCCTACTTCGATCGCATCGATGCGCTGCAAGCCGAGCTCACCCGTCGGTATCGCACCGGTGAGGCCTCGGTCGACAACCTCCTCCACTGAGCATGGCCGACCCCGCGAACTCGACCGACAGCGCGCGGGGCGTCGACCTCGGTGAGTTCATCCGAGAGCAGCGCCGGGCCGGCCAGCTCTCGCTGCGCAAGCTCTCCGAGCTCTCGGGCATCTCGAACCCGTACCTCAGCCAGATCGAGCGGGGCCTGCGCCATCCGTCGGCCGAGATCCTCCAGTCGATCGCCCGGTCGCTGTCGATCTCCTCGGAGACGCTCTACGAGCGGGCCGGCATCCTCGAGCCCCGGGCCACCACCGGCGACCTGGTGGCCGAGATCCGCCGCGATCCGCACCTCGACGAGACCCAGAAGCGGGCCCTCGTGCAGATCTACCGGTCGTTCCGAGCCGACGAGGCGCCGGTTTCGCCGGCGCCGACCGCAGCTGCGGAATCCCTCGGCCGGTCGGGGCGTTAGGGCTCGCCGTGCGCTCTCTCGCGGTCCTGTCGTTGCACACGTCGCCCCTCGCGCAGCCGGGCGCCGGTGACAGCGGGGGCATGAACGTCTACGTGCGGGAGCTGGTCTCCGCCCTGGCCCAGGCCGGCGTCCACTCCAACGTCTACGTGCGCCGCTGGAGCGACGACCTCCCCGACACGGTCGACGTCGAGCCGGGGTTCCGGGTCGTGCACGTCCCGGCCGGGCCGGCCGACCTGGTCAAGGAGAAGCTGCCCGAGGTCGTCGACGAGTACACCGACTGGGTCGGCGATCACCTGCGCCGCGAGGGCCAGACCGATGCCATCCACGCCAACTACTGGCTGTCGGGGCTGGCCGGCCACCGGCTCAAGCACGAGCTGTCGCTGCCGCTCGTGTCGACCTTCCACACGCTGGCCCGGGTCAAGGCCGAGACGGGTGATCCCGAGCCGGATCGACGGGTCGAGGCCGAGATGGAGGTCATCGCCTGCTCCGACGCCATCCTCGCGTCGTGCCCGGCCGAGGTGGCCCAGCTCGTCTCGCTCTACGGCGCCCGGCCCGAGCGCATCGAGATCGTGCCTCCGGGGGTCGACCACGCGTTCTTCTCGCCCGGTGACCAGCGCGGCGCCCGCCAGGCCCTCGCCGGGCTCGGCCTCGGCGAGCACCCCGTGCTGCTGTTCGTGGGGCGCATCCAGCCGCTGAAGGGCGTCGATGTGGCGGTGCGGGCCCTGTACGAGCTGTCGGCCGCCCACCCCGACGCCATGCTCGTCATCGTCGGCGGGGCCAGCGGCCTCGACGGGCCGGCCGAGCAGAGCCGCGTGCGGCACCTCGTCGACGAGCTCGGCCTGGCCGACCGGGTGCGCTTCGTCGACCCGCAGCCCCACCACCTGCTGTCCACCTACTACCGCGCCGCCGACGCCTGCATCGTGCCCAGCCGGTCGGAGTCCTTCGGCCTGGTGGCGCTCGAGGCCGCGGCCTGCGGCACCCCGGTGGTGGCGGCCGACGTCGGTGGGCTCTCCACCCTCGTCGACCACGGCCGCACCGGGCTCCTGGTCGACAGCCGCGACCCGGGGCACTACGCCGAGGCGCTGGCCTCCATCCTCGACGATCCGCTGACCGCGTCCGAGATGTCGGTGGCCGCGGCCACCAAGGCCCGCAGCTACACGTGGTCGACCACCGCGGCTCGCCTGCGCCGCCTCTACGCCGACCTCACCGTCCGTTCCCTGGTCGAGTGTCGCTGACCGACCTGGCCGATCCCGCAGACCTCCCCGACGACGTCGTCTCGCTCATCGGGCGCCGCCGACACGTGTGGGACACGACCTTCGCCGCCGAGCGGGGCCACGGCTTCGCCTCGTGTGCATCGGTGCAGAACGGCAACCCGCTCTTCTGGGACGACACGGTCGCCGAGGAGCTGACCGGCGGGCCGATCCTGCCGCCGAGCACGCTGTCGCTGTGGTCCCGGCCGCACGCCTGGGATCCGCAGGTCGGCTCGGGGCCGGCACCCCTGCCGTCCCACTTCGACCTCAAGGAGCGGTTCGGCCTCCCCGACGCGGTGATCTCGGCCGCGGCGCTGACGCTCCTCGATCCGGTGCGCCCGGGCGACCGCATGGTGACCGGTGAGACCCTGCGCTCGGTCAGCGAGGAGAAGGTCACCGCGCTCGGGTCCGGTCGGTTCTGGGTGATCGACGTCGACTATCGCAACGACCGCGACGACCTCGTCGGCGTCGAGACGCTCACCGGCTTCGGCTACCACGGTGCCGGTCGCCCGGTGCCGGCTTCGGCTCCCGGTCCCGCGGCCGTCGGCGGCCCCGCGTCCGAGGCGTCGCCCGGAGACGGTCTGTCACCGTCTCCGCCACGGTCTCCGCGTCCGTCTCCGCCGCGCCGGTTGGCGCTCGGCGAGGTGTCGGTCGGCGACCGGCTTCCCGATCTGGTGCACGAGCTCACCGTGACCGACGTGGTGCTCGGGGCCACCGCGGCTCGCGACTGGCGGCCGATGCACCACGACCCGGCCTTCGCCCGGGCCCGCAGCGGGGTGGCGAACATCTTCCTCGACACGCCCACCCAGCAGGCCTGGTTCGAGCGGCACCTCACCGACTGGACCGGCCCGACCGGGCGACTCGGACGGCTCGACCTGCGCATGGGCCGGCCCGTCCTGGCCGGCACGACCATGACCCTGTCAGCCGAGGTCGAGGCCGTCGCGGTCGACGCCGACGGGTGCGGTTGGGTGACGCTGGTGGGCAGCATCGCCGTCGATGGCACGGTCCACAGCGACGCCCGGTCGCGCCTCGCGCTGCCGACCCGACCGGGTGACAACCCCTGGACCCGCCGCGGCGCCGACTGGCTCCCCTGAGGGTCCGTCGGTCCCGGCGGCGGTGAGGCGATCGATCTCCGTGGCCAGGATGGCGGCGACGGCGCGCACGCCCGGCTCACGGAGCATGTCGTGGTGGTCCTGGGCCACGCCGACCTGGCGGAACGTCCCGGCCAGTTCCGCCCACACCGCGGCTGATCCCGGATCGCCGTTCCGACTCGTAACCAGCACGACCGGGCCGGGGTACGGCTGCGCCGCGTACCTCGCGGCCATGGAGATGCACCGGTCCGTGATGAGCTGCTCCCGCAGGTCCAGGGGCACCGTGCGCCGGCGGGCGACCACGACCCGGACGCGCAGCGAGGACCAGCCCGACCGGGCCCGGCGGACCTGGCGGCGGGCGGTTCCCTCGGCCAGGCGGGCGGCGCCGCGGATGGCCTGCCGGGCTCGCTGCGGCCAGGGGAGGCCCTCGGTCTCCTGCCGGCGACGGGCCACGATGCGACCCGCCGAGATCGAGCCGTGCCGGGCCCACGGCGACGGCCGGCCCGGAGCCACCGAATCGCCGAGGACGATCAGCGACCGCTCGTGGCCGGACTGCTCGGCCTGGCGACCGATCTCGAACGCCAGCGTCCCCCCGAAGGAGTGGCCGAACAGGACCCACGGCTCAAGCGGTGCGACATCGAGCAGCTGGGACAGGTAGTCGGCGGCCACGTCCTCGAGCGTCCGCGGTGGGGTCGGCCGGCCCGACAGCTCCGGTGGCGTCAGCGCGTAGATCGGCTGGTCGGCCGCGAGGTGCTCGGCCAGGCGGCGGGCGCCGAGGATCTGACCCATGCCGTCGTGCAGCACGATCAGGGCCGGCCGTCGCCGGCCCGTCGGACCGGGGCCGCGGATCTCCACCACGCACGACCACCTCCCGCCGACGCGGCGACGATCGCGGCCATCGTCGACGAGCGCCTCGCGGACGACCGTGTCGAGGAGCCGGAGGGTCGGTGCCCGGAGCAGCGTCGCCACCGGCAGGTCGACGTCGAGCCGGCGCTCGATCTCGGTGAACATCCGCACGGCGCGCAACGAATCGCCGCCGAGGTCGAAGAAGTCGTCGTCGAGTCCGATCTCGGCCTGCGGTTGGTCCACCGCGGCGGCCCAGATGGTCGCCAGTCGAGGCTCGACCGCGGCGCCGGCCGCCGGGTCGTGGTCCACCGGGTCGTGGTTCGCCGTTCCTGGGGAAGCCGGGTCGTGGTTCGCGCGGCGCTCGGTCAGGGCGGAGCGGTCGACCTTCCCGCTGGGGAGGCGGGGGAGCGCGTCGAGGACGGTCACGGTGTCGGGCCGCATCGGTCTCGGGAGCCGAGGCGCGAGGGACGCGCGCAGGTCCTGGGGCCCGAGCGTCGGGTCGTCGGTCGTGACGAACGCGTGCAGCCGGAGGTCGCCGTGGCGATCGGTGCGGACGATCGCAGCAGCGGCGGTGACGCCGTCCAGCTCGATCAGCGCCCCCTCGACCTCGCCCAGGTCCACCCGGACCCCGCCGATCTTGACCACCTCGTCGATGCGGCCGTCCAGGTGCAGGTTCCCGTCGGCATCGAACCGGCCCCGGTCGCCGGTCCGGCACGTGCGTCGCCCGTCGGCGTCGAGATCGAACCGCTCTCGGGTGAGGCCGGGGCGTCGCCAGTACGAGCCCGGCACCTCGACCTCCTCGCCGATGGCGACCAGCTCGTCACCGTCGACGACCAGGCTCCGGCCGGCCACGGTGCGACCCACCGGGACCGGCCCGTGGCCGACCGGATCGTCGGGCCCCACCGGGAAGGAGGCGACGATGCCGGCCTCGGAGGAACCGTAGGTGTTGTGGATCACGGCGCCCGGGCCCAGGGCTCGTCGGAGGCGAGGGATGTCGGCCCAGTGCAGCTGCTCGCCGAAGAGGGCCACGGAGACGAGATCGTCGAAGCGCTGACCCGGCGCGAGCCCGTCGGCGAGCTGGCGGAGCACGGTCGGGACGGTGCGCAGCGAGGTCGCCCGCCGGGTCCGCAGCCACGCCACCAGGTCACCGAGCCCGCGCTCGTCCACGTCGTAGGGGACGAGCGTCCCGCCCATGACGAGCGGGATGCACACGACGCCCTCGGCCCCGCCGCTGCTCCCGCCGTGCACCACGCCGCAGCGCGTCCCCGGTCCGGAGGTGTCGATCGGCAGCGAGGCGCTGAGGCTCAGCCGCGCCGCGTGCGAGTAGACGACGCCCTTCGGCGTCCCGGTCGATCCCGACGTGTAGAGGATGCTCGACGGGCGGCCGGGCTCGACCGCCACCTGCCCGATCGGTGCGCCGGTGCAGTCGCCGAGGTCGACTGCGCCCGAGGGCCCGTCACCGCGATCGGTCAGCACCAGTCCGATGCCCGCGTCGGCGACCAGGGCGGCCCGCCGCTCGGCCGGGTACGAAGGATCGATGGCCGCGCTCACGAGGCCGGCCCGGGCGATCGCCATCGACGCCACCACCAGCGACCGGGCGCGATCCGCCAGCACGCCGATCGGACTCGGGTCGGCTCCCGGGCTCGTCGGCCGGTCAGGCCTCGCCTCGTGCGCCAACCAGCCCGCCACCGCGCCCACCTCGCGGTCGAGCTCGGCGTAGGTCACGACGCCATCGGCATCCTCGATGGCGGGTCGATCGGGGTCGACGCGCGCCCACCCGGCCAGCCTCGTCGCGATCGTGTCGCCGATCCCCAGTCGGTCGAGCCCGTCGAGCTCGCGATGCTCACCCATGCCCGAGCGTGACCCTACCCGTCGCTGTCGTGCGACGATGAGGCATGGCCGACGAGATCGCAACGACCGAGGAGCTCGATGCGCTCGAGGTGCAGATCGACGGGTGGCTGGCCGAGGAGCTGGCCGAGAACCCGGCCATCGCCGCCGTCGACCGCGATGCGCCGGGCCAGCGCCGGTGGTTCGTGCGCATGCGGGGCGAGCAGAAGGAGACCTTCACCGTCTGGTTCCACCTCGACCAGCGCACGCTGCACTACGAGACCTACGTGATGCCGGCGCCGGTCGAGAACCACGCCGAGCTGTACGAGCACCTCCTGCGGCGCAACCTCAAGCTGTACGGCGCGGCGTTCGCCATCGGGGACGAGGACGCGGTCTTCCTGGTCGGCCAGCTCGGGGTGCATTCGGTCGATCGGGGCGAGCTCGATCGGCTCCTCGGCTCGATCTACCAGTGGGTCGAGCAGTTCTTCCGCCCGGCCATGCGGATCGGCTACGCCAGCGTGTTCCGCGAGACCCAGCCGTAGAGCAACTTTCATTGCCTTTCCGTCACCCTTGATCTAGGTTGGCCGGCGACGGGGAGGGCCGGCCCGGGTGCATCGGGGAAGGTGCCTCGGCCCACCGCCCGCCTCGTCAACTCCCGGGAGTCGTCCGGCCTGTCGCCGTCTCGTCCCCGGTGACAGGCCGGACACCCGGACACCGGGGAAGCCGGGTGAGCTGCGGAAGCCGGACAAGTAGGGTGCCGGCGATGCAACAGCTCGAGCTCATCGGTGGCGGACGCATGGGGGAGGCCCTGCTGGCCGGCCTGCTGACCGACGGCTGGGCCACGGCCGCCGACATCACGGTGGTCGAGCCGGTCGAGGGTCGTCGGGCCGAGCTGGCCGACCGCTATCCCGGACTCGCCGTGGCCGAGGCCCCGGCCGGGGCCGACGGCGTGATCATCGCGGTGAAGCCGGGCCACGTCGCCGAGGTGGCGCGGAGCCTGCGGGTGCTGGGCGCCGATGCGGTCGGTCGGGTGCTGTCGATCGCCGCCGGCGTCACCATCACCACCATCGAGGCCGAGCTGGGCGGCAGCATCCCGGTCGTGCGGGCCATGCCGAACACCCCTGCGCTGGTCGGGGCTGGTGCGTCGGCCATCGCCGCCGGCACCCACGCCGGGCCGGACGACCTGGCCTGGGCCGAGGGGGTGCTGGGCGCCGTCGGCATCGTGGTGCGGGTGGCCGAGTCGCAGCTCGACGCGGTGACGGGCCTGTCCGGCTCGGGACCGGCCTACGTGTTCCTCGTCGCCGAAGCCCTGATCGACGCCGGCGTGCTGGTCGGGTTGCCCCGGGACGTGGCCACCGACCTTGCCGTGCAGACGCTGCTCGGCTCGGCCCGGTTGCTGGCCGAGACCGACGATGACGCGGCGACCCTGCGGGCTGCGGTCACCTCGCCCGGAGGCACCACCGCGGCCGGCTTGCGGGCCCTCGAGGATCGCGCCACCCGGGCGGCCTTCGTGGCCGCAGTGGTTGCGGCGAGGGACCGCTCCGCCGAGCTCGCCTGATGGCCAGGCTCGAGGAAGTGGGCGAGCGCGACGGCTGGCGCTGTTGGCTGTGCGACGAGCCGGTCGATCCGGACATGTCGGTCAACGATGCGCGTGGGCCGAGCATCGACAGCCTGACGACGCGGTCGAAGGGCAAGGCCAAGGGCATCGGAGCCGGCGACGAGCGGCTGGCGCACCGGGGCTGCAACACCAAGAAGGGGGCGATCGAGGCCGTCGTGCCGTGGCCCGATCACCTCTTCGTGGTCGACCCGGCGCCGATCATCGCCAGCGTCGAGCGGCTGCAGCGCAAGGGCGGGCGGGAGGTCGTGGCCCGGTGCCCGACGCAGGCCGACGGCGACGAGGCCGCCACCTGGCTCGTCGATCGCATCGGCCGCCTGCGTCCCGACCTGGCGGTGACCGCCGAGGTCGAGCCCGGCGGCGGTCAGTTCCTGCTCGTCCTCCGGGCCTAGCCCGACCCGTCCCGGCGGACAGACGCCGCCGACCCACGTCTGGAGGACGGGGGTCACGGGAGCCGTGAGGCCGGTCCTTCAGAAGTCAGGGGTCGGCGTCAGAGATCGAGTTGCACGAGCACGAGGTCGAGGGGGCGGCCGAACTTCTCGCCGATGCCGGGAAGGCGACCGACCTCGACGAACCCGAGGCGCCGGTGGAACTCGACGGAGTCGACGTTCTCGCCGTCGATGGCGCCGACCATCGCGCGCTTGTCGGCGGCCCGGGCGCGTTCGGCGAGCGCGTCCATCAGCTGTCGGCCGATGCCTCGTCCCCAGCAGCCCTGGCGGACGTGGATGGTGTGCTCGACCACCGGTCGGTACCCGGGCCACTTGACCGTGTCGCGGAAGTCGCCATAGCCGGCCCAGCCGACGATCTGGTCGACGTCGGTGTCGTCGGTGTCGTCGGTGACGACGTCGGTGCCCAGGACGTCGGTGCCGGAGGGCCCGGGGGGATCGGTGGACACGGGGGGATCGGTGTCGATCGCCACGAGCACCGGGTGGCCGTCGGCGCGGTGCCGATCGAGCCACTCCAGCCGGTCGGCCGCGGTATGGGGCGTCGACGTCCACTCGTAGGTCGTGGTGGCGATCAGCGCGTTGGTGATCTCGGTGATGGCGCCGATGTCGGCCGGTGCCGCGTCCCGGATGACGATCATGGCTCCCACTATGGCCCGGTCCCTCGGGGGCTGGCGTACCCTCGGCCGCCATGACCGCCGTCCGCACTCGTCGGGAGCCGCCGCTGTTCCGGCGGGTCCGGGTGGCTGGGGTCGACGCCCGGAGCCCTCGCCTGTTGCGGGTCACGCTCGCCGGACCGGAGCTCGAGGGCTTCGACCTCGGGCTGCCGGCGGCCAGCGTGCGGCTGCTCGTCCCGCCGACCGACCAGCTGACCGATGGTTCGCCGACCGGAGCTGTCCTGCTGCCCGTGTGGAACGGCAACGAGTTCCTCTACGCCGACGGGTCGCGTCCGGCGATCCGCACCCTGACCCCGGTCCGGTTCGACGGCGACGCGCTCGAGCTCGACGTCGAGATCGTCCTGCACGGCGCCGGTCCGCTGTCCACGTGGGCCGCGGCGGCCGAGCCCGGAGCGCACGTGGCGGTGGCCGGCACCGGCCGTGGCTATACCGTCGATCCCGACGTGCTCGACGTGGTGCTGGCCGGCGACGAGTCGGCGCTCCCGGCCATCGGGGTGCTGCTCGCCGCGCTCCCCGCCGCCGCGTCTGTCCGCGTGCTCGTCGAGGTGGCCGATCCGGCTGCCCGCATCGACCTGCCCCCGCATCCTGGCCGCACCGAGCGATGGATCGTCGCCGACCCCGCGGTGCCACCCGGCGGCGCGCTCGTTGCCGCGGTCGAGGCCGAGGAGCTGGGCCCCGACGTGCGGGTCTGGGCCGCGGGCGAGGCCGCCGCGGTCTGGCGGATCCGCAAGCACCTGTTCGACGGGCTGGGCCTGCCCCGGTCCCACGCCGTCGTGCGCGGCTACTGGAAGGTGGGCCGGGGCGGCGACGCTGACGACGCCTGACGCTGACGACGCCTGACCCGCCCCGCAGGCCGCCTGACCCGCCCCGCAGGCCGGGTGTGCGGGGACGAACCGCCGTGGTGCACCACGACTCGCTCGACGTCAGAGCTGGTCGAGCGCACCAGTCGACGGGTCCGGTCGCCGGTGCGGGTTCGTGGAGGCGGGAGCTCGGCCGGTAGCGTCGTCGTGCCATGGCGTCGCGCTACGACACGATCTCCTTCCTCTCCGACTACGGCCTCGACGACGAGTTCGTCGGCGTCGTGAAGTCGGT
>Ga0302299_10002346_pt1 | contig 11563 bp, 9 predicted proteins | sample III_Fen_N3_4_FD_198795 | JGI IMG/M metagenome (GOLD analysis project Ga0302299, IMG submission 198795) | Peat permafrost microbial communities from Stordalen Mire near Abisko, Sweden - III_Fen_N3_4 | ecosystem: Environmental > Terrestrial > Soil > Wetlands > Permafrost | place: Sweden: Abisko...
GCGCGTCGTCACCGACGGGCCGTTTGCCGAGACGAAGGAGATCCTCGGCGGTTACTACCTGCTGGACCTCCCCGACCTCGACGCCGCGCTCACGTGGGCCGAACAGGCACCGCACATCGCTCGCGGCAGCGTCGAGGTGCGTCCGGTCGTCGCCCGCGGGTGAGCGGGCTCGCCGCGCAGGCCGTCGGCCGGGCCTTCCGCGAGGAGGGCCCGGCCATCCTCGCGACGCTCGCCCGGCAGGCCGGCGGTGACGTCGGGCTCGCCGAGGACGCGCTCCAGGATGCGCTCGCCGTCGCGCTGATCACGTGGCCGCACGACGGGGTCCCCCGCGTCCCGGCCGCCTGGATCACCACGACGGCGCGGCGCAAGGCCATCGACCGCCTGCGCCGCGAGCGCGGGCTGGCCGAGCGGACCGCTGCTCTGGACTACCTCATGCGACTGGAACGCGACCATCCCGAGGAGGAGCCGGGCAGCGCACTGGGCGACGATCGCCTGCGGCTCGTCTTCACCTGCTGCCACCCGGCGCTGATGATGGACGCGCGCGTCGCGCTGACGCTGCGGATGCTCGGCGGGCTGACGACGGCTGAGGTCGCCCGCGCGTTCCTCGTGCCCGAGCCGACGATGGCCCAGCGGCTCGTCCGCGCCAAGCGCAAGATCGCGGCCGCGCACATCCCCTATCGCGTCCCGGACGACGCGGACCTGCCGGACCGGCTCGCCGGCGTGCTCGCCGTCGTCTACCTCGTCTTCAACGAGGGCTACCGCGCATCCGCCGGCGACCAGCTGGTCCGGGAGGACCTCTGCGCGGAGGCGATCCGCCTCGCGCGGCTGCTCACCGCGCTGATGCCCGACGACGCGGAGACGCTCGGACTGCTCGCGCTGATGCTTCTGCACGACGCGCGGCGGGCTTCCAGAACCGACTCCAAGGGCGGCTACGTCGCGCTCGACCGCCAGGACCGCTCGCGCTGGGACCGCGCGCGGATCGACGAGGGAACCGCTCTGCTGGACCGCGCGCTGCGCCTGCGGCGGCCCGGTCCCTACCAGCTGCAGGCCGCGATCTCCGCCCTGCACGCCGCGGCGCCCGACGCAGGCGCGACCGACTGGCCGCAGATCGCCGCGCTCTACACGCGGCTCGCGCAGCTCGCGCCGTCCCCCGTGGTCGAGGTCAACCGCGCGGTCGCCGTCGCCTTTGCGGAGGAGCCCCAGGCGGGGCTGCTGATCCTCGAGCCGCTCCTGGCCGACCCGGGGCTGACGGCCTACCAACCGCTGCACGCAGCCCACGCCGAGCTGCTGCGCCGCGCCGGGGACACCCCCGGCGCCGGAGCCGCCTACGAGCGCGCGATCGCGCTGACGACGAACGCGGTCGAGCTGCGCGAGCTGTGTGCACGGCGGGACGCGGACCGCGCGTCCTCCCACCCGAACGGCGAGGTCCCCGTGCACGAGGACCGCCCGCCGCGTTAACCTCGCGCACCTTGGCGTCGAGCGGGGGAACGACGATGGTCGCTGGTTGGAGGACGGCTGTGGCGCTCACCGCGATGATCGCCGCGACGAGCTGCGCCGATGCGGTCGCCGGAGACCTCCCGGCGCCCTCGCCGCAGGCCGGGCTGCCGGCCAAGGCCCGCATGGTGCGGGCGCTGGGTGGCCAGGCGGCGCAGTACCGCAGCGCCCGCTACGGCTACCTGGACAAGCTCGACAGCCACGTGCAGGAGGTCGCCGCCGCGCGGCTGGAGGGCGATCGCGTCGCCGACGCCGCCGCGAGCGAGGGCGTCGCCCTGTCACCCGGTGGCGGCGTCTCGGTGGACGTCTACGTCAGCGGCGACGTCGACGCCGCTGCGCGCCGCCTGCGGGACCTCGGCATGGTCGTGCGCGCCGTGAGCACCACCCAGCCCGAACGGCTCGTCGAGGGGTATCTCCCCGCCGGGGCGCTCACCGACGCAGCCCGGCTCGGGTCGACGCGTGCGGTGCTCGCGACGTTCGGGGACGTCAACACGGGCGGGACGCTGTCCGAGGGCGACGCGGCCGATCTGGGCCCGCAGGCCCGCGCGCTCGGGCCGACCGGAGCGGGGGTCCCCGTCGGGGTGATCTCGGATTCGATCAACCGTGTCGGCGGCGGCATCGCGACGTCACAGGGAACCGGCGATCTCCCAGGCCCGGCAAGCTCGCCGGCAGGCCAGGTCCAGACGCTCGCCGACTCGCCGACCGGCAGCGACGAGGGACGCGCGATGGCCGAGATCATCTTCGACACGGCGCCCGGGGTCCGCAACATGACCTTCTCGACGGGGAACGGCGGCATTGCGACCAAGGCGAGCTCGATCGACAACCTCGTGGCGCAGGGCGTGAAGGTCATCGCCGACGACACGTTCTTCTCGACGGAGCCGTACTTCCAGGACGGCCTCGTCGCCCAGGCGGTGGACCGCGCCCAGGCGGCCGGCGTCGCCTATCTCGTGTCGGCCGGCAATCGGGCCCGCCAGAGCTGGGAGGGCACCTACGCGCCCACCACCGACCCGCGCGGCGTCGGCCCGAGCGCCAATGACTTCGCCCCCGGCGCCGCAACCGACGCGATCCAGACGGTCGGAACGTTCACCAACCGGAACCTGTACCTCGACCTCCAGTGGGACGAGGCCTGGGGACACGCGGTGACGGACCTGGCGCTCGACGTCTACTCGATCAGCGGCGGCGTCCCGAGTTACGCGTTCACGGTGAACGGGGACAACGTCGTCACCGGGATCCCCGAGGAGCACGCGGCCATCAACGTGAGCGGGACGGTGACCGTCGGCATCGCGATCAGGCGGGTCGCCGGGACGCGCAACCCGTTCATGAAGTACATCGTCGGCGGCGCGCCGAAGTTCACGATCGCCGAGTACCCGTCCGACTCCAACGCGATCGACCCGGACGCAGCCTCGGCCCGCGGGGCGGTGACCGTCGCTGCGTCGCCGTTCGGCACACCCGCCGTCCCGGAGCCCTTCAGCTCCGGCGGCCCGGCGATCACCCGCCTCTTCGACGTCAGCGGCACCCGGCTCACCACGCCGGACGTGCGCCCGAAGCCCGACGTCAGCGGGGCGGACGGTGTCGCGACGTCGGTGCCCGGCTTCTCGCCGTTCCTCGGGACGAGCGCCGCGGCTCCGAGCGTCGCCGGCATCGCCGTGCTGCTGCGCTCGGCGAATCCCGCGATGCCGCTCTCCGAGCTGCGGGCGATCCTCACCAATCCGGCCAACGCCATCGACTGCACGGCGACCGCGGGACAGCCCGATCGCGAATGCGGGTTCGGCTTCACGCTCGCCGACCGAGCGGTCGCGCAGGCGCTCGATACGACGCCGCCGGTCATCACGCCGGTCACCGTTCCGGCCTCCCCGGATGGCGCGAACGGCTGGTTTCGCGGGCCGGTCGGCCTCAGCTGGAGCACGACCGACACGGGCTCCCCCGTCGTCGACGCCGCAGGCTGCAACCCCGCGACCCTCACCAGCGACGGCACGAGCACCGTGAGCTGCGGGGCGACGAGTGCCGGCGGCACGAGCTCGCAGTCCATCACCGTGAAGCACGACGGCACGCCGCCGACCGTGCCGGCGATCACGGGCATCTCCTCCGGCACGTTCTCGCGCCGGACGCTGCCCGCGCTCAGCAAGCTGAGCTGCAGCGCCGCCGACCCGACCTCCGGTGTCGACCGCTGCGCAGTCACGGGGTATGAGGCGACCAACGGCTCACACGCGATCACCGCCACGGCGACGAACGGCGCCGGGCAGACCTCGACGACCACGCTGCCCTACGTCGTCGACCTCGTCGCCCCCCGGATCAAGGGACTCGGGTTCTCGGCGAGCGCCTTCCGAGCGGCCGCGCGCGGCGCGACCATCGCGGCGAAGCGGCCGACCGGCGCCCGCGTGCGCTACACGCTCTCCGAGCCCGGGATCACCGCGTTCACCGTCGACCGCTGCGCGGCGGTGACCCGCCGCAAGCGGAAGCCCGCGCGGTGCACCCGCTTCGCGCCGCTGCGCGGGAAGGTCACGCGGCGGGACGCCGGCGGTGCCCGGACCGCCCGGTTCTCGGGGCGGGTGGCCGGTCGCGCGCTGCGGCCTGGCCGCTACCGGCTGAACCTCGTCGTCACCGACGCGGCGGGGAACGCGTCGAGCGCCGCGCGACGGGAGTTCCAGATCACGCGCTGAACCGGTCAGCTGCCTGAGGATCGGGGTTCGGCTCCTCCTCACCAGCCGAAGCCCCCGGCGGGACGCCCGGGGACCCACCAACGTCCGCCCCAGCGTGCTTCGCCGTCTTCCGCGCCCGCCGCTCCGCCTTCCACGCCTCGTATCGCGCCCGCGCGTCGTCCCGGCGCACGCGCGCGTCCGCGATCAGCGCGTCCCACTCGCGCCTGACGGCGTCCGGCGGCGGCCGCTCGCCACGCCGCAGCCGCGCCAGCTCCTCCGTGATCTCGCGGCCGATCGCGGTCATCACGACGACCACGAACATCGCACCGAACAGCGCCGAGATGATCGCGAACGTCGCCCCGATGACGCCGTAGCGCGCGGCGTAGGTGTTGAAGAGCCGCGGGATCCAGACGTCCGACACCACGCCGTAGATGGCGAGGCCGGCCGCGACCAGGATCGCGAACGGCAGCAGATCGCTCGAGGAGATGCGGCGCGCGCTGAGCAGCCGGCCCGTCCAGAGGAGAAAGCCGACGCCGAGCACGCCGCTCGCGACCAGCACCACGACGTGCACCAGCCCTTTGCCGCTCTCCGCGCTGAAGAGCCCGGTCAGGATCCCGTAGGCGGCGAGGCCCGGGATCCAGAGCGCGGCGTTGCGCGTGTTGCGCAGGCTCAGCGCCTTCAGCCCCCAGGCGCGCTCGATCAGTCGCTGCACGGCCCGGGCGAAGCTCAGCGCCGCGATCAGCAGGAGGAGCCCACCGAAGATCCCGAGACTCGTGGACACGCCCTGCGGCGGGGCGAACGCGTCGCGCACGGCCTGAGCGCCCTCGGCGGTCAGGCCATAGCGCTTGATCACGCTCTCGGCCGCGTTCTCCGCGTTCCCGCCCGGAACCAGGGTCCCGAACAGGATCGCCAGCGGGAGCATCGCCGTGAACGCGCTCGAGGCGAGCGCGATCGCCCGGTCGAAGCCCTCCAGCTCCTGGAAGCGGCGCAGGCAGCGCAGCACGAAGTCAGGCCGCAGCCAGAAGAACAGCTCACCGACGATCCGGTCGCGATCCACGCGCATCGCAGGCAGTCTCCCGGAACGGCACGGCGGGGAGCCGCACGGCGTGGGTACCCTTCGGCCCGCATGTTCAGCAAGATCCTCATTGCCAACCGCGGCGAGATCGCCATCCGCGTGATCCGCGCCTGCAAGGAGCTCGGCATCCCCTCGGTCGCCGTGTACTCCGAGGTCGACCGCGAAGCCCTGCACGTCAAGGCCGCCGACGAGGCGTTCCTGCTCGGGCCCGGGCCTGCGGCCGAGAGCTACTTGAACGTGCCGAAGATCATGGAGGTGATCGCCGAATGCGGCGCCGACGCCGTGCATCCCGGCTACGGCTTCCTGGCGGAGAACGCGCCGTTCGCCAAGACGCTCGAGGACGCGGGCATCACCTTCATCGGCCCGCCCGCGAGCGCAATCGACGCGATGGGCTCCAAGACCACCGCGCGCGAGCTGATGAAGGCTGCCGGCGTGCCGATCGTCCCTGGCACCACCGAGACGATCGAGACCGTCGCGGAGGCGATGAAGATCGCCAAGGACGAGATCGGCTTCCCGGTCGCGATCAAGGCCGCGGGCGGCGGCGGCGGCAAGGGCTTCCGCGTGGCGCTGACCGAGGACGAGCTCGAGGGCGCCTTCGAGGGCGCCTCGCGTGAGGGCGAGAAGTTCTTCAGCGACGGCCGCGTCTACCTCGAGCGCTATCTGCCCAACCCGCGGCACGTCGAGGTGCAGATCCTCGCCGACAAGCACGGCAACTGCATCCACCTGGGCGAGCGCGACTGTTCGATCCAGCGCCGCCACCAGAAGCTGATCGAGGAGGCGCCCGCCCCCGTCGTCGAGGCCGACCCCGGTCTGCGCGATCGCATCGGCGCGATCGGCGTGAACGCCGCGAAGGCGGTCGACTACGTCGGCGCCGGCACCATCGAGGGTCTCTTCCAGGACGGCGAGTACTTCTTCCTGGAGATGAACACCCGCGTGCAGGTCGAGCATTGCGTCACCGAGATGGTGACCGGCATCGACATCGTCAAGGAGGGCATCCGCGCCGCCGCCGGCCTGCCGCTCTCGATCACGCAGGACCAGGTCGAGCTGCGCGGGCACGCGATCGAGTGCCGCATCAACGCCGAGAACGCGGCGAAGAACTTCACGCCCGCGCCGGGAAAGATCGGCCGCTACAAGGAGCCGTCGGGCCCCGGTGTACGCGTCGACTCGGGCGTCGGCGAGAACGGCGAGGTCTCCCCGACCTACGACCCGATGGTCAGCAAGCTGATCGTGTGGGACGTCGATCGCGAGGCCGCCACGAGCCGCATGCTGCGCGCGCTGGACGAGTACGAGATCGAGGGCCTCACGACGCTGATCCCGTTCCACTCGACGCTGCTGAAGACCGAGCAGTGGGCGAACGCCGAGACGTGCCGCGACCTCGTCGAGGACAAGGCGTGGCTGAAGACGACCGCCCCCGACCCCGCGCCGGCGCCGCAGACCGGTCACGACGGCGAGGTGCTCGAGACGGTCGAGCACAGCTACACGGTGGAGGTCTCCGGTCGCCGCTTCGACGTCAACGTGATCGGCCCGGCCTTCGCCGGCGCCGTCGTCGCCGGCGGCGCCCCGGACGCGGTCAAGGCATCCAAGCGCAGCGAGCGCAAGGCGAGCGCCGGCGGCGGTCCCGACCTGCTCGAGGCGCCGCTCCAGGGCAACATGTGGAAGGTCGTGGTCGAGCAGGGCCAGACCGTCGAGGAGGGCCAGCTCCTCTGCATCATCGAGGCGATGAAGATGGAGAACGAGATCACCGCGCACAAGGCCGGGGTGATCCAGGACCTCCCGATCAAGGAGGGTGCGGCGATCCAGGCCGGCGACCCGATCGCCCGGATCGTCACCGCCGCTCCCCCGGCCGCGGAGTGACGAGCGCGATGGACTGGGACGCGGTCGCCGCAGGCTACGAGCAGGCGATCCCGTTCTCGGCCTTCATCGGGCTGAAGGTCGCCGGGATCTCCCCCGGCCAGGGCACGGTCGTGCTCCCCGAGGGCGAGAACACGATGAACCACGTGCGCTCCCAGCACGCGGGCGCGCTCTTCACCGCCGGTGAGGCCGCCTCGGGAGCCGCGTTCATCTCGGTGTTCGCCGAGCGCATGGCCGACGTGACCCCGCTGGCCCAGAACGCCCAGATCTCCTACACGAAGATCGCCCGCGGCGACATCACCGCTACCGGTCGCTTCGAGCGCGACCCGCAGGAGATCTTCGCGGAGCTCGACCGCGAGGGCCGCGTGCGCTTCCCGATCGCGGTGACGCTGACCGACGCCGAGCAGAACGTCGTCTGCGAGATGTCCGTCGAGTGGTACGTCCGGGCGAAGGACGCGTGACCGACGGGCCGCAGGTCTGGGTCGCCGAGCCCGACGAGGCGGAGACCGTCGCGCGCCTGCTTGTCGGCTTCCGCGACCACCTCGGCAGTGACTGGCCGAGCGAGAACGCGTTCCTCGCCGGCGTCGAGAAGCTGATCGAGGACCGGAACACCGACTTCGTCATCGGCGCTCCGGACGCCGACACCCCGCCTGCCGGCGTCGTGGCGCTGCGCTACCGGCACAGTCTCTGGACGGCCTCCGACGACTGCCTGCTGGAGGACGTCTTCGTCGAGGAGAGCGCACGCGGGACGGGACTGGGGCGCGCGCTCGTCGCGTTCTCGCTAGAGCGCGCGCGCGAGCGGGGCTGCCGCCGCGCCGAGCTGGACGTGAACGAGGCCAACCCCGCGGCGCTGCGCCTCTACGAGTCGCTGGGGTTCGGGAAGAAGTCGACGCCCTGGGAGGGGCGCGACCTCTTCATCAACATCCGGCTGGACTAGCGGACGACGCGGAACGCGGCGCCCTTCTCGGGCGTGGAGCCGGTGCGCGCGAGCAGCCGGTAGCGCCCGGGCGCGAGCTTGTGGCCGCTCAGCCGCCCGGTGAAGCGGAACGTCGTGGATGCGCCCGCCGCGCGCTGGATCGTGCCGGGCAGCGTCACGGTGCGCGAGCAGGCCTTGCCGCGCCGGTTGCTCCGCGAAGGGGCCGCGCAGCGCTTGCCCGAGCGGCGACCGGCGAGCAGGTGCTGGACGCGCAGCGTGACCGCGACCGGGTCGCCGACGACGAGCGTCACCTTCGTGCCGACCGGCGGCCGCTTCGGCTTCTTCTTCGCGGCCGTACTCGCGCCGCTGGAGGCTGCGCGGAACGTCGTGGGCGACAGGACGATCGAGGTGACGGCCGGGACGCCGGGGGCGAGCACGAAGACGCTCGCGGTTGCTGTGCCCTTGACGCCGGCCGTGTCCGTCGCCGTCAGCGTCGCGGTGTGCACACCGCCGGTGGCGAAGGCGTGCGGGGCATCGGTCCCCGTGGCCACGCCGCCATCGTCGAAGCGCCAGGCGAGACCGGTCACCGTCTCGCCGGGGTCGGACTCGACGGCCGACCCGGTGAACGTCACGGCCTGACCCGCCGGCGTCGTCGGCGACGACACGGACGCCGTCGCGACCGGCGCCCGGCGCTGGTACTCGAACGCGCCGATGTCGCGTGTGGCGACGCCGTCGCCGTTGCCGTCGACGACGCGCGGGTTCCCGTTCAGGTCGGTCGCCGACTCCTCGGGTGACAGCGGGCTCGTGAGCCCGCGATCGATGACGGGCGAGTCGAACCGCAGGTCCTGGTCGAACCCGTTCAGGCCGACGAAGAGCGGATCGAGGTTGAGGTTGCCGTCACCCGGGCCGGCTGTGAGCGTCCCCGCACCGATCTGCGTCACCGCGAGCGGTGAGAGGTCGATGTCGGAGCTCTTGACCGTGACGTTCGCCGTGGCATCCGGGCTCTTGGCGTCGCGTACCAGCGTCGTCTTGCAGTTGCGCACGACGGTGTTCGCGATCGTGGCGTCCTCGACGGCGAGATCGTTCGGCGGAGGTGTGGCGCCCGCGTTGACTCCGAAGACGGAGATGCCGACGCAGCCGGGCCCGCCCGACCCGATCAGGGTCAGGTTCGAGAAGACCGTCGTCGCGTGCGGGCTCAGAACCCCGACCGGCTCGGTGTGCAGGATCGTCCCGGACGGCGAGGTCATCACGATCAGCGAGCTCGAGATCATGAGCGTCAGGTTCTGGCCGACGACCCCGCTGGGCGAGACGACGCGCACCCGCCGGATGACCGTGTTCGACGTGCCGGTGTAGAGAAAGCCACCGTTGATCTCGGAGTCCTCGAGGGTTCCGCGCACCTCGATCTCCCCGGGACCGTCCATCCTGATGTGGCGTCCCGTGCCGTAGAACGCGGAGAGCCCGGAGTCCGTGGCCGATGACAGGCCGACCCGGTCGGCCGTACCGTAGAGGAGCAGAGGCCCCTGACCCGGGACCTCGGGGATGAACTGCTTGAGCGTGAGATCCGACAGCGTCGACGAGTTGCGCAGGTCGAGACTGAAGTCGCTCGCCGTCGACGTCGGCGACGTGAGAATCGTCCGGTCGCGGCCCGCCCCGACCACCGACACGGTGTTGTTCGCGTCGGCCGAGTCGTAGAAGCCCGGTCCGATCACCGTCCCCTCGGCCAGCTGGACGGTGTCAGGCCCGGGCGCCGCCAGCGCCGCGTCGAGCCCCTGCTGCAGCGAGGGCCGCTGCCCGCCCGCGCAGCCGGTGGCCGGCGCGACGCAGAACGTGGTCGCGCCCGCGGGAGCGGGAACCGCTCCCGCGAGGACGACTGCCAGCACGCTCGCAAGCGCACCCTTCCGCTTGGCCACTCCCGGCATCGGCCGAGCGTAACCCCGGACGCCGCGCCGGGGCAACCGGCACGCCACGTATCGTCGCCCGCCGATGGCCGACGCGCCCCTCTTCACCTTCGAGCACGTCCAGGTCGAGGGCGACGAGCGCCCGCGCCTGGATGACGTGAGCGTGACGCTCCCGGACGCGGGGATCACCGCGCTCGCCGGGCCATCCGGCGCCGGGAAGTCCACCCTGCTGCGCTGCTGCAACCGGCTCGAGGCGCCGACCGAGGGCACCGTCAGCTACCGCGGCGACGACATCGCGGGGCTCGATCCGCTGGCCCACCGCCGCGACGTCGGGATGGTCTTCCAGGCGCCCGTCCTCTTCCCCGGCAGCGTCGCGGACAACCTGCGCGTCGCCGACCCGGCCGCGGACGACGAGCGCGTCGCCGGCCTGCTCCGTCGCGCCGCGCTCGACCCCGAGGTCTTCGCGGGGCGCGACGCCGACTCGCTCTCCGGCGGTGAGGGGCAGCGCGTGTGCCTGGCGCGCACGCTCGCCACCGACCCGCATGTGCTGCTGATGGACGAGCCGACGTCGGCGCTCGACCAGGCCGCGACCGCCGAGCTCGAGGAGCTGATGCGCGCGCTCGCGGCGGACGGCGTGCCCGTGGTCCTCGTAACCCACGACGAACAGCAGCTGGAGCGCGTCGCCGACCACGTGCTGCGACTGCGCGACGGCCATATCGACGGCGAGCTGGAGCACCGGCATGGGTGATCAGGGGGACGTCACCTGGGTCGGCCTGATCCTCTCGCTCAGCCTGATCGTGATCGCGATCGGCGTGTCGCTGCGCGAGCGGCTCGGGCTCGAGCGCGACATGATCGTCTCGGTCGCCCGCTCGGCCGTGCAGCTGCTGCTGGTCGCGCTCGCGCTGCAAGTCGTCGTCGACCCGAAGACGCCGCTCTTCTGGTCGTGGCTGTGGGTCGCCGGGATCGTCGTCTTCGCCGCCGTCACGGTGCGCCGACGCGCACCGCAGCTCCCCGGCGTGCTGGGGATCGCGCTCGTCGCGAACGCCGTCACGGCGGCTGTGGCGCTGGGGCTCACGTTCGGCCTGGGCATCTTCCCCGTCGACGGGCGCACCGTCGTGCCCGTCGCCGGCATGGTCGTCGGGAACTCGATGAAGTCCTGCGTGGTCGTCGTGACGGCGCTCGCCGGGCTGATGGCCGACCGCCGGCCGGAGATCGAGGCGCGCCTCGCGCTCGGGCTTCCGGGCATCGACGCGGCCCGGCCGCTCGTGCGGCGCGCGCTGCGGCTCGCGATCTCCCCGCAGATCGAGAACACCAAGGCGCTCGGCATCGTCTTCCTGCCCGGCGCGATGACCGGCCTCATCCTCGCGGGCGTCGACCCGCTCGATGCGGTGCTCGTCCAGCTCGCGCTGATGTGGATCATCCTCGGCGCCGTGGTCCTGACGACCGCGACGACCGCGATCGCCGGGACACGGCGGCTCTTCACGGACGACCAGCGGCTGCTGCGGCTGGCGCGCGCGCCTGACGCCTAAGCGGCGGGCGGCGGCGCCATCAGCTCCACGAGGTGCCCCGCGGGCGAGCGCACCTGCGTGCGCGGCGAGCCGAAGTGCTCCGCGCGCGGGGCCGCGCCGTGCCGGGCAGCACGCAGGCGGGCGAGCACGGCGTCGTAGTCCTCGAGGATCACCGCGATGTG
>Ga0302299_10002347_pt1 | contig 11563 bp, 8 predicted proteins | sample III_Fen_N3_4_FD_198795 | JGI IMG/M metagenome (GOLD analysis project Ga0302299, IMG submission 198795) | Peat permafrost microbial communities from Stordalen Mire near Abisko, Sweden - III_Fen_N3_4 | ecosystem: Environmental > Terrestrial > Soil > Wetlands > Permafrost | place: Sweden: Abisko...
CTGGTGGGTCCGTGAGCGCGCGTACGGCCGCGAGCCGCTCCTGACCATCGTCGTCCCACTCGGTCTCCTCCTGGTCGCCCTCGGAGCGGCGGTGAAGCTCCGCGCCGACCTCCGCGTCGCGGACGGGACCGCGCCGCCGTGACCGCGCCGCCCACGACCGCGTCGGGTCGGGACGCCCGGCCCGCGCGCGCCGAGGGTCCGTTCGCACGGGTCGCCGAGGGAACGACGACCTCGCGCCTCGCCGTCGGCGCGCTCGTGCTGCTTCTCGCCGTGCCGAACCTGGTGCGGGGCCCGCAGCTCCTCGCAGACGACTACATCTGGCTGCGCAACGCCCGTTTCGGAGGGTGGTTCGCGGCGGGCGGCCCCCGCACCTACAGCCGGCCCGCGTCGATGCTCGGCGCCGACCTCACGTTCGGCCTGATCGGACCCCACCCCCTGGCGCTCTACCTCGTCCAGGTGGCGCTCTGGCTGGTCGCGGCCCTCGCGGTGCTCGGGCTCCTCCGCCGCCTCTTCGGCCCGCGCGCGGCCTTGGCGGTCACCCTCGTGTGGCTGCTCGTCCCGAACCACACCAGCCTCGAGTACTGGCTCTCCACGTCCCAGGCGTGGTCGGCACTCGCCGTCGCGGCGTTCGGCATCAGCCGCATCATCGACGACACCCGGCGCGACCGGACGCCCTGGGTCGGCATCGCCCTCGTCACCCTCGGCGTGCTCTTCTACGAGCTCACGGGTGGGGTCGCGCTCGCTGCGGTCACCGTGCTGCCCCTCCTGCTCACCGGCCGCTTCCAGCGACGCACGGCCGTCGTGGGCGTGCTCGCCATCGGCGCCGCGAGCGCCTGGTCGCTCGCCTGGAACTCGTCCTACCCGGGCGTCACGTCGACGTGGCTCCCGATGGAGCTCGTCCTCACCGGGACCCTGTCGCTCGGCCTGTCCCCCTACTCCCCGGCCGGGCGGCTCCTCAGCCTGGCCATCACGGTGGCGGTGCTGGTCGTCGGGTACCAGGCGTGGAAGCGACCCCGACTCCGGCGGCGCGAGCCCTATCGACTGGTGCTGTCGGGCGCGGCGGTGGTGGCCCTGGGGGTGCTGCCGCAGGTTCGGCTGCAGACGAACTTCTACGGGATGTACGACCGCTCGAACACTGTGGCGGCCATCGGTACCGCCCTGGTCCTGGTCGGCCTCGCGGAGCTCGCGCAGCTGCGTCTCCGAGCCGCCCAACGACCCTGGGCCTCCTGGGCGGCCGTGGCCGTGCTCCTCGTCCTGGCGGTCGTCGTCCGCGCTCACGTCGGGCGCGAGTACCACGACCAGGGCCGCCGTGCCGCCATCGCCGTGGACCACCTCCGACGGGCCGGGACCCACTATCCGCTGGTCGTGGGCAAGCCATTCGTGGACGGCGACTGGATCTACGGGCTCCAGGACGGCTGGAACGCCACCGCCGCGCTCCAGGCGCGCTCGGGCGACGGCCGAGCCGTGGTCTGGGTGCGCAACGGCTGCATCGCCAGCGGTCCACCCCTGGATCAGCCGCGCGCCACGTTCGGGAAGACGGCGCCGAACCAGCTGCTCCACCTCGCTCGCTGCCGCGCGCTGGCGCGCTCGTCGCCCTGATGCGGCGAGGTCCTACTCGACGAGGCGCAGTCCGCTCGGTGCGATCGACCGCTCCATGCGCGGCAGGTCGACGCTGAACTCGGTGAGGTGCCCCGGGAACACGTAGGTGGCGAAGAGCACCGCGCGCCCGTCGGCGTCGAAGGTGGTGCGCTCGCACACCAGCACCGGTGCCCCCTGCGGCACCCCGAGCAGGTCGGCGTCGTCGGCCGAGGCGGCCCGCGCCGCGATGGTCTGCACCGCATGGCCGAGCGGCACGTCGAGCAACTCGTAGAAGGACTCGTCGGTGAGCTGCTCGCGGGTGAGGTGCGCCCCGAGCTCGGGCGGGCACCACACCGTGACGCGGGCGAACGGGGCCCCGTCGGCGAGGTTGCGACGCAGCAGGCGGACCGCCTTGTCGACGCCCAGCACGCGGCGCACGTTGGCGGGCGTGGCCACCACGCGCAGCTCGAGGATCTCGCGCTCGGAGCGGATGCCCGATGCCTTCAGCTGGTCCTCGATGGTGCCGAGCCGCGCCAGGCGCTGGCGGAGCGGGTCGCCCGAGGCGAACCACCCGAGGCCCTGGTGCGCCTCGACGAGCCCCTCGGCGCGGAGCTCCTCGAGGGCCTTGCGCACCGTGACGCGGCTGGCCCCGTACTCCTCGGACAGCGCGGCCTCGCTCGGGAGGAGACGCCCGGCGCCGAACTCGCCGCCCTCGACCCGGTGGCGGATGGCTTCGGCGATCTCGCGGTAGCGGATGGTGCGCACTTGTCTCAGACTTGTCTATATTGCAGAGGTCCGCAAGTGGAGCGCCAACAGGCCGCTCCACCGCCCACGCTTCCGCATCGAGGTGCACCCATGGCCGTCACCGCCTCAACCCCCGTCGAGCTCGTCCACGCCGTGTACGCCCGGCTCGGCCAGCGCACCGCCCTCGCCCGTGAGCGCCTCGGCCGGCCGCTCACCCTCGCCGAGAAGATCCTCGTCAACCACCTCCGCGACCCACACGAGGGCGGCCTCGACCGCGGCGTGTCCTACACCGACTTCGACCCCGACCGCGTGGCCATGCAGGACGCCACCGCGCAGATGGCGCTGCTGCAGTTCATGACCGCGGGCCTGCCGCAGGTCGCCGTGCCGTCCACCGTGCACTGCGACCACCTCATCCAGGCCAAGGTCGGCGCGCAGATCGACCTCGGCGTCGCGGTCGACACCAACGCCGAGGTCTACGACTTCCTCGAGTCGGTCTCGGCGAAGTACGGCATCGGCTTCTGGAGGCCCGGCAGCGGCATCATCCACCAGGTCGTGCTCGAGAACTACGCCTTTCCCGGCGGCATGATGATCGGCACCGACAGCCACACCCCCAACGCCGGCGGGCTGGGCATGGTGGCCATCGGGGTCGGCGGCGCCGACGCGGTCGACGTCATGGTCGGGCTGCCGTTCAACGTCCGCTACCCCAAGCTGATCGGGGTGCACCTCACCGGTGCCATCAACGGCTGGACGTCGGCCAAGGACGTCATCCTCAAGGTCGCCGAGGTGCTCACCGTCAAGGGCGGCACGGGGGCCATCGTCGAGTACTTCGGGCCGGGCGCCGACAGCATCTCCGCCACGGGCAAGGCCACCATCTGCAACATGGGAGCCGAGATAGGCGCCACCTGCTCGGTCTTCGGCTACGACGACAACATGGCCGCCTACCTCGAGACCACCGGTCGCCGCGCCATCGCCGACGCGGCCGACACGGTCGCCGACGACCTGCGTGCCGACCCCGAGGTCCTGGTGCGCCCGGCCGACTTCTTCGACCAGGTCATCGAGATCGACCTCACCACGCTGTCGCCCCACATCAACGGGCCCCACTCCCCCGACTACGCCCGACCCGTCGCCGACGTGGCCGACGTGGCCCGCGCCGAGGGGTGGCCGCTCGAGATCTCGTCCGCGCTCATCGGCTCGTGCACCAACTCCTCGTACGAGGACATCACCCGCGCCGCCAGCCTGGCCCGGCAGGCCTCGGCCCACGGCCTGAAGGCGCGCACCCCGCTGCTCGTCAGCCCCGGCTCCGAGCAGGTGCGCGCCACCATCGAGCGCGACGGCCTGCTCGCCGACCTCGAGGCCATCGGCGCCACCGTGCTCGCCAACGCCTGCGGCCCCTGCATCGGCCAGTGGAGCCGCTCCGACGTGTCCGAAGGCCAGACCAACGTCATCGTCAACTCCTTCAACCGCAACTTCCCGAAGCGCAACGACGGCAACGCCAACACCCTCTCCTTCGTCACCTCGCCCGAGACGGTCATCGCCCTGGCCCTGGCCGGCACCCTCGACTTCGACCCCGCCACCGACGAGCTCACCGCCCCCGACGGCACGACCTTCCGGCTCGAGCCGCCCGTCGGCGAGCAGCTCCCCTCCAAGGGCTTCGACCCTGGCGAGGCCACGTTCCAGGCGCCTCCCGCCGACGGCTCGACCGTCAGCGTCGCGGTGTCCCCCACCAGCGACCGGCTCCAGCTCCTCGAGCCCTTCGCGGCGTGGGACGGCAACGACTACCTCGGCCTCCCGGTGCTCATGAAGGCCCAGGGCAAGTGCACCACCGACCACATCTCCATGGCCGGCCCCTGGCTCAAGTACCGCGGCCACCTCGAGAACATCTCCGGCAACCTCTTCGCCGGTGCCGTCAACGCCTTCACGGGTGAGGCCGGCACTGGCAAGGACCCGCTCGACGGCACCACCCGCACCTATCCCGACATCGCCAAGCACCTGCACGAGGCGGGCCAGAGCTGGGTCGCGGTGGGCGACGAGAACTACGGCGAGGGCAGCTCCCGCGAGCATGCGGCCATGGAGCCCCGCTTCCGTGGCGGCAAGGTCATCTTCGCCCGCTCGTTCGCCCGCATCCACGAGGCCAACCTCAAGAAGCAGGGCATGCTGGCGCTCACCTTCGCCGACCCCGCCTCCTACGACCTGATCGGCGAAGACGACCGCATCAACGTGCTCGGGCTCGCCGACCTCGCCCCCGGCGTGCCGGTGCGCTGCCAGGTGGTCCATCCCGACGGGTCCACCGTCGACTTCGAGGCCACCCAGACGCTCTCGCCCGAGCAGATCGAGTGGTTCCGCGCCGGTGGAGCCCTCAACATCATCCGGCGCAACGCGGTCGGCTGAGCCCTCCGGGGCCGACCAGCGCCGACGCGCGAGGCTCCTATCCTCAACTTCACCGGGAGTTGGGCCGTTACAGAGACTGGAGGGATTCGTTCGAGGCGCGGACGGATCGCGGGGAGAGGCATGGCGAACACGAGTTCGGGCGGGGTCCCACGTCGACACGTGGTCGGCTCCGACGCGTTCTTCCGCGCCATCGTCGAGAGCGCCGTCAGCCCCTACATCGTGATCGACGCCTCGCTCACCCTGCTCTACGCGAGCGAGTCGATCGCCGAGCTGCTCGGCTGGGAGCCCCAGGACTGGGTGGGGCGCAGCATCGTCGACCTGCTCGCCCCCGAGAGCCTCGAGATCGCCGCAGCGGGCATCGACGACCTGTTCGCCACCACCAACGACCCCACCTGGGTGGGCGGCCCCGTGCGCCTCTTCGTGCGCTGCGCCGACGGCTCGATGAAGGCGCTCGACATCGAGGCCTCGTCACCCGAGCGCACCGGGATCGACGGCATCGTCGTCCACCTCCACCGCGCCGGGGGCTCCCAGGCGATGAGCGACGCCATCGACGCCATCCTCGAGGGTGAGAACCCGAAGCTGGCCCTGACCCGCCTCGCGTCGCTCATCGAGCACGACATCACCGACGCTGCGGCCGTGCTCGCCAGCGAGTGGGACGGTGTGGGTTTCGGCCAGGTCGCGGGTGCCATGGGCCCGCTCCACCTCCCCGCCCCGCGCACCGCCGACCGCGACGCCATCTACGGCGCGCTCAGGTCCAGCGCCGATGTCGTCGACCTGTTCGACGCGCTCGACCCGCTCACGCGCGCCGACGCGCTCGCGGCGGGGATGAAGTCGTGCTGGCTGGCACCCGTGCGGGTGGCGCCCGACGAGCCCACCACGGCGGCCCTGCTCGTGTGGCACATCCTCCCCGGCCCTCCCGGCGCGCTCTACCGCGCCGACCTCGACCGTGCCGTCCGCCTGGCGCAGCTGGCGCTGCGGTGGGAGGGCCAGCAGCGGATGCTGGCGTGGGACGGGACCCACGACCGCCTGACCGGGCTCACCAACCGCAGCGAGTTCCAGAACCGCCTCGACCGGCACCACGGCACCGGGCGGGCGGTCCTCTACTGCGACCTCGACGACTTCAAGCCCGTGAACGACCGCTTCGGCCACCGCGCCGGCGACGAGGTGCTCGCCACGGTCGCCGGGCGGCTGCGCGAGACCGTCGGCGCCCACCTCGCCGCGCGCCTCGGAGGCGACGAGTTCGCCGTGCTCATCGAGGACCTCTCGGCTCCCGACGTGGCGGTCACCGTCGCCAACCGCATCCTGGCCGCGATCCAACCCGCCATCGAGGCGCACGGCCGGCTCGCCACCATCGGCTGCAGCATCGGCGTGGCCATCGACCGCTCGGGTCGCGCCAGCGCCGACGTGCTGCTCGACGAAGCCGACCGGGTGCTGCGCGAGGGCAAGGCCCAGGGAAAGAACCAGGTGCGCGTGGCGTTCCTGGAGGAGCCGAGCTGAGGGTCGGCGACCGGTGGCTGCGGCTCAGGCCGGGGGCTTCGACCGCTGCAGCTCGTCGGCCGTCGGCAGGTGCGGGCGCCGCGATTCGGCGGGGAGCAGGTCGGAGATGGCGGTCATGATGCGCTTGGTGTCGGCGTCGGCGCTGCGGCCCTTGATCTCAACCGGTGGCCCCACGCGCACCTGGACGGTGGGCGGGTGCGTGAGGTTGAGGACGTTGGGGACCCGCGACGAGCGCGGCCACACCAGCTCCGAGCCCCAGATGCCGACGGGGATCACCGGCGCGCCGGTGCGCGCCGCCAGCTTGGCGGCGCCCCAGCGCCCCTCGAGGTGGGGGTCGAAGAAGGCCTCGCCGCGCGGGATGGTGCCCTGCGGCAGGATGCCGACCACCTCGCCGCCCGCGATGGCGTCGGCCGCGAGGTCGAGCGGCACGTCGGAGCCGGACCCGCGCTCGACGCGGATGCCGCCCATGGCGGTGGCGATCTGCCCGACGATCGGCGCGTCGAACACCTCCTTCTTGCCGAGGAAGCGCACCGCGCGGCCCGCCTTGCCCGTGGTGTAGCCGATCACGATCGGGTCGAAGTAGCTGCGGTGGTTGGCGACGAGGATGACCGGGCCCGTGGTGGGCAGGTGCTCGAGGCCGTCGACCTTCCAGCGCACGTAGGGCATGGTCTGCGGGCGCAGCAGCGCCTGGACCGCCCGTTGCAGCTCGATGCCGCCGAGCTTGGGGACGCCGGACGGCACGTCGAGGTACTGCTGCGGCCAGCGCCGGATGGTGGCCATCACGCGCATGCTGGGGTCGGGGTTGATCGCCACCGGGTGGCCCACGGCCGACAGCAGCGGCGTGTCGTAGACGCTGTCGCTGTAGGCCCACGAGTTGCCGACGTCGATGCCGTGCTCGGCCGACCAGGCCCGCACCGCGGTGAGCTTGCCCTGCCCCCAGACGAACTCGCCCGCGATGCTGCCGTCGTAGCAGCCCTCGTGCTCGCCGTAGCGGGTGGCGATGACGTCCTCGAGACCGAGCCGCCGGGCCAGGGGCGCCACCAGGTCGTAGGGCGAGGTCGTGGCCAGCACGACGGGTCGGCCCTCGTCGTGGTGGCGGTCGATGAGGACCCGGCCGAACGGCTGCACCTCGTCGACGAGGCGGTCGGCCACCAGCTCGCCCGCCTCCTGCACCGTGGCCCGGTGCCACCCCGACGCCAGGCGGGCGGCCTGGCGGGTGAGCAGCATGGAGGGGAGGGTCTCGCCGATGGTGTCGAAGACCTTGTAGAGCAGGCCCTCGCCCGGGATGTGGCGGTCGGACAGCACGCCGACGGCCCGCAGGGCCTCGGAGATCACGGGGCCGCTCGCCCCCCGCAGCAGGGTCCGGTCGAGGTCGAAGAACGCAGCGGCATCACCCATGTCCGGCAGGCTACGCGGCGCAGCGCCGTGGGGCGTCCTCGACCTGGTCCCCCGCACGGGTGGGACACGGGGCACCGGGGCCGAAAATGGCGGAAGGGCCGGTCGGGGGAGACCGGCCCTTCTCGCTCGGAGTTCGAGCGGCGGGGGGTCCGCTCGTCCTCATGCTCGAGGGGCCAATTTGGGGGAAATCGGCTCGTCCTCGGCGTTGTACGCACCATGATCAACTCTCGCGAGCAATCTGTCCAACTGTTCCTTCCGATAGCGACTATCGTTTCCAGCGATGGACCTCCGCCAGCTGGCCGCGCTCACCGCGGTGGCCGACCACCGCAGCTTCTCGGCCGCCGCCCGGGCCATGCACACCGTCCAGTCGAACGTCTCCGCCCACGTGGCGCGGCTCGAGCAGGAGCTGGGCACGCGCCTCGTCGACCGCTCCACCGGCGAGCTCACCGCGGCAGGCGCCCTGGCCGTGGCCCGGGCGCGCCGCATCCACGCCGAGCTCGAGGCGCTCTCGGCCGACGTGGCCTCGGCCACCGACGAGGTCGGCGGCACCGTCCGCCTCGGCATCATCGGCACGACCGGCCGGTGGATGGTCCCGCTGCTGCTGCCCGCCGTGGCCGCCGCGTTCCCCAAGGTCCACCTCATCGTGGTCGACGCCACCACCACCTCGCTGGTGCCGCAGATGGCCAGCGGCGAGCTCGACCTCGCGGTGGTCAACCTCCCCGTCGACGACCCCGACCTGAGCACCGAGCTGCTCTTCGACGAGCAACGCATCGTGGTGGCCCCCATCGGACACCCGCTCGCCGGGCGCGGGCGCGTGTCGCTCTCCGAGCTGGCCGGCCACCCCCTCCTGCTCGAGCCGCCGGGCACGTCGTTCCGCGACGAGCTCGACGCGGAGATCGCCCGCTCCGACCTGCGCCTCACCGCCCAGGCCGAGGTCGACGGCATGCGCCTCCTCGCCACGCTGGCCTTCGAGGGCTTCGGCGCGGCGATCCTGCCGGCCAGCGCCGCGCCCCGCACCAGCGCCGCCGACTGGCAGATCGTGGTGGTCGACGGCCTGGCCCCGCGCTCGGTGGGCCTGGCGGTGCGGCGGCGGGCGCTGCTGTCGACCCCCGCGCGGGCGGTGCGCGAGGTCATCTTCGACGTGGTCCACGACCACGGTGCCCGCCACCCGGGCATCACCTCACGCGTGGCCGCCTGACCAACCAGGTGTCGAGTGCCTCGCCCGGCGGCGCGGCACGTATGCTCCCCTTGCACGACTGTGGCGTGCCCCTGGCACGGTGGCAGTCGGCAAGGTCTGGGCACAGGATCCGGCTATTGGGAGTCGTGGAGTGGCTGAGAGCGTAACGATCACCGACAACCGCAATGGTGAGTCGATCGAGATCCCGATCGTGAACGGAGGTGTCGATGCCGGTGACTGGAAGAAGCTGCTCGGCAACACCTGGTTCTACGACCCGGGCTTCACCCAGACGGCGTGCACCAGCAGCGCGATCACCGAGATCGACGGCGACGCGGGCATCCTGCGCTACCGCGGCTACCCCATCGAGCAGCTGGCCGAGAGCTCCACGTACCTCGAGGTCGCGTACCTGCTGATCTACGGCGAGCTGCCCAACGCGGAGCAGTTCGAGACCTGGAAGCACGAGATCACGTACCACACGTTCATCCACGAGAACGTGCGCAAGCGCTTCATGGAGGGCTTCCACTACGACGCCCACCCCATGGGCATGCTCGTGTCGGCCTTCGGTGCCCTGTCGACCTTCTACCACGAGGCCAAGGACATCGATGACCCGGAGGTGCGCAACAAGCAGATCGTGCGCCTCGTCGCGAAGGTGCCCACCCTGGCGGCGTGCGCCCACCGCTTCAGCGTCGGGCAGCCGTTCGTCTACCCCGACAACACCCTCGACTTCGCCTCCAACTTCCTCTCGATGATGTGGAAGGTCGCCGAGCCGCACTACGAGCCCAACCCGGTGCTCGCCCACGCGCTCGACGTGCTCTTCATCCTCCACGCCGACCACGAGCAGAACTGCGGCACCGCCGCGATGCGGGTCATCGGCAGCTCCCACCCCGACCCCTACTCGTGCTGCGCCGGGGCTGCGGCCGCGCTCTACGGCCCCCGCCACGGTGGCGCCAACGAGGCCGTCATCAAGATGCTCAACGAGATCGGCTCGGTCGACAACGTCGAGGCGTTCGTGAAGGGCGTCAAGGAGGGCAAGGGCCGGCTTCAGGGCTTCGGCCACCGGGTGTACAAGAACTTCGACCCGCGGGCCACGATCATCAAGAAGATCGCCTACGACGTCTTCGAGGTCACCGGCAAGAACCCGCTGCTCGACATCGCGCTGAAGCTGGAAGACGTCGCCCTCTCCGACGACTACTTCATCAGCCGCAAGCTGTACCCCAACGTCGACTTCTACTCCGGCCTCATCTACCAGGCCATGGACTTCCCCATCGACACCTTCACGGTGCTGTTCGCCATCCCCCGCGTGTCGGGCTGGCTGGCGCACTGGAAGGAGCTGCTCGAGCAGGACCAGAAGATCGCCCGCCCGAGGCAGCTCTACATCGGGGCCGAAGAGCGCAACTACGTGCCCATGGTCTCCCGCTGAACCTGGCGTACCGTCCCACGCTGGCCGCGTCCAACGAGTCCCGGGTCTCGGCCCGGCTCATCGACGTGGTCATCGAGTTCACCATCGCGGGGATCATCCTGGCGCTGGGCCCCACCGGTCGGCCCCTGGCCGGTGACTTCCTCGTCGTCGTCGCCATCACCGCGTACGAGACGATCTTCCTCACCACACTGGGCGCCACGCCCGGCAAGCTCGCCCTGGGGTTGCGCGTCGCCACGCTCGACCGCGAAGGCCCGGTCCCGGCCGTCGCCGCGTTCCGGCGGGGCTTCGTGGTGGCGCTGTGCTTCGGCGTGCTGTCGGTCGGGGTGGCCCTCGCCATCATCATCGCCATGTCCCTGATGGTGTCGATCGTGCTGTCGGCGCACCACCGCGCCTACCACGACCGGATGGCGGGCACGGTCGTGGTCGCCCGCGGCGCGCCACCCCTGATCTCGTCCGACGACGTCGAGCAGTGGTACTCGGCCGACGCGGTGCCGGTGTTCACCGTGTGGGGGCTCGCGGTGGGCCTCGAGGAGCGCCGCCGGGCCCGCTCGGCGCGGCTCGACCAGTCGCCGCTGCTGGTCCTCAGCGTCGTCGCGGCCGCCACCGCGGTCACCGCGTGGCTGCACAGCGCCTGGGCACTGGTGTGGATGTGCCTGCTCTGGCTGGTGGTGTTCACCATCGACGAGACCCTGCAGGTGGCCCGAACGGGCACCACCGCGGGGCACCGCGAGGCGGGCTACGAGATCGTCGACATCACCACCGGCGGACACCCGTCGACGGGCCGCTCGTTCGCACGGGCGCTGGTGCTGGGGCCCCTGCTCTACGTGCCGCCGCTACAGATCATCCTGGCGATCTGGGTCAACGCCTCGGCCACCAACCGCGGCCCGCACGACCTCGCGGGCCACACCCAGGTGGTCGACCGCCACGCCGTGCCGCGCGCGCTCCCCGAGCCCCCGCCCACCTGGGTCCCCCCACAGCCCGGCTGGGGCCATCCGGCACCTGGCTGGGGCTGGGGCCCGCAGCCGGCCTGGGGTGCGCTGCCACCCGGTTGGGGCGCACCGCCACCCGGCTGGGGCGCACCACCTGCCCCCGCGCCGGCCCCCGCCCCCGCGCCGGCCCCCGCCCCCGCCCCCGCACCTGCCTCGGCTCCCGCGCCCACCCCGGGGCCCGCCGCGGCTCCGGCAGTGCCGCCGCCCCCGGCGTTCCATCCCCCGCGGGGGCGGCCTGCGCCGCCCCCGCCGATGCCGCCCCCGCACCCCGATCCGGCACCGCCCACCACCGACCCCACCCGACCCGGTCAGGCGTTCTGAGCCATGGCCGTCCCCCTGCGCGACGACGCCCACCCCACGATCATCCCCTGG
>Ga0302299_10002349_pt1 | contig 11546 bp, 10 predicted proteins | sample III_Fen_N3_4_FD_198795 | JGI IMG/M metagenome (GOLD analysis project Ga0302299, IMG submission 198795) | Peat permafrost microbial communities from Stordalen Mire near Abisko, Sweden - III_Fen_N3_4 | ecosystem: Environmental > Terrestrial > Soil > Wetlands > Permafrost | place: Sweden: Abisko...
CCACAGGGCGGCGGCCACGGCGAGCACGTGGTCGAGGTCGGCACCGGACGTCCGCATCCACTCCTTCACCAGCTTCCGACCCGGCGCCATCGGCACTCCGAGGTGCTCGTAGCGGTTCTTGAGGTAGGCCCGCTCGCCCTCGGCCCGCACGGGGTCGGCCAGGGCCACGAGCCGCTGGTGGATCACCGCGGCGTCGAGCGAGACCGCGTCGCGACGCGCCACCTCAGCCCTGGCCGTAGTGCCGAGGGGCGCGGTAGCTGCCGCCGCGCTCCATGCGCCCGAGCTTCGAGGTCCAGCGCCACTGCACGGAGATGCGACCACCGACGCCGCCGGGCACCTGGGGCACGCTGTGCTCCCACCCGGCCTGGCAGCCGCCGCCCATCACCAACAGGTCGCCGTGGCCCGGCATGAGGCGGTGGGTGGCCCCCTTGTCGGCGGCCTCGTGGGCGTAGCGGTTCGAGCGCGGCCTGATGAGGAAGGGCCGGCGATCACCGAGCACCAGCAGGGCGATGACGGTGTCGTCGAGCCACCGCATGTCACGGTCACGGTGGAACGCCACCATGTCGTGGCCGTCGCGGTAGAGGGCCAGCGCAGCAACGCCGAACCGCACGTCGTAGCGGTGCTGGAGCGTGCGGTGGGCCTCGACCAGCACCGGGTGGGGTGCGGTGGTCGGGGTGAACGAGGAGCCGAGGCGGGGCTCGTCGACCCAGTGGTCGTAGCGGTACACGCGGCCCTGCCGGAACGGCACGGTGGCGACGAGGTGGTCGTAGAGCTCGTCGGCGCCGGCCAGCCATCCGGGCCACAGGTCGACCCACGAGCGGTCGTCGAGCCACGTTCGCTCGACCTCGACCCCGGGGGCCAGCTCCACCGTCGATGCCGCCTCTGCCACGGAGGCGAGGGTACCGGCGGCGGACGCGGCCGCGCTCGTGCCCGTTGGCCGGTCCTGATACCCTGGGGGGTATGTGTAGACGAGTGACGTGCACGACCTGCGGCAAGCCCGGATGGGCGGGGTGCGGCGCCCATGTGGACGCCGTGCTGGGCGACGTGGCCCCGAAGGACCGCTGCCATTGCGCCGAGGACAAGGCATCCGCGAAGGCCGCTGCGAAGGGCTCCAAGGTGGCGACCGCCACGAAGCCGTCGCTGCGCCAGCGCCTGTTCGGCGGCTGAGCCGGCACGGGGGCCACCCCGACCGTCAGGGAGCCGATCCTGACTCCCCGCTGAACGACGACCGGCCCGATCACACCGCACAGGTGCGGCGAGCGGGGATACTTCCACCGTGCGAGTGCTGGTGGTGGAGGACGAGGCCGGGGTCGCTCTCGGCGTGCGCAGTGCCCTCGAGGCCGAGGGGTTCATGGTCGACGTGGCCGACGACGGCCACGACGGCTGGGTCGCCGCCCAGGCAGGCAGCTACGACGCCATCGTCCTCGACCTCATGCTGCCGACCATGAACGGGTACAAGGTCTGCGCCGCGATCCGGGAGGCCGGCGACTGGACCCCGATCCTCATGCTCACGGCCAAGACCGGCGAGTACGACATCGCGGAGGGGCTCGAGACCGGCGCCGACGACTACCTCACCAAGCCGTTCTCCACCGTCGTGCTGGTGGCCCGGGTCAAGGCCCTGGTGCGCCGGCCCCGGTCGGCCGGCGGCGCGCCGGCCCACACCGCCGGCGACCTCCGCCTCGACCCCTACGCCCACCGGTGCTGGCGGGGCGAGGCGGAGGTCGAGCTGACCGCCCGGGAGATGGACGTGCTGGCCCACCTCATGTCGCGCCAGGGCGACGTCGTGTCGAAGGTGCAGCTGCTCGACAACGTCTGGGGCGAGGAGTTCGAGGGAGACCCCAACATCGTGGAGGTCTACGTCGGCCGGTTGCGCCGCAAGGTCGACGACGCCTTCGGCCGCCACAGCATCGAGACCGTTCGGGGCGTGGGCTACCGCCTCCGGGCCGACGACGGCGCCCCGGCATGACCCGTTGGTCGATCCGAGCCCGGGTCACGGCCGTGGCGACCCTGGCCGTGGCGCTGGTGCTCGTGCTCACCGGCATCGTGCTGGTGCACGCCCTGCGGACCGGGCTGACCAACCGCATCGACCGTCAGCTGCGCGCCGACTCCGAGGCCGCCGCACTGCGCAACATCGATGCCGACCCGGCCCGCATCCCGGTGTCCGCCGGCGGCAGCCGCATCCTCCAGGTCGTCGACACCGACGGCGCGGTCCTCTGGTCGAGCCCCGCCGCCGGCGGCGAGGGCGCCAGCCCCATCATCACCCCGCCCCTGCCGTTCTCGGCCGGGTCCGGCCCACACCTGGTGTCGGTGAACGATCCTGCGCTCGGGGAGCTGCGGGTCCTGGCCGTTCCCCGCGGCTCGAACGACCAGTACTGGCTGCTGATCGCCCGCTCCGAGGAGCTCGGCAACACCGCCGGCCGGGCCGTGCTGCGGGCGGTGTTCGTGCTGGTGCCCCTGCTCACCCTCGGCCTCGGGCTGCTCGTCTGGTTCGGTGTCGGTCGGGCGCTGAGGCCGGTCGAGTCGATCCGGAGCTCGGTCGGCGACATCACCGAGCACCACCTCTCCACCCGGGTGCCCGTGCCCGCCACCGGCGACGAGATCGCCCGGTTGGCGGTGACCATGAACGAGATGCTCGACCGCCTCGACGCCGCCGCCGGCCGGGAGCGACAGCTCGTGGCCGACGCCAGCCACGAGCTGCGCAGCCCTCTCGCGTCGGTGCGGGCCCTGCTCGAGACCCGCGCCACCGCCGCCGACCCCGCGGCCCACGACGCCGAGGCCATGGCCGCGGTGATGCGCCTCCAGGCCCTCGTCGAGCAGTTGCTCGTGCTGGCCTCCCAGGACGCGGCCGTGCCGCCGCCCACCCGTGCCGTCGACCTCGACGACCTGGTGATGGAGCGGGCCTCGGCCCTGCGGGCCACCACCGCCCTCACCGTCGACACCTCCCTGGTCAGCGGGGGCCAGGTGCTGGGCAGCGAGGAGGACCTCCGTCGCCTCGTCGACAACCTGGCCGCCAACGCCGGCCGCCACGCCCGCGCCACCGTGCGGTTCCGGGTGAGCGAGGTGCCGGGCTGGGTGCAGCTGGTGGTGTCCGACGACGGGCCCGGCATCCCCCAGGCCGACCGCCAGCGGGTGTTCGAACGCTTCGCCCGCCTCGACGAGGCCCGCGACCGGGACCGGGCCGGGGCGGGACTCGGGCTCTCGATCGTGGCGGGGGTGGTGGGCCGCCACCACGGGACGGTCACCGTCGACGCCGACCCCGACCTCGGGGGCGCCCGCTTCGTGGTGAACCTCCCCACGGCGACGCCCGGCCCGCTGTCCTAGGGTCCCGGCCATGACCACCATCGTCCTCGTCCACGGCGCCTTCCACGGCGGCTGGTGCTGGGAGCCCCTGCTCCCCGAGCTCGCCGCTCGCGGCGTCGACGCCGTCACCGTCGACCTGCCCCTCACCACGCTGCACGAGGACGCCGCCGCCGTCACCGCCGTGCTCGACGCGCTCGACGGCCCCGTCACCCTGCTCGGGCACTCCTACGGCGGCGCGCCGATCACGGTCGCCGGCAACCACCCGGCCGTCGAGCGTCTCGTCTACCTCACCGCCATGGCGCCCGACGACGGCGAGCCGGCCAGTGCCGGACCGGTCGAGATCGGCACCGAGTTCATGGGCGCCTTCCGCGCCACCCCCGAGGGCGTGCCCGAGGTCGACCCCGCCCAGGCGCCGACGATCTTCTACCCCGACGCCGAGCCCGAGGTCGCCGCCGCCTTCGCCGCCAAGCTCCGTCCCGGCCAGGTCGGCGGCACGGATCTCGTCGAGCGGGCGGCGTGGCACGACAAGCCGTCGACCTACATCGTCTGCGACGCCGACCCGATCCTGCTGCCGTCGGGTCAGCGGGCCATCGCCGAGCGCATCGGCGCCACCACCTTCGAGATCGGCGGCGACCACTCGCCGTTCATCGCCCGCCCGGCCGAGCTGGCCGACCTCCTGGCGCCGATCGTCCTGGCCTGAACCCCCGCTCAGCCGCCGGCCTGTTCGGCGACGCTGCGGATGCGGCCGTCGCCGTCGGCGTAGATGACGTCGTTGTAGGCCTTGCCCTCGGGGATGGCGGTGAACAGCTCGGGCTTCGAGAAGCCGAGGTAGATCGCCCGGCGCCCGGCATCGGGTGCCGACGGCGGCGGGGCGGCGTGGAGGACGTGGCCGTAGTGGAGGGTGACGTCGCCGGGGTCGGCCTCGATGGCCACCGTCGGGTAGCCCTCCGCCCACGGATCGCCGAGCGGCCCGCCGTGGCGGTGCGAGCCCGGGAGGAACCAGAGCTGACCGTTGGCGGCGTCGGCTCGGTCGAGCTGGATGCCCAGGTTGATCCCCGGGCACAGGAGCGGATGGCCGCCGAGGCCGCAGTCACGGTGCCACGGGAGGTCGGACAGCCCGTCGGTGACACCCGGGTTCTTGATCACGACGCTGATGCCGTCATTGCGGGTCGGCGCAGGGAGAAGGCCGAGGCCGCTGAGATCGGCCAATCGTTGCAAACGCCGGTCGTCGGCCAGCGCCGCGATCGCGGTCGACCGTTCCCCCATGAACGTGAGCCGACAGCACACCTCGGAACCATCGGCACCCGTCGCCCACCACGAGCGGCGGTCGTCGGTGGTGGCCATGGCGCGCAGCCGCTCGACCTCACCCGACAGCAGGGACAGCTCGTCGTGCCCGAACACGCTGCGTACGTGGAGGAACCCGTGGCGCTCGAGGAACGCCGCCATTGCGACCGGGTCGTCATCGAAGCCGAACGACCGAGCCAGGTCCTCGCCCGCGAACGGGAGCGCCGTCCCCGGGTCGTAGACGGGCCGGTCGTAGAGCAGTGCCTGCAGAGCCGGCTCCCATGCCGCGAACTGACCGAACTCACCCCGCTCGACAGTGAGGAGACCAGAGTAGAGGAGGCCGAAGACCGAGAGCTCTTCCGAGCGGAGCGCAGCGAACGCATCGTTCCCGAGCGCCGCCACGACCCTCGCCTCGTCGGTGCCCGGGTCGACGGCGATCCCGGCTTCGGTGGTGCGGATGGTGACCCCGGGGCCGCCCCCGACCACCAGTCCGAGTCGATGCCCCGGTCCCATGGAACGAGCTGCCTCCGAGGCCCCGGGCGCCGCGACCAGCTCCGCCAGATCGAGCATCATGTCCCCTCCCCCACTGCCCCCCGGCAGACCCAGCGATGATACCCGGCGCTCAGGCGACGTCGTCGTCGACAGAGGGGTTCATCCGGTAGCCGACACCCCGCACCGTCTTGATGAACGAGGGGCCCTCGGCAGGGTCGATCTTCTTCCGGACGTTCTTGATGTGGACGTCGATGACGTTCTCGTCGCCGTACCACTCGATCCCCCAGACCTGCTCCCGGAGCTGGGCCCTGGTGAAGACCATGTCCGGTCGCGAGGCGAGCACGTCCAGCAGGTCGAACTCGATCTTCGTCAGGGTCACCTCGACGCCGTCGATGGTCACCTCGTGCGCCAGACGGTCGATCCTGAGCCCACCCACCGAGCTCGAGGCCACGTCGGCGGCGCCGGGAGCAGGGCGTCGTGGCCGGCGGAGCATGGCGCCGATCCGGGCCACCAGCTCGCGGGGCGAGTACGGCTTGGTGAGGTAGTCGTCGGCGCCGACGGCCAGGCCGACGATCTTGTCGACCTCGTCATCACGTGAGGTGACCATGATCACGTAGGCGTCGCTGAACATCCGGAGCCGGCGGCAGACCTCGGTGCCGTCCATCCCGGGCATCACCACGTCGAGCACGACCAGATCAGGGTCGAACTCCTTGACCTCGGCCAAGGCCTGCTCACCGTCGGCGGCCGTGCGGACGCCGAAGCCCTCCCGTGTCAGCAGTTGCTCGAGGAGCACCGCCTGCTCTCGGGCGTCGTCGACGACCAACACCTTCAGCTCTGCGGTCATGGGCGCCTGCGCCTCTCCTCTTGACTCGAGTGGGGACCCTCGCCGTCGATCCCGAGTCCTCGATCGCTCGACCGGCGGGCCGGCTCGAGCGGGACGGTGAAGCGGATCGTCACTCCCGTTCCGGGACCGGCTGACTCGGCGCGGATGCTACCCCCCGCGGCCTCGACGAGATGAGCTGCCAGAGCGAGCCCCATCCCGAGGCCGCCATGTCGGCGGGTCGACCCGGCGTCGAGCTGCACGAACGGCTCGAAGACGCGTTCGAGGTCGGCGACCGGGATGCCGGGTCCATGATCGGTGACGGTGACCACGAGCTCAGCAGGACCCGGGCTGCCGAACACCTCGGCCGTCACGTCGACGGCCCCTGGCCCGCCGAAGCGGACTGCGTTCTCGAGCACCTCGTCGAGCACGTCGAGGACAGCCGCTCGATCGATCCGAGCCGGAGCATCGAGCAAGGGGTCGCCGTCGGCGGTGAGCAGGACCCCGCTGACCGCAGCCCGATGGGCCCAGTCCGCGAGGCGGGCGTCGAGGTCGACCGCCAGGTGCTCGGTCACCACCCCGCTCGCCTGCCCCGAGGTGTCGGTCACCAGGCGCAGCAGCTGCCCGAGGGCCCGGTCGAGGGCCGCTGCCGCCGCGAGGGATGCCTCGGCGAGCTCGAGTCGAACCTCGGCGTCGGCGGGGTCGGGAGCGGCGAGCTCCTCGCAGGCCGCAACGATGACAGTGAGGGGCGAGCGGACCTCGTGGGCGAGGCTGGCGAGGATCGTGTCCTTCACCGCGTTCGCCGCCTCGGCCTCGGAGCGCGCCGTCTCCAGCTCCTTGGTGCGCTCGCGCACGCGTTCCTCGAGCTCCTCGTTGTGGGTCCACAACGCAAGCGTGGCGCGCTCCGCGATGGACTCCGCCTCGAGCCGAGCAGCCCTCTCCCGGGCGGCACGGGTCCGTAGCCGCTCGAGCTCGGTCAGATCCTTCTGGGGTTGCTCCTGGTCCTCAGGCACCGACGTTCACCACCAGGGTGCAGGTCGGGTCGCCGCGATGACGACACGCGGCCTGGCTGACCGTGGCCGACTGCCGGTAGTGGTCAGCCGCGCCGAGGAGGAGCCCTTCGGCAAGCACGCAGAGTCCCCGGTCGGACTCGTAGTCGAGCTCGATGCGCCCGGCCCCCACCGACCGAACGGAGAACCGGGGCGTCACCGCGGCGGGATACAGCTTCAGCACCTCCGGGTGGATGATCGCGTCGAGGGCCGAGGCGAGCTCCACCACGCCGTCATAGGGCTCGACCAGCTCGGGTGACCGTCCCACGAGTCCGGAGAAGCCAGCCCGGCCGAGCGACCGGAGCACCTCGTCGACGGAGAGGCCGGTGCGGGCCCGGGCGGCCCCCACGAGGGCGACGAGCTGCTCCGCCGGGTAGTCGCCCAGCGAGGTGTAGACGCCGTCGAGCCCGGCGTCGGCGAGCAGGAGGTCCCACATCTCCTCGCCGAACAGGTCGGTCACCGCCTCCTCGGCGACGTTGAACAGGACACCCTTCATGACAGCTCTCCCATCGCCGCGACCAGAGCCGCCGCGGCCTCGTCCACCGCTCTCGTGAATGCTTCCCCGAGCGCAGCCAGGTCGGAGTCCTTCGGCCCTCCCATGGCGGCCAGACGCTCGAGAACCCCGCAGAGCTCCGCCAGATCGACGGCGCCGACCAGACCGCTCGGCCCGGCCAGGGTGTGCGCCGAGCGGCGCAGGGCCACCGGATCTCGCTCGTCGAGGTCCTCACGAACCGTCGACGCTCGGGAGGGCAGCTCGTCGAGGAAGATCTGGGCGATGGTCAGCGCGATGTCCCGGTCACCCAGCTCCTCGATCAGGCCGTCGAGGGCGGCGGCCGACGGACTGACCGCCCCGGGAGACGGCGAGGGAACGGTCTCTCGCGGGACCTCGTCGGGCCGCTCCGGGCCTGCGGGCACCTCACCGCCGGGTTCGAGCCAGCGCCGGGCGGTGACCTCGAGCGCGGCGAGGGTGATCGGTTTGGCGAGGAAGTCGTCCATCCCGGCCTCGATGCAGCGGGCCCGATCGGAATCCATGGCGCTGGCCGTCACGGCGACGATCGCGGCCCGGCGGCCCGTCGAGCGCTCGTCGGCACGGATGAGCCTGGTCGCCTCGAGCCCGTCGAGCCCTGGCATGAACCAGTCCATGAGCACGAGGTCGAAGGACTCGTCCCGGCAGCGGGCCACCGCCGTCTCGCCGTCCTCCACCACGTCGGCCTCGAGGCCGAGCCGGGCCAGTTGGCGACCGAGCACCAGACGGTTGGCGGCGGTGTCGTCGACCACCAGCACCTTCCCCGCGAGTGGTGTGGCGGCAGGCTCGTGGGTGAGGTCGGACTCGGGGTCGGGCCCCTCCGACGACTCCTCGGTGCCCGCCCGCACGGCCGGGATCATCACCCTGAAGGTGCTTCCCTCTCCGGGGGTGGAGTCGAGGGACACGCCGCCCCCCATGAGCTCCGCCAGGGACCGCGTGATGGCGAGCCCGAGGCCGGTGCCGGAGCCGTCGCGCGACGTGGTGAAGAAGGGCTCGAAGATGCGCCCGGCCAGACCGAGGCCGATGCCGGGCCCGGTGTCGGTGACGGCGAAGATCAGCTCCCCCGGCACCCCGGGCCTCCCGGTGGCCGTGACGGTGACCGTGACCGATCCCGACTCGGTGAAGCGCACCGCGTTGTTGACCAGGTTCACCAGCATCTGGCGGAGGCGCTCGGCGTCGACGACGACCTGCGCCGGCACGCCCGGGTCGACGGTGAGGCGCAGCTCGAGGCCCTTGTCGTCCGCGGCGCCACGAACCAGGTCGACGACCCCTTGGGCCACCGCCGCCGGCGAGCACGGCCCCGGGACGAGCTCGAGGTTGCCGGTCTCGATGCGGGTGACGTCGAGGAGGTCGTCCAGCAGTGCCGTCAACGACTTCGCCTCCCGGGTGATGCCCTCCACCAGCGATGCCGAGTCGTCCGGAAGGGGGCTCGCCGCGAGGAGCTCGGCCATGCCGACGATGCCGTTCAGCGGGGTGCGGAGCTCATGGCTCGTCGACGCCACGAACGCCGTCTTCGCTCGTGTCGCCTCCTGGGCCCGCTCGACGGCTGCGGCCAACTCCCATTGCGCTCGTCGGGCGGTGGTGACCTCTCCACACACGAGCAGGACCCCTCGGACGTCGGGGTCGTCGAGCAGGTTGACACCGTTGACCTCGACGTACCCCCAGGTGCCGTCGGTGTCCCGGAGGCGAAGCGCGTTCTTCAGGGCGACGCCCGGCGTCTCGATGACGGCCGCGAGCGCACCCACGAACCGATCCCGGTCGTCGGGGTGCATCAGCTCGAGGACACTCCGATGCAGCCAGTACTCGGGCGGATAGCCCAGCAGGCGGCGCTCCCCACCGATCGACTCCCGCACGGTGCCATCGCCGTCGAGCACGACGACCAGGTCGGCCAACTGAGCGAGCATCTTGCCGAGGCGACGGGCCTCGTCGTCGACGACCGACGGTTGAACGAGCGCATCGAGGTCCTCGATGACGCCGAGGAGGCGCCGGGTCCGGCTCTGCTCGTCGATCATCGCCGTTCCCGACAGGCGGCCCCAGAACACCGAGCCGTCCTTGCGCCGGTAGCGCTTGACCAGCACCTCGCTCAAGGTCTCACCCCTGACCAGCCGGGCGGCGGCCCGGTCGGCAGCCGGGTCGTCGTCGCCGTTCAGGATGTGCGAGGACTGCCCCACCAACTCGTTCACGTCGTACCCGAAGAGCTCGCAGAACGGGCGGTTGGCCGTGACGATGGAGCCATCGATCGAGACCGCAGCGAAACAGGCCTCACCGAACCCTCGGGCGGAGGGGCCAACGCTGAGGAGGGCCTGGGCGGCCTCGGCCATCGACGGGGTGCCGTATCGATCGAGGCTCACGTGGGCCTCACCCCGTTCTGGAGCGCGTCGCGGGTGCCCCTCGAGCCACTCCCGGACCACCGCGCGACACCCTCCACCCCACCATCTTCGGCAGCCGTGGTGACGTTCCCCATCGACCCGGCGCCTTCTTGACCGGATCTTGACCTTGGCAGGCGGGCTCGGGCCGCAGACACCCTCTGAGTCTGTCCGACCCCGACCGGGCGCGGCGTGATCATCCGACCGGCCCCGCCGTTCCGGCGGACGCGGCGAGGCCCGGGCCTGTACGGCCCGGGCCTCGTCGTTCACATCCCGATGGTCGTGCGGCGTTGCACGGTCCCCGGGGGCGCTGGACCGGCTACGAGCAGCCGCTCGTGGTGCCGCAGCTGGGGCAGGCGTGGCAGCTGCCGGCCCGCTGCATGACGACGCCGCACTGCATGCACAGCGGCGCGTCGTGGCTGACCGAGTGGGTCTCGGCGACGACCCGGGTGGTGGTCGTGGTGGTCTCGGCGACGAGCGTGGAGGCCGACTCGATGGAAGGCGGGTCGGCGACGAGCTCGCTGCCCTGACGGGTCTCGACGATGGCGTCCTCGACACCGGGGAGCGTGGGCTGCATCCGCTCGGCGGTGGTGAGGATGTTCAGCTCGGCCCGCTCCTCGGGGGACAGGTACTCGATCGCCATGCGGCGGAAGAGGTAGTCCATCAGGGAGTTGGCGATCCGGATGTCCGGGTCGTCGGTCATGCCGGCGGGCTCGAAGCGCATGCCGGTGAAGGCGTCGATGAAGCTGCGCAGCGGCACGCCGTACTGGAGGCCATGGCTCACCGAGATGGCGAAGGCGTCCATGATGCCGGCGAGGGTGGAGCCCTGCTTGGAGACCCGGACGAAGATCTCGCCGGGACGGCCGTCCTCGTACTCGCCGACGGTGACGAAGCCCTTGCAGTCGGCGACCCGGAACTCGAAGGTCTTCGAGACACGGGTGCGGGGCAGCTTCTGGCGGACCGGCTCGTAGATGACCTTCTCCACGATGCGCTCGACGACCTTCTCGACCGCCTCGACGGCCTCCCCGGCGTCGACCCGGTCGTCGTCCTTCTTGGACGCCGACAGCGGCTGGGCCACCTTGCAGTTGTCGCGGTAGATGGCGACGGCCTTGATGCCCAGCTGCCAGGCGTCGATGTGGAGCTGCTCGACCTCTTCGAGCGTGGCCTCCTCGGGGAGGTTCACGGTCTTGGAGATGGCACCCGAGATGAACGGCTGCACCGCACCCATCATCCGGACGTGGCCGGAGTAGTGGATGGTGTTGTCGCCCATCGAGCAGGCGAACACCGGCAGGTGCTCGGCCAGGAAGTGCGGCGCCCCGATGATCGACATGTTCTCGTCGATGTAGGCGACGATCTCGGCGATCTGCTCGGGGGTGTAGCCGAGGCGCCGGAGCGCACGGGGCACGGTCTGGTTGACGATCGACATGGTGCCGCCACCGACCAGCTTCTTCATCTTGACCAGGCCGAGGTCGGGCTCGACGCCGGTGGTGTCGCAGTCCATCATCAGGCCGATGGTGCCGGTCGGGGCCAGCACCGAGGCCTGCGAGTTGCGCACCCCGACCTCGGCGGCCAGCTCGCACGCCTCGTCCCACGACTGCTGGGCGGCGGAGAGCAGGTCGTGGGGCACGAGCTCCTCGTCGATGTCGGCGGCGGCGGCACGGTGCTGGCCGAGCACGCGGAGCATGTGCTCCTCGTTCTCGGCGTAGCCG
>Ga0302299_10002350_pt1 | contig 11544 bp, 7 predicted proteins | sample III_Fen_N3_4_FD_198795 | JGI IMG/M metagenome (GOLD analysis project Ga0302299, IMG submission 198795) | Peat permafrost microbial communities from Stordalen Mire near Abisko, Sweden - III_Fen_N3_4 | ecosystem: Environmental > Terrestrial > Soil > Wetlands > Permafrost | place: Sweden: Abisko...
TGGTCGTCGTTGCGGTGATCGCCCTTGGCGCCCTCGGGGTTGCCGCCTATCTGAGACGCGAGGTGCTCGCTGCGAGCGCCGGCACCGAGAAGATGCAGGAGATCGCGGGCGCCGTGCAGGAGGGCGCAGCGGCGTACCTCGCCCGGCAGTTCAAGACGCTCAGCGTCTTCGCGGCGATCGTCTTCCTGCTTCTGTTCACGCTCCCGGCAGACACCACCAGCGAACGCGTCGGGCGGTCGATCTTCTTCCTGATCGGGGCCTCGTTCTCCGCGATCACCGGCTACATGGGCATGTGGCTGGCGGTACGCGGCAACGTCCGCGTGGCTGCGGCCGCCCAGGAGTCCGGTGAGGAGAAGGCCATGCGCCTCGCCTTCCGCACCGGTGGCGTCGCCGGCATGTTCACCGTCGGCCTCGGCCTGTTCGGTGCTGCCGTGGTCGTCCTCATCTACAAGGAGAACGCGGCCAAGGTTCTCGAGGGCTTCGGCTTCGGCGCCGCCATGCTGGCCATGTTCATGAGGGTGGGCGGCGGCATCTTCACGAAGGCTGCCGACGTCGGCGCCGACCTCGTGGGCAAGGTCGAGCAGGGCATCCCCGAGGACGACCCGCGCAACGCCGCGACCATCGCCGACAACGTGGGCGACAACGTCGGCGACTGCGCCGGCATGGCTGCCGACCTCTTCGAGTCGTACGCCGTCACGCTGGTCGCTGCGCTGATCCTGGGTAAGGCTGCGTTCGGCTCGATCGGGCTGGTCTTCCCGCTGATCGTCCCGGCCATCGGGGTCGTCACCGCAGTGATCGGCATCTTCGCCGTGGCCCCTCGCCCCGGCGACCGCTCAGGCATGACCGCCATCAACCGCGGCTTCTTCCTCTCGGCTGGGGTCTCGGCCGTCCTGGTGGCCATCGCATCGTTCGCCCTGCTGCCCGACACGATGACCGACCACAGCCTGTCGGTGATCGCCGGGGCCGCACCGGTCACCATCAACCCGCGCATCTACGCGATCATCGCGGTGCTGATCGGGATCACCTTGGCCGCCACGATCCAGCAGCTCACCGGCTACTTCACCGAGACCAACCGCAAGCCGGTCGACGACGTGGCCAAGTCGTCGCTCACCGGCGCGGCCACGGTCATCCTGGCCGGCATCAGCGTCGGCCTGGAGTCGGCGGTCTACTCCGCGCTGCTCATCGGTGCCGCGGTCTACGGCGCGTTCCTGCTGGGCGCCGGCTCGATCACGTTCTCGCTCTTCGCGGTGGCGCTGGCCGGTACCGGACTGCTCACCACGGTCGGCGTCATCGTCTCGATGGACACGTTCGGTCCGGTCTCCGACAACGCCCAGGGAATCGCCGAGATGTCCGGCGACGTCCACGGCGAGGGCGCGCTCGTGCTGAGCCGCCTGGACGCCGTCGGCAACAGCACCAAGGCGATCACCAAGGGCATCGCCATCGCGACGGCCGTCCTTGCTGCGACGGCGCTCTTCGGAGCCTTCCGCGACGCGATCCGCGTCGCGGTGGCCACCGGTGGTGGCCTCGGGACGGTCGCCCCGTCCGACCTCGCGCAGTACGGCGGGATCATCGACGTCGCCAATCCGCGCAACCTGGTTGGTCTGCTCATCGGTGCGGCCGTGGTGTTCATGTTCTCCGGCCTGGCCATCAACGCTGTGTCTCGTGCGGCCGGGGCCGTGATCTACGAGGTGCGGCGCCAGTTCCGCGAGCACCCCGGGATCATGGACTACACCGAGAAGCCTGAGTACGGCAAGGTCGTCGACATCGTCACCCGCGACTCCCTCCGTGAGCTGACCACCCCCGGGTTGCTCGCGGTGCTGACCCCGATCGCCGTCGGCTTCGGCCTTGGCATCGGCGCCTTGGGCGCGTACCTCGCCGGCACCATCGCCACCGGCACGCTCATGGCGGTGTTCCTGTCCAACTCCGGTGGCGCCTGGGACAACGCGAAGAAGTTCGTCGAGGACGGCAATTTCGGTGGCAAGGGTTCCGAGGCCCACTCGGCCACGGTCATCGGTGACACCGTCGGCGATCCGTTCAAGGACACGGCCGGACCGGCCATCAACCCGCTGATCAAGGTCATGAACCTCGTGGCCCTGCTCATCGCCCCGGCCGTGGTGTCGGTCTTCCTCGACAACAAGACCGGCTTGCGGGTCCTGATCGCGCTGCTCTCCGTGGCGATCGTCGTGGTCGCGGTGGTCATCTCGAAGCGCCGGCCGATCGCGGTCGGCGACGTGCCAGCCGACGCGTAAGGCACCAGTAACGTCGAGGGAGCGTGGGCTACTGCCTACGCTCCCTCGCTCGTTGGACGGGAGAGTGCACAGTGAGCGGACGCTCCTCCGGGTTGGGTGATCGCCTGCGCGATGCGGGCTACACCGCTGACGGGATCCTCGACCTGCTGGGCCCGCAGGCGTTCGCCGCACTCGCCCGCGGCGAGACGGTGCCTGCGCTGCTGGTCACTGCGGACGCAGGCCCGGTGGGTGCCCTCACCCAGCTGTTCGTGCTGCAGGCGCCCGTCTCTGCAGCGCAGGCTGCGCGCCTCGTCCCCGGCTACGACGACCTGCTGGCCGCCGGTCTGCTGCGCCTGGACGGTGACCAGGTTGTGGCGGTGGTCGACATCCGGCCGTATGCCGCGGACGACGCCGACTTCTTCGTCGTCTCCGACCTCGGCACGGGCATCGGCGGCGTGACCGGCGCCGTGCAGCCCGAGCACGTGCTGGGCGTTGGCGGAGCCTCGACGACGCTGGCCCAGCTGACCGTACGGCCTCCGGTCGGGCGGGCCCTCGACCTCGGAACCGGTTGCGGCGTCCAGGCCCTGCACCTGACCCAGCACGCCGACAGCGTCGTGGCCACCGACCGGAACCCTAGGGCGCTGCGGCTGGCTCGGTTGACCGCCGAGCTGTCGGGCGTCGAGTTCGAGCTGCGCGAGGGCGACCTGTTCGGCCCGGTCGTGGGGGAGACGTTCGACCTCGTGGTCTCGAACCCGCCGTTCGTCGTGTCGCCCGGAGCCCGGTTCACCTACCGCGACTCGGGCCTGCCCGGCGACGAGCTCTGCCGCCGGCTGGTCTCCGAGGCACCCGCCTACCTCGCCGACGGCGGCTGGTGCCAGCTGCTCGCGAACTGGCTGCACGTCGAGGGCACCGACTGGCGCGAACGGCTGGCCGAGTGGGTGGTCCCGACGGGCTGCGACGCGTGGGTCGTGCAGCGCGAGGTCCAGGACCCGATGGAGTACGCCGAGCTGTGGCTGCGCGACTCCGGCGACCACGGCACGCCGGCGTACGCGGACCTGTACGCGCGCTGGCTCGAGTCGTTCGCCGCCGACGGGGTCGAGGGCGTGGGCTTCGGCTGGATCACGCTGCACAACTCCGGGTCCGCGCAGGCTTACACCCGGATCGAGGAGGTCCGGCAGCCGGTGCAGCAGCCGCTCGGTGACGAGGTGTCGGCCTGGTTCGGCAGGCGCGACCGCCTGCGCTCGCTGGACGACGCGGGGCTGCTCGCCAGCCGGGTCGTCGTCGACCCGAGGGTGCGGCTGGAACAGGAGTCGGCACCGGCCGATGGCGGGTTCGCCGTTGTCGGGCGGCGGCTGCGGCAGACCGGTGGACTGCACCGCAGCGGCGCCCTCGACGACGTCGGGCTGGCGGTCGTCGCCGGGTGCGCGAGCCCGCGCGTGCTGGGCGAGCTGCTGCGCGCGGTCGCAGTCGACCAGGGCCTGGACCCAGACGGGTTCGCGGAGGGAGCTCTGGAGGCCGTCCGGTCCCTCGTCGAGGAGGGTTTCCTGGGACTCGACGCCTGACCGCGGGGTGCTCCCGGTTTGACATGGGCGGGGCGTATACCGTCACACTCCGGCGGGGCCCTTCGTCCCGCTGAGCGCGTGCGTTCCGCTATTTCCGATCACCGAGAGTGAGTCACGTGTCCGACACCGAGGAGGCTGGCATCCGCCGGCTGGTGATCGTCGAGTCGCCGGCCAAGGCGAAGACGATCAAGGGGTACCTAGGTTCCGGGTACGTCGTTGAGGCCAGCGTGGGTCACATCCGCGACCTTCCCACTCGTGCTGCAGACATCCCGGCCGCCCAGAAGGGTCAGCCGTGGGCGCGCCTCGGGGTCAACGTCGAGGCCGGCTTCGAGCCGCTGTACGTCATCGACGCCGACAAGCGCTCGAAGGTCGCCGAGCTGAAGAAACAGCTGAAGGGCGTCGACGAGCTGCTGCTTGCCACCGATGAGGACCGCGAGGGCGAGGCCATCGCGTGGCACCTGCTCGAGGTGCTGGAGCCCAAGGTCCCGGTCAAGCGCATGGTGTTCCACGAGATCACCCGGGACGCGATCCGGGCCGCTGCCGCCAACACCCGCGAGCTCGACCAGGACCTGGTCGACGCGCAGGAGACCCGGCGGATCATCGACCGGCTGTACGGCTACGAGGTCAGCCCGGTCCTGTGGAAGAAGGTCATGCAGGGCCTGTCCGCGGGTCGGGTGCAGTCCGTCGCCACCCGGCTGGTCGTCGACCGCGAGCGTGAGCGCATCGCCTTCACCAGCGCGGACTACTGGGACCTCGAGGCCGTCCTCGACCCAGGCGCGTTCACGGCCCGGCTCGTCGCGGTCGACGGCGCTCGAGTTGCTACTGGTCGCGACTTCGCGAGCGACGGCACGCTGACCGCACGCGGCGCGAAGGGTGCAACCGTCGTTGCGCTCGATGAGGCAACGGCGCGGTCGCTCGCCGCCGGCCTGGCCGACGCCGCGTTCTCGGTCCGCTCGGTCGACGAGAAGCCGTACCGTCGCTCGCCGGCCGCTCCGTTCATGACCTCGACCCTGCAGCAGGAGGCCAGCCGCAAGCTGCGCTTCTCGTCGCAGACGACCATGCGGATCGCCCAGCGCCTGTACGAGAACGGCCACATCACCTACATGCGTACCGACTCCACGACGTTGTCGTCGGCCGCGATTACCGCGGCACGCGAGTCGGCCCGGATCATCTTCGGTGCTGAGACAGTGGCCGATGCGCCCCGTCAGTACACGCGCAAGGTCAAGAACGCGCAGGAGGCCCACGAGGCCATCCGCCCGTCCGGCGACTCGTTCCGCACCCCGGGTGAGATCGCCTCCGAGGTGTCCAACGACGAGCTCGCGCTCTACGACCTGATCTGGAAACGCACGGTCGCGTCGCAGATGGCTGATGCCCGCGGCTTCACGGTCACGGTCCGGCTGGGCGCGACGGCCTCCGACGGGAGGGACGCCGAGTTCTCGTCGTCCGGCACCGTGATCACCCACCGCGGGTTCCTCGCGGCGTACGAAGAGGGTCGCGACGAGGAGGGGTCGGGCGACGACGACGAGCGGCGACTTCCGCAGCTCACCGCTGGTGACGCGCTCGCCGTCCGGGCGCTGGAGGCGGAGGGGCACTCGACCCAGCCGCCCTCGCGCTACACCGAGGCCTCGCTGGTCAAGGCGATGGAGGAGCGCGGTATCGGTCGCCCGTCCACGTACGCCTCGATCATGGGCACGATCCTCGACCGCGGGTACGTCTGGAAGAAGGGCGGAGCACTCGTCCCGTCATTCCTCGCGTTCGCCGTGATCGGCTTGCTGGAGAAGCACTTCGCCGAGCTGGTCGACTACGACTTCACGGCTCGGATGGAAGAACAGCTCGACCTCGTGGCTGGTGGCGACGCCGAACGGGTCGACACCCTGAGCCGCTTCTACTACGGCCAGGGCGAGGCGAACGGCTCGGACGCGGCCGACTTCCGTGGCCTGCACCCGATGGTCAGCGACCTCGGGGAGATCGACGCGCGCGGCATCAACTCGATCCCGATCGGTGCCGGCATCGTGCTGCGGGTCGGCCGCTACGGCCCCTACCTCGAGCGCGAGCTGCCTGGCCCGGACGCCGATGGCACCCCGGTGATGCAGCGGGCGCCCGTACCCGACGACCTGCCCCCCGACGAGCTCACGGTCGACAAGGCCGAGGAGCTGCTCGCGATGCCGTCCGGCGACCGCGAGCTGGGCGTCGACGCCGAGACCGGGTTGACGGTGGTGGCCAAGACGGGTCGCTTCGGGCCGTACGTCACCGAGCTGCTCCCCGACGACGCCCCCAAGACGGCGAAGCCGCGCACGGCCTCGCTCTTCAAGGACATGTCGCTCGACACGGTCGACCTCTCGGCGGCGGTCCGGCTGTTGTCGCTGCCTCGGGTGGTCGGCGTGGACCCGGCCGACGCCGGGGAGATCGAGGCCCTCAACGGTCGCTATGGCCCGTACATCAAGAAGGGCACCGACTCGCGTTCGCTCGAGTCCGAGGAGGCGCTCTTCACGGTCACCCTCGAGGAAGCGCTCGCCCTGTTCGCGACGCCCAAGCCACGTGGTCGTGGTCGGGGTGCCGCAGCGCCGCCGCTGCGCGAGCTCGGGGTCGATGTGGGCACGGGCAAGGAAGTCGTCGTCCGCGAGGGCCGCTTCGGCGCGTACGTCACCGACGGCGAGACCAACGCGACCCTGCGCAAGGGCGACTCCGTTGAGACCGTGACGATCGAACGGGCCGGTGAGCTGCTCGCCGAGAAGCGGGCCAAGGGGCCGGCCCCGAAGAAGTCCGCGGCCAAGCGCACGGCCGCCAAGAAGACCCCCGCGAAGAAGACTGCAGCCAAGAAGGCAGCCGCCCCGCGCAAGGCCGTGGCCAAGAAGAGCTGAGCTCGGCGAAGTTGGCTGTTGCCGGCGCCGGATAGGGTGCGGACATGCCGCAGACCGCCAGCCCGCGAGGGTTGTTCATCGCGTTCGAGGGCGGCGAGGGCGGCGGCAAGTCGACCCAGGTGCAGCGGCTGGTCGCCCTGGTCGAGTCGCGGGGGCGAGAGACGCTGGCCACCCGTGAGCCCGGCGCGACGCGCATCGGACCAGCCATCCGGTCGTTGCTGCTGGACCCGGTCTACACCGGTCTGTCGGCCCGGGCGGAGGCATTGCTCTACGCGGCGAACCGGGCCGAGCACGTCGCGGAGGTGATCGCGCCGGCCCTGGCGCAAGGCGTGGTCGTGATCACCGACCGTTACGTCGACTCATCCTTGGCCTACCAGGGCGCGGGCCGTCCGCTCGACGCGGTCAAGGTCGAGCTGATCAACACCTGGGCCACCGGCGGCCTGCTGCCTGACCTCACGGTCGTGCTCGACATCGACCCCGTCGTCGGGCTGGTTCGGGCCGGAGCCGAGCCCGACCGGCTCGAAGCGGAGCCACTGGAGTTCCATCAAGCCGTCCGCCAGGGCTTCCTCGCCCTCGCCGCCCGGGCACCGGAGCGCTACCTCGTGGTCGACGCCTCGCTGCCCGCTGAGGCCGTCGCTGCAGTGGTCGCCGACCGGGTGCTGCCGCTGCTGGCCGCGCCTTCGCTGGCCCCCGCTCCGCCTTCCCAGGGTGAGGTTTCGGCATGAGCGTATGGGCCGACCTGGTCGGGCAGGGGCGGGTGATCGAGCGGCTGAGCGCCAGCGCTGACGCCGCGCGCGAGGTGGTCGCCGGCTCCGGACCAGGCATCGGCATGACGCACGCGTGGGTCTTCACCGGGCCGCCCGGCTCGGGCCGCAGCACGGCGGCGCTGGCGTTCGCGGCTGCCCTGCAGTGCACCGACCTCGACGGGCTCCCCGGCTGCGGTCAGTGCCACGCCTGCCACACCGTGCTCGAGGGCACCCACCCGGACGTCACGGTGATGCGGCCGGCCGGGCTCAACTACCTCGTGGACGACATCCGTGGCCTCGTCCGGTCGTCGGCCCTGTCCCCATCCGGCGGGCGGTGGCAGGTCGTGATCATCGAGGACGTCGACCGGCTGGAGGGACCCGACCAGGCCTGGCGGGCGGCCAACGCGCTGCTCAAGGCGATCGAGGAGCCGAGCCCCCGTACGGTCTGGATCCTGTGTGCCCCGTCGTTGGAGGACGTGCTGCCGACCATCCGGTCGCGCTGCCGGCAGGTCGGTCTGGTGACACCGCCCGCGGCTGCTGTTGCCGAGGTGCTGATCCGCCGCGACGGGATCGACCCGGCCCTCGCTGCCTTCGCCGCCCGGGCCGCCCAGTCGCACGTCGGTCGGGCGCGCCGGCTGGCCCGCGACGAGGCCAGCCGGCTGCGGCGGGCCGAGGTGCTGCAGATCCCGACCCAGCTGGCCGGGGTCGGAGCCTGCCTGATCGCCGCCGCCAACCTGGTCGAGACCGCGTCTGAAGAGGCGGGAGCGGCGACCGAGGGCCGCGACGCCGCCGAGTCGGCCGAGCTGGCTATGGCGCTCGGCCAGGGTTCGAGCAAGGGGCTCGACTCCACCGGCCGGTCCCAGCTCAAAGACCTGGAGAAGCAGCAGAAACGGCGCTCGACCCGCACCCAGCGCGACGTCCTCGACCTCGCGCTGCTCGACCTCGTGAGCTACTACCGCGACGTCTTGACCGTGCAGCTCGAGGCACCGGTCGAGCTCGCCAACGTCGACTTCGAGGTCGACATCCGCCGGCTGGCCAGGCAAGGACCGCCCGAGCGCACCCTGCAGCAGATCGAGTCGATCCTGGCGTGCCGCGAGGCGTTGGCCGGCAACGTCGCGCCCCTGCTCGCCGTCGAGGCCATGACCCTGGCGATGCGCGAGCGCTGACCGGCCCCCGTTCGCAGGACCAGGCGCGGGATTCTCGGGTTAGCCTGACGCGGTGGGCATGGTCATGGCGGTCGCGTTCGAGCTGTACGGACGGCTGTACTACCTCGACCCGGGTGAGCACCGTCCGGCCGTGGGTGACGCCGTGCTCTTCCCGACCTCGCGCGGCGCAGAGGTGGCCACGTGTGTCTGGGCGCCGTCGTACGTCGGCGAGGACATCGGCGGGCTGAGCGTCTGCGCGGGCCTGGCCACCGAGGCGGACCTCGAACGCAACGAGCGCAACCGGGCCCGCCGCGGCCGGATCCTGATGGCCGGCCGCCGCCTCGCCCGCGAGAACAAGCTCCCGATGAAGATCGTGGCCTCCGACTGGGACGACCACGACGAGGTGGCGACGCTCTACTTCGGGGCGCCGCACCGAGTCGACTTCCGGCAGCTCGTCCGCGACCTCGCCCGCACCCTGGAGTGCCGGATCGAGCTGCGTCAGGTGAACGCCCGCGACGAGGCCAGGGTGCAAGGCGGCATCGGCCCGTGCGGACGCGACACCTGCTGCTCCACGTTCCTCAAAGACTTCGAACCCGTGACGACCCGGATGGCCAAGGATCAGGACCTGCCGCTGAACCCGCTGCGCATCTCCGGAGCCTGCGGCCGGCTGATGTGCTGCCTGAAGTATGAGCACCCGTTGTACCAGGACTTCAAAGCGACGGCGCCGGAGGTGGGCGACCAGTTCGAGACCGACGACGGGCTGGTCACCGTCGTCGGCCACAGCGTGCCCCGCGACGCCGTGTACGTGCGTGGGGCGGACGGGCAGCGCAAGGTGTGCCCCAAGGCCAGCGCGTGCGCCTCGCGACAGGCGTACGAGTCGTCGCGTGAGACCCTTGAAGTCCTTCCCCCCGAGGTCTGAGAGAGCGTTCGTGCGTCGTCGTCCCCGTGGTGCCGCGGTCCTTGCTGCCGCCGCTCTCGTCGTCGCGGGCTGCTCGAGCCCGTCCCCGAGCCCACCGCCGCCGTCGCCGGGTGCCACCGCCCCGCCGTCGGCCGACCTGGCCCGCTTCTACGCTCAGCGGCCGACGTGGACCGACTGCGGCGACGGCTTCTTCTGCGCCACGATCGACGTCCCGCTCGACTACGCCCAGCCTGCCGGCGACACGATCAAGCTTGCGGTGACCCGGCTGCCCGCTGCTGACGAGAACCAGCGGATCGGTTCGCTGGTCGTCAACCCCGGCGGCCCTGGCGTGAGCGGGATCAGCTACGCGAGGGCTGCGCAGCGCGCGTTCACGGCCCGGGTCCGTTCGGTCTACGACATCGTCGGCTTCGACCCGCGCGGTGTCGGGGCGAGCACCCCGGTCGAGTGCCTCGACAACCAGCAGCAGGACGCGTTCATCGCTGCCGACGGTTCGCCGGACTCACCCTCCGAGGAGCGGTCGCTGCTGGCGATCAGCAAAGGCCTGGCGGACGGCTGCCAGGCCCATGCGGCCAAGCTCCTGCCGCACCTGGGTACGGCCGACGCAGCGCGCGACATGGATGTGCTCCGGGCTGTGGTCGGCGACCCCAAGCTCAACTTCTTCGGTGCGTCGTACGGCACGTACCTCGGCGCGACGTACGCGGAGGAGTTCCCAGCCAAGGTGGGCCGCTTCGTGCTGGACGGAGCGCTCGACCCGACGCTGACCGGGATGCAGCTGTCGAAGGGCCAGCTCGGCGGCTTCGAGACGGCGCTCAACTCGTTCCTCGCCGACTGCGTGCAGCGGTCGGACTGCCCGGTCGGCCCGACCGTCGACGACGGCCGCCGGCAGATCGCTGACCTACTCGCGGCCTCGGACGCGACCCCGCTGCGCAGCGCCAGCGGTCGCCCTGTCACCCAGTCGCTCGTACTGCTGGGCATCCTGTTTCCCTTGTACAGCAAGGGCGATTGGGACGTCCTGCGTACTGCGCTCAAGCAGGCACTCGGCGGTTCAGCAAGCACCGTCGGCGACGGGACGGTGCTCCTGCAGATCGCTGACAGCTACGCCGACCGGCGCGCTGACGGCACATACGGCTCCAACCGCAACACCGCGACGTACACGGTCAACTGCCTCGACCGGCCCGACCGCGAGACGATGGACCAGTTCCGGGCGACGGCGGCAGATTTCGCGAAGACTTCGCCGATCTTCGGCGCCTTCTTCGCCTGGGGCGACCTGCCGTGCGCCGTCTGGCCGGCCGCGGGCGAGCTCCCGCCGCACGCGATCGCGGCGGCCGGAGCCGGTCCGATCCTGGTGCTGGGGACCACGCGCGACCCCGCCACGCCGTACCAGTGGGCGGTCAACCTGGCCTCGCAGCTGAAGTCCGGACGCCTGCTCACCCGCGACGGCGACGGGCACACGGCGTACCTGCGCGGGTCCACCTGCATCGACGACTCGGTCGACGGTTACCTCGTGTCGGGGGCGCTTCCGGCGGCCGGGACGGTGTGCCGGTGAAGCGTGAGGCGCCTATGGCGTCCGTGTAGACTTCGGTGCCGCCTCCGGGTCCCGCCCGGGTGCGCGCCGCCTTAGCTCAGTCGGCAGAGCGACGCACTCGTAATGCGTAGGTCCAGGGTTCAATTCCCTGAGGCGGCTCCAACAGGTACCCAGGGGGTTCGCGTCAGGGGCCGAGTCCGGGATCATGGGGGCATTCTGCCGTTGTCCCGACGAGGGTCGAACGTCACGACGACTCCCGGTTGGCGCTGCTAGCCCTGGTCCGAACCCGGCACGTCCTCGTTCTCGGCGAAGCTGGGATCGTCACCATGGCCGGTGTTGATCGGTCCCACCGGATCCGGCGTGCCTTCGCCGAGGTGCAGGGTGCCCTTGTCGTCCGGAGCTTCGTCCGAATTCGGCTCTTCAGGTGTCGTGGACATGGGCTGCTCCTCCGGAAGCTGGGAGCGGGCACGGGTGGTCCGCCAGGTCAGACGCTACCGGTGTCTGCTCCGCGGGGACCTAAGCCTCTGACGGAGAGCGGACCCCGGAACCAGAGTCGAG
>Ga0302299_10002351_pt1 | contig 11544 bp, 9 predicted proteins | sample III_Fen_N3_4_FD_198795 | JGI IMG/M metagenome (GOLD analysis project Ga0302299, IMG submission 198795) | Peat permafrost microbial communities from Stordalen Mire near Abisko, Sweden - III_Fen_N3_4 | ecosystem: Environmental > Terrestrial > Soil > Wetlands > Permafrost | place: Sweden: Abisko...
GATCACGGTGAAGATGCCGAAGCTGCTCGGTGGCATCACCGCGGCGGTGACCCTCCGTGCGGACAACCTCGCCGGGGTCCATCTCCGCGAGCTCAAGCTGTCGATCGGTGACGCACCGCTCGGTCCGCTCGAGCTGAAGAACGTCGAGTTCTCCTACAACCCCGACGACGACGCCTGGGCCGGTGGCGGCACGATCATCCTGCCCCCACAGCCGCCCGGCCCATCGCTCGGTGCCAGCGTGGGCTTCTCGCAGGGGTCGCTCGACTTCCTCAAGGGCGAGCTGACGTTCCCCGGTGAGGGCATCCCGCTCGAGCCGACGAACATCGTCCACCTGACGAAGATCCGCTTCGCGCTCGAGGTGAAGCCGGACCTGAAGCTCGCGGGAGGCATAACGCTGACCGCCGGGCCCAAATTCGGTGAGGTGCACATCGCGTCGATCGACGGGGACCTCTCGTTCACGTTCCCGGACGGGCGCCCGGCGATCCTGCGCGCCGACGGCAGCGTCAACCTCCTCGAGAAGATCAACGTCGCGACCGCGTTCATCCAGTACGAGACGGACGGGCACGTGAGCTTCGGCGGCAAGGTCCACTACGACATCGGCCCGCTCGCCTTCGATGCCGGCGTGGACGGCTGGTTCTACAAGTCGGCGTTCGACATCGAAGGCTCGGCACAGGTCTGCGCAGGTGATTACGCATGCGTTGGAGGCCACGCGCTCATCTCATCCAGCGGCTTCGCGGTGTGTGCCAATCTCGCCATCGCCGACGTCGGCGTCGGTGCGCACTGGAGCCCGATCCTGTTCACGCCGGCCTTCTTCGCCGGGCTCCACATCATGGTGACCGGCTGCGACGTCGGGCCCTACCGGGCGGCGGCGAGCAGCGCCTCGGTGGCGCGCGTGAACGCCCACGCCGCGGGAGCGGGAGCGTTCACGATTCGCCCCGGGCTGCCATCCGCCTTCGTCGGTGTCACCGGCGCCGACGGGCCGCCGCAGGTCGCGCTCGTCGGCCCCGGCGGCCAGCGCATCGTCGCGCCCGCGACCGGGGGACTCAAGGCGAAGAGCGCGGTCGTGCTGCACGCGGTACAGGACAAGACGACGTGGTTCGTGCTCGGGAAGCCGAGCGCGGGTGCCTGGCACGTCGAGGTGCTCCCCGGCTCGACCCCGGTCGTGGGCGTGAAGCAGGCCGACGGCCTGCCCAAGCCGGTCGTGCATGCGCACGTCAGCGGGAAGGGACGGGCGCGCCTCGTCAGCTATGACGTGACGCCGCTCGCCGGGCAGAAGGTGACCTTCGCGGAGGTCGGACGGGGAGCGGCACGGCCGATCGGCCCGGCGCGCGGGCCGAAGGGGACACTGCGCTTCAAGCCCGCCGACGGGCCTGCCGGCACCCGCAAGATCGTGGCGCTCGTCACGTCCTACGGGACGCCGCGAGCGAGCCTCGTCGTGGCCCACTACCAGGCGCCCGGGCCGGAGCTGCCGGCCACGCCCGCGGGGCTGAAGCTGCAGCGCACGGGCAGCAGGCTCGTCGTGTCATGGCGACCGGCGCGCCTGGCCTCTCGTTACCGCGTCCAGGTGAAGCTCTCCGACGCCCGCTCGCTGATCTTCTTCGTTGGGCATGGCAGGCCGCGGCGCGTCGTGGTCAGCGCGGTCGCGAAGACGACGTCGGCGCTCGTGACGGTGCGGGGCGAAGGGGCGAACGGCTACTCGAGCGCGCGGGCGACCGCGCGGCTGACCGCTCCGAAGAAGCCCGCGGGCCGGACCAAGACGAAGCACGGCTGACGCCGGCGCGGCGTGCGCCGGTCGCCCTCGGCGCCGGCGGCCCGGCCGCTCAGGTCCCGCCGGCGCTCGGCACCCCGCCGGCCTCATGCACCTCGCCGCGCCACTCGTCGAGCAGCTGCACGCTCAGCCCGGCGAAGCCGACGTCGATGAACTGCTCGGAGAAGAAGCGGTTGCGGTCCGACTCGTCCTTGGTCTCGAACAGCAGGATGCTGATCACCTCGTTGGGACCGGTCCGCACGACGCGGTGCTCGATGAACCCGAGCTGGGCCTCGACCGCCTTGGTGTATTCGGCATCGGCGCGACGGAGGGCCTCATCCATGTCTCCGTCGGTGCTGAAGCGGCGGATCGCGGCGTACATGGTTCCTCCAGGTATTCGGGGGCAACCTCAACCGTAGGCGGCGGCCGGCGTCCCGTGCGACCGTGCATGTCCGCATGTTCATGCGGGTCTCCCGAGGGGCGGCGGGCGCTGTGGTAATGATCAGCGTTCCTGCACAGCACCAAGCCCGGGAGTGACGATGCCCCACCCGCCAGCATCTTCCATCAGCGGCCATGAGACCGAGCAGGTCGAGCGCGCGAACGCGAGCGGCCTGCAACCGGTCGTGTTCGTCCACGGCCTCTGGCTGCTGCCCAGTTCCTGGGACCGCTGGGCCGAGCACTTCGAGGTCGCGGGCTACACGACGCTCGCCCCGGGCTGGCCGGACGATCCGGACACCGTCGAGGAGGCGAACGCAAAGCCCGATGTCTTCGCGCGCAAGACGGTGGGGCAGATCGCCGATCACGTCGGCGACGTGATCTCCGGGCTCGAGCGCAAGCCCGCGGTGATCGGCCACTCCTTCGGCGGGCTGCTCACCCAGATCGTCGCGGGCCGCGGGCTGTCCGCCGCGTCGGTCGCGATCTCGCCCGCGCCGTTTCGCGGGGTCCTGCCGCTGCCGGTCTCGGCGCTGCGCTCCGCGTCCCCTGTGCTGAGCAACCCGGCCAACCGTCATCGCGCGGTGCCGCTCACGTTCGAGCAGTTCCAGTACGGGTTCGGGAACGCCGTCAGCGAAGACGAGGCGAGGGAGCTCTACGAGGCCTACGCCGTGCCCGGCTCGGGCGCGACGATCTTCCAGGCCGCGTCCGCGAACCTCAACCCCTGGACCGAGGTGAAGGTGAAGAGCAGGAACCCTGAGCGGGGGCCGCTGCTGATCATCTCGGCCGACCACGACCACACGGTGCCGGAGGTTATCGCGAAGGCGTCGTTCAAGAAGCAGCGGCGCAACGAGGGCGTGACCGAGATCACGGGGTTCGAGGGCCGCGGCCACTCGCTCGTGGTCGACCACGGCTGGAAGGACGTCGCGGATACGGCCCTCGCGTTCGTGAAGCGCTTCGTCTGACTCAGCCGTCCTGTGCGACATGCAGCGTGTTGCCGTCCGGGTCGCGGAAGAAGAACATCGGCGGCACGGGCGCCTCCATGCGCAGGACCTCGTCGACGTCCACGCCCTGTGAGCGCAGGTGCTCGTGGGCGCCGTCGACGTCGGCCGTCCGCAGGCTGATGCCGGTCATCGCGCCTCGGGGCGTTCCTCCGGGCGGGTTCGCCAGCGCGATCGCCGTCTCGCCCTCGGGGGTGGAGACCTCGACCCAGCGGTCGCCGTCACCGAAGGGCGTGTCCGACGTCTTCTCGAAGCCGAGTGTTCCGACGTAGAAGTCGATCGCGCGGTCCTGGTCGGACACCGCGACGATCACCCTGGAGATCGTCGAGAAATGCGTGGTGGCCCGGGTCATCGAGGAACCTCCGTCGTTGGGGTTTCAGTGATTAGACCGTCGCGCGCCCGGAACGTCATCGGCCGGCGGCCTCGAGCGCGGGTGCTAGGTCTCCCAGCGGCGCGATCACCACGTCGTCGAGGGCCAGCCAGCCCGCCATCAGATCAAGCTCGGCGCGCAGGGCCGGCGCCGTCTGGGGCGGGGCGCCGGGCTCCGCGTGCGCGGCCTGGACGCGCAGGACGCCGGCCTGCCGGTCGGCTTTGAGGTCGGCCCGCGCGACGAGTTGGTCGCCGAGCAGGAACGGGAGGACGTAGTAGCCGTGCACGCGCCGGGGGGCCGGGGTGTAGATCTCGATCCGGTAGCGCATGCCGAACAGCCGCTCGACGCGTGAGCGCTCCCACACGAGCGGGTCGAACGGGGCCACCAGCGCCGCGCCGCTCGCCCGGCGCGGAACCTTCGCGTCCCTGTGCAGATACCCGGGCTCGCGCCAGCCCTCGACGGCGACGCGCAGCAGCTCGCCCGACTCGGTCAGCTCGGCGACGCGCTTGCGCGCCTCGGCGACCGGGAGGCGAAAGTAGTCACGCAGGTCGCGCTCGGTCGCGACGCCGTACGCCCGCGCCGCCGTCCGCACGAGCTCACGCTGGGCCTCGTCGATCGGCGGCGTGGGTGTCTCGATGACGGCGCGCGGCAGCACCCGCTCGGGCACGTCGTAGAGCCGCTCGAAGCCGCGTCGCCGCGCTGACGTCACCTCGCCGCTCCAGAAGAGGAACTCAACGGCACGCTTGACGTCCGACCAATCCCACCAGGGCCCCGACCGGCGCGGGCGCTCGTCCGCAGCGAGGTCGCGTGCAGAGACCGGCCCGCGGGCGCGGACGTCCTCGAGCACCTGCCCGAGGAGCTCCGGACGCTCACGGTGCACCGCGCGCATCCCGCCCCACGCCTCGTGCGCGGCACGGTCCATCCGCCAGCGCAGGTGCGGGTGCAGGCGCACCGGCAGGAGCGACGCCTCGTGGCCCCAGTATTCGAAGAGCCGGCGCGGCGCCCGGTGGGACAGCCTGTCGAGATCCGCGGGGTCGTAGGGGCCGAGCCGGCTGAACGCGGGGAGGTAGTGGGCGCGGGCGAGGACGTTGACCGAGTCGATCTGGATCACGCCGAGGCGGTCGGCCATGACGCGCAGCTGCCGCGCGCCTGGCGGCGTCGCCGGCCGCGACCACGCGAGACCCTGTGCGCCGATCGCGACACGCCGCGCCTCGGCCGCGGAGAGCCGCTCGCGGGTGCGCGGGGGGGAGGCGACGGGCGGCATCGGGGCATCCTCGCAGCCGCCCGGACGGGCTTTGCGGACAGATGGTTGCGTCACCGGGAGCAGGTGGTACGCTCGATGAGCACGGGTCGTAACCCACGGCCTCCGCGATGGAAAGGGATCACCTCGATGGATGCTCTCAGTCCGCCGGACCGCAGGGCCTGACACCAGGCCACAGGAAGATTTCAGAGCGGCGCCATGAGCGTCGCCTGCCCGCAGAAGTCGGGCGACCAGTGATTCGAAGGCCGGTCCCACGGACCGGCCTTCGGCGTTTCCGGGTGGCCGCTCAGGCCGCCGGGGAGCGCGGCACCGGGTTCTGCTCCGCCGGTGCCGGGTTCGTCACGAGCAGCTGCGGCACGGTGACCATCTTGTAGCCGCGCTGCTTCAGCCCGCGGATGATGAGCGGCAGCGCGTGGCTCGTGACCGTGCGGTTGCCGCCACCGTCGTGCATGAGGATGATCGCCCCGGGCTCGACGTGCGCTAGGACGTCCGCCGCCATCGCCCGCGGGTCGGTCGCCTTGTAGTCACTCGACTCGACCGACCACAGGACCGTGAGCATCTTCCGGCTGGCGGCGATCCTGAGCGTCTGGTCGTCGTAGGCGCCGTACGGCGGCCGGAACAGGCGCGGCCGGGGGATGCCGACCTGCTGGAGCGCCGTCGCCTGGTCGTCGATTTCACTGCGCACGTCACGCGGGGAGAGCGTCGCGAGATCCGCGTGGTTCCACGTGTGGTCACCGATCGCGTGGCCGTCGGCGACGGCCCGCTGGAGCGGCAGCGGGAACTCGGCGAGCTGGTTGCCGAGCGTGAAGAACGTCGCCTTCACGTGCTGGTGCTGCAGCGTGTCGAGGATGCGCTGCGTGTACGCGCTGGGGCCGTCGTCGAAGGTCAGCGCAACGCTACGGGTCTGCGCGCCGGCGAGCCGCACGTACGGCGTCGTCTTCAGCGTGCGGGCGATCGCGGCGTTCTCGAGCGTCCGGGCGCGCTTCTGACGGTTCAGGGCGAGCTCCGCGCGGCGCGCCTGCTCCTCGAGGCGCAGCCGCGGCAGCTCCGCCTTCGCGCCGTCGCGCAGGGCGACCGGATCCCAGGTCCCGCCGCTTCCGGCGCTCGTGGCGACGATGCCGATCAGCAGGAGGGCGGCGACCGCGAGCACGGCCGCGGCGACGCGACGGCGGCGACGGTGATGCTCGGCCTGCGACAGGGCGCGGCGGCTGCTGGACGGCTCGCTCATCGGCACGCCGCATGGTAGCCCGGCCATACTGCCCGCCGATGCACTCCGCCGCCCTGCCGCTGCGTGATCCGGACGAGCTGCCCGCGCCCCTCGCCGCGCTCGTCCGCCGTGCCGGCGCCGGGTCCCGCGACGATGGCCTGCGCATCGCCCTGGGGATCGAGGGCGGGGGGCTCTCGGTCGCGATGGCCTGTGGGATGGCGCTCGCACTCGAGCGGCTCGGCCTGACGGCCTGGCTCGACGTGGTGTACGGCACGTCGTCCGGCTCGCTGATGGCCGCCTACGTGGCGGGCGGCGACACCGCCGACGCCGAGCATGTCCTCGAGGCCGCCTGTACAAAGGACTTCGTCCGGCTCGCCCGCCTCGGGCGCTCGCCGGTGGTCTCGGTCGACTACCTCATGGGCATCGTGCGCGGGCGCCCGCCGCTCGTCGGCGCACCCGACCGGCCCGAGCTGCGGGTGCTCGCCGTGGGGGTCCACGACGGGCTGCTGCGGACGCTCGGCCCGCTCTCCGACCGTGACGACGCGCTCGCTGCGATTCGCGCCAGCATGGCGATCCCCGTCTGGTCCGGGCCGGCCGTCGCGTATGACGGGGCCCTGCTCTCCGACGGCGGGCTGATCGAGTCGATCCCCGTGGACACGCCGCTCGCGGAGGGTGCCACGCACGTGATCGCGCTGCGCTCGCGCGACTGGGCCTACCGCAAGGGGCGGCGCGGGCGGCTGTACGGCGTGGCGGAGGACCTCGTCGGCTCGCGGCTCCCAGGGCGGCTCCCGCAGCTGATCCGCGACCGGCCGGCGCGCTACGACACGGAGGTCGCCGAGCTGGAGGCGGCGATGCGGGGGGACGGGCGGCTCGCGGGCCGCGTCACGCAGCTCGCGCCGGCGCCCGGCACGCCGCTCGTCGGGCGGCTGCAGATCGAGCGGGACGTCGTGGGCGCCGCGATCCGCGCCGGCGAGCGCGTCGTCACGGACGCGCTGCTGTGAGGCGGCTCAGCGCTCCTCGACGACGATGTCGAGGCGCTCGCCGACGAAGAGGGCACGGCGGCCGGCGAGCAGCTCGAGCAGCTCTTCCCCGACGAGCTCTCGCCGCCACCCCTGGAGGGTGCGCACGTCGGGCTCGACGAGGCCCAGGCGCACCGCGGTGATGATCCGCTGGAGGTCGGCGCGGGCGGCCAGCAGCTCGTAGGCCAGCTCGGCGCGCTCGGCGCGGGCACGGACGAGCGCCTCCGCGAGCACGATCATCGCCGCGTCCCCCGGGTGGGTCGACGGCGGCTTGCTGCCCTCGACGGGGATCGGCGGCAGCTCGCGGCCGCGCGCGACCTCGTCGAGAATCGCCTTGCCACGGCGGCGGACGACACCCTCGTGCAGCCCGCGAATCTGGCGCAGGCGCTCCAGGTCCCTCGGCCGGCGCTTGGCGATCTCGATCAGCGCGGCGTCCTGCAGGATCGTCTGGACCGGGCGGTCTTCGGTCGCGGCGACGTCCTCGCGCCACTGCGCGAGCGTCCGTGCGACGGCGCGCTGTCCCGGATCGAGCGAGTTGACCCGGGGCAGGCGACCGAAGACGGTCTCGATCTCGCGCACGTCGGTCGAGCTCTCGAGGACACGGCACTCCTCCCGCGCCCAGTCGAGCCGGCCCAGGCGCTCCAGCCGTTCCTTGACGGCCTCCGCCGCCTCGAGCAGGTGCAGCACGTCCTCCCGCGCGTAGTCGACCTGCTCGTCGCTCAGCGGGCGCGCGTCCCAGCGCGTGAAGCTCGCGCTCTTGCGCAGCCGAACGTCGAGCAGGTCGTGGAGCAGCGCTTCGTAGCCGATCTGCGAGCGCAGGCCGGCGAACCCGGCGGCAAGCTGCGTGTCGAAGACCTCGGTCACCTCGGTGCCCCAGGCACGGCGCAGCAGCGCGACGTCCTGGCGCCCTGCGTGCATCACGATCTCGATCTGCGGGTCGGCGAGCACGAGCGCGAGCGGCGAGCAGTCGAGCTGCTCGTCGAGCGGATCGAGGACCTCGACGCGGCTGGGCCCGCCGTTGTCCCCGGCGACGGCGACCTGGATGAGGCAGAGCAGCGAGCGGTAGCGGCCCTCGCCCATGAACTCGGTGTCGATCGCGAGTGCACCCGTCTCACGGGCGCGCGCCGCGAGCTCGGCTGGGACCTGGGAGCTCACCGCGGCGTCTCGTCCGGCCAGCGGCCCGTGCGCTCGAATTCCTCGCGCGCGGCGAGCTCCTCGTCGCGCTCCTCGTCCCCGCGAACGCCGATGCGGAAGAACATATTCAGCAGCCAGACGGAGGCGCCGGCGCTGACGAGCAGCGCGCCGCCCTCGTAGGCGGCATCGGTGCGCAGGATCAGGGCGAGCAGGATTCCCGAGGCGATGATCACGATCGGGAGCCAGATGCGCACAAAGCGCTGCACCGCGCTCTGCGGGCGGGGCGTCCTGCGAGGTGGTTCGGGCGACGGAACGCTCATACGGTCACCGGGGAGTGGAGCAGATCGCGCGTCCGAGCGACCAGCACGTCGAGCTCCGGAGCCTCGCCTGGAGCGGCGAGGCCGACCGACGCGGCGAGCATCCCGCGGACCTCCTGCGGCGACTCGCCGAGCTCGCGACGCTGCCGCAGCGTGATTGCGCCGTCGCGCTTGGAGAGCCGCTCACCGCCCACGCCGAGCAGCAGCGGCACGTGCGCGTAGCCCGGCCGCTCCAGGCCGAGGCGCCGCTGCAGCCAGACCTGGCGGGGCGTGGAATCGAGCAGGTCGGCGCCGCGGACGACTTCGCCCACGCGCTGGTCGCCGTCGTCGATCACGACGGAGAAGTTGTAGGCGAAGGCGCCGTCGTTGCGGCGGATGACGAAGTCGTCGACGACCCCCTCGACCGGGCCGCGGAGCCGGTCCACCAGCGTCTCCCTGGCCGCGTCGGCGCGTACGCGCAGCGCATGCGGCCGCCCGGAGGCCACGCGCGCCGCGACATCGGAGGCCGTGAGGTCGCGACACGTGCCGGGGTAGGCGCCCTCCGGCAGATGCTCGTGCGGCGCCGACGGTGCGTCACGGATCTCCGCGCGAGTGCACCAGCAGCGGTACACGAGCCCGTCGCGCTCCAGGAGTGCGAGCGCGTCCTCGTAGCGGGCGCCGCGTGTGGACTGGCGCGGAGCCTGCGCGTCGTGCTCCAGGCCGAGGGCGGCGAGATCCGCGAGCTGCTCGGCGATCAGCCGTTCGCGGGCGCGCCCCGGATCCAGGTCCTCGACGCGGATCAGGAAACGGCCTTCGGCCGCACGGGCCAGCAACCATGCGAGCAGCGCCGTGCGCAGGTTCCCCAGGTGCAGTGAGCCCGTGGGGCTGGGGGCGAAGCGGCCGTCCGCGCGGGCCGGCGGCGGACCGCGGAGAACCAGGACATCGGCCACCGGGCCAGGATACGGCGCTACATTGCGCGCCTGATGGCCGAATCCCCCGATGAGAACGCAGTCGCCGCTCCGCGGCCGTGCAGTCCCTGCCGGGGGACGGGCAACCTGATCTCCGGAGCGGGGGGAAGCCCGAACGACGTTCCGTGCCCCTGGTGCGAGGGCAGCGGGGTGTGGATCCCCGAGCACGACGCGCAGGCGGCCCGGCGCGCAGCCGGCGATGGTGCCGGTGAGCAGCGGGTGAGCGCTGAGGTGGACTGAGGGGCCGTGGCGGGCTCGTGAGAGCCATCTGACCTCGCCTTCGGCGACGTCTGTCCTGCCGGGGGGCCGTACGTAGACGGCGCCGCAGGCCCGGAAGGCACACCGAGCGTGGTCGGCCGCCGGAAAGCCGAGCGGAACCTGCGACGCCGCAAGGAGGAGGTCGGCCGCGGCCGACCACCGCTTGCGAGCTGAGCCCGGCGCGCGGACGGATGGACGATCGGCGCTGGACGAACGGTCGAGACGCCGTGCTCCGCACTCAATGACGCGCGGGAACGGCCGATGCGAAACGATCATGCGCCCGATTCTGCGCCTCGCCGCCGGTGCTGCCATCCTGCTCACCGTCGGCTCCGTGTCCGCTCCGCTCGCCGCGGCGGGCACGTGCACGCCGATCGACAATCGGATCGCTTCGCACATCGGTCCGCGCATCGCGGTGGCGCCGCGCACCTCCACGCAGATCATCACCACACCTTCGCCCGACGTCCCGAAGACGACGGTGAACGGCGCGACGGTCGTCTCCCACATCATCCTCAGCGATGTCGGCACGGTTCGGTCGGTGAAGATCAAGGACATTTCGCTGTCGCACACGAATCTCAGCGACATCACGCTGCGGCTGCGCGCTCCCGACGGCAGCCTGGTCCTGCTCGCCAACTCCCTCGCCGGTGCGAGCATGAGCGGCACCACGTTCAGCGACGCGGCGCCCAGCATCTTCGTCGGCCTGCCCCCGTACACCGGCACGTTCGCGCCGCAGGAGTGGCTGGCGCAGCTCTTCGGCCAGTCGATCGCCGGTGACTGGCGACTCGAGGTCAGCGACGGCGGGACCCCCGCCGCCGGCACACTGACGGCGTGGACGCTCGAGGTCACGCCCGAGGCCTGCGGCTCGCAGCCGGTCGCCGCGATCTCGGCGTCGCCGAACCCCGCCGCCCCGGGGGCGAACGTCACGTTCGACGCCGGCGCCTCCACGCCGGCCACCGGCGCGACGATCACGCACTACGAGTGGGATCTCGACGGCGACGGCACGTTCGAGACCGACACGGGGACCACGCCGACGGCCTCGATGAGCTACCCGTCGAAGGCCACCTATGCGATCGGGGTGCGCGTCACCGACAACCTCGGTAACTCGGATATCCGCACGATCGCCCTCGCGGTGACCGCCAAGCCGCACGCGACCATCTCGATCACGCCGTCGTCGCCGCTCTCGCTTGTGAACGCCACGCTCGACGCGTCGGGCGCGTCTGATCCCGACGGCACGATCGTGCGCTACGAGTGGGATCTCGACGGTGACGGTACGTTCGAGACCGACGCCGGAAACATTCCGACGATTCAGCGGCTGTTCGGCACGTCCGGCCCGCGGAACGTCAGTGTCCTCGTGACCGACGACAGTGGCGCGACGGACGTCGCGGTGCAGAGCATCAACGTCCAGAACCGGGCGCCGACGGCGGACTTCGGCCTGCAGGCGACCCCCGCGATCGTCGGCGCGAGCACCGTGCTCGACTCGGGGCTCAGCGTCGATCTCGACGGCACGATCACGAATCGGGAGTGGGACTTCGACAACGACGGCACCTACGAGACCGGCTCGAGCGCCTCGCCGACCGTCACTCACGTCTTCCCGGCGTCGGGCACCTACACCGTGGGCCTGCGCGTCACCGACAACGGCGGCGACTCCGCGACCACGACCCGTGACATCGTCGCCACGCAGGCACCGGTCGCCGCCGTCGTCGCCGACCCGCTCGTCACGCGTCCCGGGACACTCGTGACGTTCGACCCGGCCGGGTCCTTCGACCCCGATGTGCTGGGCAGCGTCGTCAGCTACGGCTGGGACTTCGACGGCAACGGGACGATCGATCAGACGACGCTCACCGGCGCGCCGGT
>Ga0302299_10002352_pt1 | contig 11543 bp, 8 predicted proteins | sample III_Fen_N3_4_FD_198795 | JGI IMG/M metagenome (GOLD analysis project Ga0302299, IMG submission 198795) | Peat permafrost microbial communities from Stordalen Mire near Abisko, Sweden - III_Fen_N3_4 | ecosystem: Environmental > Terrestrial > Soil > Wetlands > Permafrost | place: Sweden: Abisko...
GGTGTCGCCCCGGGAGATGACCATCTCGTCCGCCGGGCACCAGACCTTCATCTGGATGCGCGACAGGTCCGGGGCGTGGAGCATGTTGAAGCGGATCGCATAGTCCGATTCCGTCGCCGTGTAGAGCTTGACCGGGATGGTGACCAGGCCGAACTGGATCGCGCCCTTCCACATCGAGCGTGCCATTGCCGCTGCTCCGTCCTCCCCCACTCCCGTCCGCCGGCGACTCGCTGGGCCGCCCAGCCCGTTCGGGAGCGTGACTCTACCACCGCGCTGCAAGGGCCCGGCGCGACAGTGTCAACGCCGACGGAACCGGAGGCGGAGCCTTCCCGGGACGGCCTACTGGATGACGAGGAACGCGTCCACGTCCACCCGCCGACGGCCCGCGGTCCCGAGGTTGACGACCCTCACCACGTGCGTGCGGGATGCTGTCCACGCCCTCGAGAAGACGATCCGGCGCACCGCGAGCGTTGAGCGGTACGTGTCCACGGTCAGGACCAGGGATCCATCGACCCAGATCTGCGCCCGGCCGCGACCGCGGCCGTACGGCATCACAACGGCGATCCCCCGCCCCGTGAACGTGTACCGGAGCGAGGCACCGCGGGACCGCGTGAACAGGGTGGAGCCGCCCGACATGCGGCTGTACACGTACCGATGCCACGTCCCAGCCCGGACGAGCGAGCCGCTGCGATCCTGCACGACCCGCGAGGCCGCTTGCGGGACCTCCGTCCAGGGGCTGAGGTTTCCGGCGGCATCCGCGGCCCGCACGCGGATCGCGTACGCACGCCCCACTCGCATCGTCCGCTTCACGGACCGGGTGCCGGGTCCCACGGTCGTGACGCTGCCCCAGGACCCGCCGGCCGCCTTCACCTGGACCTGGTACCTGGCGATGGCGCTGGTGGGATCCGTGGCGGCAGGCCAGCTGATCGTCGCCGAGTAGGAGCTGGTGTTGAACGTGCTGCCCCTCAGGGGGGTCAGGCGTGGCGCCGGCATGGTCGGGACATCGCCGTCCACGTGGAGCGTGACGTTGACCGAGCGGGTTGCGTCGCCGACCGCGCCACGCACGCGGATCGTGTAGGTGCCGCTTGCCACGGACGGGGGCACCACCACGGTCAGGGCCGCGGTCGTCGCGTCCGGCCCGACGACGGGCGTGGACAGCTCGGCCCCGAAGCCGGCCGGCGCGTCAACGCTCAGCGCGACATCCGCGTTGACATCCTCGGCTCGGGCCACGTAGACGGGAACCTGCCGCGTGGCACCAAGCGGCAGGGGCCGGGCGGGCGAGGTGGCGTCCACGGTCCAGTCACCGAGGGCGACGATCCGTGCGACGTCCAGCAGCGGCTCGTGGACCCCGTCCGGATCCGTGGCGGTGTTCCAGTCCTGGGTGCCGGCGGCGCGCAGCGCCGCCCTCACCTGGGACGGCGTGGCCAGCGGACGGGACGCCTTGTAGAGCGCAACCGCGCCGGTCACGAGCGGGGCGGCCATCGAGGTGCCCGAGAGGGTCCCGTAGCGGTTCCCGGGGAGCGTGGACAGGATGCACTTGCCGGGCGCGATCAGGTCCACGTCACCGCCGTAGTTGGAGAAGTCGGCGAACGTGTCGTCCCGGTCGTAGGTACCCCATGAGTAGCAGGCGTTGCCGCCGAGGCCCCCGGGCATCCCGTCCGTGTCCGCGAGGGCGGACACCGTGATGACCTCGTTGTAGCTGGCGGGGATCAGGCGCGAGGCGCTGAACGAGTTATTGCCGGCGGCCGCGACGACGGTCACGCCCGACGCGACAAGCCGGCAGATCGCCTGGTGGATGACGTCCCCGTTCGTGAGGCCGCAGTTGTGGTCGTCCGCGCCGGTCTTCGCGACGGACATGTTCGCCGCCTCGAACAGCGGCCTCGTTGGATCCGCGGGGTCGCGCTGGGCGGCGATCCAGTCGAGACCGCACACGTACCAGGAGACGAGCCCGTCACCGGCGGAGTTCAGGATGCGGACTGCCCAGAGGCGGACGCCCGGCGCCACGCCGACCACGCCGATCCCGTTGTCCAGCGCGCCAACAGTGCCGGCCACGTGGGTCCCGTGCCCGTTGTCGTCACCCCACGCGTCGGGATTCGACGTGGAGCAGTTGTGGCCGCCGACGACGTTGAGGTCCGGGTGGGTCCGGTCGATCCCGGTGTCCACGATGGCGACGTCGGCGTCCACCCGCTCATCCGAGCCGTTGATTCCGGCGATCCGGCTGCGCGAACCGAACACGCGTCGGACGCCGCGGGGCGTCGTCTGGCCGGTCATCGACACCACTGCGTCCGGCACCACCGCGGCGACGTCCGGGTCCGCGCGGAGGGCCGCCAGCTGGACACCGGTCAGCTTTGCAGAGTAGCCCCGCATCGCGCTGCGGAACGTGCGATCCCGGGTGATGCCCAGGCGCCCGGCGCGGGCGCTCGCCCTCGTGGCGGCGCCACCGTCCCGCAGGACGACGATCCAGCGGTCCGTGGCATCCAGTCGGCCCGAGCCTGCCCGAGCGGGACCGACGTCCGAGTCAGAACCGGGAGTGACGACGCGTGCCGGGGACGCGGCGAAGGCAGACCCGGCCGGGAGGGCGAGGGCGAGGGCGACGGCGAAGAAGGCGGCGCGTCGCATGCAGGCTCCGGGACGGTTGAATGGGCTGCTGGACTCCATCATCGCCCAGCGCGGCTCCAGCGTCCACCCGCGTTGCGTTGGGGACAATGGCCAAGTCGTCCCCGCCGATGGTCCGGGCGGCCCGCGACGCCAGGGCCGAGCAGGGTCGGCTCAGCCCGACAGGGCCGAGGCCCCGTCCTGGCTGGGCGGACCCCTCCTTCCGGTCAGGCCGTCGCGGCCTCCTGGCACAGCCTGAGCTCCGCCTCGGCCTCTGCGACCCGCGCGAGGATGCCCGTCCGGAGGCTGTCCAGCCCGGTCGAGACGGTTTTGGCGGCATTGGACACCGAGGTGAGCTGCACCTTGAGCGAGCGGATGGCGTCCAGCTGCTCCCGGACGCCCGCGAGGGCCCGGCCGATCGCCGCGGCATCGACGTCCACCTCGCGCTCCTTGAGCTGGGCGAACGCGAGGAGCCGCGCGAGGCGGACGGCTGCCTCCAGGCACGCGGCGTCCGGCGCCTCGGGGTCCACGACAACATGGACGTCGTCACCGACGAGTGCGAACGGCGCGACCCCGCTCGGCGCGTGGGCCGGCGTCCAGGCCGCGATCGCTACGGCGGCGCCGCGGTTCTCGCGCGCCTCGCGCAGCTCCTCGCGCATCGCGCGCTGGGACATTGCCCGGTCCTTCGCCTCGATGACCACCCGCACGTCCGCACCCCGCGTGAGCCGCGGATCCAGCGTCAGCACGAAGTCGCCCTTCTTGGAGCCCAGCATCGCGCCCGTCTCGGTCCCGGTGCGATCGAGCAGGTCTGCCGACCCGCGGGCGAGGTCCCCCAGCATCCCGTGGAGGAGCACCTCGAAGTCCCCTCCCTTCGCGGTCGACCTCGCACGCTCGTCCGCGCGCGCCTTCGACGCGGCCTCGATCGCCGTGAGACGCTCGTGGACGCCCTTGAACCCCTCGGTGATCTCCTGCCGGAACTGGTGGAGAGGAGAGCCCAGCCGGGTCGGGTCAAGCAGGACCGCGACCTTGGACCGGTCTCCGTCGAAGTACTGCCCGAGCAGTCCGCCGATGCGCCCGATGGCAGAGTCCCGCTTGGTCTCGTCGAACAGGTCCGTGACGAACTTCTGGAGCGCGCCGCGGTCCCCAAGGAACTTCTCGAGCGTGCGCGGCAGGCGTCCATCCCCATCCGCGAAGTTCGCCCGGAGGACGTCCTCCACGGCCTTCGCGGCCTGCTCGTTCACGGCCGTTGTCTGCGCGACCAGCTTCTCGAACTCGCGCCGGACGACGTCCGTGTCCATGGACGTGGAGGCGTCCTGGAGGGCCAGGAGGCCGATGCGCAGAGCGCGCTCCACGAGGGCCGGCCGCTCCCCCGCGTCACGCTCCGCGAGCGATGCCGCCAGGGGCGCGTCCGAAAGGACGAGACGCTGGACGATGATCCGGTCACCCTCGACCTGGATGACGGTGCCGGGTCTTGGGAGGGAGGACAGGGAGGGGCTCGCGTTCGACAGCGGGAGGATTCGGGCTTCCATGACCGCATCCTGGACCCGGCCTGTGACAGCTCCGGTGTCACAGGCCGTGGAGGCGGCGCAACGACCTCCTGGGGCACCCCCGAGCGCCCTGGGATCGGCCTGCCGCCCGCCCGGCGCAGCCGTCAGCCCGCCGCCGTGGCCTTCTCTCGACGCTGCGGACGGACGGTGCGTGCCGCAGTGACCGTCGGGGCCGGCGAGGCAGCCCCCGGGTCCAGTTCAACGGCGATCTCGCGCGCCCACGCTCGCACCCGCTCCACGTCCACCGGCGCCATCTCGGCGACCGGATCGGCGCCGGCTTCGGGAACCGGCGTCCCGAACTCCGCGTAACCCCGAGCACCGACCGCACGGGCGACCTCAGCGACGGCACGATCCGCGTCCCCCGAGAGCCCGCCCGCGTTCTCGGCCCGCCCCCGACCGATAGGACCGGCACAGAAGAGCCACACGGCCCGCGTCTTCAGGACCGCACCGTGGCGAACCAGGAAACCGCCGCCGTCGGACCCCCGGCGCGGGAGGAAGACGCCGCTGCCGAGGACGACGGCATCGTACGCGGTGACGTCCGAGACATCGCCGGCGGGGCTGGCCTCGACGCCAAGGCCGGCATCGCGGAGCACGGCCGCGATCGCATCCGCGATCACCGCGGTGGATCCGGAGCGGCTGGCGAAGGCGACGAGCACACGTTCGGCGCTCAAGACGATCTCCCGATTGCGATGCGCGGATCGTCGGCCTCATGATCGGCACCGGGCAGGGCCGTCGGGCCCCACCTGCAGGGTCCGGCACCTGCCGGAACCCGTGCGCCTCGGCATGGGCCGTGCGGGCCCGATGCGGCCACGGATTCCCGCGCCTCTCCTGACGCCCGCACCCCACCGAGGCCGGTAAGGTGAACGCCATGCACGTTCGCCTCGCCACACCGGACGACGGCCCGGCCTGTGCCGCCGTCTACGCCCCGTACGTCACCGGCACGGTGATCTCGTTTGAGTTGGTCCCGCCGGACGGGTCGGAGATCGCGGGCCGGATCGGACGCACGATCGACCGGACCCCGTGGGTCGTGGTCGAGGTGGACGGCATCGTGCGTGGCTACGCGTATGCGGGCCGGTTCCGCGATCGGCCGGCCTACGACTGGGCCGCCGAGACGACCGTGTACGTGGATCGGGGGTTCCAGGGGCTCGGGCTGGGGCGGGCCGCCATGCGGGCCGTCCTAGCGATCCTCCGGCTCCAGGGGTTCCACACGGCCATCGCCGGGATTACGCCGCCGAACCCGGGCTCCGTGGGCCTGCACGTGCGGCTCGGGTTCGCTCGCATCGGGCTGTTCGAGGAGGTCGGCTGGAAGGACGGCCGGTGGCACGGCGTGGAGTTCTTCGGCCTCGAGCTGTCGCCGCCTGAGCCGGCGCCGCGGCCGATCCGGGCGCTGCCGGAGCTCGCGGGGTCCGAGGAGCTGAGCCGGGCGCTGGCCGAAGCGACGACCTGAGCGACCGCGAGGTCAGCGTTCGCTGGGCGGGATCAGCGCTCGCTGGGCCTGCGGCCGACGACCCACCACGCCGCTGGGAACACCACCGCGGCGACCACCAGCTTGACGATGTCGATGAGGATGAACGGGACGAACCCTGTGGCGATCGCGTCGCCGAGGGACATGCCAGTCGTGACGGCAAGCCACGGGACGCCGACGAGGTAGATCGCCAGGGTGCCGAGCGCGGTGGCGCCGAGCGCGCCGCCGATCCGGCGATCCCAGCCGAGCTCCGCCAGGCGTCCGACCAGGCCCGCAGCCAGGACGAACCCGACCAGGTAGCCGCCGGTCGCGCCGAGGATCACCTGAACGCCGCCCTTGCCCTCCGCGAAGAACGGGAGACCCACGATCCCGATCGCGACGTAGAGTGCCGCCGCCAGGCCGCCGCGCCGCAGCCCGAGGGCGCCGCCGACAACGAGGATCCCGAGGGTCTGGAGGGTGTAGGGGACGGGGTTGCCCGGAATGACGACATACACGCGGGCGGTGAGGAAGATGAGGAATGCACCGCTGATCACCAGGGCCACGTTGCGCAACCGCGGGGAGACGCGCTCGCCGACCCGGACCGGGACGAGGAAGTCGGCAATCGTGATGCCCTTCTCCGTGGCCGGGACACGGGTGAGAGACGGGATCGCGTAGGTCATCAACTTCCCTCGGGCGCTGTCCGCAGCTGGGCGGCGTCGTGCGCAGTCTACTGCCCGGGTGACTCGACGACCAGCCGCCTCTCCGCGGACCGCGCCGCGGGGCCCGGCCTCGGGCCTACTCCCCGCGGAGCGCGCTGACGATGGACCGACGGCCCGCAATCCGGGCGGGCTGGGCCGCCGCGAGCATCGCGAGCGCCACGCCGAGGATCACCGCGACGGCGATGGTCGGGCCCGGCAGGCGGAACCCGTCGTCCAGCCGGCCGCTCGCGGTGAACACCAGCAGGGCCCCGATCACGACGCCGGCCAGCGATCCGACCAGGGCGCCGATGGCACCCAGGATCCCGGCCTCCACCAGCACACTCCGCCAGACCTGGCGCCGGCTCATCCCGACTGCCCGGAGCATCGCGAGCTCGCGCACGCGCTCCCAGACGTCCATCGACAGCGTGTTGACGATCCCGAGGACCGCGATCACGACCGACGCCAGGGCCAGGAGGTCGAGCAGCCCGAACACGCGGTCGAGAGCCGCTCCGACGGCCCCGGCCACCTCCGACGCCGACGCAACGGTCAGCGCCCGCTCCCGGGCGATCCCCGCGACGGCCGCGGAGGCCGCCGCCTCATGCCCCGGCTCATAGCGGACCGCGAAGTTGTCCGCGCCCTGGACGCCGAACCGGTCCACCGCATCCGACCAGCCGACGAGGACCGCCTCGCCCGTCTGACCCGGGAAGGACCGGTCCACGATCCCGGCGACGGTGAGGTCCACCAGGCCGGTGGCCGTGGCGACGGCAATCACGTCGCCCATGCCGACACCCATCGCCTGTGCCCGGGAACGGGGCAGGATCACGGCACCGCCCGCGTCGATCGCCTTGAGCGCCGCGGCGCGGTCGCCCGCCGTGAAGGTCAGCCGGCCGTCGGTCGCGAAGTCGTGACCGTTGATCGCCATCGCATCGAGACGCGTCCCGGCGTAGGCAAGATCGAATGCCCCCAGCGGAGTGGCGAGTCGCACGCCATCGACGGCGGCCAGCTCGACCTCGACCCCGTCGGGGCCTGTCGGCTCGGGTGCGATCGCCGTCAGCATGACATCGCCCGGGACCACGTCCGTGATCCAGGACGTCGCGGCCACGCGAGCGTTCGCGGCAGCCGTGCCGAGCCCGACGACCATCGCCAGGCCGATCACCAGGGCGCCGACGGTCAGCGTGGTCCGGCTGCGGTCGCGGCTGATCGCGGCCCGGGCAAGCCGTTCCTCCAGGCGGAAGACCATGGCGAACGGGACCCCGACGATCCGCCCGAGCGGACCCAGCAGAGCTGGCGTCAGGAGCACGGCGAGCAGGAGGATCAGGTAGACGGCCACCGTCCGGATCGGCCCCCGAAGCCCTGCCGGTCCGGGAGGAAGCAGGACGAGCGCCAGCACGCCGATGAGCACGACCACGACGATCAGCCAGCCCGTGTGCGCCCGGGCCGTGGCGGCCGGGTCGGACCGCACCCGGAGGGCCGTGACGGGGCTGACGGCGGCGGCACGCCTTGCGGGCTCGATCGATGCGACGAGCGTGATCGCCACGCCGGAGACGAAGGCCGCGGCGAGCACGGCAGGCGAGAGGGCCGGGCCATCGACGTTGGCGGTGCCGGCGGCGCGGAGCCAGGCCTCGGCGACCTCTGCAAGCAGGGCACCGAGGGCCAGCCCGGCCGCGGACCCGGCGAAGCCGAGGACCAGGGCCTGCGCCATGACCACGCGCACGACCTGCCCCCGGCCGGCCCCGGCGGCGCGCAGCAGCGCGAGCTCCCGGATCCTCTCCACCACGGTCATCGCCAGCGTGTTCAGGATCATGAATGCGGCGGCGAAGAGCGCGATCGCAGCCATCAGGGCCATCGTCGCCCGGAGGTCGGCCGTGGACTGGCGCATGGCGTCCCCGATGTCGCGCGGGGTCGACAGTACGTAGGGCTCCGTCAGCGGGGCGGCGCCGATGGAGGCGGTGACGGTCGACGCGTCGGCGCCGGCGGCGAGCACCATGTCCACGCGGGTGATCCCGGACGGTAGTGCGGTGCCGGAACCGGCGCCGGCGCCATCGGTGTCGTTGAGGCGGGCAGCGGTGCCGATCGGCAGGACGACCGTCCGGCCTCGCCCCTCGGCCGCCGGTCCGTCGCCGGCGAGCACGCCGATCACGGAGACGTGGACGGGTGCGCCGGCACCGAGGATCTCGAGCTGGCTCCCGACGTCGAGCCCCTCGGCGGCCGCCAGGCGCTCGGTGATGAGCGCAGCATCCTGGTCGGGCCCGGCCAGAGCAGTACCCCTGGCCAGCGTGAGGTCGTGAACGCGCGGCTCCCGGTCCGGGTCGATCCCCAGCACCGTGACGGGCTCGGTGGTCGTCGCGTGGCCGGGCCCGGAGCCGATGAAGCTGCGCCTCTCGATCGCCGGAGCGGTGAGAGCGACGCCCGGCACGGCGTCGAGCGCCGTCGCCGTCCCGGACGAGAGGCCGCTCTCCGCAAACGCGGACACGCGCAGGTCCGCGCGCCCGACGGTCGACTGCACCGTCCTGTCGATCGACGCGTCCATGCCCGCGGTGACGGCGAGCGCGGCGACGAGGACCGCGACGCCGATCGCGACGCCGATGATGGAGAGGACGCTGCGTCCCGGCCGCGCGACGAGGCTGCGCCACGCGTACGGCACGAGTCCGCGCATGGCGGCGCCTACAGGCCGAGCTGCGCGAGGCGCGCGATCAGCGGTGCCGCGGCGTGGTCGTCGCGCCGGCCCAGCACGATCTCGTCCTGGATCCGCCCGTCGCCGATCACGAGCACGCGATCCGCGTACGCCGCGGTCTTCGCGTCGTGGGTGACCAGGACGATCGTCTGGCCGCGGTCCACGCACGTACGCCACAGCGCATCGAGGATGTCGAGGCCGGTCCGGAAGTCGAGGTTGCCGGTCGGCTCGTCAGCGAACAGGAGCGCAGGACGCGTGACGATGGCGCGCGCGACGGCGACCCGCTGCTGCTCACCCGCCGAGAGCTGCTCGGGCTTGTGGTGTTCCTTGCCGGTGAGGTCGACGAGCTCGATCGCGTCCCGTACGCGGGCCGCCAGGTCGCCGCCCCGCGGGTCCTGCCCCGCGATCGTGAACGGCAGGCCGACGTTCTCCACCACGTTGAGCAGCGGCACCAGGTTGAACGACTGGAAGACGAAGCCGGTCCGCTCACGCCGGAGGCGGGTGGCCTGCTCGTCGGAGAGCCGGCCGATGGGCTCACCCTCCAGGAGGACCTCGCCACTGGTCGGGCGGTCGAGCCCGCCCAGGAGCTGGAGCAGCGTGCTCTTCCCCGAGCCCGACGGGCCCATCAGGGCGACGAACTCGCCGGGCAGGACCTCCAGGCTCACGCCGCGGACGGCCTCGACCACCTCGCCCGGCATGCGGTACTGCTTGGTCAGGGCGCGCGCCTCGAGGATTGGGTGGGCGGTCCCGGACGCCGACCGGTCGGCGGAGGCGGCGGGCGCCACGGACGGCAGCGATGTCATGCGGCTCGGGACTCCGGTACGAGGAGGGTGGTCCGTACGGTAACGGAGCGGTCCGGTGCGGTCCCCCGCTCGATGGTCCTACCCGGCGGCGGGACCCCGGTGCCCGACGACGCGGCGACCGTCGGAAGCCAGCCGTGTCCCGCCGGGGCCGGTCACCAGCCGAAGAACTGCGCCGTCAGCGTTCCGAGGATCGAGTCCACGATCCCCTGGTCCGCCGGCCGGTCCACGATCCGGAGCTGGGCGGTCGGGACGACCGCATCCCGCGGCTGCCCGGTCGCTCGCGGCTCCACGGTTGCCGGTGGTGCGGCGGAGGGCTCGGGTGTGTGGTCTGTCCGCGCCGTCGGCTCGGGTGTCGGGCCCGGCGTCACGACCGGCGAAGCCGTGGGCGCTGGCGTGGGCGCTTGCGCGGGTGTCGACGTGGGGGTCGCGCGCAGCGTGGGCTGGGGGATCGGATGGCGGGTCGGATGCGGGGTCGGCCTGGGCGTTGGGTGGGGTGTCGGACGGACCGTCGGATGCGGGGTTGGATGCGGGGTTGGCTTGGGGGTGGGCCGGGGCGTGGGCTTTGGGGTCGGCTTGGGGGTCGGCGCGGGCGTCGAGCCGCACGACTGCGCGAAGAGCGCCGTCCACATGAACTTGTCCCCGGTGGTCTTGTAGGCGCCCACCGCGACGACGTCCCAGGTCTTGCCCAGGATGTTCGCCCGGTGCCCGGACGAGTTCATGAACTGGTCGAAGACCCAGTTGGTCGCGTCGGCCTCGGTCGCTCCGGGCCAGACCACCGTGCCGATGTTCTCGCCCGCGACCTTGAAGCAGTAGCCGTACTTGTTCTGCATGTACCAGAACACGTTGTGGCTGGTGCCCTTGATCGTGTGCGAGAAGTAGTTCCGGTCGATCATGTCCTTGCTCCGCCAGCGGGCGATCGTCCGGAGCGCGGTGGACAGCTTGAGGGACTTGAGGCCTGCGGATGCCCGGGCCTGGTTCTGAGCCGAGATGAGCTGCGATTCCGAGCCGCCGCTGTATGTGTTCGGGTCCCACGCGAAGGCCGCCGGGGCGGCCAGGAGGCCCGCGGACGTCAACCCGAAGACCATGGCCAGGACCAGGGCGACACGGCGGGCGCGGACCCAGGGGGCTGACAGGGCCGGGAGCGATCTGCGCGGGGCGGGGGCGGAGGTCATGCGGGCGTTCGTCTCGTGCATGGTGGGTCCGGCGAGCCGGCTGCTTCGCCATCGTCGGCCCACGCCACCGGGGCGTCCGTCGCGCAATGGTCCCGACCGGACCCATCCCTGGTACCAGTTGCCGGACCAGGCCGCACCGGACCGCACCGGACCGCACGGGGGTGGGGTGACGGCGGCATTGCCGGCGCGTCACCTGGCAGGCCCGGGCGTCCGATGGGTCACCGAAACGGTGAGCCCTCCGGCCCTGCCCATGCGGGGAGCGCGGGGCGAATCTTGCGCACCACGACGCGGACACCCCGCGCGCTGGCCCGGAGAGAAGCGCGAATGACCCGAGGGAGAAGATCGATGACGACGCCCGAGACGCCGGCGAGCCGCGAGACCGCCGAGCTGCGGTTCGGCGACCAGGTGCTTCTCCTGCCGGTCGAGCGGGGCGTCGAAGGGCACCCGGCAATCAACATCGGCTCCCTCCTGCGGGACGGCCAGGTGACCGCGCTCGACTACGGGTTCGCGAGCACGGCGTCGACGCGCAGCGCCATCACGTACCTCGACGGGGACGCCGGCATCCTGCGCTACCGCGGGTATCCCATCGAGCAGCTCGCCGACCGGTCCA
>Ga0302299_10002353_pt1 | contig 11543 bp, 12 predicted proteins | sample III_Fen_N3_4_FD_198795 | JGI IMG/M metagenome (GOLD analysis project Ga0302299, IMG submission 198795) | Peat permafrost microbial communities from Stordalen Mire near Abisko, Sweden - III_Fen_N3_4 | ecosystem: Environmental > Terrestrial > Soil > Wetlands > Permafrost | place: Sweden: Abisko...
CGGCAGGGCTGGTTCACGATGCGGGACGTGCTGGGGATCGAATAGCGGACGGCGGATTCCTCGGGACTCGGCAGGGACAGAGGTCCCTCGGAATGACAGGGAAGACAGACAAGGGTCCCTCGGAATGGACTGGGGAGACAGGAGGCGGGTGATGCGAACTCCGTTCACGGGGTGCGGGACCGCGCTGGTGACGCCGTTCAGCGCCGGCGGGGCCGTCGACGAGGCGAGCGTGCGCCGCCTGGCCAGGCGCCAGCTCGAGGCGGGCGTGCACTTCCTCGTGCCGTGCGGCACGACCGGCGAGGCGCCGACGCTCTCGGCGGCCGAGAAGCGCCGCGTGGTCGAGATCGTCGTCGAGGAGGCGAAGGGGCGAGCGCCCGTGCTCGCGGGCGCGGGCGGCTACGACACCCGCGAGGTGGTCGAGGCCGCGCGCGAGATGCAGGCCGCGGGCGCCGACGGCCTGCTCTCGGTGACGCCCTACTACAACAAGCCGACGCCCGAGGGCCTCTACCAGCACTACCGGGCGATCGCCGCGGCGACGCCGCTGCCCGTGATCGTCTACAACGTGCCCGGTCGTACCGGCTGCAACGTCGACCCGGCGACGCTCACGCGCCTCGCCACGATCCCGAACGTGGTCGGCGTGAAGGAGGCCTCGGGCAACATGACGCAGATCTGCGAGGTGGCGCGGGCCGTCCCGGCGGAGTTCGTGGTGCTCTCGGGCGACGACGCGCTGACGCTGCCGGCGATGGCGATCGGCGCGCGCGGCGTGATCTCCGTGGCCTCGAACGAGCTGCCCGCGGAGATGGCGCAGCTGGTCGAGGCCGCCGAGCGCGGCGACTTCACGGCGGCGCGCGAGATCCACGCGCGGCTGCTGCCGCTGCTGCTCGCCAACTTCGCCGAGTCGAACCCGATCCCGGTGAAGGCGGCGATGGCGCTGCTGGGCCTGCTCGAGGAGAACTACCGGCTGCCGATGGTCCCGCCGAGAGCCGAGACGCGCGAGAAGCTGGCGCGGATCCTGGCCGCGCTCGGCAAGGCCCCCGCGGTGGCACGGTGACCGCCACCGCGACCCTGCGCGCGCGGATCGAGGCCCTGGTCGCGGCGGGTGAGGAGGTCCCGCGCGACGAGGCGCGGGCCGCGTTCGCCGACCTGCGCGCGGCCCTCTCGCGCGGCGACGTGCGCGCGGCCGAGCCCGACCCGGCGGCGGCGGCGACCGGTTGGCGCGTGAACGTGTGGGTGAAGCAGGGCATCCTGCTCGGGTTCCGGCACGGCGCGCTCGCCGACGCCTCGGTGGACCACGGACGCTGGCCGTTCTTCGACAAGGACACGCTGCCGCTCAAGCCGCTCTCCCTCGAGGCCGGCGTGCGCATCGTCCCCGGCGGCTCCGCGGTCCGCGACGGCGCGTATCTCGGCCGGGGCGTGATCGCGATGCCGCCGATGTACGTCAACATCGGCGCCTGGGTGGGCGAGGGCTCGCTGATCGACTCGCACGCGCTCGTCGGCTCTTGCGCGCAGGTCGGCCGGCGCGTGCACGTCAGCGCGGGCGCGCAGATCGGTGGCGTGCTCGAGCCGGTCGGCGCGCTGCCGGTGATCGTGGAGGACGACGCCCTCGTCGGCGGCAACACAGGCCTTTACGAGGGCGCGGTCGTCAAGGCGCGCGCGGTGATCGGCGCGGGTACCATCCTCACCGGCTCGACACCGGTGTACGACCTGCCGAACGGCCGTATCCTGAGGCCCGAGGCCGGCGGCCCGCTGGTCGTGCCCGAAGGCGCGGTGGTCGTGCCAGGGGCGCGCGCCGTGACGGTCGGCGCCGGGAAGGAGTGGGGCCTGTCGCTCGCGACGCCGGTGATCGTGAAGTACCGGGACGAGAAGACGGACTCGCGCACGGGGCTCGAAGCGTGGCTGCGCTGAGCGTCCTCGAGCTGACGCGGGCGCTCGTCGACGTCGACTCGACGACGGGTCGCGAGGCCGCCGCCTGCGCCTGGCTCGCAGGCTACCTGCGCGAGCGGGGCTTCTCGGTCCGGGAGCAACCGCTCGCCGAGGGCCGGGCGAACGTCCTCGCCTTCCTCGAGCCGACCCCGCAGGTCGTGCTCTCCACCCACATCGACTGCGTGCCGCCGTTCTTCCCGAGCCGCGTCGAGGGCGGCCGGCTGTATGGGCGCGGCTCCTGCGACGCGAAGGGCGCGCTCGCCGCGCAGGTTACGGCGGTCGAGCGGCTGCGCGAGCAGGGCGAGCGGCGGGTCGGCCTGCTGTTCGTGGTCGGGGAGGAGCGCGGCAGCGACGGCGCGGCAGCGGCGGACGCGCTCGCGCCCGGCTCGCGATTCCTGGTCGACGGCGAGCCGACCGACAGCCGGCTCGGCCTCGCGACGCGCGGCGTGCTGCGGCTGAGGCTCGTGGCCGAGGGCCGCGCGGCCCACTCCTCGCAGCCGCAGCGCGGGATCTCGGCGATCGACAAGCTGCTCGACGCCCTGGTCGCGCTGCGCGGGATCGCGCTGCCCGAAGACCCGCAGCTCGGGCGCACCTTCTACTGCGTCGGCCTGATCTCCGGCGGCATCGCGCCGAACGTGATCTCGCCGTCGGCGGAGGCCGAGCTGAACTTCAGGACCGTCGGCCCCGGCGGGACGGTCGTCGCCTGCCTCGAGCCGCTGCGGGAGCTGGTCGCGATCGAGCGGGTCCTCGAAGTGCCGCCGGTGCGGATGCACACGGTCCCCGGCTTCGCCGCCGAGGCCTTCGCGTTCACGACCGACATCCCGCTGCTCGCGGGCTGGGGTCGACCGCTGCTGTTCGGCCCGGGCTCGATCCTCGTGGCGCACAGCGAGGACGAGCACGTCGAGCTGGCGGAGCTCGAGGCCGCCGTCGACGCGTACACGCGCATCGCCCGCGCCCTGCTCGCGCAACCGCCGGCCGCGGGCGCCTTGAGCTAGTCGACGACCCGCACCGTCTTCACGCCGCCGGACAGGGCGGCGCCGGGCGAGACGTAGCCGACCGCGCCGGGCGTCTTCGCCACCGGCGCGATCACCTCCGCGTCGCTCGCCTTCAGCACTGGCGGACGCAGCGGCGTGACGCCGAACATCCGCTTCTGCCAGTACTGGAGCACCGTCGAGACGGGCATCTGCAGCACGGACTCCGAGAAGGCCTCACGCACCGGGGACGCGCCCGATTGATCGACCGGCAGCGCCTCCGTGCGGTCGCCCCAGCGCAACGCCTTCTTGAGAAAGACCGCGGCCAGGTCCTTGCGGTGCACGCTGGCGCCGGCCACGGACGGGTTCACGATCACGACGAACCCGTCGGCCGCCGGGGAGGGCGTCGCACACTGCAGGATCGCGGCTGCGACCACTGCGGCGACCAGACGACTCTCACAAGCGCAATATGACACGGCTCCGGGAGTCTGGGGGAGACTTCTCGCGGCTTGAAGGCCGGCGCGAGCCCGACTATCGTCTGGCCCCGGAGGCCTCCCATGCGACTGGTCCGGCTCATCGCACTCGTGATACTCGGCCTTGCGCCGCTGCCGCTGCGAGCGCAACCCGCCGCCAGCTCCGCGGGGCCCGGCCCGCGCCTCTCGGCGGACCGCTTCGACGACCGCATCGTGGTGCGGGTCGACGACAAGACGTTCACCTGCTACCGCTTCGGCGCGGGGCAGAAGTACCCCTACTTCTACCCGCTGAACGGCCCGCTCTCCGGCGTCTCGGTGACGACCGAGTCCTCGCTGCCCTGGCCGCACCACCGCTCGCTCTTCTTCGGCTCCGACAAGGTGAACGGCGGGAACTACTGGCAGGAAGGCAACGACCAGGGCCAGATCGTCTCGCGCGGACCCGTCGTGGTCCACGCCGGACCCGACCACGTCGAGATCACCGACGAGTGCGACTGGCGCAAGCCGGGGGCGGAGGCGATCCTGACCGACCACCGGGAGATCCGCATCGAGGCGCCGTCGCCGCAGCTGCGAGTCATCCGCTTCCGGGTCTCGCTCGTGCCGCGGGTGGAGGTGAGGATCGAGCGCACGAACCACTCGCTGTTCGCGGCGCGCGTCGCCCCCGAGCTGTCGGCGGCCGCCGGCGGTGTCCTCCGCAACGCGAAGGGCGCCATCGGCGAGAAGGGCACCTTCGGCGAGACCAGCCCCTGGTGCGACGTCTCCGGCACGCGCTTCGGGATCCGCGAGGGGATCGCGATCTTCGAGAGCCCGCGGAACCGCTGGTACCCTTCGCGTTGGTTCACCCGCGAGTACGGCTTCTTCTCTCCGACACCGTTCAACTGGTTCGACGACGCGGGGCTGCGCCTCGCCGCCGGCCAGGCGCTCGACCTCGAATACGAGGTGGTGGTCCACGCGGGCGACGCGACCGAGGCAGGGATAGCGGCGCTGTTCGCGTCGTGGGCCGAGGGACGCACGGGAGCCGGGGCACCGCAACCCTGAATCGGGGCGTCAGGGGCGCATCAGGAACGAGACGCCAACGCCTCAGGCCTCGATGTCGAGCGTGATGTCGAGCGACGGCGCGCTGTGCGTCAGCCAGCCGAGCGAAAGGATGTCGACGCCGGTCTCGGCGACCGCGCGCGCGGTCTCGGGCCGGATCCCGCCCGAGGCCTCGGTCAGGACGCGGCCGCGGGCACGGCGCACGGCCTCGCGCAGCGTCGGCAGGTCCATGTTGTCGAGCAGCACGACGTCGACGCCGATCGCCAGGGCGTCGTCGAGTTGAGCGATCGTGTCTACCTCGACCTCGACCTTCACCATGTGCCCCACCGCGCGGCGCACGCGGTGCACGGCTTCGGCGATGCCACCGGCCAGGGCGACGTGGTTGTCCTTCACCAGCACCGCGTCGTCCAGGCCGAAGCGGTGGTTGCTGCCGCCGCCTGCGCGCACCGCGTGCTTTTCGAGCGCGCGTAGCCCCGGCGTCGTCTTGCGCGTGCAGGTCACGCGCGTGTTCAAGCCGTCGAGGCGCGCCACCACGTCGCGCGTGGCGGTCGCGATTCCGCTCAGGTGCCCCAGCAGGTTGAGGGCCGTGCGTTCCGCCGCGAGCAGGGCGCGGGCACTCGACTCGACCCGGGCCACGATGCCGCCGGCTTCGACGTCCTGGCCGTCGCGCCGCCGAACGTCGAAGCGCGCGTCCGGGTCGAGCAGGCGGAACGCGAGCTGCGCCGTCTCGAGCCCGGCGACGCGGCCGCCGACGCGGGCCAGCAGCACGCCGCGACCGGTGAGGCCCGGCGGGGCAATCGCGTCGGTCGTGATGTCACCGGCGCGCCCGAGGTCCTCGAGCAGCGCGCGGCGGACGACATCCTCGTAGAGAAGAGACGGCATCGGGATCAGGTCGCTCATGCCGAGGCCTCCGCGCCCGCGCCGGCGGGGTTGGCGAGCGGCTCGCTCGAGAGCCCGATCGCACCGGCCGCCGGCGTCAGCAGGATACGCCGCCGCCAGGCCGGATCGGGGAGCGGGTGGTCAGACCGGAAGTGCGCGCCCCTGCTCTCGGTCCGCGCCAGCGCCGCGGTCGCGACGAGGCGAGCGGCCGTCAGCAGGCTTCGCGTCTCGGGAGCCCGCGCGGCCGGATCGAGGGTGGCCAGCTCCGCGAGCGCCTGCCCGAGACCCTCGCCGCTGCGGACAAGCCCTGCCTTCTCCCACATCAGCCGGCGCAAGCGGGCTTGGAGATCGGGGACGGCGTCGTCGTCGAGCCCTGCTGCGGCCAGAGTGCGCGGCGAGACTCCACCCACGCCGCGGCGCAGGTGCGGGAGGGCGTCGCTGACCGAGCGAGCCGCGCGGGCTCCGAAGACCAGGGCCTCGAGCAGCGAGTTGCTGGCGAGCCGGTTGGCGCCGTGGACACCCGTGCAGGCCACCTCGCCGACGGCCCACAAGCCGGCCAGGCTCGTGTGGCCGTCGAGGTCGGTCGCGACGCCGCCCATGTGGTAATGCGCCGCCGGCGCAACCGGGATCGGCTCGCGGCGCGGGTCGAGCCCGTGCTCGCGACACGCCTCGAACACCGTCGGGAAGCGCTGCGGGAAGGCGTCGCCGACCGCCTCGCGCGCGTCGAGAAACGCGCGGCGGCCGGACGCCAGGGCGGCCCAGAGGGCTCGCGCGACCACGTCGCGCGCCAGCAGCTCCGCCCGTGGGCCGGCGGCCTCGAGCAGGCGCTGGCCGCGCTCGTCGACGAGCGTCGCGCCCGCGCCACGCAGCGCCTCTGTCAGCAACGGCATCGGGTCCGCGCCCGCGTCGAGCGCCGTCGGATGGAACTGCACCATCTCGACGTCGGCCAGGCGCGCGCCGGCCCGCCAGGCGAGCGCGAGGCCGTCGCCCGTGGCCTCGGGCGGGTTGGTCGTGCGCGCGAAGACGCGGCCGAGGCCGCCCGTCGCGAGCACGACCCCGCGGGCGCGGTGCAGCACGAGCGCGCCGTCGGCATGCCGCGCCAGGACCCCGGCGACCCGTCCGGCGTCGGTGACCAGTTCGAGCGCCAGCGCGCTTTCGAAGACGGCGAGCCCGCTGCGCCCGGGCAACGCCTGCTTGAGCGCTCGCACGACCTCCGCGCCCGTGGCGTCGCGGGCATGCAGCACCCGGGCCCGCGAGTGGGCCGCCTCGCGCGCGAGGTCGAAGGCCCCGGACGCGTCCCGGTCGAAGCTCGCGCCCAGGGCGACGAGCTCGGCAAGCCGCGCCGGGCCGTCCCCCGTCAGACGTGCGACGGCGAGCGGGTCGGCGATCTCGCCGGCGACTGCGAGCGTGTCGGCCGCGTGCAGCGCCGGCGAGTCGCCCGGGCCCACGGCCCCCGCGACGCCGCCCTGCGCCCACGGGCTGTTGCCGCTCCGCGCAAGCGGCCCCTTTGCCAGCAGGTCGACACGGCGCCCGCCCAGGCCCAGCGCGGCGCTGAGGCCCGCGGCCCCGGCGCCGATCACGACCACGTCGGCTTCACGCAGCGCGTCCAGGCGCGCGCTCATCGGCCGTTCCCGCGGCCGACGGCGAGCATGCGCTCGATCGCACGGCGAGCGCGCTCGGCCACGGCCGGGTCGACCTCGACCGGGTACGCCAACGCCCGCAGCGAATGCAGGATCTTCGGCAGCGTGATCCGCCGCATGTGAGGACACAGGTTGCAGGGTCGGAGGAAGTCCGTGCCCGGGAACTGTACCGCGACGTTGTCGCTCATCGAGCACTCGGTGACGAGGACCACGCGGCGAGGCCGGCGCGTGTCGAGGTGCGCGACCATGCCAGCCGTGGAGCCGACGTAGTCGGCCTCGGCCAACACGTCGGGCGGGCACTCGGGGTGAGCGAGCACCACGACGTCCGGGTGCTGGCGCCGGAAGCCGGCCACCTCGGCGCCGGTGAAGCGCTCGTGGACCTCGCAGTGCCCCTTCCACAGCACGAGCTCGGTCTTCGTCTTCGAGGCGACGTAGCGGCCGAGATACTCGTCCGGCAGGAAGATCGCGCGCGGGACGTCGAGCGACTCGACCACCTCGACGGCGTTCGCCGACGTGCAGCAGATATCGGACTCGGCCTTGACGTCGGCCGAGGTGTTCACGTACGTGACGACCGGTGTGCCCGGGTAGCGCTCGCGCAGCAGCCGCACGTCGGCGCCCGTGATCGAGGCGGCGAGCGAGCAGCCGGCCTCGAGATCGGGCATCAGCACCGTCTTGCCGGGGCTCAGGATCTTCGCGGTCTCGGCCATGAAGTGCACGCCGGCCATCACGATCACGTCGGCGTGCGTCTGCGCGCCCTTCTGCGCGAGCGCGAGCGAGTCGCCCGTGACGTCGGCGACGCCGTGGAAGATCTCGGGAGCCTGGTAGTTGTGTGCGAGCACGACCGCGTTGCGCCGGGCCTTCCACTCGCGGATGGCGTCCACGTAGGGCGCGTGGACCGGCCACTCCAGTTCCGGCACCACCCGGCGCACGCGCTCGAGCACGTCGGCGGTGCGGCGCGCGACGTCGGGCGTCCACTGGGGCTCCCCGCCGGTCGGGGTCAGGGGCTCGGTCGTCATCTCGCGGCCTCCTCGGACCCATTTATACTCTCTATGAGTATAAATGGGCTCAAAAAGCAGGGCAGCCACGCTGCCCAAGACACTCCCAATATGCTAGTTCAGAGTATAAAAGTCAAGGCACGCGGCTAGCGCAGCGCGGGCAGGCCGACGCCCGGCGCTCGCCGCTCGCGCAGCACCTCACGCCGGAAGCGGAACAGCTCCGCGGGGCGGCCGACCGGGGCGGGCGCGAGGACGCCGGTGCCCTCGACCAGCCCGCCCGTCTCGACGAGGCGCCGGAAGTTCTGCTTGTGCAAGCGCGCGCCGGCCAGCGCCTCGACGACGCGCTGCAGCCGCAGCAGCGTGAAGGTCGTCGGCAGCAGCTCGAACACGACGGGCCGGTACTTGAGCTTCCCGCGCAGCCGCCCGAGCGCGGTGGCCATCAGGCGCCGGTGGTCGAGGGCCATCGTCTCGCCGGGCCCGGGGACGACCGGCCGCTGGCCCCCGCCCGGCACCCGGTCGCGCCGCGCCTCGGCCGCCAGGCCCGCCTCGTACAGCAGCTCGTAGCGCTCGAGCACGCGTACGGAGTCGAAGGCGGCCCCACGCAGCCCGAACGTGATGTCGGCCCGCTCGCGACGCGCCCGCCGCGCCTCGGGGCTGGCCGCGTCCCGGGCCCACTGCGCGAGCGCGGGCGCGATCACGTCGTCGACGAGCGCCGGCCGCCCGCTGCGAGCGTCCTCCCACGGCAGGAACTCGTAGAAGCCACGCCAGCGCGCCTGTGCCGCGCCGGCTACCCGCCCCTCGCGCACCAGCGCGAGGTAGGCGATCGACACCACGCGCCCGCCCCCGGCGCGCTCGCGCGGGTCGCGATGGCGGTCCGCGAACGTGTAGAGCTGCTCGACGTAGCCGAGGGCGAGGCCCGTCTGCTCGCTCACCCACTCCCGCAGGCCCAGCTCGAGCGTGCGATGTCCGGCGGGGTCGAGCGGGCCGAACGGCAGCGCGGGCTCGTGCTCGCCGGGCCCGGCGTGCCCCGAGCGCTCGACGGTGAGCAGGCGCGGCTCGTCGTCGGTCACGGCCACGATCACGGCGTTCAAGCCGACGGCGATGGCGGGGGCCACGGCCCGCCATTCTCCGTCTTTACGGGCGCCCGCCCAAGCGGCGCCGCATTGCATCGCCGCCCCGCCGGCGCGATAGTCGAGGCACTGGAGGCGCCCATGCCCAGGATTCCCTGGCCGAAGGCGGTGCTCGTGCTCGCTGTCGCGCTCGTCCCGACGGCCGGCCCTGCCGGGCCGAAGCGCATCGTGCCGGCCCAGATCGCCCAGGCCCGCTACGTCTGCCTCGGCTACGAGACGGGCACCGGCTTCTTGAGCGAGCAGCAAGCGATCGCTTCGGCCGACGCGATCCTCCCCGAGGACAAGCAGGTGGTCGACGCGATCCGCGACGAGCTCGAGCGCTGGGGCAAGTACGTGATCACGCTGCGACCCGAGGAGGCGCAGCTCCTGATCGCGGTGCGCGTGGGCCGGCGGTTCGAGGGCACGGGAGGCATCGGGATCGGCGGCGGCGGGGGCGTGGCCCGGCCCGGCCTCGGCCTGGCGGGCGGCTCCGGCTCCGCGCAGCTTTCGTCCGCGAACGACATGCTCACGATCTACGAGTCGCGCGGCGGGCGCCCCGGGGCGAACCTGTGGCGGGACCAGACGCGTGGCGCGCTCTCCGGCGCACCGCCACGGGCGTTCGAGCAGTTCCGTGGCGACGTCGAGCGCACGCCCGACCCGTTCGAGAAGAAGGACCCGCCGAAGAGGCCGTAGCCGGCGCGCGGCTGGCGCTCCCGGGCCGCGCCAGCGGCCGTTCGGTGTCAGAATCGCGCCATGCGATGGGAACGCGAGATCAGAGTGTGCCGCGAGGTGTCGCAGCGGGCGGGTGAGCTGGCCCTGTCCTACGCGGCGCGGGGCGTCGAGCGCGAGGACAAGGCCGACGACTCGCCGGTGACGGTGGCCGATCGCGAGTGCGAACGGCTGATCGTCGAGGAACTGCGCGCCGCCTTCCCCGACGACGGCTTCCTGGGCGAGGAGGGCTCGCACGACAGCGGCCGCAGCGGCCGGCGCTGGATCGTCGACCCGATCGACGGGACGCGCGACTTCGTGCGTGGGCTGCGGACCTGGAGCAACCTGATCGCGCTCGAGGCCGGCGGCGAGGTCGTACTCGGCGTGTGCAACCTCGCCGCCCAGGGCGAGCTGTACTGGGCGGTCCGGGGCCAGGGCACCTACTGCAATGACCAGCGCGTGCGGGTGTCCACGATCGACCGCCGCGATCGCGCGATCGCCTGCCTCACGGCCTTCGACAACATCGCGGCCGCGCCGTTCGCCGATCGCATCCTCGCCCACCTGGCCGGCTACTGGGCCGTGCGCAGCATGGGCGGCTGCCAGGATGCCGTGCTGGTGGTGTCGGGTCGCGCCGAGGTCTGGTTCGAGATCTCCGCGAAGCCCTGGGACCTGGCGCCGCTGAAGATCCTCGCCGAGGAGGCGGGTGCGCGCTTCTTCAACTTCGACGGCGGCAACTCGATCCACGCCGGGAACGCCGTGCTGTGCGCGCCGTTCCTGGAGGCCGAGCTGCGAGAGTTCGTCCGCCCGGCGCCCGGCGCGCGCTGAGCGACTCGAGCGGTTGGGGCCTGGGCCAGCAGGCCACGCTCGATCCGGGAGAGGCCGCGCACGGGCTGACGCTAACGTAGAATCGTCGCAGCCCGTGGAGGGACGCGTGATGCCGGAGCTCCCCGACCTCCTCTACATCCTGTCGCACCTGCGCGGGCGCCTGCCCGGCCGCCAGGTGACCTCCGAGCGCGTGCGCGAGCCCGTGGTGCTGCGCTTCGCGGTGCGCGGCAACCTCTCGCTGCTGCTCGGTCGCACGCTGGCCGAGGTCTTCCGCAAGTCGCACTTCCTGGTCTTCCGCTTCGAGGGCCTCGACCTCGCGATCAACCCGATGCTCGCGGGGCGCTTCCGGCTCTCGGCCCCGGGCGACCCCGACGAGGGCTCGCTCGGCTTCGCGCTCGGCTTCGGCGACGTCGAGCTGCGCTACCTCGACGACAAGAAGATGGGCAAGGCCTACCTGATCCCGCGCGACGACTGGAACGCGATCCCCGGCCTGCAGACCGGCGGCATCGACATCCTGTCCCCCGAGTTCAGCCGCGAGCGCTTCGTGAGCCTGCTCAAGCACCGGCGCGACCAGGTGCGGGTGTTCCTGCTCGACAAGAAGGCGCTCGACAGCCTCGGCAACGCCTACGCCGACGAGGTGCTGTTCGAGGCGGGCATCCACCCGAAGACGTTCTGCCGCTCGCTCTCGCACGAGGACGGCGTGCGCCTGCACGACGCGATCGTCAAGGTGGTGAACGAGGCGGCTGTCGAAGTGGCACGGCGCCAGCAGCCGATCGACGTCAAGGTGCGGGACTTCCTGAAGGTGCGGCGCAAGCAGATCTGCCCACGCTGCGGCTCGAAGCTGCGGACCGCCGGCGTCAAGGGCATGGACTCCTGGTTCTGCCCGCGCTGCCAGCCTGCGACGCGCCAGGGCTTCGTGGACTGGACCCGCACCGGACGCTGACTGGACGCGTACCGGCCGCTGATCCCATAATGACCGGTTGGCGGG
>Ga0302299_10002354_pt1 | contig 11542 bp, 12 predicted proteins | sample III_Fen_N3_4_FD_198795 | JGI IMG/M metagenome (GOLD analysis project Ga0302299, IMG submission 198795) | Peat permafrost microbial communities from Stordalen Mire near Abisko, Sweden - III_Fen_N3_4 | ecosystem: Environmental > Terrestrial > Soil > Wetlands > Permafrost | place: Sweden: Abisko...
CTGCACATGGGCAGAACGTTCTTCTTCGGGGCGTACAAGTACCCGCGTGAGCTCAACTGGGTGATCGGCGTCGCACTGCTGATCCTCACGATGACGATGTCGTTCACCGGCTACCTGCTGCCGTTCGACCAGCGGTCCTACTGGGCCTCGGTCGTCGGCGTGAACATCAACGGCACAGGCCCGCTCATCGGCCCGTACCTGTCCGACTTCCTGCGTGCCGGCCCCGACTTCGGTGCCACCACGCTGTCGCGCTTCTACGCGATCCACATGATGGCCGTCCCCGGCGCGATCGCCGCGCTGATCGGGTTCCATCTGTACCTCGTCGCGCGCCTCGGGACGACCGCTCCTCCGTGGATCCGCGCGAAGACGCCGGACGCGCTGCGCGAGGACAAGGTCCGCGCATGAACAAGCAGGAGAAGGAGCAGTACCTCCGCGACTACGGGACGCTGAAGTCGCAGGGCAAGCCGTTCTTCCCGTACGCGGTCGCCAAGGACGCGGGCATGGCGGTGCTCGTGATGGCCGTGATCATCACGATGTCGATCGTCCTGGGCGCCGAGCTCGGGCCGCGCGTCGACCCGACGACGACGACCTACACGCCGCGTCCCGAGTGGTACTTCTTCTTCCTGTTCGAGCTGCTGCGCGTGATCAAGCCGCCGGCGCTCGTCCCGTTCGCGACGATCGGCGTGCCGACGATCGCGATGATCCTGCTGTTCCTGCTGCCGTTCTACGACCGCAACCCCGAGCGCCGTCCGGAGCGCCGTCCGCTGGCGACGACGGCGGGCATCCTGACGATCATCGCGATGGGCTACCTGACCTACCTGGGTGCCTCCGCCGGCCCGCCGGACGCGGTGAACATCAAGGTGCCGGACAACGTGAAGCTCCAGGGCGCGAAGGCCGTCCAGACGTTCCAGTCGGGCCAGCAGGTCGTGGCGCAGTCCGGCTGCGGCGCCTGCCACAAGTTCGGCGACAACGGCAACGGCGGCCCCGGGCCGGAGCTGACCGCGATCGGCGCCCGTCTGCCCAGCGCGGCGATCGCGCGGACACTCATCAACCCGCCCTCGCCGATGCCATCCTTCAAGGGCCTGCAGCAGAGCAATCCGCAGCAGTTCAACGAGATGGTGCAGTTCCTCTCCGCGCTCAAGTAGCGCGGACCGGCTGCCGCCACCGTGTGATGCCCGACGGCCCCGCCAGCGGGACGCTGGAAGAGCCTCAGGTCCAGGCGATGTTCGACCGCATCGCCGGCGTCTACGACCGCATGAACTCGGTCATGACCGCGGGCCTGCACCACCACTGGCGCAGCCGCGCGGCTGATCTCGCGCAGGTGACCGCCGGCGGCGACGTGCTGGACGTCGCGACCGGGACCGGCGACCTCGCGGTCGAGCTCGCGGGCCGTGTCGGGCCGGCCGGGCACGTCATCGGGTCGGACTTCTCCCACGGGATGCTCGACCTCGCGCGCGACAAGGACCAGCGGATCTCGTGGGAGTGGGCGAACGCGCTCGACCTGCCGTACGCGGACGGGCGATTCGACGCCGTCACCGTCGGCTTCGGCGCGCGGAACTTCTCGGATCTCGACGCCGGGTTGCGGGAGATGGCCCGGGTGACGCGGCCCGGCGGGCACGTCGTCGTGCTCGAGATCACGACCCCGACCCGTCCGCCGCTGTCGACGTTCTTCCGTGCGTGGTTCGACCGCGTCGTCCCGCTGATCGGCAGGGTCGCCGGCGACAGCGACGCGTACACCTATCTCCCGAGCTCGGTGAAGCGCTTCCCGGGCCCGCACGAGCTGGCGCAGCGCCTCGCGGAGGCCGGGCTCGACGAGGTGCACTACGTGCTCACGGCGGGCGGCATCATCGCGATCCACGCGGGTCGCAAGCCGCTCGAGGGCTGACCGTGTCGCCCGAGCCCGCCACGCCGGAGACCGCCGAGCTCGTTCGCGCCGGCGGGGATCACGTTCCCGCGCTGCTGCGGGCCGTCGAGGCGCGGCTGCGGGCCGACGCGGTCGCGCATGGCGCACCGCTCGACGCCGAGGGCAGCGCAACCGTGGCCGCCGGCGGCAAACGCCTGCGCCCGCTGCTCGTGCTGCTCGCCGGAGGCCCGCCGGCGGGCCCCGAGCAGGAGGACGCGCTCGTCTGCTCAGCCGCCGCCGTCGAGCTCGTCCACAGCGCGACGCTCGTCCACGACGACGTGCTGGACCGTGCGGACCTGCGGCGCGGGCAGCCCACGGTCGTGGCCCGCGGCGGCCGTGACCTCGCGGTCGCCACCGGGGACGCGCTGTTCGCGCGCGCCTTCGCGGCGCTGACCGAGACGGCCGAGCCGGAAGCGGTCCGCGTCCTGAGCGATGCGTGCTCCGCGCTCGCCCGCGGCGAGCTGCTGCAGCGCGCCGACGCGTGGGACACGACGATCGACGTGGACCGCTACCTGCTGCGCTGCGAGCTCAAGACCGCCCGGCTGTTCGAGGCCGCCTGCCGGCTCGGCACGCTGGCCACGGCGCAGGCGGACCTCGGTCTCGGCGCGTTCGGGCGGCGCATCGGCCTCGGCTTCCAGATCCTCGACGACGTGCTCGACGTCTCCGGCCCGGCGCAGCGCACCGGGAAGCACCGCGGCACCGATCTCCTGGACGGGACCGTGACGCTCCCGCTGATCACCGCCCGCGAGCGCGACGCGGCGCTCGCGGCAGTCGACCTGCGCGCCGTCACGGACGCTGCGCAGGCCGAAGCGCTGTGCGACCGGATCGCGGCGACCGGTGCGCTCGACGACGCGCGCGCACACGCGCTCGCGCTGGTGGCTGATGCCAAGCGCGAACTCGACGACGGCCGGCTCGGCGCGGACCGGGCGGACGCGCTGCGCCTCGTCGCGGACAGCGTCGTGGAGCGCTACCGCTAGAAGTCTTCAGGCAGGATCAGGTCGTGCTGCAGCGCGGTGCTGAAGCGCTCGACCTCATCGTCGATGCCGGACTCGACCAGCTCGTGGAGCGAGCGGGCCAGTTCGGCGCTGCCGCGCTCGAGGACCAGGTCGTAATGGTCGACGACCTCGTCGCCGACGACCACGGTCCCGTGGGCCTCACAGTTGGGGCAGCGAAGCTCCAGCTTCCAGTGGCGCGGACCGGCCTCGTCCCAATCGACGGGCTGGACGTACGGGCAGTCGCAGACGCCGCAGATGGTCAGATCGACCGCGGCCTCGGCATCGGCGACCTCGCCGGGGCTCAGCTGCGGATCGGGTGCCGGCGCCACGGGCGCAGGGGTGTCTTCGAGATACACGATCTCGATCTTGCGGCCGGAGGGCAGCGTGAGCTGGCGGGCCGCGGGGTTGGTGTCGTTCTGGCGTTTCATGTTCTTGTGTGGACCGGGCCTTCGAGCACTCCATCGGCTCAATCGGCCGCACTCTTGAACACGGGGTATCGCCGAAAGGTTCGCGTTTAAACCATATTTACGACCGGCTGGCGCGGATCTGTGTCCAGACAGGCGTTTCCGGCCTCGTCCGGCGGTACGCTCCGCGGGATGCCCATCGGACTTCCGGAGCTCGGGATCATCCTCCTGATCATCCTTCTGATCTTCGGGCCCAAGCGGCTGCCCGGGCTCGGAAAGCAGCTCGGGACCGGCATGCGCGAGTTCAAGGACTCGATCACCGGCAAGGACGGCGGCGACGACGAGGACGCCCCCGCCGAAGCTCCGCAGCTCACCGCGGCCGCCCCGGTCCCGCCGCCGACCGTCGCGGCGCCCCCTGAGCCCGCGGCGCCGCCGGAAGATCGCCCCGCAGCGGGCGCCTGACGGCTCAGCGGCGCGATGCCCGTCATCCGGCCGATCGGGCACGAGCAACGGCTCAGCATCATCGACCACCTCGATGAGCTGCGAAAGCGGCTCATCTGGTGCGTGATCTTCTTCGTCGTCGCGTTCTCGTTCTGCTACGCCGAGAACAGCAAGCTGCTCACGATCGTCAACAAGCCGCTCGAGGAATCGCAGCACCCCGGGAAGAAGGGCGGCGACCCGCTCGAGCAGGCCGCCCGCTACGACCAGGCGATCGGCCGCGCGCTCGCGCAGCTCGCCCCGGCGCTCACCGGCACCCGCTCGGCGCTCGGGGCGCTCGCGGCGCAGCCCGGCGTGAGCGACGCCGCGCGCACCGAGGCGCTGCGTTCGGGCGCACAGCTCCAGAAAGCCGCCGTCGCCGTCACGCGCGCCGCGAAATCCGTCCCGACCAAGACCGGGCGCCGGCCCGTGACCCTCGGCGTCGCCGAGCCGTTCGTCGCAACCTTCACCGTCGCGGGCTACGCCGCACTGCTGCTCTCCCTGCCCTTCATCCTCTGGCAGGCCTACGCATTCCTGCTCCCCGCGTTCGACCCCAAGGAGCGCCGCATCGCGCTGCCGCTGATGCTGCTCGTCCCGGTCCTGTTCGCGGCCGGCGTGCTCTTCGGCTACTACGTCGCGCTTCCGCGGGCCGTCAACTTCCTGCAGAACTTCAACGACGACTCGTTCGACATCCTGATCCAGGCGCGCGACTACTACCGCTTCGTCGTCCTGTTCCTGCTGCTCATGGGCCTCGCCTTCCAGGTCCCCGTCGGCGTGCTCGCGCTCACCCGCACCGGCATCGTCACCGCACGCACCCTCTGGGTGCGGCAGGGCTACGTCATCCTCGGGATCTCGGTCGTCGCCGCGATCGTGACGCCGACACCCGACCCCGTGACCATGCTCGTCACCATGGCGCCGCTCGTGCTCCTCTACGAGCTCAGCATCGGCCTCTCCTGGATCTTCCGCCCATCCGGCGGCTCGATCCGCAGCCGCTGGGACGAGGCATGGGAAGCCGAGGAGGAGTCCTGGAGCGCCCACGAGGACGACGACGACCCCGGCGACGACGACCCCGGCGACGACGCGGAGCCCACGGCTGGCGCCGAGGACGGGCCTGCCCGCGTATCCTGACCGGATGCTGTTCGATCTGCGCGGCAAGGGCCGGCGCCGCACCGTCCAGGTGATCTACCTCTCGCTGGCCGTCCTGATGGGCGGCGGCCTCGTGCTGTTCGGCATCGGGGGAGCCACCAGCGGCGGCCTGTTCGACGCCTTCAGCAGCAACAGCGGGAACACCAACACCTCCAGCATCTACACCAAGCGGATCGCGACGTACAAGAAGGAGGTCCAGGTCAACCCGAAGAACACGGCGGCCTGGGCAGGCCTCGCGCGCGCCCAGGTCCAGGACGCCAGCATCAACGGCTACAACCAGTCCACCGGCACCTACACCGCTGACGGGCTCAAGAACCTCCAGGTCGCCGCCGACTCCTGGCAGTCCTACCTCGACCTCGACCCCGCCAAGCCCGACGGCAACCTCGCCTCGCTGATGGTCAACGCGTACGGGTCAAGTGCGCTCAACGACCCCGGCAAGGCGGCGCAGGCGCTCGCGGCGGTGATCGACGACCGCGGCGGCAGCTCCGCCCTCTACAGCCAGCTCGCCGTCCTCTACTACGCGGCAGGCGACGTGCGCAAGAGCGTGCTCGCCGAACGCAGCGCCGTCTCCCGCGCCGTGCCCGCGCAGCGCAAGCTCGTCAAGGCGCGCATCGCCGTCCAGCGCAAGCAGATCGACAAGCAGAAGCTCTCCAGCGCCGTCTCACAGGGCCAGGCCTCACAGGGCACCGGCGGCTGAGCATCCGGCTGCGCCGAGCGGCTACCATCACACGTCCGCAGGCCGCAGGACCAGGCCCGCGAGTGCCCGCCCCTGTAGCTCAATTGGCAGAGCAGCGGACTCTTAATCCGAAGGTTCTTGGTTCGATTCCAAGCGGGGGCACTGTGGGTCGCCGATCTCGCCGCGCCCTGCACCACCCGCCTTCGTGGGGCGGTGCCTATCGGCACAGCTCCCACTCGCCGTGCGGTCCCGGGCATCGACGATCTTCGGCTCGAGAGACGTCGTGGGCGGGCACCCGGTTTCTCTGAGAGGATCGTGGTGTGCTCTGTTGTCTTGACGGCGTGGTGATGCCTGCTGCGGATGCGACGATCTCGGTCCTGGACGAGGGGCTGCTTCGCGGGGACGGCGTCTTCGAGGTCGCTCGGGTGTATGCGGGAGTTCCGTATGCGCTGGACGAGCATCTCGAGCGCATGGCGCGGTCGGCGGCAGGACTGCGGCTGGACTTCAGCCCAGACCTGTTCGCGGCTGATGCAGCGGGCCTGCTGGATGCGGCGGATCCCGACTCGGAGGGCTACCTGCGGATGGTGGCGACGCGGGGTGGCCGGCGGATCCTGCTCTTGGAACCGGTGCGTGAGATTTCGGAGACGATCGCCCTGGCGACGGTCCGCTACGGGCCGACGCGCGTGCTCGACGGGATCAAGTCGCTGTCGTACGCGGCCAACATGCTCGTGACCCGCCTTGCGCAGGAGCAGGGCGCGGACGAGGCGCTGCTCGTGACGCCGCATGGCCGCGTGCTCGAGGGCGCGCGACAGGCGTTCATCTGCTCGCTCGACGGCGACACGCTCGTGACGCCGCCGCTCGCCGATCACATCCTCGACTCGATCACGCGGCGCCGGGTCCTCGAGACGGGTCTGGTGACGGAGCGGCCGATCTCGTTCGACGAACTGCCGTTCGCGACGGAGGCGTTCCTCGCCGTCACGACCGCCGAGGTGCATCCCGTGCACGCGATCGACGGCGTCAGCCTCTCGCCGGCCCCAGGCCCGCTCACGACCGCGGTCGCCGAGCGCGTGCGCGCGACCATCGCGGCGGCGGTCGCTCCGTGAAGGTCGTCACCGTCATCGGAAACCGGCCGCAGTTCGTGAAGGCCGCCGCGGTGTCGATGCTGCTGCGCGAGCAGCACGACGAACTGCTGATCCACACGGGTCAGCACTACGACGACGACCTCTCGACGATCTTCTTCGAGGAGCTCGGGATCCCGTCGCCCGAGCGGCAGTTCGGGATCGGCGGTGGTTCGAACACTGAGCAGACCGCGCGCATGCTCGAGGCGCTCGGCCCCGTCCTCGACGAGGAGCGCCCCGATGCGGTGCTCGTCTATGGCGACACGAACTCCACGCTCGCAGGCGGCCTCGCCGCCGCCCAGCGGCTGATCCCGGTCGCGCACGTCGAGGCGGGCATGCGCTCGTTCGACCGCGCGATGCCGGAGGAGCTGAATCGCGTTCTCACCGATCACCTCTCCGACCTGCTGCTCTGCCCCACGCCCACCGCGGTGGAGAATCTTCAGCGCGAGTCGGTCGTCGGTCGCGTCGAGCTCGTCGGTGACGTGATGGTGGACGTGGCAGAGCTGATCCGCCCGCGCGCCATGGCGGACGACGGGCCGCTCGAGCAGGCGGGCGTCGAGCCCGGAGGTTTCCTGCTCGCGACCACGCACCGTGCCGGCAACGTCGACGACCCGGACCGTCTGCGGGCGCTCGTCGGCGTCCTGCGGGGCGCCTCGGACCTGCCGGTGGTCCTACCGCTGCACCCGCGCACCCGCGCGCGCCTCGAGGCCGCGAACCTGCTCGGAGAGCTGACGGCCGGTGATCGCGTCCGCGTGCTCCCGCCGCTCGGGTACGTGCCGTTCACATCGCTGTTGACCCGTGCGGCGGGTGTCCTGACGGACTCCGGCGGGGTGCAGAAGGAGGCCTACCTCGCGGGCATCCGCTGCGTGACGATGCGCGACACGACCGAATGGGTCGAGACGGTCCAGTCGGGCTGGAACACCCTCGTCGACCTCGACGTCGACGCCGCCCGGGCTGCGCTGTCAGCGCCGCTCCCGCGGGACCGGCCGGACCTGTACGGGGACGGTCACGCCGGCGCCCGCGTCGTCGCGGCCGTCGGCACCCTCGCCGGCTGATCAGCCGGTCGGGCGACCCAGCCGGACGAGCGTGACGCCCGAGCCCGCGAAGGCCGCGGGATCGAGCACGCCGCGCCCGTCGAGCACGGCACGAGCTCCCAGGAGGTCTGCCGGGCCGAGCGAGCGGTACTGCTCGTGGTCGGCCTGGACGATGGCGGCGTCGAACGTCTCGCCGCGCCACTGCGTGAAGCCGAGCGCATCCAGCTCGGATGCGTCGTAGAGCGGATCGGAGGCGACCGGCACGGCGCCGGCGGCGATCAGCGCGTCGCGAGTCGCGAACGCGCCGCTGAACGCCGTCTCCTTCACGCCGCCGCGGTACGCGACGCCGAGGATCAGCACGCGCGCGCCCTCCAGCGACCCGCCGAGGGCGTCCGCGAGCCGCGCGACCGCATAGGCGGGCATGGCCTCGTTCGCCGCGCGAGCCGCGCGCGGGATCGTGGCGTCCGGGTCGCCCTCCAGGAAGAAGCGCGGGTAGACGGGGATGCAGTGACCGCCGACGGCGATCCCCGGCTGATGGATGTGGCTGAACGGCTGGCTGTTGGCGGCCTCGATCACGCGCTGGCCGTCGAGGCCGCGCGCGTCGGCGAATCGTGCGATCTCATTCGCGAACGCGATGTTCACGTCGCGGTAGGTCGTCTCGGCGAGCTTCGTCAGCTCCGCGGCCTCCGCCGAGCCCATCGGCCACACGGGCGCGCTGAGGAACGACTGGTAGAGCTCGACGCCGCGCTGCTCGCCGGCATCGGTCAGGCCGCCCACGAGCTTCGGGTAGGTCTCGAGGTCCCGGAAGATCCGGCCGCTGAAGACGCGCTCGGGGCTGAACACGGTGAAGAAGTCCTGCTCGCCGGTGAGCCCGCTGGCCGCCTCGAGTGCGGGCGCGATCCGCTCGCGGGTGGTGCCGACCGGGAGCGTCGTCTCGATGCAGACGGTCGTCCCGGCCTGCAGCCCGCGGCCGATGTCAGCGACGACGGCGTCAAGGATCCGCCAGTCGATGCGCACGGCGTCGTCGACCATCAGCGGCGGCACGGCGATCACGAGGTCCGGACCCTCGGCGACCGCCGCGGTGGTGTCCGTGACGGCGCGCAGCCGGCCCGCGGGGACGAGCTCGGCCAAGGCGTCCCGGAGCCCCGTCTCGCCGGGGAACGGCTCGAGCCCCTGGTTGACGAGGTCGACGACCCGCTGGTCGATGTCGCAGCCGACCACCTCGTGCCCTCCACGGGCGACGGCGACGGCGAGGGGCAGCCCGATCTTGCCGAGCGCGACGACAACGACGCGCATCAGCCGGCCGTCGCCTCTGCGACGGGGCGGACGGTCTCGCCGCTCGCCGCCGCCTCGAGGACGGCGTCCGCGTAGACGGCGGCCTCCAGGCCCTCCGCGAGCGAGACGACGTGCGCGTCGTCGTCGCCGGCGATGAAGTCCATGAACGCCTCGAGCTCGACCAGCAGCGGCTCGCGGCGGGATAGCGCGTAGCGCGTCGCGTCGCCTTCGCTGACGCCGCGCAGCGCCTGCGCGGCGCTCCACTCCGAGTTCGTCTCGCCGTTCTCGTAGAAGGTGAGGTCGGAGGTCAGCGTGTCCGCGACGAGCATGCCGCGCTCCCCGAGCACCCGGGTCTTGCGGACCTTCGCCGGCGAGAGCCAGTCGACGATCGTGTTGAAGCTGACGGAGCTCTCGAGCCGGCCGGTGACGAGCACGAGATCCTCGTGCTCCCGGCCCATGCGGTGCTGGGTCTGCGCGGCCAGGCGCTCGATCCGCGCCCCGCCGATCCAGCGCACGAGGTCGAGGTCGTGGGTCGCAAGGTCCTTCACGACGCCGACGTCGCGAATGCGGTTGGGAAACGGGCCGACGCGCTCGGTCGCGATCAGGAAGACCTCGCCGAGCTGGCCGTCGCGCACGCGGCGTCGCAGCTCCAAGAGCGCCGGGTTGCAGCGCTCGACGAACCCGACGGCGGCGCGGACGCCGGCCGCCTCGCAGACGCGAATGATCTCGCGGGCGTCCTCGACCGTCGCGGCGAGCGGCTTCTCGATCAGGATGTGCACGCCCGCGTCGGCCAAGGTGCGGGCCGCCTGGACGTGCTCCTCCGTGGGGACCGCAACCACGGCAAAATCCGGCGCACCGGCGGCCAGGAGCGCGTCGGCGGAAGGAAAGACACGGCCGGGCCCGGAAACCGACCCATAGCGATCTCCGCTGGGGTCGACGGCTCCGGCGAACAGAACACCGGAGGTGCTCTGCAGCAGCCGCGCGTGGTGGCGACCCATCATGCCGAGGCCCAGAACAGCGCCGCTCAGCAGGGGTCGGTCAGTGAAGGCGGCCATATGGCGACTAGGGTAACCATGAATGACGGCTCCGTCTGCTCCAGGCCTAGTCCTTAGTTCAAGCGCGAGAATCGGGGACGGTGTGCGCTTCGGCGCCCACGTCGTCGTCCACGACGGGGTCGTGATCGGCGACGGCGTGACCGTCCAGGACGGCGTGATCCTCGGCAAGCCCGCCGTGCTCGCGCCCACGTCGGCGACCGCCGGCTCGGCTGCCGGAGCTCTCGTCATCGAGGCGGGCGCGGCGATCTGCGCGCAGGCGATCGTCTTCGCAGGCGCCCACATCGGCGCCGGCGCGATCATCGGCGACCAGACGTACGTGCGTGAGCGCGCGACGATCGGCGCGGGCAGCGTCGTCGGCCGCGGCTCGGCGATCGACAACGACGTCACGATCGGCGACCGCGTCCGCATTCAGACGAACGTCTACGTCACCGCGTTCTCCATCGTCGAGGACGACGTCTTCCTCGGGCCTTGCGCGATGACGACGAACGACGACACGATGAACCGCAACACGCCCGGCTACGAGCTGCGCGGCGCGATCCTCCGCCGCGCCTGCCGGATCGGCGGAGGCGCGGTCCTGGTGCCCGGCGTCGAGGTCGGCGAGGAGGCGTTCGTCGCGGCCGGCGCCGTCGTGACCGCGAACGTGCCGCCCCGTGCCGTCGTGATGGGCGTTCCCGCGCGCGTCGTGCGCGAGGTGCCGGAGGATCAGCTGGTGGAGAGGTTCCGCTAGGCCGCGGCGGGCAGCAGCGGAGACCGCTCGCCCGTCCACACGATCTGATCGCGTGCGGGGCCGACGCCGAGCAGCCCGACGGGCACGCCGACGGCCTCCTCGATGAAGCGCAGGTAGTCGTGGAGCGCCTCGGGGAGCTCCTCGGCGGTCCGCATGCCGGTGATGTCCGTGTTCCAGCCGGGCAGCTCGGTGTAGATCGGCGTCACGTGGTGCAGGATCGTCTGGTGGTAGGGGAACGCGTCGACCTCGGCGCCCTCCGCGGTGCGGTACCCCGTGCAGAGCTTCAGCGTCTCGAACCCGTCGAGGACGTCGAGCTTGGTGATCACGAGTGACGTCATCCCGTTGATGCGTGACGCGTAGCGCAGCGCGACGAGGTCGATCCAGCCCGTGCGCCGCGGCCGCCCGGTCGTCGTTCCGAACTCGCCGCCGCGCTTGCGGATCTCGTCGCCCAGGTCGTCGTCGAGCTCCGTCGGGAACGGCCCGGCGCCGACGCGCGTGGCGTACGCCTTCGCGACCCCCCAGACCTCGGTGATGTCGCGCGGCCCGACGCCGCTGCCGACGCACGCCGCCCCGGCGACCGGGTTCGACGAGGTCACGAAGGGGTACGTGCCGTGGTCGATGTCGAGCAGCGCCGCCTGTGCGCCCTCGAAGATCACGAGCTGCTCGTCGTCGAGCGCGCGGTGCAGCACCGACGCGGTGTCGGCGATGTGCTGCTCGAGGCGGTGCCCGTAG
>Ga0302299_10002355_pt1 | contig 11542 bp, 9 predicted proteins | sample III_Fen_N3_4_FD_198795 | JGI IMG/M metagenome (GOLD analysis project Ga0302299, IMG submission 198795) | Peat permafrost microbial communities from Stordalen Mire near Abisko, Sweden - III_Fen_N3_4 | ecosystem: Environmental > Terrestrial > Soil > Wetlands > Permafrost | place: Sweden: Abisko...
GGACGGCCCCGGTGAAGCTGACGATCGCGACGCGCGTGATCGCGAGCCGGAAGCGCTGCCGCTCGGTCATCCCGACTGCGCCGAGGAGGGGCGAGTCGGTCGCGTCGGTGAACACCTGCCGGCTCAGCGCCTGGCCGGTGACGAGGAAGACCGCGAGGGCGAGCACCAACGCGACGGCGGCGAGCGCGAGCACCTGCGGCCGCACCGCGCGCGCGATCGTGTCGGAACGGTCGACTTCGGCCGAGATGTACACGCCGGCCGGGGGCACGCCCTGCTCTCCGGCGACGCGGGTGACCTGCTGGCGGAATCGCTCGACGTCGGCTCCCGGCCGGAGCCGGAGCACCCGGATGTAGTTGATGAGCGCGGCCGGATACTTCGCGTAGAAGGCCGGCGTGGTGTAGAGGATGGCGTTCTCGTCGTTGACGGTGGTCGGCACCACGTCGCGCGCGAAGCGGACGATGCCCGTCACCGTGATGGTCTCGTGGTCGACCGACCCGGTGTACGGAGTGCCGTTGGAGAAGGAGGCGTCGGCCGCGGCGCTGTCGACCACCACGATGGGGAGGCGACTGCCGACCCCGACCCCGAACTGGTCGGCGTAGCGCGGGTTCACGACGCCCTCGTCGACGCGGTCGGGGTCGGGCATTCGCCCGGCGACCAGGTTCGGTCGGCTCATGGCGTACCCCGCGCCGTCGAGCAGCGAGAGGCTGCCGAACCCGAAGTTCGCCTCGGCCTCGGCCAGGGTCCGACCCGGCGCGGTCGCCATCTGGGCCAGCGCGGCGGTGCGCGTGACCGCCGGGAGCTGGTCGACCGCGGCCAGCACGGGGTTGTCGGCGACGTCGAACTGTCCCGACGGGGCTGCCGCGGCGAGGAAGATGTCCTCCTGCTCGGCCGCGTCGCGGAACCGGGGGTACGCCGTCTCGGTGCGGCGGGCCCCGGCGGCGGCCGCGAGCGCCACGCCGCTCGTGAGCCCGATCACGATCGCGAGCCCGAACCACGCGCGGGCGCGGGTGCGGGCCTCGACCCTGAGGCGGAAGCGCACGGCACCGCCCCCGCGACGGGCCCTCGCGGGCGCGCTCGGGGGCTCGGTCACCGGTTCCACACCGCAGGATTGCCCAATTGGGGCGATCCGGGAAGGGTGGCATCCCGCCCGGTGCAGGGGTGCAGACACCACCGCCGGCCCGGCGCGGGTACCGGGCGCGTTCAATCCCGGGCCCCCAACTGCCGAGGTTCCGGGTGGGCCCGCCCGCGCGGGCCCGCGCGCGCCATGACCCCGTATCCCCCGCCTCCCGGTCCCCGCCTCGACGATCGCGGCCCCCGCGCGCCCGCAGCGCCGGTCGACTGGTCGGCATGGCAGGCCCGGGTCCGGGCGGTCGCCGGCCCGCCCGCCGCGCATCGTCGGGGACCCGGGATCGTCCTCGGGGTGATCGTGGCGCTGGGTGTCCTCGGGGCGACGGTCGGCGGCGTCGTCTTCGCCGGCCGATCAACCGGCGCGACCGTCGCCGCGCCGGCGCGGGCGGGCACCGACACGGCGAAGGGGGTCGTGGTTGCCGACACGCCGCTCCCCCTGGTGGGCCTGAGCCCCCTCCCGACGACGACCACCACGACCGCGACGCCCCCCGAGCCCGCCCCTCCAGCCCCGCCGCCGGTCGTTCGCACCACTGCGCCCGTGGCCCGGATCGACGCCGACTTCGTCGACGCCACCCGCCCGGCGGTGCCACGCGGTGACGCCGCGACGGCCGGCGGTCGCCTGCTGCGGACGGTGATCCGCTTCCCCGACGCGCCCGGCGCGGGCCCGTTCCCGCTGGTGGTGTTCGCGCACGGCTACGCCACGAGCACCGCGGCCTACGCGACGCTGCTCGACGACCTCGCGGCCGCGGGGTACGTGGTGGCCGCGCCGGAGCTCCCCGTGACGAGCACGCTGTACGGCGACGACGCGGGTGATCGCGAGCCCGACGCGCAGGTCGCCGACGTCTCGTTCGTGGTCTCGTCGGTGCTCGGCCTCGCCGCGGGCGACGGTCCCCTCCACGGGGTGGTGCGTGACGGTCCCGTGGCGGTGATCGGCCACTCCGACGGCGGGATCACCGCAGCGGCGGCCGCGTTCGCGTCGCGCGTGCGGGATCCCCGCGTCGCGGCCGCGGTGGTGCTCTCCGGCGCCCGGGACGACTTCGGGGGGACGTGGTTCCCGGCGGGCGGACCCGCGCTGCTCGCGGTGCACGGCGACGCCGACACCGTCAACCCGTTCGCGTCGAGCCAGACGCTCTACGCGTCCGACCGCTCCGGCAGCCCGCGCTACCTGGTGCGGGTCCGAGGTGGGGGGCACACCGACGCGTTCCTGAGCGACCGCACCCGCCCTGCGCTGGTCGTCCTCATCGACGACTTCCTGCGCGCGTCGTTGGGCACCGATCCGGACGCCGGCGCGCGCGTCGCCCCCGACGCCTGGGTGCCGGGACTGCTCGACTTGCTCGGGTCCTGATGCCGGGTCGCTGCGCTCGCTCGATCATGAGGGCTCCGATCACGGCAATGGGCTCGGGCCCCCGACGCTCGCTGCGCTCCTAGGCGCCGTCAGGCGAACGCGGGCGGGTGACGGTCGGCCCAGGGCCGCGCGGACTCGAGCTGTGCGGCGAGGCGGAGGAGCACGTCTTCGCGGCCGTACGCTCCGACGAGCTGCACGCCGATGGGGAGGCCCGCGTCGTTCCAGTGCAGCGGCACCGACATCGCCGGTTGGCCGGTGATGTTGAACGGGATCGTGAACGCGGCGATCGCGTTCTGGGTCTCCCACCGCTGCGCGTCTTCGCTCAAGGGGCCGCAGACGCCGAGGCGTGGCGGCGGGATGGTGATCTGGGGCGTCACGAGGATGTCGAAGCCCTCGTCCCCGGAGCCTCGGGCGCCCGGATCGACGCGCCACCACGGCGCGAGCGCGCGGCAGTAGTCGTTCGCGCGCTCGAGCGCCCAGACGTAGTGCGCCGCGGTGATGGTGCGCCCGCTCTCGGCCATCTGCGCGTTGAACGGCTCCAGCTCCGACGGGTCGATCGTGCGCCCGAGCGCCGCGCTCCACCGGTCGAGGTCACGGGCGACGAAGACGCTGAACGTCCCACCGATCGCGTCGTCGAGGGCCGGGTCGTCGAGCGCGGGGATCTCCGTCGCCTCGACGTGGTGACCGAGGGACTCGAGGAGCCGCGCGGTCTCGATGACCGCGGCGACGCAGTCGGGATGGGAGTCGTCATCGCTCCCGCGCCGCCGGGTGCGGAAGCCGATGCGCAGGCGGCCGGGGTCGGCCCCCACCTCGTCGGCGAAGGGCCGGCTCGGCGGCGGGGCGGTGTAGGGATCACCCGGGGCCATCCCCGCGGTGGCGTCGAGCACCGCGGCGGTGTCGCGCACGCTGCGGGTGAGGACGTGCTCGTGGGTGGAGATCGCCCAGAACTCGCCGAAGTCGGGGCCGAGCGAGCTCCGGGCCCGCGTCGGCTTGAGGCCGACGAGGCCACACTCGCTCGCCGGGATGCGGATCGACCCACCCATGTCGTTGCCGTGGGCGACCGCGACCATCCCCGACGCCACCGCCGCACCCGACCCGCCGCTCGATCCGCCGGGGGAGTGGTCGAGGTCCCAGGGGTTGTGGGTCGGCCCGTACGCGAGCGGTTCGGTGGTGGTCGACAGCGCGAGCTCGGGCAGGTTCGTCTTGCCCACGATCACGAACCCCGCGGCGCGATAGCGCGCGACCAGCGTCGTGTCGGCGGCGGCCACCCACCCGACGTCCTTCAGCACCCGCATGCCGCAGTGGTACGGATCGCCCGCGGAGTGGGCCACCGCGTCCTTGAGCAGGAACGGGACGCCGCGGAACGGGCCGTCGGGGAGCGGACCCGCCGCGACGGCGCGCGCCGAGTCGAAGAGCGGCGTGATCACCGCGTTGAGCCCGGGGTTCCGGGCCTCGATCCGCGCGATGGCCGCGTCGACCAGCTCGGTCGGGGTGAGCTCACCCCGGCGGACGAGGTCGGCCTGTGCGGTCGCGTCCAGCCATGCGAGTGCGTCGGTCATCGCGGGATGTTCCCACGCCGGGGCGCGCGAGGTGTCAGCCGGCGTTGCGGAAGGCGCGCGACAAGAGCGGGCTGGTGGCGGTGGGCGCGTCGCGCTCGGGGGTGTCGCCGAGCAACGGTCGGGCCGGCGCGGCGGCCGCGGCGGGACGCGCGGGCGTGCGGGTCACGGGCCGCTCGAACGGCAGGGTCTGCGGGGGCGGAGGCGGCGGGGCCGCGTAGCGGCTCGGGGCGGACGCTCCCGCGGGCTCGATGGAACCGGGGACGGGCCGCAGGTCGCGCAGCTCCCAGTTGCGGGGCGCCTTGAACAGCTCGGAGTGGCGACGGCAGAGGTCGCCGGCCGAGTACGCCGCGGCTTCGGCGAGGGGCGCGAGCCAGACGATGCGGCGCAGGCCGTCGAACGTGAACGTCGCCGTCGCCGGCGCACTGCATCCAGGGCGGGCACACAAGCGAGGCATGGAACCGACGGTACCGCACCCGCAGTGAAGCCGGAAGGATCCGACGGGTAGTTTGTCCCGCCAACACGCGGCGCGCGCGTGCGATGCGAGGAGTGCTCATGCACCGGTCTCGGAGTGGCCGTCTCTGGACAGGCAAGTTCTGGATCGCGCTCGTGGTCCTCGCGCTCGCGGTCGTGGCCGCCGTGCCCGCGGGGGCGTCGGTGCCGACCCAGTCCAAGGGTCCGCTGAAGGTCGGGACGAATCTCCCGGCCCCGGGCTTCTGGACCGGCAACACGCCCAAGGACATCAAGGGCGGCTTCGAGTACGACCTCGCGCAGGAGATCGCGAAGAAGCTGGGCTACGACGGCGTCGAGGTCGTCAACGTGTCGTTCGACGCGCTGGTGGCCGGCAAGGCCTCCGGCTTCGACCTGGCGTTCTCGCAGGTGACGATCACCGGCGCCCGGGGCAAGGTCGTCGCCTTCTCCACGCCGTACTTCGACTCGGACCAGGGCGTCATGGTCCGCACCGGCACGACGATCACCGACAAGAACGCGAAGACGATCCAGTGGGGCGTCCAGACGGCGACCACCGCCCAGACGTATCTGAAGAAGACCATCAAGCCGACGAAGAAGCCCCGCGTCTACCAGGAGACCTCCCAGGCGTTCGCGGCGCTCCAGGCCAAGCAGGTCGACGCGGTGATGCTCGACACCGCGATCGTGCTCCAGCAGGCGGCCGCGTCGAACGGCAAGTTCGTGGTGGTGGGTCAGTACCTCACCGGTGAGAAGTACGGAGCGGTCCTGCCCAAGGGCTCGCCGATCCTGAGCCAGGTCAACCAGGCGATCACCGACCTCAAGAACGACGGGACCATCGCGAAGCTTGCCGAGCAGAACCTCGGCGGGGACCCGGGCAAGATCCCGGTCCTCGGCGGCTGATCCGGGAGGAGCCGGTTCGGGGCACCGGCGGGGCCGGGTCACCGTCGATGGGGAGTCCGGCTGTGACGTCGGAGCGACCGCCGTACGGGCGCGCCCCCACGCGAGCGCGGGTCTTCGCCGGCGCGGCCCTCGGCCTCGCCATCGTGGGCGGCCTCGTGGCCGCGGCCCGATCGCAGGAGACGGGGAACGGGTTCCTGGCCTTCTTCTGCCTCTCGCTCCCCCTCGCGATCGCGTCGCTGCTCTACGGCCGGCACGCCGAGACGCTGGTGGTCGACGTCGACGGCGACGAGGCCGACGAAGCCGTCGCCCGCTCGGCCCGCCGGATCGCGGTGGCCGCGATCGTCACGAGCGCGGCGCTCACCCTCGGCCTCGGGATCTGGTCGGCGTGGAACGGCCTCCAGGACGTCGGCGACACGTTCTTCTCCTGGCAGCACATCAAGGAGAGCTTCCCCGACGTTGCCGAGGGCTTCTGGCTCAACATCCAGATCTTCGTCATCGCCGAGGCGCTCGTCCTCGTCTGGGGGCTGGTCGTGGCGACGATGCGACGGAGCCAGGGCCGGGCCTCGGCGCCGCTGCGCTGGTTCGCGATCGCCTACGTCGACGTGTTCCGCGGGCTCCCGGCGATCATCACGATCTACCTCGTGGGCTTCGGTCTGCCGCTGACCTCGCTCCCGGTCGTGTCGAACCCCGACCTGTCGATCGACATCGGACCCATCCACCTCGACCAGCTCGCGTGCCTCGGCATCCTCGCCCTGACGCTCGTGTACGGCGCGTACGTGGCCGAGGTGTACCGCTCCGGCATCGAGAGCATCCACTGGAGCCAGGACGCGGCAGCCCGGGGGATCGGTCTCTCGCGCGGGCAGTCGCTGCGCTTCGTCGTGGTGCCGCAGGCGATCCGACGCGTGGTGCCGCCGCTCATGAACGACTTCATCGGGCTCCAGAAGGACACCGCGCTGCTGAACCTCCTCGGGGTGCTGGAAGGGTTCAACATCGCGCGCATCTACGCCGGCAACTCGTTCAACCTGTCGGCGGTCACCGGGCTCGGCATCTGCTTCCTCGTGATCACCATCCCGATGACGCGCGCCGCCGACTACCTGGTCAAGCGCGACCAGAAGCGCCTCCAGGCGTCGGCCGGCTGATGGCGCTCGTCGAGGCCCGCGGGGTCGTGAAGCGGTTCGGTGACAACACCGTTCTCGCCGGCGTGAACCTCGACGTCGACGCCCACGAGGTCGTCGCGCTCATCGGCGCGTCCGGCTCGGGCAAGTCGACGCTGCTGCGCTGCATCAACGGCCTCGAGGCGATGAACGCGGGAACGATCCGGGTCGACGGGCGCTCGGTGCTCCAGGACGACATCAAGCTGAACCGGCTGCGCCGCGACGTGGGGATCGTGTTCCAGGCCTACAACCTGTTCCCCCACATGTCGGTCCTCGACAACGTGACCCTCGGGCCCCGCAAGGTCCTCAAGCTGTCCAAGGCCGACGCCGACGAGCGGGCGCGTTGGCTGCTCGAGCGCATCGGGCTCGCCGAGAAGGCCGACGCCTACCCCGACCGGCTCTCGGGCGGCCAGCAGCAGCGGGTCGCGATCGTGCGGGCGATGGCGATGCGCCCGAAGCTCCTGCTCCTCGACGAGATCACCAGCGCGCTCGACCCCGAGCTGGTGAACGAGGTGCTCGAGATGGTGACCGAGCTCGCGCACGAGGGCATGACCATGATCTTGGCGACCCACGAGATGGCCTTCGCCCGCGACGTGGCTCACAAGGTGTGCTTCCTCCATCAGGGCGAGATCCTCGAGGAGGGTCCCCCGTCGGAGATCTTCACGGCGCCTCGCCTCGAGCGCACGGCGGAGTTCCTCCGGCGCACCCTGGAGGCCGGGAACCGGTGACCGTCGGCGACCGGTGCGGGCAGGTGGGCCTGCCGGTGCCGGTCGCGGAGCTCGCGGCACGCGCGTGGGACGTGATCGTGGTGGGGGGCGGGCACAACGGGCTCACCGCCGCGGCGTACCTCGCCGAGGCCGGCCTGGCGGTGCTGGTGCTGGAGCAGCGCGACCGCCTCGGCGGGGCGAGCACGCTGGAGCAGCCCTTCGCCGATCCGCGGTTCGTGGTGAGCCCGTGCGCCTACCTCGTGGGCCTGCTGCACCCGCTCGTCATCGACGAGCTCGGTCTGCGCGACCGGGGTTACCGCACCTTCGTCGTCGACCCCACGCAATGGACCCCGTTCGAGGACGGGACGTCGCTGACCCAGTGGCACGACGCGGCGCGCACGGCCGAGTCGGTCGCCGCGATCGCCGCCGCGGACGTCGACGGGTTCCTCGCCTACGAGGCGCTCTTCGACCGGGTGCGGACGCTCCTGCGCCGGGGTCCCCTCGGCGACACGTGGCTGGGTGATGCCCCCGACCCCGATGCGCTCGACCGTTGCCTCGCCGGGGATCCCGAGGTGCGCGACGTCGTGCGGGGCGAGCCGATCGCCGACGTCATCAGCCGGTACGTGCGCGACGAGCGACTCCGCACGGCGCTGCACGGCCAGGGAGTCATCGGCACCTTCGCTGGTCCGTTCGATTCGGGCACGGCGTGGGTGCACGCGCACCACGGACTCGGCATCACCGGCGGCTGGTCGTACGTCGAGGGCGGGTTGGGGCGCGTGGCCTTCGCCATCGCCGACGCCGCGCTCGAGCGGGGCGCGGTGCTCTGCTCGGGCACTCCGGTCGCCGAGATCCTCCCCGGGGAGGGGGTGCGCCTGGTCGGGGGTGAGCTGCTGCGAGCCGCCACGGTGGTGTCGAACGCGGATCCGAAGCGGACGCTGGCCCTGCTCGCAGAGGCCCCCGACGAGTTCCGCGACCGCGTCGACCGGTGGCGCTGCGAGAGCCCGGTGCTGAAGATCAACTGCGCGCTGTCGCGGCTGCCGACGTTCATCGCAGCGCACGGCCGCACCGACGTCTACCGGGCCCAGGTCGAGGTCGGCCGGAGCATGGAGCTCACCCAGGCAGCCTGCGACCAGGCCCGGGCCGGGGTGCCGACGCCCGAGTGGTGCGAGATCTACTTCCAGACCGCGTACGACCCCTCGGTCGCGGCGCCGGGGGCCCACGTGATGAGCGTCTTCTCGCAGTACGTGCCCATCACGCCGGCCGCGGGGGACTGGGACACCGTGCGCGACGGCGTCGCCGACGCCGCGTTCGCCGCCGTCGCCCGCTTCGCGCCCGACGTGGCCGACTGCGTGATCGACCGGCAGGTGCTGGGTCCCGCCGACATCGAGGCCCGCATCGGGCTGACCGGCGGTCACATCTTCCAGGGCGAGATCCTCCCCGACCAGATGTGGAGCGGGCGCTTCCCGAGCCGGACGCCCCTCCCCGGCCTCTACCTCTGCGGCGCCGCGACCCATCCGGGCGGGAGCGTGATGGCCGTCAACGGGCGCAACGCGGCGCGGGCGGTGCTCGCCGATCGGGCGGCCCGGGGGTCCGAGCACCCGTAGTCCGTGCCGGCAACTCGCGGCATTTGGGCGTGTTTGCGGCGTGACATGAGCCACACGGCTCCGGGGAGGGCGGCCCCGACCCCGCCCCGGGGGCCCCTGCCGGTACCGTCGTCGGCGGAGTTGCACCGGTGTGGTTTGCCCCGGGGGCGACTCCGTTCCGTTTCACCGACGAGGTCTCGTCGCGCGCCCGTCTCGGGTCCGCGCGGGATCCGACCAAGGAGCAATGCCATGCGACGGATGCTCGAACGCATCTCGCCCGTGCTGGTCGCCTCGGTCCTGGCTGGAGGGTTCGTCGTTGCCTCGGCGCTCCCGGCCGGAGCCCAAGCCAACGATGAACGCCGGGATCGTCTCCATGCGAAGCGGCCGATCGCCGCAGCAACTCAGACCCCCGCGTTCATGGACCCCGACGTGGCCGCCCAGATCGAGGCCGCCGAAGCACAGCAGCGGGCCAACGACGACGCCTGGTATGCAGGCGTGACCGCGGCGATGGAGGCCGAGGCCACCGCGGCGGGCTGGACCCGGAGCTCCGCGGGCACCCCGAGCTCGGGCCGCTGCAACGGTGACGTCGCCTGCTTCCTGGCGTGCACCAAGGCCCACGAGTCCGACACCTCCGGCGGCTACGGCGCCGTGAGCGGCAGCGGCACCTACCGCGGTGCCTACCAGTTCTCCCAGGGCACCTGGGCCGCAGCTGCGGCCGGGGCCGGGTACGAGGAGTACGCCGGCGTGCCCGTCGACCAGGTGCCGGCCGACGTCCAGGACGCCGCGGCGGCGCACCTGTACTCGGTCTCGGGCACCCAGCCCTGGGGCGGCCGCTGCTAGTCGGCACCCTCTCATCCACGTTCTCGCAGCCGGGCCCCGCATTCGCGGGGCCCGGCTCACGCGCGGCCCCGGCTTCGGAACGGCTGCGGAACCGCTTCCCGCGTAGCCTCGCCGCGTGACCGAGCCTGCGGCGGCGCCCTCCACCGAGCCCTCCGCCGACCTCGCGCTCGGGGCGTTCACGGCCAACGGGCCGTGGGTCATCGAGCCCGAGCGGCTGGTGTGGAACCGCGGCCTGGCCCGAGTGCGGGCCCGGACCCGGGCCGAGGTGCCCCGGCTGCTCGCCCGGCGCCGGATCCCGCCGGTCGCCCGCTTCGTGCGCGTGTCGGCGGCCATCGTCTCGGCTGTGGGGCCGTGGTACGTGAAGGAGCGCGGCACCGCGGCGTCGCGGGCGGGCATCTCGCGGCGACTCCGGGTCCAGTTCGAGGGCCTCGGCTCCACCTACGTGAAGCTGGGCCAGATCATCTCGGCCTTCGAGGGCCTGTTCCCCGACGAGCTCGTCGACGAGTTCAAGAAGCTGCGCGACCAGGTGCCACCCGAGCGGTTCGCGGACGTGCGCGCCGTCGTCGAAGCCGACTTCGGTCGTCCCCTCGAGTCGATCTTCGCCGAGTTCTCGGAGGAGCCGATCGCGGCGGCATCGATCGCGCAGGTCCATGCGGCCCGCCTCCTCACCGGGGAGGAGGTCGTGGTCAAGGTCCAGCGGCCCCGGGTCTCGGCCCTCGTGCGCGAGGACCTGCGGGCGCTGTCGTGGCTCGGCCCGTTCCTCGTGGGGCGCGTCCCGATCGCCGCGCTGGCCAATCCTCCGGCCCTGGTGGAGCTGTTCGCCGAGCAGATCGTCGAGGAGCTCGACTTCCGGCTCGAGGCGGAGAACATGCTCGACCTCGCGCGCATCTTCGCCGTCACCGAGCAGCAGACGATGGTCGTCCCCCGGCCCCACCCGTACTGGGTGAGCCGCCGGGTGCTGGTGATGGAGCGGATGCACGGCTTCGCGTTCGACGACGTCGAGGCGATGCACGCCGCCGGCCTCGACACCGACGCCATCCTCCGGGCCGGGCTGATCACCTGCCTCGAGGGCGCGCTCATCTACGGCGTCTTCCACGGCGACCTCCACGGCGGGAACCTGCTCGTGCAGCCCGACGGGCGCACCGTGCTGTTCGACTTCGGCATCACGGGCCGGCTCGCCGAGCCCCAACGGCTCGCGTTCCTCCGGCTGCTCATCACGGGGACCGCCGGCGACACCCGGGGCCAGCTCACCGCGCTGCGCGACCTCGGTGCGTTCCCGCCCGACACCGACATCGACATCGTCTACCGCGACCTCGAGCTCGACCAGCCGGTGAAGGACCCGACGCTGATGTCGTCCGACGAGCTGGTGCTCGAGATGCAGGACCTGGTGAAGAAGCTGCTGGCCTACGGCGCCCGCGCGCCGAAGGACCTCATGCTGTTCGTGAAGAACCTCATGTTCCTCAACGCGGCGACCGCGACGCTGGCCCCCGACCTCGACCTCCTCGGCGAGATCGCGCACATCCACACGTACTTCCTGTCCCAGCACGCGGAGCGGATCGTGCGCGACCTCGGCCTCGACGCCACGCAGTCCGCGGTGGATGTCGACGCGGTGAAGGCGTCACTGCTGGTGCCGGCCGAGGTGCAGACCCTGACCTTCCGCGAGCTCCAGGAGCGCCGGCGCCTCATCCTCGACCGGATGAGCCGGACCTCGGCCCGTCCCGCCCGCCGCCGCCGTCGCTGACGGCGGCGGAGCAGCCCCGCGGCGAGGCCCCCGTGCGTCGCGGAGCGCCGCATGATCGGCGGCGGAGCAGCCCCGCGGCGAAGCCCCCGTGCGTCGCGGAGCGCCGCATGATCGGCGGCG
>Ga0302299_10002356_pt1 | contig 11542 bp, 6 predicted proteins | sample III_Fen_N3_4_FD_198795 | JGI IMG/M metagenome (GOLD analysis project Ga0302299, IMG submission 198795) | Peat permafrost microbial communities from Stordalen Mire near Abisko, Sweden - III_Fen_N3_4 | ecosystem: Environmental > Terrestrial > Soil > Wetlands > Permafrost | place: Sweden: Abisko...
TCTCGGTGGTGACGAGGGCCGACGACGTCGACGACGCCGTCCGCGCCGTCCACACCGCGTTCGGCCTCGACACCGCCAACGGCGAGGCCGTCGTGTACGGAGGTACCGGACGATGACCGCGAACGGGAACGGCGGCGCGATCGGGAAAGGCCGCGCGAACGGGAACGGCAGTGGGAACGGCGTGCACGTCGCGGTGGTCGGCGCGACCGGTCAGGTGGGTGCGGTCATCCGGCGGCTGCTGGAGGAGCGCGACTACCCGGTGGCGACGATGCGCTACTTCGCGTCGGCGCGCTCGGCCGGCCGGACGCTGCCCTGGCGCGGGCAGAACGTGGTCGTCGAGGACGCCGCGACCGCCGGCGTGTCGGGGATCGACGTCGCCGTGTTCTCCGCGGGCGGCGCGACGAGCAAGGCCCAGGCGCCGCGGTTCGCCGCCGCCGGGGCGATCGTCATCGACAACTCCTCCGCCTGGCGGATGGACCCCGACGTGCCGCTCGTCGTCAGCGAGGTGAATCCGCAGGCGCTGGAGGAGATCCGCAAGGGGATCGTCGCCAACCCGAACTGCACCACGATGGCCGCCATGCCGGTGCTGCAGCCGCTGCACGCCGCCGCCGGGCTGCGCCGGTTGATCGTGTCCACGTACCAGGCCGTGTCCGGCTCGGGCCTCGCGGGCGTCGAGGAGCTCGACTCCCAGGTTCGGGCGGCCGTCTCCCAGGAGACGACGGCGCTCGTGCACGACGGCCGCGCCGTCGACGTGCCCGCGCCGAAGAAGTACGTGGCGCCGATCGCGTTCGACGTCGTGCCGCTCGCGGGCGCGATCGTGGACGACGGATCGCTGGAGACGGACGAGGAGCAGAAGCTCCGCAACGAGAGCCGGAAGATCCTCGGCGTCCCGGACCTGCTCGTGTCCGGCACGTGCGTGCGGGTGCCGGTGTTCACCGGGCACTCCCTGTCGATCAACGCCGAGTTCGACCGGCCGATCAGCGTCGAGCGGGCCACCGAATTGCTCGCCGCCGCCCCCGGGGTGGAGCTGGCCGACGTCCCGACGCCGCTGGAGGCCGCCGGTCGCGACCCGTCCTACGTGGGGCGGATCCGGCAGGACTCCTCGGTGCCGCAGGGGCGGGGGCTGGCGCTCTTCGTCAGCAACGACAACCTGCGCAAAGGGGCGGCGCTGAACGCCGTCCAGATCGCCGAATTGCTGATCCCTCGGCTGGCTCACGGCTGAGCCTGACGGCGTCCCGGCGCAACATCTGCAGGGATGGCCCGGCGCGGGAGTATCCACTTCTCAAGAACTGCCAACCGAGACCCACACCGCAAAGCCGTACCGCGGCTCAGCCCAGGGGCAGCTCAGCGTGGTAATACCGCTTGTGGACGTCGTCGGAGGCGATCGCGACAATCCCCGTGCTGCTGTCGACGGGATCCTTCGTCGTGCTCACGTTGTTGAGCACAGCCCCCGACCAGGACATGAACACCGCGCCTCGGCCGGTCGGGAATGACAGCGAGGACAGCGCGGCGCTCTTGTAGTAGATCGTCCCTCCGGTGACCGGGGCGGTCATGAGCACGTAGATGGTCCCGTGCTGGCCGTCGAGCGCGATCTGAGGGCGGGTCGCGCGGTCCGCGATCGTGGCGGCCGTCGCCGACTTCCAGGCGCCCGACGAGGAGCGGGCCACGACTATGATCAGTGGTGAGGTCGACGGCTTGCCGGCGTCGTCGTAGGAGGTCTTCACGACCGCGAACACGCGGCCTTGCGCATCGTTCCCGATCGATTTGAGGTTCATGTGGTCATCGGCGATGCTTTCGCCGGACAGCGGCGTCTCGACCCTCCAGGAGCTGTCCGATGCGCCGTCGGCGTGGATCGCGAACCGGAAGGCCGAGCTCTGCTGGTCCGACCACATGATCCCGATGGCGTGGCTGAACGCGACGATGCCGGAGATGTCGTCCGAGGACACGGTCGTGTCGGCGTTCGGCACCCGCGCAGGGGCCTTCCAGGTGGCGTCGGACGTCGTCGTGTGCGTGACCCAGACGGCGCCGGCCTGGGTGAACGTGGCCCAGATCTTGCCTGTGCCGTCCCGGGCGATGGAGACCGACTCGGTGCCCTTCGCCACGAGCCGGACCGGGAAGCCGGGGTCGGCGATGTACGTGTGGTGGCTGCTGTCGTAGGTGTACCGGGAGAAGTACGCGCCGCCGCCGGCGCCGGAGGCGACATAGAGCTTGCCCGATGTCGACAGCGCATCGGAGGTGCTCGTGGGACGGGTGTCGACCGCGACCCCGGTGTCGCGCCACGTGTGGTCCGAGCGGAGTTGGTGGATGGATGGCACGCCCTTCGCGGCGGAGATGAGCAGGCCCCACCAGGCGCCGCCGTGGTGCCAGACCTTGCTCTGGGGCTTGTCCGCCGTGGGGGCGGTGACGGAGGAGGGGTAGCGCTGGTCCTGATAGGTCACCGGCCCGGCCGCGTAAGCCGGCCTCGCCGTGACCAGGCTCGTCACGACCGGCTGCACGAGGCCGAACGCGAGCAGCGCCGCGGCGCCGGCACGCCACCGGAGGCGGCGGGGACCGTGGGATATGTCGGAAGCAGGCATGAGCTGGACCCTCCCGGAGGCGAGGTGAAGCCACATGTGGGCCGGCGCGGAGTCTTAACGGGTGTGCCCGGCCCTGTCCCTGCAGGCTAACGTGCCTCGTGATCGCGATGTGCGAGAATCCCGCCAGAGGTGATTGTCCGTACCGGGTTCTGCCGCTGCGATATCAATGTCGTGCACTCTCGGCGTCTGGTGCCCTCCACCTCAGTCCTTCGCCGTGATCCTTTCCGGCTTGATCGACTCGGTGATGGATCTTCCGATGGGTTGGTGACGAACTGGCCGTCTGGTCAGGAAGTGGCCGTCGACGGCAGGTGGCGGGCGACGAAGCCGAGCTCGGCGCGGGTCTGCCGGACCCGCTCGTCGTCCACCAGCGAGCCGTGACCGGCGTCGAACCGGTACAGCTCGTGGGGCATACCCCGCTGCACGAGCACGCCGAGGTAGTTCTCGATCTGCCGGATGGGGCAGCGCGGGTCGTTCTCGCCGGCCAGGATCAGCACCGGCGCCGTGACCTGGTCGACGTACGTCAGCGGCGAGGAGTCCCGGTAGCGATGCGGGACCTGGTCGGGCGAACCGCCGAACAGAGACCGGTCGAAAGCCTTGAGCGCCTCCATCTCATCCTCGTAGGCGGCGACGTAGTCCGCCACTGGCACCGCTGCGAGCCCGACGGCCCACCGGTCCGGGTACAGGCCCAGCCCGAGCAGCGTGAGGTAGCCGCCCCACGACGCACCGGAGAGCACCACGCGGCCGGGGTCGGCCACGCCGGTGGCCACGAGGTGGTCCCGGACGGCGACGACGTCCTCCAGCTCTATGTGCCCGATCCGCGCCTCCAGCGCGTCGCGCCAGCTGGAGCCGTACCCCGTGGATCCGCGGTAGTTGACCTGCAGATGGGCGAAGCCGTGGTCCACCCAGGCCGCCGGGAGGGGGCGGAAGCTGTCGGCGTCGTGCGCCGCCGGCCCGCCGTGGACGTCGATGACCAGCGGCAGCGGGCCGCTCAGCGGCTCGATGTCGCCGCGCGGACGGCGCAGCAGCGCGTGGATGGAGCCGCCCGCCCCGGGCGCCCAGACGTCCTCGACGTCCACCGACGGCGGGGCCCGGTTGCCGGGCGGGGTGAGGACGAGATCGCCGGCCGGGTCCCATACGGCGGGCGGGGTGCTCCCCGAGGACCAGAGCAGCCACGCCCCGTGGTCGCGCAGCGTGGTCGCCGCGTGGACCGTGCCGTGCGTGCGGAACAGCGGCTCGACGACGGCGGAGGCCAGCTCCACCTCGTGGGCCCGGGTCCGCGCCTGATGGTCGACGAGGACGAGCGCGCTTCGGCCGTCGTGGGACCAGTCGGCGTCGGCGACCTCGCCCGGGATCGGCAGCACCAGCTCGTGCTGGGTCCCGGTGAGCACATCCCAGATGAGCAGCTCGCCGAAGCCGCGCCGCTCGTGCAGCACGAGCGCCCTCCCGTCGCCGAGCGCCGGTGCGAACCCGGCGGAGGCCACCCCCTTGCCCGGGCCGTCCCACACCTCGGCAACGGTCGAGCCGTCGCAGGTTCGCACGCACCGCAACGCAGGGTGGCGGGAGTCGCCGTGCTCGCTGTGGCTGACCAGCACGAGCGAGCCGTCCTCGCTGAGCCCGGCGACGTAGGCGTCCTCGGGGTGGGAATAGAGGAGCCGGGAGTGAAGGCCGCCGTCCACGTCGCGGGTGAGGACGTGGATCCGCGTTCCGTGCTCGTCGTCCGACCCGCCGACGACGGCGAGTCCCCCGCGCCCCAGCGCAAGGCCGGCGGAGTAGGCGGCGGGCAGGCCGGTGGCGTCCTCGACGCCCCCGCCGGGGCCGGTGCCGTACGGCTGGCGCCGCCAGACGCCGAGCTCGTCGCCGTCGGTGTCGTCGAACCACCAGACCCAGAGGCCGTCCGGGCTGATCGTGGCCGACGACGTGCCCTCCGTGCGCGAGGTCACCTGGCGCAGTCCGCCGGGGCCCGAGCCGGCGTCCCAACAGTGGATCTCCAGGACGCCGTCGGGGGTGGTGGCGGCGACGACGCAGTGCTGCGGCGCATCGTCGGCCCAGTCCGGCAGCCCGACCCGGCCGGCCCGCATGCGCTGCTCCCAGATCGGGGCATGGGCGAGCGCGCTGTCGACGTTGGACTGGCTGGACGTCACGACCTCTGATCCTGACCGCTGCGGAATCACGCAGCCTAGAAGTGCATTCGCTCTGATGTGTCCCGATCGGCCTCATCAGGACTAGCGTTGACATGCTAGCCGTGCGTAGCGTGAGGCTGGTCAGGCTGCCGCTCGTCGTGTTCTCATGCTGAAGCGGCCGGTCTGGCAATGCCTGATCTAGAAAGGGCTGCGATGACGCACCAGCTGACGTCTAAGACGCTGCAGGTCAACGGGCATGAGCTGCACTATGTCATGGCGGGAGAGGGTCCCCCACTCGTCTTCCTCCACGGCGTCCTGGGGACGCACAGGGTGTGGGCGCATCTGGCGAGCGAGATGGCGGAGTCACACACCGTCATCGCCCCGGACCTGTTCGGCTGCGGCGATTCCGCCCGGCCGATGGCCGACTATTCCCTCGGCGGCCACGCCGGCGTCGTTCGCGACATCCTGGACCAGCTCGGGATCCGCGATGCGATTATCGTCGGACACTCGCTCGGCGGCGGCATCGCCATGGAGTTCACCTATCTGTTCGCCGAGCGGGTCGAGGGCCTGGTGCTCGTGGCCAGCGGTGGCCTCGGGCGCGAGGTCAACATGCTGCTGCGGTTCCCGACGATGCCCGGCGCCGAGTGGCTGCTGCCCGTCATCGCCTCCGGGTTCGCCCGCCGCCAGGGCAACGCGCTGCGCCGCGGCCTGCGGATGGTCGGCGTGCGCGGCAGCACCGACGTCGCGGAGGCCTGGCACGGGTTCGAGCAGCTCTCGGACAAGGACAGCCGGCGGGCCTTCCTCGCGACCATCCGGGCCGTCGTCGGCCCGGACGGCCAGCGGGTGTCGGCCGAGGAGCTGTTCCCGCGGATGAAGGTGCCGGCCCTCCTCGTCTGGGGCGACAAGGACTGGATGATCCCGATGTCCCACGCCCAGGCTGCCGTGGAGCATCTGCCCGACGCCCGGCTGGTGGTCTTCGAGGGAGCCGGGCACTTCCCGCACCTGGACCAGCCCGACCGGTTCGCCGCGCTCATGTGGGAGTTCACCCAGGAGCTCAAGGAACGCCGAGGCCAGACCGCCCGGCTCACCCGAGAGTGGATCAAAGGCGGCGCCGCCGCCGCCGGCTGATCGTCAGCCGGCTACCCGCAGCGTGCTGCCCTGCACGGCGAGGGTGACCGGCAGGGGCGGTGACGACGACGCCAGGCGCCGGGCGATCTCGTCGAGCGCGTCGTCGGTCCGGTTGGGCCCGTGATGGAACAGCACGAGTGACCGCGCGCCCGCCGTGGTCGCCAGGGCGATCGCGTCGTCGATCGTGCAATGCCCGTAGGCGTCGGCGAGGGCGCGCTCGGCCTCGAGGAACTGGGCGTCGTGCAGGAGGACGTCGGCGCCGTCGACCAGTGCCGCGGCCGGGCCCCCGTGGCCGGCTCGGCCGGGGCGGACGTGATGGCCGGGTCGGACGTGATGGTCGGGGAGGTAGGCCATCGTGGCGCCGCCGTCGCTGACCCGGTAGCCGAAGGTGCGCCCACCCTTGTGCGGGATCTCGGCGGCCGTGACCGTGAAGCCGCCGATTTCGTGAACGCCCTCGTCGAGCGCGCAGAACTTCCACCTGCCGAGCAGGCCCTCCGGAGTGATCGGGAAGGACGGCGGCGCCATGCTGCAGGCGAGCAGGTCGCGCCCGCTGCGCCCGCCCTGCGCCGGGACGTACAGGGTGACCTCGGCGTCGGGGTGGTCGACGGCCGGGGTGAACGGCAGTCCCTGTACGTGGTCCCAGTGCAGGTGGCTCACCAGGATTGCCCCGCGGAAGGGCTCACCCACCGGACCGGCCTGACCCGCCGTCCGCGCCTGACCCGCCTGATCCGCCGGGCAGACCCCGATCAGGCCGCCGAGGCCGCGTAGGCCGGTGCCGGCGTCGAGCACGAGGGTTGGAGCCGTGCCGCCGGCCGGGATGACGGCCACGCATGAGGTGTGCCCCCCGTACCGGACGAAGGCGGGCCCGGGGGCAGGGGTCGACCCGCGGACACCGAGCAGCACCAGGCGCACCGGACGAGGGTAGCGACGCGACGCGCCCGCGGCGGCACTTCTCGTGGCGGGCAAGGAAGGCGGGCGACGGCCTCACGGTGGCGGCAAAGGCGCCGCAACCACCCCGAGTCCGTCGAGCGCCTGGCGGCTTTCGGCCAGCAGGCCGGCGGCGACGGGGTCGCCCGCCAGTTCGGCGAGCTGCGCCTGGCCGAGGCGGAGCAACGCCCGCTCCTGCCCGGTGTGCATGTTGGCAGGCTGGGCCAGCCCCGCCTCGAAGGCCGCCCGCGCGCCGTCGTGGTCTCCGCCGCGCAGCAGCGCGAAGCCGCGGATCCGGTGGATGGTGGCCAGCAGCGGTGCCAACGTGTCCGGCGCTGCGAGCATCTCCCCGGCCTGCCGCGCCGCCTCCTCCCAGCGCCCCTCGAGCAGGTAGGTCTCGGCCAGGGCCGCCCGGGCGTCGGTGATCTCCTGCGGCTCCTCCAGGCCGGTGAGTAGTTCGACGGCCTCGGCGAGCAGCGCCCGGCTTTGCTCGAACCGGCCGGCGCGCGCCGCGGCCTTGCCGAGATCCCGGACGGCGAGTGCCGTGCCCACCTCGTCGCCGACGCGCTGGGCCGCCCGCCTCGCGTGCCGCAGCAGTCGCTCGGCCTCGGCGACGCGGCCCTGCCGGACCAGCAGGTCGCCCTGGTTGTACAGCGCGAGGGCCCGGGCTCCCTCGTCCCCAACCCGCTCGAAGACCTCACCGGCGCGCCGGTAGGAGTCCAGCGCGTCGTCCCACCGGCCCTCGATCAGCGCTCGGATGGCGAGGTTGGCCAGGCTGTACCCCCAGCCGGCCTGGTCGCGGATCTCCTTGTACAGCCGCAGCGCGGTCTGCCCGTGGGGGAAGGAGTCGAGCTGGCCGGACCAGATGCCGACGCCCTCCAGGGCGTTGTGCGCCTGGGCCTGGGCCAGCTTGTCCCCGGCGCGCTCGCCGAGCCGCACGGCCAGTTCGCCCCAGCGCCGGGCGTCGGCGTACCGGCCCTGCTGCATGCGGGCCAGCGCATACCTCGTGGCGAGCTGGGAGTGAAGGCCGATGGCGACGGCGTCCGGCAGGTGCTCCACGCGGTGCATCCCGATGGTGAGTCGGCGCAGCGACTGGGACAGCCGGCCCGCGCGCTGAAGCACCCGGGACTGCTTGAACAGCAGCCCTGCCTGGCGCACCGGGTCGCCGGCCGCGCCGCGCAGCGCCTGCCGGTAGGTGCCGGCGGCCTTGTCGCTGAGGCCCTGGAGGAACTGCACGTCGCCCAGGGCCTCGAGCACGTCGACGAGGTCGGACGGCTCGACGCCGGCCCGGCGGCCCGACTCGACCGCCCACGACAGGAACCGCCCGGCCTCCGCCTGGGCGTACTGGGCCCGGGCGCGCTCGCCGGCGGCTCGGCAGTAGCGCCACGCCTCGGGGGCGCGCCCGGCGTAGAAGAAGTGGACGGCGAGCTGCTCGGGGGCGGCCCCGGGGTCGGGCAGGTGCGCCAGAAGCAGGGAGCCGGCCTGTTCGTGCAGGGCCTTGCGGCGCCGGTAGGGCAGGGCGTCGTACGCCGCGTCCCGGATCAGGGCGTGCCGGAAGCGGAACTGCCCGGGGCCGGCCGTGCCGACGAAGGCGCGTAGCGGCTGGAGCAGCTGCTCATCGGTGAGCGCCGGCTCCTCCAGCATCTGGCGCAGGAGGTCCAGCTCGACCGTGGTGCCGAGCACCGCGGCGTAGCGCAGCACCCGCCGTTGGGCCGGCGGGAGCTGGTCGATGTCGGCGGACACCAGCGCCTCGACCGTCTCGGGAAGCGCCGTGACGTCCTCGCCGGCTACGGCGGCCTGCGACAGGCCCCGCAGGAACAGCGGGTTGCCGCCGGCCCGCTCGACGAGCGCCGTCACCGTGGTCGGGAGCAGCGGGGAGTCCTCCGTCGTGTTCTCGACGAGCGCCCGCGCGTTGTCGGCACCCAGCGCCCGCACCTGCAGGAGGGTCTGCCCGCCGGCGTGGAGCCCGGCGTCGTGGCCGCTGTCGTGCCCGGCGTCATCGAGCAGGCTCCCGCTCGCCTCGTCGCGGGTGGTCACGACGAGCAGCCACGGCCGCCCGCCCCGGTCCACCTCACCGGCGATGCGGCGCAGGAGGTCGAGCGAGGCGTCGTCGGCGAAGTGGACGTCGTCGACGGCCAGCAGAGCCGGCCGGGGCAGCAGCGCCGCCAGAAGCCGGGCGAAGACCTCTTCCAGACGCCCCTTGCGGAAGCCCTCGTCCAGGCCCTCGCTCTGCGGGGTCGGCGCAACGTCGACGCCGAGCACGATCGCCAGCAGGGGCAGCCACGGCAGCAGGTCCGGGGCGTCCGCCGCGACGCGCTCACGCAGCCGCCGCGCGAGCTGGTCGGCTGAGGCGTGGGCCGTCGGTCCCGCGTGGGCCGTCGGTCCCGCGTGGGCCGTCGGTCCCGCGTGGGCCGGCGCTGCCGCGTCTGCCGGCGGTTCCGACATCTCTTCGGTGCGCAGGGCCAGCGCCCGCCGCAAGAGCCGCCGCACGGGAAGGTAAGGGATGCTCTGCTCGTACTCGTCGCACGACGTAGCGAGCAGTGGCAGCCCAGCCTCCCGCTCCAGCTCCTGCACCAGCCGGGTCTTGCCGATGCCGGGCTCGCCGACCACCCGGACCACCCGGCCGCGGCCCTGGGCGGTTTCCGCCACCAGGGCGTTCAGGGTAGCCAGCTCGCTGTCCCTGCCCACGAGCGGAGGGAGCTCGTGCTCGCTGGACTCGGCCTCCAGTACCGGTCCGAGCCGGACGGCGTCCACCGGCTGGGACTTGCCCTTGACCTGGAACAGCGGCAGCGGCGTGGCCTGGAAGCGGGTGGCCGCCCGGTCGAGGGTGGCGCGGGTGGCCAGCACCTCACCGGCCGACGCCTTGCCCATGACCCGGGCCGCCAGATTGATGGCGTCGCCCTTCACCGAGTACGTGCGGCGGAAGAACGGCCCGAAGTCGCCGGAGAACACCGGGCCCCGGTTGACGCCGATCGACAGGGGCAGCCGCCCCGCGCGCTCGATGATCTGCCGGGCCGTCCGCAGCATCCGGTCTTCCTCGTGGCCATGGCTCACCGGCGCACCCGCGGTCAGCATGATCTTGCCGCCATCGCGGTCGATATCGGTCTCGAAGAACGTGACGCCGTGCGCCGCGCACGCCTGCTGCACGACCGCGACCGCCTCGCCCAGCGCCTCGGCCAGTTCCGCGGGCCCTTCGGCCTCCAGCAGTGCGTCGGTGCCGCTGAACCGGACGAAGGCGACGGCGATCACCCGGTGCTCCGCCTCGCCCGGCTGGGCGAGCAGGTGCTCGCGGATGGTGACGGGCAGCACCTGCGCCAGGTCCAGGCCGGTCACGTCCGTCGAGGGCACGATACCGACCTCCGCGATGCCGGGCATGGCCCGCAGCAGGAGCGTGGCGTCGTCGTTCTCGGGCTCCTCGACGTTCGCCGAACGCCGAGTCGGCCGGCCCACCCAGGCCGGCCGCAGCAGCGCGGCGGTGCTGCGGCTGATCCCGATCTGACCTGCGCCTGCCGCCGCCTCCATGACCGCCGTGGTGCTCGCGGCCGGCCCACTGACGATCAGCTCCCGGTGGTGAGCGGGATCCCCGACGAGGAAGAAGTGGAAGGCCCCGCTGTGTATGCCCACGCTGATCCGCAGGGTGACCTTCCCGGCGCTGGTCTGCAGGCCCCCGACGTCGCGCATCGTCGCCCGCATCTGGTGGGCGGCGCGGCAGGCCCGCGGGGCATGCTCGGGGCCGTCGAAGAGCAGCAGGACGGCGTCGCCGCCCCACTTGACCAGGCCGGCACCGTTGCGATAGGCGACGTCGAGCAGGGCGGCGAAGGTGGTGTTGAGGCTCTCGCTCATCTCCTCGGCACCGGCCTTGCCCAGGCGGGCGAGCCGCTCGGTGAGGCGGGTGAAGCCGGAGACGTCGACGAAGGCGAGCGTTCCCTCGACCTCGCGCCATCTCTGCTGAGGGGTCAGGCGAAGCCAGTCCACGAGCAGACGCGGGACGTACGGCTTGAGTCGCTCGGCGGCGTCGGGGGGCGTGTGCAGGTGCGCCGTGGTCAGCACCACCGCGGCTCACCGCCCTTTCGCGCGCCGACAGATGCGGGCAGTCCCGCCGAGGGACACGGGCAGTCGCGACGAACGCCTCGACTTCGCCAGCAGTGTAAGGAGTGCGGCGCCGCGCCGGCACGCCCGCGCCGGCATGGCCGCGCCGGCATGGCCGCGCCTGAGGTCACAGCGATTTCCCAGGGAAGACCGAGAGCCTTCCCGCCATGTCCCGCGTGATGCGCGCCGATGTGGCGCTGATGAGGGTCGCGGCAGTCGCGGTCCTGGCCCTTGGCCTGAGCGGCTGCAGCTCCAGCGGCTCGAACGGGGAGACGTCGCCCACCGCCGGTTCTTCGGCGGCGACCGCGACGTCGAGCACCGCGCCGTCGAGCACCGGGCCCGCAAGCGCGGGGTCGCCGACCACGGCGTCCGGATCGCCCGGCGCCAAGAAGGTCCTGCTGATCATGGAGGAGAACGAGGAGTACGGCAACATCATCGGCTCCTCGAACGCCCCGCGGATCAATGCCCTCGCCAAGCAGTACGGGCTCGCCACGAACGTGCAGGCGGGATACCCGACCAACTGCCCGTCCCTGCCCGCCTACCTCATCCTCACCAGCGGGGCTCAGCACGGCGTCTGTGACGACAAGAACCCCGTGAAGCACCAGATCAGCGGCGGCAACCTCTACCAGCAGGTGGCCGACGCGGGGCTGCAGTACCGGCAGTACGCGGAGTCCATGCCCAACCCATGCATGGACACCCACA
>Ga0302299_10002357_pt1 | contig 11538 bp, 8 predicted proteins | sample III_Fen_N3_4_FD_198795 | JGI IMG/M metagenome (GOLD analysis project Ga0302299, IMG submission 198795) | Peat permafrost microbial communities from Stordalen Mire near Abisko, Sweden - III_Fen_N3_4 | ecosystem: Environmental > Terrestrial > Soil > Wetlands > Permafrost | place: Sweden: Abisko...
GCTCGGCGACCTCCTCGGGCGTGATGAAGCGAGCCTTCTCGCCCTGGGCGTAGCTCCCGAGCAGGCGCTTGAAGTAGCCTTCGGGGTCGCCGCCGCCGTAGGTGTCTGCCTGGTACTGCAGCATCGGAGTCATGATGTCGGCCGGGCACACGGCGTTGACGCGCACGAGAAACGGCGCGAGCTCGAGCGCGAGTGACTTGGTCAGCAAGCTCACGCCGCCTTTGGACGCCGTGTAGATCGCCGTCTCCGGCGTCCCCACCACACCCGCGTCGGAGCTCAGGTTGATGATGCACCCCTCGGTCTTCTTGAGCTCGGGGATGGCGCGGCTGCAGGCGAAGAACGTGCCCTTGAGATTGACGTCGACCACACGGTCCCAGTCCGCCTCGGTCATCGTCTCGGTGGGCCCTTCGACCCAGACACCGGCGGTGTTGACGAGGGCATCGATGCGCCCGGTCGCCGACACAGCCTCGGCCATGAGGTTCTCGACGTCGGCGACGCTGGTGACGTCGCAGGTGACGCCGTGGACCTCGCTGACGGCCGCCAGCTGGCCGCACAGGTCCTCGAGGGCCACCGCGTTCAGGTCGCCGAGCACCAGGGCCGCGCCGGCCTCGGCGAAGCGCCGCGCGACCGCCGCGCCCACGCCTCCGGCGGCGCCCGTCACGACCACCGTCTTGCCGCTCATGTCGGTCGTCATACGCCTCCCCCTGTGGCGAATACTGAATGGCCGTTCACTGTCCGGCAAGCATATCGCCAGAGGCCGAGGCTGACCATGCCGCCGGGGCTGCCGCGCGCCGGCTGCGTCTACCCGCCCCAGTAGATGAGGAAGTCCTCCCAGGTGGTGAGGCGCGTGAACTCGAGCTGGGAGCAGTAGTAGGGGAAGTCCCACCAGGAGATGGAGCTCGAGCCGGGATGCGGCGGAGCCGGCGGGTCGGGCCAGTAGATGCCGATGCCGTGCAGTCGGCCCTCGGTCGGGGTGCTCCACTCGTAGAGGACGACCCGGTCGACGGCGCGCATGACGTCGCGGCACGTGCGCTGCAGCGTCGGCGAGTCGACGCGGCGGCGCAGCTGGGCGGCCGCGTCGTAGAGGTCGACGCTGGTCGGATCGCCGTACAGCGCCCTGGCCACGCGCTTGTACGCCGCGGCGTACTGGGGCCGGTGCTTCTTCATGCCGGCGCGCAGCTTCCAGGCCAGGAGGTCGACCTGGCTCACCAGGCGGTCCCAGCGCCAGTCGAGGGCGACGGCCGAGCTCGCCAGCGTCCAGCGGTCGTGCCCGCTGCGGTAGCTGGCCGCGGCCGTCGTGGCGAGCGCGGCCGCCCCCATGGCCGGGCGTGCCTGCAGCCCGGCCAGCACGTCCGCGTACTGCACGCCGGTGTACCCGATCGAGTCTTCGCTGGCGGCGAGAGCGTCGGCGAAGCCGCGGAACGTCGCCTCGACCTCGATCATCTGCCCCAGGCACGTGTCCATGCCGACCATGTCGACGCCGTCCACCGCCTCCATGGATCGCCGGATCTCGTCCATGTCGAGACTGTCGTTGCTGGTCACGTCGTGCATCGTGTAGCCCGGCCACCAGCCCCAGCCGTGGTCCCAGAAGAAGAGCGCCGTGTGGCGCGACGGGTAGCTCGCCCGCGCCCAGGTCACGAAGTCGGTGAGGGTCTGGGGCGAGCCCATGTCGCGCTCGCCCCAGTCGGCGACGGCGGTCTCCGGCGTCGCCTTCATGCCCTTCTGGACGTTGAAGGCCAGCGTGCCGGTCCAGTCGCCGTCCGCCGTGCTGTACCCCTTGGCGCGGTCGGCGAGCACCACGACCTGAACGTCGGCGCTCGAGCCCACCGCGGCGAGCTCCTGGTCGAGGTCGTGCGTGACCCAGCGCTCGAGGTTGTTGTCGCCGTCCATGTAGACGAGGACCGTCCAGGCGGCCTCGGGCGCCGACGGCAGCGCCGCCGGAGGTGCCAGCACGGGAGCGGACGCCGCCGGTGAGGCGGCGGGCGAGGCGGCGGCCCCGCCGGCGAGCGCGCCCGCGGCAAGCGCGGCGCACGCCGTCAGGACGGCGGCGAGAACGAGCAACTGGCGCATGGCGCCTCCTCCGGTGTCCGACCCGGCATGGCCGGAGCCGGCAGTGCCTTTCCCGGCAGAGGATAGCGCGCCGGGCGGCGTCCGTCACCGCCCGCCCGGCGCCGGCCGGACGCGCGGCGCGTCAGCCGCAGAAGAGCCGCGCCGCGCCCTCGAGCACGGCCGCGGTCTGGGCGACCGAGGTGAGGTCGACCCACTCCTCGGCCGTGTGCTCGCCGTGGCCCGAGGCGCCGAAGGTCACGCAGGGGATGCCGGCCTCCACGAGCAGGCCGGAGTCGCCCCAGGCGATGTCGCCGCAGAGCACGGCCGGGCGGCCGAGGACGGCGGCGGCCGCGGCGGCCGTCGCTTTGACCACGGGCTCGTCGTGCGCCATCTCCATGGCTTCGCGGGCGACGACCGTGCGCAGCTCGGCGCTGAAGCGGGGGTCCGCGACCCGCGCCGCCTCGAGCAGCGCCTCCATCTCGGCCTGCGCCTGCGCCACCGTCTCGCCGGCGATGGTGCAACGCTCCACGCCCAGCGTGCTGAGCGCCGGATACGCCGGCAGTTGCGTGCCGCCTTCGATCGTGCTCGCGTGGATGCTGCCGCGCCCGTAGGCGGCGCGCGGCCGCGTCGCGAGCTCCGCGTCGAGCGCCGAGATGCCGGCGAGCACCGGCGCCAGCAGGGCGATGGCGTCGACCCCATGCTCCGGGTCCGCGCCGGCGGCCTCCACGCCGTGACTCTCCACCTCGTACCAGGCAAAGCCGCCGTGCTCGGTCACCACGTCGAGGCCCGTGCACTCGACCAGGATGCAGGCGTCCGGGCGGTACCGCGCCGGGAGCGCCTCGGCGCCGGCGCTCTCCCACTCCTCGTCGATCACACCGCAGAGCAGCAGGTCACCGCGCAGGCGCGCGCCGCCGGCGAGCAGCGCCTCGGCGGCGAGCAGCATGGCCGCGAAGCCGGACTTCATGTCCGCGGCCCCGCGCCCGTACATGCGTCCGTCGCGCACGACGGGCTCGAACGCGTCCGGTCCCCAAGGGGCCACCACGTCCAGGTGGCCGAGCAGCATGAGGCTGGGGCCGTCCCCGGAGCCGGGGAGCCGGCCGACGACGTTGGGCCGGCCCGGCAGCACGTCCCACACGTCGACCTCCATGCCGAGCGCCTCCAGCCGCCGGGCGAACCAGGCGGCGAACGCTCCCTCGCCCGGCCCTCCCGCCAGACCCGGGTTCGTGCTGTCGATACGCACCATCTCGGCGAGCAGGGCTTCGAGCTCCGACATAGGTTCCTCCGCAGGTCTGCTCAAGCACATCGGCCTTGGTCCACGTTTTTGCCATGATAGCAGGCACTTCGTGTGGTATGGTGCTCGCCGCAAGCAGCCCTCGTCCGGCGGCGTCGCCGGCGGAAAGGAGTTCCATGTACCGCCGGACCTCACACCTCGCTCTCGCCCTCGCCGCCGCGGCGGCGATCGCGATCCTCGTCGGCGGCTGCGGCCGCTCCGCCACCGGCTCCACCTCGCCCTCCCAGGCCGCCACCGCGGCCCCGGTCAAGGGCGGCACCCTCGTCGCCACCTACCAGGGCGAGCCGCAGGGCCTGGACCCGGCCATCGACTGGGAGGGCCAGGGCTGGGCCATCGAGCATTGCCTGTTCGACAACTTCATCAAGTACGCGTCCGCGCCGGGCAAGGCCGGCACCGAGATGCTCCCCGACCTCGCCACCGAGGTGCCCAGCACGACCAACGGCGGCATCACGGACGGGGGCAGGACCTACACCTTCCACCTCAAGAAGGGCATCAAGTTCGCGCCGCCGGTGGACCGAGAGGTCACCTCGGCGGACTTCAAGTACAGCTTCGAGCGCATGATGGCCGACCCCAAGGCGCCGGCGACCGGCTTCTACACGGGCGTCGTCGGCGCCCAGGCGTTCATGGCCGGCAAGGCCCGGGAGATCGCCGGCTACACCACGCCGGACCCCTACACCGTCGTGATCCACCTCGCGAAGCCCGACATGGCGTTCATGGGCGCCATGGCCATGTCGTTCACCGACGTGGTGTCCAAAGAATGGGTCCAGAAGTGGGGCCGGCAGATCAACCGGCACCCGCTGGGCACCGGTCCGTTCGTGTTCGACCACTGGACCGCGGGCCAGGAGATCGTCGTCAAGCGCAACCCCAACTACTACGCGCCGGACACGGTCTACCTCGACGGCATCGACTTCCAGTTCTCCCTCAACCCGTCGACCGCCCTGCTCAAGCTGCAGCGCGGTGACGTCAACGTGCTCGGAGACTACATCCCGCCGGCCGAGTACGTGCGCGTGAAGAACGACCCCTCCACCAAGGGCCTGGTCGTCGAGGAACCGGTCATCGCCATCGACTACCTGTTCCTCAACCGCACCGTGAAGCCGTTCGACAACCTCAAGGTCCGCCAGGCGATCAGCATGGCCGTCGACCGCACGCGCATCATCAAGCTCCTGAGCGGCGCCGCGGACCCGCTGACCCAGCTGTATCCTGCCGGCCTGCCGGGTCACCAGGACGGCGCCGCCGGCCAGGCCTACGCGTTCGACCCCGCCAAGGCCAAGCAGCTGCTGGCCGACGCCGGCTTCCCCAACGGGTTCCACACGACCATCTACTCGCACAACGTGGACCCCTGGCCCAAGGTGTTGCAGTCCATCCAGCAGGACCTCAAGGGCATCGGCATCACCGCCGACCTCAAGATCCTCGACCGCGCCACCTACTGGACGCTCATCGGCAAGGCGGGCCAGTGCGGCGCGGGCCTCAACGACTGGTGGATGGACTTCCCCGACCCGAGCGACTTCATCATCCCGCTGTACAGCAAGAGCACCGCGATCGACGAGGGCACCAACCCGAGCTTCTGGTGGAGCCCGCAGACCGAGACCATGATCGCGCAGGCGCAGGCGAACACCGACGCGCAGGCGCGCATCCAGCAGTTCGCGGAGATCCAGAAGACGATCATGGCCGACGCGCCGAGCGTGCCGCTGTACCAGCCCAAGGTGAACTCGATGCACACCGCCGACGTGGGCAACTTCTTCCTGCACCCGGTGTGGATCTTCGACTACCCGGCCTACTACTTCACGACGCCCCAGCAGTAGCCGCCATTCAGTAGGTACGCGTGACCTTGCTGAGGCCGCGCGGGCGGTCGGGGTCGAGCCCGCGCTCCAGCGAGAGGTGCAGCGCGAGCAGTTGCCCCGGGATGACCGCCGCCAGCGGCGAGAGCGCCTCGGGGAGCGGCCGCGGCAGCTCGACGACCGCGGTCGCGTCGGCGACCACGGTGGCGGTGTCGGCGACCACGTAGGTCTCGGCGCCGCGCCGGTGCAGCTCCCGCTGCAGCTCGAGCATGCCGGCACGCGTGGCGCCGGCCGGCGCCAGCACCAGCACCGGGTACTGCGGCTCCACCATCGCGATGGGCCCGTGCCGCAGGTCGGCCGCCGAGAACGGCATCGCCGCGAGGTAGCACGTCTCCTTGATCTTGAGCGCCGTCTCGAGCGCCGTCGCGTAGTTGAAGCCGCGCCCGGCGACGATCAGGCGATCGGCGTGGCTGAGGCGGGCGGCGACGGCGCGCACCGCGTCCTCCGTCGCCAGGGCCGCCTCCATCGCCGCCGGCACGTCGCCGGCCAGGGCGGCCGCCAGCTCGTCGTCGTCCAGCCAGGCGGCCCAGAAGGCGGCCAGGGCCGCCAGCTGGCTGGTGTAGGTCTTGGTGGCGGCCACCGCCCGCTCCACCCCGGCGCCGGTCGCCAGCACCCGGTGGGCGGAGCGCGCCAGCAGGCTGCCGGCGTCGTTGGTGACCGCGAGCGTGAAGGCGCCGGCATCGCGCGCCTGCGCCAGGTACTCGGCCACGTCGAGCGTCTCCCCGCTCTGGCTGATGCCGACGACGAGGCAGTCGCGGAAGTCGATCGCGGCGCCATACACCGTCGCCGCGCTCGGCACGGCCAGCCCCGCGGGCAGGCCGGCCAGGATGGTCGCGAGGTACTTGCCGTACACGGCCGCGTTGTCGCTGGTGCCGCGGGCGGCGTAGAGGACGAAGCGCGCGCCGGAGGCGCGCGCTTCGCGGGCCGCCGCCCGGAACGGCTCAGGATCCGCGGCGAGACGCGCCACGATGCCGGCCTGCTCCAGGATCTCGTCCCGCATGATCGTCATCGTCGTCACCTCTTGCGCCCAGCCCAAGGCGGGCCTAGGATGCAGTCCACATACAGAGCATACCAAGTAGACAGAGCATGCGGAATCATCCGCGTCAGCACGAGGTGTCCATGGACTTCCAGACCGAGTACCCACGCTTCGCCGCCCGCTCGGGCGAACTGTTCCGCGAGGCGAGCGAGATCATCCCCGGCGGCGCCGGCAGCAGCGCCCGCACCGTCAAGTTCGGCTGGAAGCCCTACCCGCCGTTCATCGCCCACGGCACCGGGTCGCACCTCACCGACGTCGACGGCCACGACTACATCGACTACCTGCTCGGGCTCGGTCCGGACATCCTCGGCCACCGGCATCCGGTCGTCACCAAGGCCGTGGCCGACGCGATCGAGGAGTACGGCACGTCGTTCGGCCTCCCCTACGAGCTCGAGATCGAGGCGGCGCGCAAGGTCGTGGAGGCCGTCCCGAGCATCGAGATGGTGCGCTTCACCAACTCCGGGAGCGAGGCGGTGGGCACGGCCGTGCGCCTCGCCCGCGCCTACACCGGCCGCCGCATCCTCGTGCGCTTCGAGGGCCACTACCACGGCTGGCAGGACGTCGTGTACTGGAGCAACCACGTCGACCCGGCCGCGGCAGGACCTGCCGACCGCCCGCGGCCGGTCGCGGCCGGCCCAGGCGTGCCGCTCGAGCTGGCGGACACGCTCGAGATCCTCACATGGAACGACCCCGAGAGCTTCCAGCGCCTCATGGACGAGCGCGGCGACGAGATCGCTGCGGTCATCACCGAGCCGGCCGTCTTCAACACCGGCTGCATCCTTCCGGAGCCGGGTTACCTCGAGCTGCTGCGCGCCGAGACCAGCAAGCACGGCGCGCTGCTCATCTTCGACGAGGTGATCACCGGCTTCCGCTTCTGCCGCGGCGGCGGCCAGGAGTGGTTCAACGTGATGCCCGACCTGACGACGCTCGCCAAGGGCCTCGGCGGCGGGTTCCCCGTGGCCGCCATCGGCGGGTCGAGAGAGGTCATGGGCATGATCGCCGAGGGTAGGTACTCGCACTCGGGCACCTACAACGCCAACGTCATCCAGTGCGCCGCCGTGGCCGCGACCATGGACCTCCTCGACGACCCGGACTGGTACGCCCGTCAGCGGGCGCTCGGAGACAGGCTCGCCGCCGGCCTGCGCGACCTCGCCGGCGAGCTGGACATCCCCGTGCGCGTCGAGGGCCTCGGCACGGTCTTCCAGCTCTGGTTCACCGAGCACGCCATCCGCGACTGGCGGGAGGCCGACAAGTACGCCGACGAGCCGCGCTTCACCCGCTGGTACCAGGAGATGCTCCTGCGCGGCGTCCTCTTCCACCCCAGCCAGTACGAGAACATGTTCGTCTCGATGGTCCACACCGACGAGGACATCGACCGGACGCTGGCTGCCGCGGCGGAGGCGCTGGCCGTCCTCGCCGCGGAGCGCTGAGGCGACGGGAGCCGGGCGTGAGCCTCCTCCAGCCCCAGGACACCCCGCCGCCGGCACGCGCGACGCTTCGCTACCAGCGCGTGATCGACCTCGTGGAGGAGCTCATCGCCACGCGCGAGCTCCAGCCCGGCAGCCTGCTGCCGACGCAGCAGGAGCTCGCGCGCATGGCCGGCGTCAGCCTCATCACCGTGCGCCGCGCGCTCCAGGAGCTCGAGCGGACCGGGCGGGTGACCGGCCATCAGGGCGTCGGCACCTTCGTCGCCCGCCCACGGATCGTCACTGACCCGGCGCACAGCGGCGGCCTGCTCAGCACCTTCGATCAGCAGGCCGTCCCTCGCGACGTCGCCACACAGGTCCTCGGGCTGCGCGCGGCGACGCCGCGCCCGACCGTCGCCCAGACGCTCCGCCTCCGCGACGGCGCGCGCGTGTGGCAGCTCGAACGGCTGCGCCTGCTCGACGGCGCGCCGAGGGTCATCGAGGAGGCGCTCATCCCGCAGTCGCTGGCGCCGGAGCTGGGCGCCCGGCGCGCCGAGCTCAGCGGCTCGCTCTACGAGCTGCTCGGCCGCGAGTACGGGCTCATGGACCACCACGAGGAGCAGTACCTCGAGGTCACGACGGCGGGCCGGCGCGAGCGCCGCCTGCTGGAGCTCGCGGCACGAGCCAAGGTGGTGCGCCTGCGCGGCGTGAGCTTCACGCCGGAGGACATCGCCTTCGACTGTTTCGAGCAGGTCTACCCTGCCGAGGAGTTCGTCTTCTACATCTCGGGACGAACGGCCCGCCGCCTCTTCCGGCCGGCGGACCTGCATGATTGGGGCGCTACCCCGGTCCGCGACCCGCGGCCGGAGTGAGCAAGCCATGCACGCGGACAAGGAGCAAACGGCGATGACGAGCGACGACGTCTATATCGGCCTTGACCTCGGGACGTCGAGCCTCAAGGGCGTTGCGCTCGACGCCGCCGGCCGCGCGTTCGCGTCCGACCGTGAGCCCTACGACACGGCGCGGCCGGGTCCCGGACTCGCGGAGCAGGACCCGTGGAGCTGGAAGGAGGCGGCCAAGGCCGTGCTCCTGCGCCTCGCCGCGACCGTCTCGCCGGAGCGGTGGAAGACGATCGGCCTGTCCGGCATGATCCCCACGGTCGTCACGCTCGGGGTGGACGGCCTGCCCACGGGCCCGGCCTTCACCTGGGAGGACTGCCGGGCCCATGCCGAGGCCACGGAGATCGTCTGGCAGTCGGGCGCCAAGGAGACCTACGAGCAGACCGGCCAGCCGCTCGACGGCCGCTATCTCCTGCCGATGTTCGCCTGGATCCAGCGTCACGACCCGGCGCGGGCGGCGCGCACTGCCACCCTGCTGGGCGCGAAGGACTATCTCTTCGCCTGGCTCACCGGCGAGGTGCTCACCGACCCGAGCACGGCGACCGGCTACGGCTGCTACGGCCTCGAGACCGGCGCCTGGCTCCCGCCCCTCGCGGCGGTGGCCGGCGTATCGCCGACCGGCGGTCGCGCCGGGCGGCCTGGTCTGCCGCCGATCGTGCCCTCAGCCGAGACGCGGCCGCTCCGCCCGGAGGTCGCCGCGGACCTCGGCCTGCCGGCCGGACTGCGCGTCTGTGCCGGCGCCGCCGACTCGGTGCTGGCAGCCGAGGCGCTGGGCGCCGTGACGCCCGGCTCGGTCGCCTACGTCTGGGGCACGAGCACGGTCGTCCTCGGCGCCAGCCGCGAGCTCGCGCTCGACCCCGAGCGACGCTGCCTCGTCACGCCGCTCGCGACGCCGGGCTGGGGCGTCGAGATGGACCTCGTGAGTACCGGCGCAGCCGTGGCCTGGCTGTCCCGGCTGCTCGGGTACGGCCCCGGCGGCCAGGCCGACGTGGTGGCCGCCGCGGCGAGCGCCCAGGAGGGCGTCGTACCCGTCGCCCTGCCGTTCGTCGGCGTAGGCGAGCAGGGCGCCCTGTGGGACAACGATGTACGCGGGACGCTCGTCGGCCTCGACCTCTCGCACGGCCCGGCCGACGTCGCCCGGGCCGTGCTCGACGGCATCATCATGGAGAGCCGCCGCTGCCTGCGCCGTCTGCACGACCTCGGCCTGCCGTCCGGCGACGTGCGCGTCGCCTGGCGTGGCGCCGACCCTTGGTTCTGCTCGCGGCTCGCCGACGCGACCGGCCGCACGGTGCTCGTCGGCGACCCGGTGGAGACGTCGTCGGCGGCCGGCGCCGCGCGGCTCGCGGCGATCGCCGCGGACGCCGAGCTCCCGCCGGCCGGCACGGCCGACGAGCGCTTCGAGCCCGACCCACGGCGGACCGCCGAGTGGGACCGGCGCTGGACCGAGTACGAGGACGTCCTGCGCCCGCTCCAGCGCCTCTACGCGGTCTGGCCGCCGAAGTCCAAGGAGTGGTGAGGCGACCCAACGGCCGGACGCGCGCGCCTCAGTAGTAAAGGTCGCTCGGGCCCTTGTACTCCTGGATCGTGTTGCCGCCGTCGACCACGACCAGCTGCCCGGTGATGTAGCTGGCGTCGTCGCTGCCGAGGAAGCACACGAGCTTGGCGACCTCCTCGGGGAACGCGGAGCGGCCCATCGGCGTGTTGAGGCCGCCGACGTCTTCGCCGTCGGCCTGCGAGCCGGTCGCGATCCACCCGGGGCCGACGGCGTTCACGGTGATGCCGTGCTTGGCGACATCGAGGGCGAGGCCGCGCGTCAGACCCAGCACGCCGGCCTTGGCGGCGCAGTACGCGGCCTCCTCAGGATTCGCGACCACCGGGCCGGTCACCGAGCTCATGTTGACGATGCGCCCGTAGCCTCGCTCGATCATCCCCGGCACGACCGTGCGCGTGACGTTGAACTGGGTCTTGAGGTTGATCGCGATGCCGAAGTCCCAGTCGTCCTCCGAAAGGTCCTGGAAGGCTTTGAAGTCCTCCTCCTGCCCGAAGACGACCATGCCGGCGTTGTTGACGAGCACGTCGATGCGGCCGTAGCACTCCACGGCCTCGGCCACCATGGCGCGGACCTGGTCCATCTTCGTCAGGTCCGCGGTGTGCGAGCTCACCGTGGCGCCGAGCTCGCGCAGCGCCGCGGCGCACTCGTGCACCGCCTCGGCGATGTCGCAGATCGCGAGCAGCGCACCTTCCTCGGCGAGGACCCTCGCCGTCGCGAAGCCGATGCTGTCCTGCTTCGCGACCCCCGTGATGAGGGCTACCTTGCCCTCGACCCTGCCCTTGCGTGCCATGCTGTCTCGCTCCTCTGCTCGGACTGCGAACGGCGGCTGCCGCCGATGATGGTCGACGCGAATGCTATGCCGCCCGCCGATTCAGGCCAAGGGCCCGTGGGGCGCAGGCGCTTTGGAGGGGCGGCAGGCACGACCGCCCGCTGCCGCCTCATCCTCCCGAACCTCCCCCAACGGGCCTACGATGTGGGAGTTTTGGTCAAGCTTGTTCCAAGGCATGCCGATACGGGGAAGACCAGCGGGCGCTGAAGAGGGGGATGAGTGGCCACCGCAAGAGACCGGTCAGATGCGGTCTGGCTCCGGGTTGGGGACGTGGCGGACGAACTCGGGGTCAGCCCGAACACCGTGCGCCGCTGGACCGACGTCGGCCGCATCGCCTCCCATCGCAGTCCCGGCGGCCACCGCCGCTACCTCGCCGACGACGTCCACGCGCTCCTGCCGCGCGAGGAGGGCGACGGCGCCGCCCAACCCGGCGACTTCGCCCGGCTGCGGCGACAGACGCAGGACCTGCGCGCCACGCTGCAGGCCGGTCTCGACCTCATGTCGCTCCTCGCCGACGACCCGCACGCCGTCCCGGCCGAGGCGGCGCGCATCCTGTGCTCACTCACCGGCGCGCCGCGCTGCGACGTCTACTTCGCTGACGGCGACAAGCTGCGGCTCGCCGCCTCCGTCGACGGCGG
>Ga0302299_10002358_pt1 | contig 11538 bp, 10 predicted proteins | sample III_Fen_N3_4_FD_198795 | JGI IMG/M metagenome (GOLD analysis project Ga0302299, IMG submission 198795) | Peat permafrost microbial communities from Stordalen Mire near Abisko, Sweden - III_Fen_N3_4 | ecosystem: Environmental > Terrestrial > Soil > Wetlands > Permafrost | place: Sweden: Abisko...
CCCCCGGTGCGCCGCGCGAGCCCGGTCATCGCGGCCACGGCGTAGGCCCCGGCCCCGCTGTCGAGCGTGTCGTCGTCGCCGCGCCCGAGCACCCAACCGAGCACCTCGACGGCGACGTCGATGTCGGTCATGAGCCGGGGGTCGGTCGCGACGGGTCGCGGGCGCTCGCGCACCGGGTCCCACACCAGGGCGTAGACCCACGACCCCTCGGGCTCGCCGTCGGCGGCGGGCCGCGGGCCGCTCCAACGCAGTCCGCCCGGCAGCGGCGTCCCCGCTGCGACGCCGGCCCATGCGCGGAGGTCGCGTTCGAGGTCGTAGGCGCTCACCGTCGAGCTCACGGGCAGCGCGAGCCCCACCTCGTGGTCAGGCCCTCGTCCGGCCGCCTTCCCGCGCTCGAACAGGCCCACGGCGTTCCCCCTTCGTCGTCCCGGGTCGTCGTCCCGGTCGCGACCCATCGTGCCGGAGCGCGAGCGACCGGCCGCGACCGGCTCAGCCGACGACGGTGAGCGTCAGCGGGACGCCGTCGAGCTCGATGCTGTCCTGCGTGCGCGTGGGCCAGCCCACCACCATCTCGACGTGCTCGTAGGCGGCCAGCGCGTGCGGCGCGCCCTCGACGTCGAGGGTCGCGTGCAGCTCGAGGTCGCGCGGCCACCAGCGGCGCTTCGAGGCCACGACCTCGTCGTCGACCAGCAGGCTGAGGGTCTTGGCGACGTTGTCGCGCACGAGCTCGATCCGGTGGCCGGCGTGCTCCGTGCGGTAGCGGTCGCCCGAGAGGGACATGACCACATCCTGGACTTCGTCGGCCGTTCGGGGCACGTCAAGCGGACGCTGCATGACAGTCCTCGCAGGCGCGGGTTACCGTCATCGGGGCACTGGGCCCGCCGCGAGGGGGTACGACACGACGATGCGAGCCGGCTTCTCCCGACCTGCCCTCGTCGCCCTGGCCTCCCTGGCCACCGCGGCGGCTGCCGTCGTCGCGCCCGTGGCCGCCGCCTCCGCCGCCGAGCGCACCGAGTCGCTCACCGTGCTGCTCGCGCCCTCCGACCAGGCCGGCTTCGACGCCCTGCTCACGATCAAGGGCCTCGCGCAGCGCGACCGGTCGAGCTTCCTCGCCCAGGTCGGCCCCACCCGTGGCGCCCGCGGCACGGTCGTGTCGCGCCTCACCGCGCTCGGGCTCCACGTGGAGTCCTCGACCGGTTGGACGGTCAAGGCCTCTGGTCCCGCATCCGTCGTCGACGCCTTCCTCGGCGACCGTGCCGCGCTGCGCCGCTCGCAGGCCGCGGCTGCGCGCGCCGGACGCCGGGTGACGGCGCCGAGCAGCGTGCCCTCGACGCTCGCCGGCCTGGCCCGCGCCGTCGTCGGCGGCAACGACACCACCCCGATCGCGCACCCGCTCGTCGCGCAGACCGGCGCCTCGATCCGCTCGCTCTACAAGGTGTCGGGCACCGGCAGCGCGCTGCCCAGCCACTCCGCGCTCACCGTCGCGACCCTGCAGCTCTCGGGGTGGAACCCCGCCGACCTCACCGCGTTCGCGAAGTCGCAGTCGCTTCCCGACCCGGTCAGGTCCGGCCAGTACGTCGGTGTCTCGGTCGACGGCCGGAGCACCACCAAACCCGACACCGGCAGCGGGTCGGTCGAGGTGGCGCTCGACCAGGAGAGCCTGCTCGCGGTCGCGCCCGGCGTTCGTCAGCGCGCCTACATCGCTCCGAACACCGACCTCGGCTTCTTCGACGCCGTGAACGCGGTCGCCGACGACGCGGTCGGGAACCACCCCGGCATCGCCGCGCTGTCGATCTCGTGGGGAGGCTGCGAGGCCGAGTGGACCGGCCAGGTCATGGACATCATGACCACCGCCTTCCAGCAGGCCGTCGCGTCGGGCGTCACGGTGTTCGCCGCCTCGGGCGACACCGGCATCTACGGCTGCACGAGCGCCCCGTCCGCCGTCGCCGTCGACTACCCGGCGTCGGATCCGTTCGTCGTCGGCGTCGGCGGCACCACGGTCGCGAGCAACAACACCGAGACCGGCTGGTCGTTCAGCGGGAGGATCCCCGACTCGGGAGCCTCTGGCGGCGGCACCTCCGCGCACTGGGGCCACCCGTCGTGGCAGGGCGGTTCGTCCTCCCGGCAGGTGCCCGACGTCGCGGCCGACGGCGCGCCGAGCTCGGGCATGGTCATCTACTCGACCAACGCGCGGTGCACGTCGTCCAACACCCTGCTCGGTGCCCACCGGTGCCAGGTGGGCGGCACCAGCCTCGCGAGCCCGCTGTTCGCCGGCACGTTCGTGGCCACGCTCGCGGGTCTCGGCCTCGACTCCGGCGTCGGCGACATCCACCGGCTGCTCTACAACGCGTCGTCGTCGGCGTTCACCGACATCACGTCGGGCAACAACGGCACGTCGGCAGGCGTGGGCTACGACACCGTGACCGGCCTCGGCACGCCGAAGTGGGACACTCTCGGCGCGGCGCTCGCTCCCTTCTCGATCGCGCCCCCGGCGTACACGAACCAGTCGTCGGTGGGCGTCACTCCGACCGTGGCCGCGTCGGCGAGCATCGTGCTGTGGCGCTCCGGTGTCAGCTCGTCGCCGCCGACCGTCTCGTGCCCGCTCGTCGGTGGCAGCGCTTCCCTGCCCGGCACCGTCGACATCGGCACCACCGAGGGTCCCCACTGGGTGTGGGTCGCCGGGCAGACGCCGGGCGGGCTGTGCCAGGTCGCCAAGCGACGCGTCGTCTACGACGTCACGGTGCCCACCGTCAGCGCGAAGATCGGCCTCACGACCGGCCTCACGACGTCGGTGACGGCCTCGTGGAAGGGCGCCGACAACGCAGCGCTCGACCACTACAGCATCGCCGTCACGCACTCCGGGTCGTCGACTCCGGACGTGCAGGGCACCACGGGCAAGGCGGCGTACGCGTTCGTGGGCAAGGCCGGCTACACCTACCGGGTCACCGTCTCGGCGATCGACAAGGCAGGCAATGTGTCGGCGCCCGCCACGGCGAAGATGTCCGTGCCGCTCGACGACAAGGCGTTCACGCTCTCGGCGTGGAAGCGCGCGAGCGACAACACCTCGTTCGGCGGTTCGTACGTGCTCGCGTCGAGCTCGAAGGCCAAGGCGTCGCGAAGCGTGTCGGGGCGCTCGTACGCGGCTCTGTTCACCACCTGCTCCACCTGCGGCACCGCCAACATCTACGTTGGCCGCACGCTGGTGAAGACGGTGAACCTCTACTCGGCGCGCACGCACGCGCGCGTGGCGTTCGTGGTGGCGGCGTACGGCAGCACGGGCTCGCGCGCGATCACCGTGCGGCCGACCGGCAAGAAGAGCGCGAAGTCCAAGGGCACCCAGGTGCGCTTCGACGCCGTCGTCGCCGCCTCCTGACGCCGCGCCGAGCTCACCGCCGCTCAGGCGGAACCCACCTCGAGGCCCATCCCGCCCAGATGTGATCACGTTTGGCGAGGTCTATCTCGCGCGGTTGTGATCACGACGCGCGTAGGTCAGGGGGCGACCCAGGGCGGGCTCGCGTGCTCGTCGGCACAGCGCTGCACCGACGGCGACACTGCGACGCCGGCCGGCAGGTCGGGGTGCGGCTGCGGCGGGCCGGTCACCTGCGCCACCGGCACGACGCCGACCCACAGGCGCGTGAGGTCGCTCTCCTCGTCGACGTGCCCCGGCCAGCCCGAGCGCGACTTGGCCGCCGCCTCGGTGATCGGCAGGCGCAGCACGATCGTGGCCCGGAGCTCCTTCTCGTCGGGCTGGTCGGCCTCGTCCCAGCGGCCCGGCATCAGCCGCTCGGTGAACCCGTGCAGCGCCCATCGCTTCTCCTCGACGTCCTCGACCGTCTCGGCCGTGCCGCGCAGCACCACCGAGCGGTAGTTGACGCTGTGGTTGAACAGCCGGTGCGCGACCACCACGCCGTCGAGCAGCGTGACGGCGAGGCTCACGTCGACGCCGCTCCCGGCGCGCTTGAGGTGGCGGCTGGCCGCCGACCCGTGGAGGTAGACGACGTCGCCCACGCGCGCGTGCTGCATCGGGATCACCAGCGGCCGGCCGTCGGCGTCGATCGACGCGAGGTGGCACACGATGCTCGCGTCGAGGATCGCGTCGATGGTGGCGCGGTCGTAGCTGCCGCGCTCGGGGAGCCGGTGGATGCGGACCGAGTCGGGTACGGCGTCGCTGCTCGTCATGGCGGGCACGCTAGCGGGCCGACACCGCCCGGCGCCCCATGATCCGACCCCCGCTCCCGAGCAGCTGTCCTTGTGGTTGCTGCGGAGACTGTCTGCGCAACCACAGGGACAGCTGCTCGAGGAGCAGCGGGCTCGCGTGCGCTTCCCGACAGGTTGTCGAGAGCAAACCTTGAGGCTAGATATCCCAGCAATCACAAGGGGTTTCGACGATCACTCCGACGGGTCAAAGGACGACCGGCTCTGGTTCCGACATCTCATCTGTCACGTCACCGAGGAGGATCTTGTGAGCACCGAGCCGACCCCCATCGTCGAGGTCATGGAGCTGCTCCGCCTCCACGTGCCGCTGAGCCTGCTGATGGACCTGGCCGACCTGCAGGGCCCGAGGTCGCGCGAGCTCCTCGACGACGAGCTCTACCGCGCGGCATGCAGCGCCTGACGTGGCACCAGGAGCAACGCCGTGCGAGACCGATCTCACGTCCGCGTTCCTGCGTACGCCCGAGGTCGCTGCGCCTCTCGGCGTAGCGTGAGAGAGGTACCAGGGGGTACATGATGCGAGCGCTCGTCGTCTTCGAGTCCATCTTCGGGAACACCCGAACCGTCGCGGAGGCCATCGGGCAAGGGCTCTCCGCCACGCACGAGGTCGAGGTGGTCAGCGTCGGGGCGGTGACCACCGAGCAGGTGGCCGCGGTCGACCTGCTCGTGGTGGGTGGACCGACCCACGTGCACGGACTCTCGTCGGAGATGTCGCGCTCGGGCGTGGAGGACACCGCCGCGAAGTCTGGCGGCGAGCTCTTGCTCGACCCCGACTACGACCTCGGCGACCTCCGGCACTGGTTCACGACGCTGCCCGACGCGACCGCGAAGGGCGCGGCGTTCGACACCCGGGTCGACGGGCCGGTGCTGTTCACCGGCCACGCCTGCAAGGGGATCGGCGCGCGCCTCGCACGCCACGGCTACGCCCTCGTGATCGACCCTGAGAGCTTCCTCGTCGACAAGCAGACGGTGCTGCTGCCCGGCGAGGCCGCCCGCGCCCGCGCCTGGGGCGCCCGAGTCGGCGCCGCCTGCCAGTCCTAAGACGCTCGTGGTCCGTCAGCGGGCGGGGTCGGCGACGGCGGAGACGCCGGTGATGCGCGCGACGGTGAACGTGCGGACCTCGGCGGTGCGCAGGTCGTAGGCGGTGAGGAAGCCGCCGTCGAGGCGCAACGGCTCCACGACCCGCTCGGTGGTGACGCCGGCGGCGTCGGCGTAGCCGATCCACACCGCCTTCTGCGCGTCGAGCGCGGCGCGCAGGCCGGCCATCGTCTCGGTCGTCGTCGACCGGGGCAGGCGGCCCGACCCGGTGGCGTCGGGGAGCGACGGCGGGCGGTTCGCGGCGGCCGTCTCGCCGGCGCGCAGCGCGCGCACCGCGGCCGACAGCATCGCGTCGCTGGGCGCGGGCGGCTCGCTCGACATCCGCGGCGGACGAGGCCGTGCCGGGGTGCGTCGCTCGTCGGGACGGCGTACGACCACGGCGCCGTCGGAGTTCTCGGCGCTCGGCGCGTAGCCGGCCTCGCGCAGCCGGTCGAGCAGGACGTCGACCGGTGACGCCGACGCCGCGACGGTGTCGGCCAGGCGCACCAGCCGCAGCGAGGCGAGCCGGCGGTCGACGAGCAGCTCGCTGATCGTGGCCGAGTCGTCGCAGCGGAGGTACGCCGACGCCACGCCCACACGCAGCGCGCCGTGGCGGCGCGCGACGTCGAGCACGAGGTACTCGAGCGGCTGCGGCACGGGCGTGCGCGAGCGCGCAGCCAGCATCGCGAGCACGTCGGTGGCCGAGCGACCGGCGTCGAGCGCGCGACGCAGCGACGCGTCGCTGAAGCGGTAGACGGTGGCGCCGCCCGTCGACTCGACGTCGGCCAGCAGCGCCATCTCGCGCGCAAGGCCGGTCTCGAGCGGCCCGGGCGCGACGGCCGTGAGGTCGGCCTGCAGCAGCACGTGGTCGAGCGGCGCGGGCAGCAGCGGGTCGAGCGCGCCGAGCACCGCCGCCGGGACGGGCGCGCGCCCCGGCATCCGCGTGGCGGCGCGCGCCTCGGCCGACGTCTCCTCCGCGGTGGTCGAGGCCAGCAGCGCACGACCGTGGGTCGAGAGCGCGCCGAGGCCGGTGACGCCGATGCGCTCGGCCTCCTCGGGCGTCGACTCGACGACCGCCCGCCACAGGGTCGACGTACGCCGCGGCCGGCGCCAGCTCAGGCGCTCGAGCACCGACGAGTGCGACGGCGACTGACCTGGCTCGAGCCTCGCCAGCTCGTCGAGCAGGGCGCGGCGGGCCTCGGGCGCGAGCGCACGGTCGCCGTCGCGTGCGAGCGCGTTGACGCGGCCGCCGTCGTCGTCGCGACCCGACACGAGCACGGGCGCGCGCGTCATGAGGAGCCAGGTCTGCGCGAGCACGGCCCAGCGCTCTGCCGTGGGCCGCGAGCGCCACACGTCGTACGCCGGGGTCGGGCACCACGCCTCGTCGACCTGGCCGTCAGCGGCGAGAAGCCCTGCGGCGTAAGCGGTCTCGATGACGAGCGACGCGCCCTCCTCGTCGAGGTCGAGCACGGTCGCGGTGCGCGCGAGGTCGCGGACGGCGAGGCCGCCGCTGCGCAGCACCGACGGCGGTGCGATCGACCACGTCTCGAGGAGGTCCTCGACGAGGCGCACGAACGTGAACGCCTGCTGCGCCGCGGTGCGGTCGACGAGGTCGGGGGCCCGGTCGCTGTGCGACACCGGCGGCGGGGCAGGCTCGAGGTCGCGCACCAGGGCGCCGCCGCGCAGCGGCATCGCCACCTCACGGGGGAGGACGACGGTGTCGGACGCCGTCGGCTCGAGGAGGTGGTGCGCGAGCAGCCACTCGAGCGGCGTGCGCGCGGACTCCGCGTCGACCGGGCGCTCGGCGCCCTCGACCCGACCGACCGGCGGACCCCACACGAGCCGTTCGACCGCCTCGCGCGCGCCGGGCGGAGCGTCGGCGAGCACGCGCTCGACCGCTAGCGGGTCGGCGGCGTAGACCGCGACGCCGCGCCGCGACTGCGCGAGGGCCGGCCCGAGGCCGGCGGGGTACGAGCCGAGCGCGTCGTGCACGGGCCGCACGAGGTGCAGCTCGTCGTCGGGGCCCCAGACCAACGCGAGGGTGCGCAGCCGCTCGACCACAGGGCGCAGCGTCGTGTCGTCGGCCTCGGGGAGCCCGGCCGCGAGGTCGGCGTACGACGTGGGCTCGGGCAGCGCGCCGAGGGCGGTGACGACCTGGAGCGCGAACGTGTCGAGACGGTCGAGCGCGCGCGAGGTGGATGGGCCGGTGGTGGCGCGGGTGGCGAGCGCCCCGAGGTCGGCGGGCACGGGGTGCACGAGGTCGGGGCGCGCGGCGAGGAGCGCGGCGATCGCGTCGTCGTCGCGGGCGCGCAGGTCGTCGGCCAGCGAGCGCGGTCGAGCGGGCGCGCGTCGCTGCGACGCGGCTCCCGCGGTCGGTCTCCTGGTCATCCGCACGACCTTACGCGGCGCCCCCGCGGCAGCGCGAACCGTCGCAGCCCGCGCAACCACGGTGACATCGGGTCCCGCGGCGGGTCGGTAGGGTCGCCGCGTGCCTGTGATCGGCTTCGACCTCGACATGACGCTCGTCGACTCGGCGGACGCGATCGTCGAGTGCTGCCGCTACGCGTGCGCGCAGCACGGCGTCGAGATGGACGACACGTGGGTGCGCTCGACGATCGGGCTTCCCCTCGACGAGGTGTTCGCCGTACTGCTGCCCGGCGTCCCCTACGACGAGCCGCTCGCGCACTACCGCGAGCACTACCTCACGCACGGCCTGGCCATGCAGGAGCTGCTGCCGGCGGCGCGCGAGGTGCTCGAGTCCGTGACCTCCGACGGCTGGCGGGTCATGGTCGTGAGCGCGAAGAAGGACACGCACGTCGAGAAGGTGCTCGAGGTCGTGGGCCTCGACGGGTTCGTCGACCTCGTCGTGGGCGAGCGCTTCGGCGACCAGAAGGGCGAGTCGCTGCGCGAGGCGGGCGCCGAGGTCTACGTCGGCGACCATCCCGGCGACGTCGTCGGTGCGCGCGCGGCGGGCGCCGTGGCGGTGGCCGTGAGCACCGGGCCCACGTCGGCCGACGATCTGCGCGATGCGGGTGCCGACGTCGTCCTCGACGACCTCACGCAGTTCGCGCCGTGGTGGCACGCCTACCTCGCGGCCCGCGGTTCCGCCGTCCGCTGAACCTCTGGCGCCACCCGCCAGGTCTGCGTGTAACTGGTGCTCTGCACCGAAACGGGCTCGTCGTCGATGCAGATCACCGGGTACATGCGGATGGACGGCGCTGGGAGGACACGTGCGGATCCTGGTCGTGGGTGGGACGCGGTTCGTGGGGCGGCACATCGTCGCGGCGGCGCTCGAGCGCGGGCACGACGTCACGCTGCTGCACCGGGGCTCGGGCGACACCGACCCGTTCTCGGAAGCCGAGCATCTGCACCTGGACCGAGACGGCGACCTCTCGGTGCTCGACGACCGCACGTTCGACGCCACGGTCGATACGTCGGCGTACTTCCCCGAGCAGGCGATGTCGTTGGCCGACGCCCTCGGCGACCGCGCGGGCCGCTACCTCGTGATCTCGTCGGTCTCGGCGTACGACGTCCCCGAGGCGCACGGCTTCGACGAGACCTCGCGGCTGCTCGAACCCACGCCGCTCGGCACCACCGAGCTCACCGGCGAGACGTACGGCCGGCTCAAGGTGGCGGTCGAGGACGTCGCGCACGCGAGGTACGGCGACCGCGGCACGGTGGTGCGCCCCACGTACGTGGTGGGGCCGTTCGACCACACCGGCCGGTTCACCTACTGGGTGGAGCGCATCGCGGAGGGCGGCGAGGTGCTCGCGCCGGGAGATCCGAGCGCGCCCACGCAGGTGATCGACGGTCGCGACCTGGGCGCCTGGATCGTCCGCCTGATCGAGGACGACGTCGCCGGCGACTTCCATGCGGTCTCGCCGGCTCCGCCGTACGGGTTCGGCGACCTGCTGCGCGACGTCGTCGACGCGGTGGGGCCGGCAGGCACCACCCTGACGTGGGTCGACGGCGCCTGGCTGCTCGAGCAGGGCGAGGACGGGGCCACGCTGCCGCTGTGGGGCGAGGACGACCCGGCAGAGGCGATGCTGGCCGCCGACCCGTCGAAGGCCTACGCCGCGGGGCTCGCGCCGCGCCCGATCGCCGACACCGTCCGCGACACCCTCGAGTCGGCGCGACTCGACTCGGTGTCCGCCCCGCCCCGCCTCCTGGCCGGCGGCGGTCGCGGGCCGATCTCCCGCGAGCGCGAGGCCGAGCTGCTCGCCGCCTGGCACGCCCGCACCCCCTGACAGCACGCGGGCTATCCGGGTTGGGTGGGGAGGCTGCCTCCCGTTAGCCTGTGCGAGCGCTGTGCTGCGAGGCCGGCGTACGACGACGACGAAGGACGCGTGAGTACGGTGCCCACCGGCAAGGTCAAGTGGTACGACAGCGAGAAGGGCTTCGGCTTCCTCGCCACCGACGAGGGTGACGAGGTCTTCGTGCACGCCTCCGCGCTGCCGGCCGGCGTCGAGGCGCTCAAGCCCGGGTCGAAGGTGGAGTTCGGCGTCGCCGACGGCAAGCGCGGCCCCTCGGCCCTGTCGATCCGCATCCTCGACGCGCCCGCCAGCGTCACCAAGGCCGCGCGCAAGCCGGCCGACGACATGGCCGTGATCCTCGAGGACCTCATCAAGCTGCTCGACGGCACGTCCAACCAGCTGCGACGCGGTCGCTACCCCGACGACAAGCACGCGCGCCAGGTCGCGATGATGCTGCGCAAGGTGGCCGACGACCTCGACGCCTGAGGCCGTCCGGCGCCCCCCGCACGGGGGCGGGTGGCCCCTGGGCGGGTGCGTGGGCGAGTATGTACGACGTGACCAGCCAGCCTGACGCCGTGCTCGCCTCGGCCGTCGACGTCGCCCGAGCGGCGCTGCTCGACGACGTCGCCTCCGAGCACGTGGGCGACCACGTCGAGACGGTGGCCGAGGCCGACCTCGTCGTCACGCACTACTTCACCTGCCTCGACCGCGCCTACCACGGCTGGCGCTGGGCGGTCACGATCACGCGCGTCACCGACTCCGACCACGTCACGGTCGACGAGGTCGTGCTCCTCCCCGGCGCCGAGGCGCTGCTCGCGCCCGAGTGGCTGCCGTGGAGCGACCGCGTGCGCCCCGGCGACCTCGGGCCTGGCGACCTGTACCCGTCCGCGCCCGACGACCCGCGTCTCGAGCCGGGGTTCACCGGCGCCGACGCGCTCGACGCCGACGACGAGAACGCGAGCGACGTCGCGCCGCTGCGCCCCGACCAGTGGGAGCTGGGGCTCGGCCGCGAGACCGTGCTCTCGTCGTTCGGCCGCGGCATCGCCGCCGACCGTTGGTTCGACGGCGACTTCGGCCCCGACTCGCCGATGGCCAAGGCCGCTCCGGCTCCGTGCGGCACGTGCGGGTTCCTGCTCCCCATCGGCGGGCTCACCGGCCAGGCGTTCGGCGTGTGCGCCAACGCGCACGGCGCCGACGGCCGCATCGTGGCGTTCGGCTACGGCTGCGGCGCGCACTCGACCGTGCGCGAGATCGAGGGCACGGGGATCCCGGTCACCGAGCTGGCCATCGACGAGCTGCGCCACGAGCTGGTCGACCTGACCACCGTCGAGGTCGTGTCGGTCACCGTCGAGGCCGAGAGCGACCTGTCGGTGCAGGAGGTCGCCGAGTCGGGCGACGTCGGCGCGCTGTTCACCGTGGCCGAGCTCGACAACGCGCTCGACGACGACGTGGCCCACGACCTCGCCGACCTCGGTCTCCAGGCCGACGAGCGCGACGACGACGACGTCGTCGCCGCCGTGCTCGTGGTCGACGACGGAGCAGACGTCGAGCCCGCTGCCGACGAGGCCGACGCGCCCGCGATCGAGGCCGGCGACGAGCTCGACATGATCGCGGTCGAGCTGCTCGACGTCGACGAGGACGACGACCTCGACGACGACGACGAGGACGAGGACGACGAGGACGACGAGGACGACGAGGACGACGACGAGGACGACGACGAGGACGACGACGAGGACGACGAGGACCTCGCCGACGTCGACGACATCGAGCCCGTCGAGACCCTCTGACGCTCGCGCGTCAGGCCTGCACGCGGTCAGTGCCCGGCGGCGCGGTAGGCGTCGCGGCGCCGTCGTACGAACCAGAGCCCGGGGATGCCGAGCAGGAACCCGGCCAGGCACACGCCCCACCACCAGCCGCGGCCCTGCGACGCGAGCTGCTCGCGCAGCAGCAGGCAGGCGATGAGCAGCACGCCCCACGCGGCGGTGCCGATCGCGAT
>Ga0302299_10002359_pt1 | contig 11538 bp, 13 predicted proteins | sample III_Fen_N3_4_FD_198795 | JGI IMG/M metagenome (GOLD analysis project Ga0302299, IMG submission 198795) | Peat permafrost microbial communities from Stordalen Mire near Abisko, Sweden - III_Fen_N3_4 | ecosystem: Environmental > Terrestrial > Soil > Wetlands > Permafrost | place: Sweden: Abisko...
CTGCGCCGCCGAGCTGGACGCGGTCAGCCAGGGGCTCGAGGAGCTGAGGCTCGGCGAACTCGTCGCCCGGCTCGAGGGGACCGCGACAACGCCCGCCGCAGAGGAGCACCAGTCATGAGCACGTTCGACCGCCTTTCCGACCTCCCGCTGACGATCGAGGCCTACGACCTCGAGGCCCGCGAGCAGAACGTGTCGAGCGGCTTCCTGCGTCTCTCGACGAGCTTCCTCCTGCGCGGAGGAGGCCACGAGGGCGTGGGCGAGGACATCACGTACGACGCCGAAGACCAGGTCGCGCTCCAGGAGGCGGGCGCCGTCCAGCCGCTCGCGGGCAGCTGGACGCTCGGCTCGTTCTGCGACCACCTCGAGGCGCTGGACCTCTGGCCCCAGCCGCCGCTGCGGCCACCGTCGCGCGACTACCGCGTCTGGGCCTACGAGTCCGCCGCGCTCGACCTCGCGCTCCGCCAGGCCGGCACGTCGCTGCACGCGCACCTGGGCCTCGAGCCCAGGCCGGTCACGTTCGTCTGCTCCAGGCGCCTGAACGACCCGGACGAGCCGCCGACCCTCGACCCCATCACGAGCATCCTGCGCCGCTATCCGACGCTGCGCTTCAAGCTCGACCCGACCCCGGACTGGACCGACGAGGTCATCGCGGGGCTGCAGGCGACGGGCGCCGTCGACTCGGTCGACTTCAAGGGGCTCTACGAGGGCACCGTCGTCGACAACCCCGCGGACCCGGTGTTCTACGCGCGCATCGCGGAGGCGTTCCCCGACGCGTGGATCGAGGATCCGAAGCTGACGCCGGAGACCGACGCGGCGCTGCTCCCGCATCGCGACCGCATCACGTGGGACGCCAACATCCACAGCGTCGAGGACGTCGACGCGCTGCCGTTCGCGCCGAAGATGGTGAACGTGAAGCCGAGCCGCTTCGGGCCGCTGCGGCGGCTGTTCCACATGTACGACACGTGCGCGGAGCGCGGGATCGACATGTACGGCGGCGGCCAGTTCGAGCTCGGCCCGGGCCGCGGCCAGATCCAGTACCTCGCGTCGATCTTCCACCCGGACGGGCCGAACGACGTCGCGCCGACCGGCTACAACGAGCCCGAGCCGCCGGACGGGCTGCCCGCGAGCCCGCTGCCGGTCCAGGCGCACGACGCCGGAATGCGCTGGGGATGAGCGACGCGGGCATCGCGCGCGGCGGCGCCACCCGTGAGGGCTGGCCGTTCGCGTACCTCGATCGCGTCCGCTTCGGCGACCTCGACGCGATGCGCCATCTCAACAACGTCGAGTTCCTGCGCTTCTTCGAGACCGCCCGGATCGCATACATCCGCTCGATCGTCCCGTCGCACCAGCCCGCCGAACCCGAGGGCGACTGGGGCCTGATCTTCGCCGAGTGCCACATCAACTACCGCTCCCCGGCGTTCTTTGACGAGCAGATCCGCACCCATGTGCGCCCCTCGCATCTGCGTCGCTCGAGCGTGCGGATGGAATTCCTGATGGAGAGCGAGCAGGACGGGCGCACGCTCGCCGAGGGCTGGGGCGCGCTCGTCGGCTACGACTATGTCGGCGGCCGGCCGTGCCCGCTGCCGGACGACGTCACCGCCGTGCTGCGCGAGCAGGGCGCAGAGCGCGAGGACTGATCAGGCCAGAGCGGCGAGCTCGTCCTTCAGCCAGTCCATCAGCAGGTGCGCGTCGGGCATCTGGTCGCGGTCCGCGACGATCCCGAAGTCGACCATCCCGCAGTAGCTCATGAGCGTGATGTTCAGGCCCATGCCGTCGGTGATGACGGAGACCGGGTAGTTCGCCACGAGCTGGGCGCCCGCCATGTAGAGCGGCACCTGCGGCCCCGGCACGTTCGAGATCACGAGGTTCCAGGCGGGCCGTCCCGGCCGGCTTGTCGAGAGGCGGAACGTGAGCTGCGCCGCCTGCGCGAAGACCGCAGGCGGGATGAAGTTGTTGGCGTCCTGCAGCAGCTCGGCGGGCAGCGCGCGGTGGCGCTCCTTCATGTCCGCCATGTCGTCGTGGGTGCGCAGCAGGCGCTCGACCGGGTCGGAGATCTCCGTGTGCAGCGGCGCACTCATCAGCAGGATGCGGTTGCCGAACGTCCCCATCTGGTCGCCGGTGCGCACCGAGACCGGGATCTGCGCGACGAGCGCCTCCTGGGGAAGCTCGTCGTGCTCGACGAGCCAGCGCCGCACGGCGCCGGCGCACATCGAGACGGCGACGTCGTTGACGGTGCACCCGTGCACGTTCTTCACCGCCTTGATGTCGGCGAGCGGGATCCGGCCGAAGATGAAGCGCCGGTGGGCGGACACGCGGCCATTGAACGTCGTCTTGGGCGCCACGAGCTTCGCCCGGTCGGGCGTGCCGCTGTCGCGCAGGACGACGTGCTGCACCTCCCCCGCGAGCTTGCCGAGGATTCCCGCCCCGGGCAGCGTGGCGAACGGCGTGTCCTCGATGTTCGGGATCGCGTGCGGAAGCGCGCGCAGGGCGCGGAAGGGGTAGCGCGGCAGCGCCATCAGGCCGCGGCCGAGCATCTCGAGCTCACCGGGCGCGCGCTCGCCGAAGCCGTTCTCGCTCGCGTCGGGGACCTCGCGGCCCTCGGGCTGCAGGTCGAGCAGCAGGCCCATGATCTCCGCGCCGGACATCCCGTCGATGACGGCGTGGTGGATCTTCGTGAGCATCGCGACATGCCCGCCCTCGAGCCCGTAGATCAGGTAGATCTCCCACAGCGGGCGTGAGCGGTCCAGCGGCCTGGCCTGGATCCGCGCGACCTGTTCGCCGAGCTGGTCGTCGCCCCCGGGCGCGGGCAGGGCGATCTCGCGCACGTGGTACTCGAGGTCGAAGTCCGCATCGTCGATCCAGTACGGATGGTCGAGGCCGAGCGGCACCTCGGCCAGGCGCCAGCGCAGCGGCGGCAGCAGTGAGATGCGGTCACTGATCACCTGCTGCACGCTCGCCGCGGAGATCGTGCCGCCGGGAGCGGTTGAGGGATCGAGGATCGCAAGGCCGCCGACGTGGCCGGTCTGCCGGGTGCTCTCGAGCGCGAGGAACTGCGCGTCGAGGCTGGTGAGCTGCCGCATCAGCCGATCCTCTCCGATTCGGGCGCGCTCTGCCGGGCGTGCACGCCCGCGTGCGCGTCAGCCCTTGCCGGAGATGAGGTCCCAGGCGCGGTGGAGCTTGCGCTGCAGCGGACCGGGCGGGGGCGTGTCGCCCGTCGCAGTGAGGCCGCCGGGAGCAGGCTGGGGCTCGGGCAGCTGCTCGCAGTCGGCGGCGTCGAGGCGCAGGACGACGGCGTGCTCGTAGAACTCGTCGACGTCCTCGGAGTCGACGAAGCCGTGGCGCCCGGAGGCGAGGCCGATCACGAGCCCATCGAAGATGTCCTCCTCCGGAGCGGCGAGCACATGCGTGACCGTGCCCACGACGGCGCCGTCGGCGGCGACGACCTCAAGGCCCGGGCCTGCTGCCAGCCAGCTCGACGGTGCTCCGCGATCCATGCACCCAGGATATCCCGGGTGGACCGCAGGGTCGGCCGAGCGTCCTTCCGGCTAACCTGCCGCGCCCATGTCCGATGAACGTCTTGCCATCGCCGGAAGCGGCGCCATCGCCTGCGGCCTCGCCGTCGTGGCCGCCAGGCTCTCCGATGTCCACCTGCACGCGCGCTCCGACGCCTCGGCCGAGCGCGCCCGTGCCTCGATCGAGAAGCAGCGCGGTCGGCTGGGTGACGACGCCGGCCCCGGCGCCGTCACCGTGACGACCGACTGGGCCGACCTCGGCGACGCGACGTTCTTCGTCGAGGCCGTCGCCGAGGAGCCCGTCGTCAAGGGCGGCGTGCTCGGGCATCTCGACAGCATCGCCGGCCCCGAGGCGATCATCGCCACGACCACGTCGTCGCTGTCGGTCTCCGAGCTCGCGGTCGCCGGCGGCCGCCCCGACCGGTTCGTCGGCCTGCACGTCTTCAACCCCGTCCCGCGGATGCAGCTGATCGAGCTGGCGTTCCCGACACAGGCCTCCGAGACGACGATCGAACGCGCCACGGCGCTCTGCGAGGCACTCGGGAAGACCGCCGTCGTCGTGCCGGACTCGCCCGGTTTCGTCGTCAACAAGCTGCTCTTCCCCTACCTCTTCTCCGCCGTCGACTTCATGGAGCAGCACGCGATGCGGCCGGAGGACGTCGACGAGTGCATGAAGCTCGGCGCCGGCCATCCGATGGGCCCGCTCGCGCTGATCGACTTCGTCGGCCTCGACGTCTCCGCTGCGATCGGGCGCGAGATCGGCGCGACGATCCCGCCCAAGGTCCAGGCGCTGATCGCCGAGGGCGCGCTCGGCCGCAAGAGCGGGCGCGGCTTCTACAACTACGGCTGAGGGCTGGGCTGCTGAGCCTGCGCGTTCACCGGATCGCGTTCTCGACGAACGTCGAGCGGGTCGCGCTCGCGCTGGCCTACAAGGGCGCCCGGGCGGACTGGGTGGAGGTCGACCCCGGCGACCGGGCCGGGCTGATCGAGCTGAGCGGACAGGACCTCGTTCCCGTGCTCGAGACGCCGGACGCGGTGATCGTCGACTCCACCGTGATCCTGCGCTGGCTCGAGCACGAGGTGCCCGAGCCGCCGCTGTGGCCCTCAGGCGCCGCGGAGCGGGCGGTCACGGACGTCGCGATCGCCTGGTTCAACGAGGTCTGGAAGCGCGCACCGAACGCGATCGACGAGGAACTCCTGCGGCCGCACCCCGACCCTGCCGTCGTCGCCGCGTGCTCGGCGGAGATCCAGGAGACCCTGCCCTGGTTCGAGGCGCTGCTCGGTGACCGCGACTTCCTGCTCGGCGACGCTCTCGCCGCCTTTGACGTCGTCTGCTTCCCGTTTCTGAAGTACCGCACGGTCGAGCCCGAGCCCGGCGATGTGGAGCCCTTCCACTGGATCCTGCACGAGCACCTGCGCGAGGGCGGCGCCCTTCCGCGTCTCGACGCCTGGGTCCAGCGCATCGACGCGCTCCCGCGGGCCTGAACGTTAAGGACCTTTTCGCGTCTCTTGAGGGAGCGTTGAGAACCGTCGTCCAAGATGCTCGTACCTCAGGGAAACACCTCCTCCCACAGCTTTAGGGGCCGGCGACTGGACACCGCCACCAAAGCCCCCGATGCACAGGACCAAGCCGGCCCGCACAGTGTGCGGGCCGGTCCTGTTTCTGAGGCGGTTCCGGGGCTCCCGCAGGGTCTTAAGAACTTCGTAGGGCTGCTTTAGGGAGCGTTGAGCGCGGCGCGGGAGAGTTCGTCCTGCGAACGCATCTCGCACACACAACAGAGTGCACCTCCTCCCAGAAGCACCGGACCGGCCCGCGCAAGCGGGCCGGTTTCGTTGTGTGGCGCCGCGTCAGCGCTCTTCGCGCGGGGCCGGCGCGTGTGCCGCCGCGCGCGGACGGATCCGGACAGCCTCGACACGGTTCTCGCGCACCGACTCGACGCGGATCGAGTAGCCGTCGACGTCGACGGCGTCCCCGCGCTTCGGAAGACGGCCGAGCTCGTCGAAGACGAGTCCGCCGACCGAGTTGTAGGCGTCGGTGTCGACCGGCAGCGCGATGCCGTGATCGAGCAGATCCCCGATGGCGACGTGCCCGCGCACGAACCAGTCGCCGTTCGCGAGCCGCCGGACGGCCCCGCCCGCCGGGTCGGTCTCGTCGTCGATCTCGCCGACGACCTCCTCGACGATGTCCTCGACGGTCACGATGCCGGCCGTGCGACCGTATTCGTCGACCACGACCGCAAGCGACGAGCGCTCACGCTGCAGGTCGGCGAGCAGGTCGTCGAGCGGCTTGGTCTCGGGAACGATCAGCGCCGGCTTGACGAGCCCGTCGATCGACGCCCGCGGCCCGTCCGCCATGTAGAGACGGGCCAGGGAGTTCGCGTGGACGGTCCCGCGGACCCGATCCGAGCTTCCGTCCTCGGTCACCACGAGGCGGGTGTGGCCCGAGCTGACGCAGCGCCGCAGGGCCGTCTCGACATCGTCGGCGACGTCGACCGTGACGACGGCCGGGATGGGCGTCATCACCTGCCGTGCCTCCTGCTCGTGGAGCTGGAAGACGCCGGCGAGCATGCCCGCCTCACCCGGGTCGAGCTTGCCGCCGAGCTGCGCCTGGGAGATCAGCAGCTTGAAGTCCTCCGGGGAGCCGCCCTCGTCGAGCTCGGCGGTCGGGTCGATCCGCATCAGCCGCAGGATGCCGTTGGCGGCCCCGTTGAGCATGTTGATGAACGGGCGCATGCCCAGCTCGAACCAGCCGAGCGGGCGGGCGGAGCGCCGCGCCACGCTCTCGGCGTTGACGATGGCGAAGATCTTGGGCACCTGCTCGCCCGCGATCACGTGGATCGACGTGACGAGGATGTAGGCGATCGCGACAGAGATCGCGACCGATGCCCCGTGCGAGAGCGGGCCGCCGAGGAGCGGCTCGAACAACGTCGCGATCGCCGGCTCGCCGAGGAAGCCGATGCCGAGCGAGGCGAGCGTGATCCCGAACTGGCAGGCCGAGAGGTACTGGCTGAGGTCCTGCTGCTGGTGCGCCGCTCGGGCCGCGCCGCGAACACCGTCGCGGGCCTGCTCCTCCAGCCGGCCGCGGTTGGCGCGCACCAGCGCGAACTCCGCGCCGACGAAGAACCCGTTCACCAGCACGAGCACCAGCACCGCGACGATCAGCAGCGCGGTCATGGGCAGGTGGCCCGGGGGCCGCTACTTCGAGGAAGGTCGTCCGGCACGCTGGTTCGCCGCGGCGAGTGTATCCCGTGTCCCGCTCGTCAACCCTGGTTTTCCGCCACGAGCGCGTCAATCGTGGCCGCAAGCGCGAGATCGGCCTCCGTCACGCCGCCCTCGCTGTGCGTGGACAGCGTGAGGCGCAGCCCGTTCCACCCGTGGACGAGGATGTCCGGGTGGTGGTTCGCGGCCTCTGCGGCGGCAGCCACGCGGTTCACGAGCGCGATCGCCGCGGCGAAGTCCGCGAGCTGCAGGTCGCGGACGAGCGCGCCGTCCCGCAGGCGCCAGGGGCCATCCCCGATGCGAGCCGCTATCTGATCGGGCGCGAGCGTGCTCATGGGAGCGAGTCTACGATTCCCGGGTGCGCATCGTGAGCCTTGTCCCCCACGCCACCGAGCTGCTGTTCGCGCTCGGCCTCGGCGACGACGTGGTCGGCGTCACGCACGAGTGCGACTTTCCGCCGGACGCGCTCGCGCTGCCGCACCTGACGCGCGACGAGCTGCCGCCGGGGCTCGATTCGGCGCAGATCGATGCGGCGGTGCGCGAGCGGACCGGCCGTGGCGAGGCGATCTACGGCCTCGACGAGCAGCTCCTGCGCGAGCTCGAGCCCGACCTCATCGTCACCCAGGAGCTCTGCCCGGTGTGCGCCGTGAGCTACGACGAGGTCCAGGCGATCGCCAAGAAGCTGCCGGCATGCCCGGAGGTCATCGCGCTGGACCCGCGCACGTTCGGGGAGACGATGGTCGATGTGCGGACGGTCGCCCAGGCGACCGGCGCGCTCGGCCCCGCGCTCGACCTGATCGCGCGGCAGCGCGCACGCGTCGACGCGGTGCAGGAGGCCGTGATGGACGAGCCGCTCGTGACCGTCGCCGCGCTCGAGTGGCTCGACCCGGTCTTCGTGGCGGGCCACTGGACGCCGCAGCTGATCGAGATGGCGGGCGGCACCGATGTGCTCGGCCTGCCCGGCGAGCCCTCGCTGCAGGCGACCTGGGAGATGGTCGCCGCCGCGGAGCCCGACGTCGTGATCGTGATGCCGTGCGGCTACGACGCCGCACGCTCGCTCGAGGAGGCCGAGGCGCACGCGGACGCGCTGCGCTCGCTCGGTGCCCGGCGGGTCGTCGCGATCGACGCCTCGGCGACCTTCTCGCGGCCCGGCCCGCGGCTCGTCGACGGGCTCGAGACGCTCGCCCACATCCTGCACCCCCGCGCCGTGCCGGACGCGCCCGGGCCGGCGCTCGACGCGCTGGCCTGAGCCGCTACAGCCCGAGCCCGGAGGCGCTGCTGTGCGCGGCCATCTCTGCGCCGATGACCGACACGATCGCGACGCCGGCGATCGCCGCCCAGGCCAGCCAGGCCTGCCGGCGGCTCTGACCGGCGGCGAAGGCCAGCCCGATGACGACGCCACCGACCAAGCCGCCGATGTGTCCGCCGACGGACACGTTCGAGCCCACGAAGCTGAGGATGAGGTTCAGGACGATCAGCCCCCCGATATCCGTCTGGAACGGGTTGATGCCGCGGGCGAAGAGCATCGCCGCGGCAGCGCCCATCAGGCCGAAGATCGCGCCGGATGCTCCGACGGTGACCGCGTGCGGCGAGACCACGAGCGCCCCGCAGGCGCCCGCGAGGAGGCACGCGAAGTAGAGCCCGACGAACTTCGGGGTGCCGAGCTGAGGCTCGAGCTGACGGCCGAACAGGTACAGCAGCAGCATGTTGAACCCGACGTGCATCAGGCCTGCCAGCAGCCCTTGAGCGTGCAGGAAGCCATAGGTCACGAGCCGCCACCAGTCGCCGGCGGCGACGAGCGGCCCGAACAGCGCGCCGTTGCGGTAGAGCGCCCCGTTCCCGGGGTCCAGGCCGAAGCTGCCCTCGAGCAGGAAGACGGCCGCGCAGATCACGATCAGCGCGATCGTCGCGTACGGCTCGCCGGCGCTGATCGCCGCGAGCGGGCGCGACTTCGTCGTCTGCGACGCACACTCCGGGCAGCGCATCCCGACCGGGCTCGGCGTCATGCAGTCGGGGCAGATCGGGCGACCGCAGCTCGAGCAGGAGACGCGCGTCTCACGCCCGGGGTGGCGGTAGCAGGTGGTTTCCGTCTGAGTACTCATCGGTGCGGGCTCGCGTCAGCCGCGGAGGCGACGCTCGATCTCGTCCGCGATCGTGCGGACGGCGCCTGCGGCGAACTCAACCGGATCGGCGTCGCCCGTGCGCCGGCGACCGCGGCGGCGACGCGCCTGCAGCACGGCGAGGCTGCCGGCCGCGACCGTGCCGACGCCGGCCGCGACGGCCGGGCGCACCCACGTGCGCGGATCGTGCAGCGAGCGCAGCTCCCACGACTCGAGCTCGTCGGCCGCGAGCGCCGTGATCGTCGTGAGCGTGTCCTCGAGCCGGACGCTCAGGTGCTCGGGCGGGTCGACGGGCGCAAGCGCACGGCTCAGCAGGGCCTCGAGGTCGGTGCGGTGCGGCTGGGCGCTCATCGGCTCACACCTCCTGCGGCTCGCGCACGATCTCCTCGAGCTGCTTGATCGCGCGGTGGATCAGCACCTTCGTTGCGCCGTCCGTGCGCCCGAGCGCGCGCGCGATCTCCTTGTTGTCCATCCCGAGCGCAAAGCGCATGATCAGCGCCTCGCGGCGATCGTCCGGCAGCTGCTGCACGCCCTCGAGGATGTGACGCAGCTCCTCGCGCCCCTCGACGAGATCCTCCGTCGTGTGCAGCCCCTCGGGCTCGGCGACCGAGTCCAGGGCGGTCTGCGGCTTGCGTGAGCGGTCGCGGTAGAGGTTCGCGGCCAGGTTGTGCGCGATGCGGATCAGCCACGGGCGCAGCGGCCTGCCCTTCGACTCGCGCAGCGCACGCTCGAAGTGCCGATAGGCCTGCAGAAACGTCTGCTCGGTCAGGTCCTCCGCGTCGTGGTGATTGCCGACCCGGTAGTAGCTGTAGGAGTAGACGTCCCGGAGGTGCGCCTTGTACAGCTCGGTAAAGCGCCGGTCGAGCTCCGCCTTGTCCACGCATCCCAGCCTACCTCCGGGCCCTTCAGACCACCCGCGCGCCGACGATGCGGCGCGGCTTGGTGACGTCGTCGGCGAACGCCCGCGCGCTGCCCTCGCCGCTCACGACGGCAGCGAGCGCGCGTGTCGCAGGGGCGCGTACGCGCTGCGCCTCGAGTGCGGTCACGAGCAGTGGCAGCGCGTCGAGCGCCTCGGCCACCTGGCCGATCGCGGGCCGGATCTCCTGCTGGGAGACGCCGCGCGCGAGCAGCTCACCGGCGCGGCGGTTGCGCCCTCCGGCGGCGACGACCGAGGCGACCAGGTCGCCGGCGCCGGCAAGGCCGGTCCACGTCTCGGGGCGCGCGCCGAGCGCTCCGGCATAGGCGGCGATCTCGGAGAAGACCTTCCCGGCGGCGGCGCCGGAGGCGTTGGGGCCACCAACCGACGCCGTGGCCGCGGCGAGCACCGCGGCGTTTTTGGCCACGCCCGCGAGCTCGACGCCGACGACGTCACTGGTCGTCTCCACGTCGAAACCGGCGTCGGCGCAGAGGCGCCGCAGCTGGGCCAGCAGCTCCGGGTCGGTCGAGGCGAGCACGAGCGACGCGCCGTGCTCGACCGCGTCCGCCGCGTGGGCCGGGCCGCCGAGGCAGGCGACGGTGCGGCCGCCCGCGCGTCCCGAGCAGAAGACGCTGGGCAGCTCGCCGGTGGGCGGGACGAGGCCCTTCGAGGAGACGAGGAGGCTTGTGCGGGCGCCGAGCCGGTCGCCGATCTCGCCCATCGCGACCGGAAGATCGCGGGTCGGAACAGCCAGGCAGACGAGGTCGGCCTCGCGCAACTCCAGGGTGCCCGCACGGGCGACGCGGACCGTGTCGGGCAGGCGCACCCCCGGCAGGTAGCGGCGATTCTCGCGCTCGGCGCCGAGCTCCCGTGCCTGCTCCTCGGTGCGGCAGCCGAGCTCGACCTGGATGCCCCCGCGCGCGAGCGCGATCGCAAGGCTCGTCCCCCAGGAACCGGCGCCGATGACGGCGACGCGGCGCAGCGGCGGCGTGCCGCCGAGCCACTCCCACTGCAGCTCGACGCACGGCCAGATCCGGTCGGTCACGGCCTTGGCGAGCGCCGCGGACGGCCGCTCCACCTTCGGGAAGTGCAGGGCGGGGCCGCAGCGCACGCGGACCTTCTTCGGGCGGATGCGCCACCCGCGGCGCACCTCCGCGCTGCCGATCACGGCGGCGGGAACGACGACGGCGCCGGTCTCGAGCGCGAGCCGCCCGACGCCGCGGCGCGGGTGCCCGAGCGGCCCGGGGCGCACGCGCGTGCCCTCAGGGAAGATCATCACGCCGTCGCCGCGTTCGAGGATCCGGCGGGCGGTCGCCATCGACGCCTCGTCGCCGGTTCCGCGATCGATCGGGAACGCGCCGAGCGAGTTCAGGAACCAGGTCTGCAGCCGGTTCTTGAGGAACAGCTCCTTCTTCGCGACGAAGTAGAACGGTCGCCGCGTGCAGGCCGCGATGACGAACGGGTCGAGGAACGAGCGGTGGTTTGCCGCGATGATGACCGGGCCGGTCTTCGGGATGTGCTCGCGGCCGATTCGGTCCTGGCGGAACCAGATCAGGAAGAACGGGAGGAACAGCAGCCGCACGATGCCGAGGACGAGGCGATTGACGCCGCGCTCGCCGGCACGGTCGAGCAGCTCCTGCTGATCCATGCAGGCGATACCGCAGCTTGGCGCGTGGGTTACACCTGACGGAGAGTAGGATCGCCGGACATGGCCTTCGATCGCACCCGTACGCTTCGCGGCGCACTCGCCGGAGCGACCGCCGCGGGGATC
>Ga0302299_10002360_pt1 | contig 11532 bp, 13 predicted proteins | sample III_Fen_N3_4_FD_198795 | JGI IMG/M metagenome (GOLD analysis project Ga0302299, IMG submission 198795) | Peat permafrost microbial communities from Stordalen Mire near Abisko, Sweden - III_Fen_N3_4 | ecosystem: Environmental > Terrestrial > Soil > Wetlands > Permafrost | place: Sweden: Abisko...
GCTGCCGCGCGCGCATCGGCCGCAAAGTCCGGGGTGCCGAAGGCCGCCGCGGCGAGCACGGTCACGCGTGTCGCAGCGCCCGTCACGACGCCCGCACCCGCGCGCGTCTCCGTCAAGCCCGCACCTACCGCGCCGAAGGCCGGCGCCGCCGCGGAGCTCGGCCTGGAGTAGCGGCTGGACGCCCGGCCGGTGGCGTCCGACGCGGCGCTTACGTTTCCGGGCACGAGCTGTCCCACCTCCGTCACCGGAGCCGCCCGCACATGCACCTCTGTTTCATCGAACCACAGGACGCGATCCGCGTCATCGCCGAGTCCGTCGGCCGCGAGGCACGCCGGCAGCTGCTCGGCGAGCTCGTGCGCGCATGGGTCGACGCGATTCCCGAGCAGGAACTCGAGACGCACTACGTGAAGGCCGTCGCGGACCTCGACGAGCACGACCTGTCGATGCTCGCCGCATGGCACGCGTCGCTCGAGGTCGGTCAGCCGATCGCCAACCGCGACTTCATCCTCGGCGTCTTCCCGTCGCTCGGGGACAACCGCCGTGAGGCCCTGAAGATCGCCGCGGGCTTCCGCGGCGAAGAGGCGTTCGACGCGGGCGTGTCGGAGGAGCAGGCGCTGGAGACGGTCCTGCCGCACCTCAGCCGCGAGATCTGCGCCGAGCTCGCCGAGGAGTGCCTCGAGCTGTACCTCTGGGACCGGCTCGGCTCCGAAAACTAAGCCCCGCGGCTCAGGCGTCGTTCAGGCGCAGGATGTCGTAGCGACCGACACCCGTCCGGTCGTCCATCCGCCAGCTGAGGAAGGCCGTGTCCAGCCGCAGGCGGCCGAGGTCGAGCGTCGTGCCGCAGACGACGTCACCGGTCGCCCGCCGCGGCGGGCCGTCGTCCGTGATCCAGAGTTCCATCGCCGCCCGGCGCTGACGGCCCTCGCCGTCGAACGTCGTCGAGAGGCGCGGGTCGGCCACGCGGACGCAGCCTTCGCCGCCCGACTCGAAGATCGTCGCGCTGATCGCCTCGCGGCCGTGCTCCTCACCGCCCGCCGCGCCGATCGCCGCGACCGACAGGGCCTCGTCGCCGAACCAGGCGCTGACCGTCCGCGTGCGGCCGATCTTCGACCAGTCCGGGCTGCCCCACGAGCGGCCGCGCTGGCCGACCGCGTCGATCTCGATCCGCTCGCCGCCGATGTGCGCCGCTCCGCGTACGCGCACCGGCTGCTCGAAGCCGAGCATGCCGCCTGCGCGAGCGACGGGATCCCTGTCCTCGAGCGCGCACGCCGAGCCCGTCGCCTCGAGCTCCAGGTCGAGGCTCGCGTCCTCACCGGCGAAGGCGAGGCGCCAGCTGCGCAGCGGCTCGATCGTCTCGGTGTCGATGCCGGCGGCCTGGACGTGCTCCCAGGCGGAGCCATCCTCCACCGGGATGCCCCCTTCGGCGACGACCGTCGCGATCTCGCCGCCGCGGAACAGGACGACCAGCCCGCTCGCGGAGTTCCCGTCGGCGAGTCCGAGCCGAACCGTGCCGTAGACGTCGGCGGCCGCGTCGCCGAAGGCGATCGTCACGGCGTCCGAGAAGCCGGCCTCGCGTGCGGCGCGAGGGGCGTCGAGGTCGGGAGTGACGCTCACGTGCCGGTCTGCGGGCGGCCGCGCAGCCCTGGGCGATCTGCGTCGACGGCGGTGCCCTCGACGTCGTAGTCCTGCCGTGCGGGCGGACGGTCACCGGAGGTCTTCGGACGGGCGCGGTAGGCGCGGTGGCCGCGGCGGCCCCAATCCATCCCGCGGATCGTCCACACCGCGGGGCCGCCGGCGGTCGTGGCGCCCATCGTCACGGCGCGGCGCAGGGCGAAGCGGCGGATCAGCGCCCGCGAGCCGGGGATCAGCATGAGCAGTCCGAAGACGTCGGTGACGAAGCCGGGCGTCATCAGGAGCGCGCCGCCGAAGATCACGAGCGCGCCGTCAGCGGTCTCGGTCGCCGGGACGCGGCCGGCGGACAGCGTCTCGCGAAAGCGCCGCCAGGACAGACGGCCCTGGTGGCGCAGCAGGTAGGCGCCGAGGATCGAGTCGAGCAGCAGCAGCGCGATCGTGGGCACGGTCCCGATCAGCTGACCGACCTGGATGATCGCCCACAGCTCGACGATCGGGACGAGGATGAAGAGGAGCACGAGGAACGGCATGGTTCCCTCAGGGTACGCCCCCGGCGTGCAGCAGTTACCCGGCGGCGGGTGCCGGCACGACGGCATCGACGTGCACGCCCTGCAGGCGCTGCAGGCCGACCATCTCGATCAGGGTGTGGATCGTGGGCGAGGCGCCGCACAGCCGCATCTGCCGGCCGGCCTTGCGCAGGCGCCGCGCGACCATCGCGAGATCGACCATCAGCGAGGCATCCGCGAACGAGAGCTCGCTGAGGTCCACGACGAGGTCGTCCTCGACCGCGAGCGCGCGCGACAGGGCCGGACGACGCCGACTCTGCGTCGAGCGATCCTCATCCCCACAACACCGCAGGACCGGTGGGTTGTCCGTCAACGAGACGATGCGCCGCACGTTAGCGCACGCGCCCGAGGGTCGCGGTCGGTGCAGGCTCTGCATAGACTCGATGCATGCCCACGGTTGAAGAGGTGCAGGACGCGCTCACCAACGTGATCGATCCGGAGCTCGGACTCGACTTCGTCGAGCTCGGGCTGATCTACGAGATCGAGATCAGCGGCGGCGACGTCAGCGTCACCTACACACTCACGACGCCCGGCTGCCCGATCGGCCCGATGGTCGAAGGCCAGATCGAGGAGTTCGTGTCCGAGCTCGACGGCGTCGACTCGGTCGAGTCCGCAGTGGTGTTCACGCCGCCGTGGACGCCGGAGAAGATGAGCGAAGACGCGAAGTTCGCGCTCGGGTACTGAACTGGCTGCGGGTCGGGTCCTGGCTCGGCTTGTGCTGGTCGGGGCCGGTGACGCACCGTCCTGTGGGGGATGGCTGCCCACTCCCTCCTCGAACGACGCGTCACCGGTCCCCCGGCCTCGGCGTGTGGGCTCGTGCGTCTGAGGCGATCGGTCCCCAGCAGTCCGCGGCAGATGCCGCGGGTCTATGCGCCTGAACCGACCGGCGTCCGTGCTCTGCCGTTGCCGGACCCGTTCCCGGCGCCGACGCGCTCGCGTGCGACGTCGAGGAGTTCGTCGATCGCGTCGCGGACGTAGCCCGCGAAGGCGTCGATGTCGGGGAGTGCGTCGTAGTCGCCGAGCAGCCCGAAGTTGAGCTGACCGTCGTAGCTCATGATCGCGATCGCCAGCGCGTGGTCCTTGGGCAGGAATGCGATGGGGTAGAGGTCGACCATCCGCCGGCCCGCGACATACAGCGGGAACTGCGGCCCCGGGACGTTCGTGACGATCAGGTTGAAGAGCCGCGTGGAGAAGTTGAGCCGCGAGGCCTGCGCGAGGACGGTCGGCGGGGCGAAGCCCTGCGCGCCCGCCAGCACGGCGGCGCCGACGGCCATCTTGCTCTCCTTCAGCTCGCCCATGCCCTGGCGCACGACGCGCAGCCGCGCGACGGGGTCGTCGACGTAGACGGGGAGCGGGCCGCGCATCGCGACGATCTGGTTGCCGAGCGAGCCGCCCTCCCCGGGGGCGCGCACCGACACCGGCACGAGTGCGCGCAGCTCAAGGCCTTCGGTGCGCACACCGCGCGAGCGCAGCCACTCGCGCAGCGCGCCGCTGACGACCGCCAGCACGACGTCGTTGACGGTGCCGCCGAGCTGGTCCTTGATCAGCTTGAAGTCGGCCAGGTCGGTCTTCACGACGCGGTAGCGGCGGTGCGGGCCGATCTCGACGTTGAGCGGCGTGTCCGGCGCCGGGTTGAGGCCGGCCCAGACGATCTCGCCGAGCCCCTCGATGCCGTCGCGAACCTCCGCGATGACCTCTTGCGGGTGCGTTGCGAGGCGCACGAGGCGCCGCGCACCCTCGGCCGCCGTGCGCGCGACGCCGACCGCGCCGGACGCGACGAGCGCGGCCGAGGTCGGCTCACCGGACGGCTGCCACGCGGCGTCGGGATGCTCGACGGCGGGCGGATCGGGCATGAGGTCGAACATGACCGTCGCGAGGTCGACGCCGGAGATCCCGTCGATGACCGCGTGGTGCGTCTTGGAGATCAGCGCCCAGCGCCCGCCCTCGAGGCCCTCGATCACCCACATCTCCCACAGCGGCTTCGACCGGTCGAGCTGCTGGGAGAAGATCCGCGAGACCAGCTTGTACAGCTGAGCCTCGGTGCCGGGGCGCGGAAGCGCGGTCTGGCGGACGTGGTACTCGAGGTTGAAACTCGGGTCGTCGACCCAGACCGGGCGGCCCGTCTCGATCGGTGGGAAGCTCAGGCGCTGGCGGTAGCGCGGGACCAGGTGCAGGCGGCTGCGGATGATGTCCAGGAAGTCACCGAACGGCGGCGGCGGGCCCTCGAGCAGCGTCAGCGCACCGATGTGCATGTGCGACGTGGGGCCCTCCTGCGCGAGAAACGATGCGTCGATCGCGGTCAGCCGGTCGAAGTGCTCCTGGGTCATCTCAGTCCTCCTCGCTCGAAGCTCCAACCCTACCCGTCGATCCGATGCCCGGCGGCTTCCAGGCTCACGCGCGCGGCCGGAAGGTCGTGCTCGCGGACGAGCAGCAGGTCGGTGTCGAACGTCGACAGCACGAAGATCGAGATCCCGTCCGCCGCGAGCGGCCCGGCGAGCGACGCGAGCACCCCGGTCAGGGCGAAGTCGAGCGGCCCGCGCACGGCGAGTGTGCGGAACGGCCCTTCGGACGTCACATCGCCCGGGATCGCCGCCGCCGGGCAGACGATCGTGAGCTCGTCCGCGGTGCGGATCACGGCGCTCAGCGCCCCGCCGTGCGCCCAGCCGGGCACGTCGCCGGTCGGGGCCAGCCGCGCGACCGCCGAGCTGCCGGGCAGCACGTCGAGGTGGAGCGCCGCAGCCATCGCCGCGACGCTACCACCGCTGCTGCGAAGATCCGGTGCAAGCGACGACGGAGGCGATGATGGCGTGGGACTTCTCGACGGACCCGGAGTTCGAGCAGGAGCTCGAATGGATGCGGACGTTCGTCCGTGAGGAGATCTGGCCGATCGAGCCGCTCGTCGACGAACTGACGCAGGCGCAGCTCGACCGGATCTACGCCCCGCTGCAGGACCGCGTGAAGGAGCGCGGCCTGTGGGCTGCGCACCTGGACCCCGAGCTCGGCGGCCAGGGCTTCGGGCAGGTGAAGCTCGGCCTGATGCACGAGATCCTCGGCAGCTCGCCGCTCGCGCCGAACGCGTTCGGCAACCAGGCGCCCGACTCGGGCAACAGCGAGATCCTCGCGCTCGCGGGCACGCCGGAGCAGAAGGAGCGCTATCTGCAGCCGCTGCTGAGCGGAGACCTGAAGTCCGCGTTCAGCATGACCGAGCCGAACGCGGGCTCGGACCCGACGCTGCTGCGCACCCGCGCCGTGCGCGACGGCGACGAGTACGTCATCGACGGGCACAAGTGGTTCTCCAGCAACGCCTCGATCGCCGACTTCCTGATCGTCATGGCCGTCACCGACCCTGACGCGCGGCCGCACCAGCGCGCGTCGATGTTCCTCGTGCCGGTCGACACCCCGGGCGTGACGATCGTCCGCGACGTGCCGACGATGGAACACCCGGAGCCGAGCTACGGCAAGCTCGGGAACCACGCCGAGATCCTCTACGAGGGCGTGCGCGTCCCCGCGGACGCGCTGCTCGGCGAGCAGGGCGCCGGGTTCATGATCGCCCAGCACCGGCTCGTCCCGGGCCGCATCCACCACTGCATGCGCTGGCTCGGCGTCTCCGCACGCGCCTTCGACATGCTCTGCGAGTACGCGACCCACCGCTACGCCTTCGGCTCGGTCCTCGCCGACAAGCAGACGGTGCAGAACTGGGTCGCCGACTCCGCGGCGCAGATGCAGGCGGCGCGGCTGATGACGCTGCACGCGGCGTGGAAGATGGACACGCAGGGCGCGTCCGCCGCCCGGCAGGACGTGTCGCTGATCAAGTTCTTCGGCGCCGGCGTCATGCACGACGTGGTCGATCGCGCGCTGCAGATCCACGGCTCGCTCGGCTACTCGACCGACATGCCGATCGAGGCGATGTACCGCTACGCGCGCGCCGCCCGCTTCTACGACGGCCCGGACGAGGTGCACCGCGAGTCGGTCGCCCGCCGGATCCTGCGCGGCTACGAGCCGCCGGAGGGCGGTGTCCCGAGCGAGCACGTTCCCACGCGGCGCGAGGAGTCACGGCGCAAGTTCGCGGACGTGCTCGAAGCCGTGACGGCGAACGACTGAGCTGCGCGTGCGCGCTGCGCCGGCGATGGCAGCTGATCCCGACGACCGCGACGGGCGGGGCCGCCTGCCGGTCCGGCTGCTCGTCATCGTCCTCGCCGCGCAGCTGGCGGTGGCCGGCGTCGTCATCTTCTTCGCCGTCAACGGCTGGCCGTTCATCGGCGGTCACCCCGCGCACGAGGCGCAGGCGGCGCCGGATGTCCCCGCGCGGTTCCTGCCCGCGAAGGGCGACGGGGTCCCGACCCCGCGGGTCGACCGGTTCGACGCGGCGGCCGCGCTGGCGCTCGCGCGGCACCAGGTCCGCGCCTACGGCCCGCGCCCTGCCGGCTCGGCGCCCCTGAAGCGCCTCGCCGCCGATCTGCGCAGGCGCCTTCCGGAGGGCAGGCTCGAGCCGGTGCCCGGCCACCCCGGCCTGCGCAACGTGGTCGGCCGGATCCCGGGACGGCGGCCCGCGATCGTCCTCGGGGCGCACTACGACACCGTCGACACGCCCGCGGACTTCGTCGGCGCGAACGACGGCGCCGCGGGGACGGCCGCGCTGGTCGGCATCGCGGACGCCCTGCGCAGGGAGCGGCGGCCGCGGGGCGCGCGCGAGATCCGGTTCGCGCTGTTCGACGGTGAGGAGGCTCCTGCCGGCGCAAAGGACTTCCTGTCCGGCGGCCTCCGCGGTTCGCGCGCCTACGTCGCCGCGCACCGAGGCGTGGTCGGCGACATGGTGCTGCTCGACTACATCGGCAACCGCGGCCTGCAGCTGCCGCGTGAGGGAACCTCGGACGGCGCGCTCTGGAAGCGCCTGCGCGCGGCGGCCGGCCGGATCGGCACGCTGGCCGCGTTTCCGGCGGGACGGGAGACCCCGATCTACGACGACCACACGCCCTTCCTCGACGCCGGAATCCCGGCGATCGACCTGATCGACTGGGGCTACCCGTGGGTCCACGTGCGCGAGGACTCGCTCGACAAGCTCAGCGCGCGCAGCCTGGACGTGACCGGTGAGACGGTGCTCGAGCTGCTCCGGGCCGAGCGCAGCCGCTGACGGAGCACCGACGCGGCGAGTGCCTCGTACACTCGATGTGGACCTGATGGGACATGCACCCGAGAAGATCCTGCTCGCCGCTCCGCGCGGGTACTGCGCCGGCGTCGATCGCGCGGTGCAGACGGTCGAGCGCGCGCTCGAGCTGTATGGCGCGCCCGTGTACGTGCGCAAGGAGATCGTGCACAACAAGCACGTCGTCGAGCAGCTGCGCGACCGCGGTGCGGTCTTCGTCGAGGAGCTCGGCGACGCGATCCCCGAGGGCGCGGTCACCGTCTTCAGCGCACACGGCGTCTCGCCGGCCGTCCATGCCGACGCCGAGCGCCGCAACCTGCAGACGATCGACGCCACCTGCCCGCTCGTCACCAAGGTGCACCGCGAGGCCGTGAAGTTCGCGGGCGACGGTTACACGATCGTGCTGATCGGCCACGACGGCCATGAGGAGGTCGAGGGCACGATGGGGGAAGCGCCCGAGGCGATCGTCCTCGTCGAGACGGTCGCCGACGTCGACGCGCTCGAGGTCGCCGACCCGGACAAGCTCGCGTACATCTCGCAGACGACGCTCTCGGTCGACGAGACCCTCGCGATCATCACCCGGCTGCGCGAGCGGTTCCCGAACATCACGGGCCCGCGCACCGACGACATCTGTTACGCCACGACGAACCGCCAGGCGGCCGTCAAGCAGCTTGCGCCGCTGTGCGAGCTCGTGCTCGTGATCGGGTCACGCAACTCGTCGAACTCGAACCGGCTCGTCGAGGTCGCGCGCGAGCACGGCGCGGACTCCCACCTGATCGATCACGAGGAGCAGGTGGAGGAGGCCTGGCTCGAGGGCGTGAAGACCCTCGGGATCACGTCGGGCGCGAGCGCTCCGGAGGAGCTCGTCCAGCGACTCGTGCAGTCGTTCCGCGATCGCGGGACGACCGACGTCGAGGAGTTCGAGGTCGTCCAGGAGGACGTGCGCTTCATGCTCCCGAAGTCGATCCGCCTGGCGCTGGCGGCGCAGGCGGCCGGCTGAGCCAGTCGCGCAGTTCCTCGTCGTGCTCGCCGAGCCGCGGTGGGCGCATGCGGGGCAGGGCCGGGGTATCGCTGAGTCGCAGCGGTGACCGCGTGGTGCGCACGCCGTCGAGCTCGGCGACCGGCTCGAGGCCGAGCCGCTCGGCCAGCGCGAACGCCTCGCCGACGTCGTTGACGGGGCCGGCCGGCACACCCGCCGCGTTCAGCCTCTCAGCCCACGCGTCGGCCGTGTCGCCGGCGAACGCGGTCTCCAGTTCGGCGCCGAGTGCCGCGCGATTGCCGACCCGCTCCGCATTCGTCGCAAAGCGCGGGTCGGTCGCGAGCTCCGGGCGTCCGAGCACGGCGGAGAGCCGCTCGAAGATGGCGTCGTTGCCGCCGGCGAGCGCGATGTCGCGATCGGAGGCCCGGAACGTCTCGTACGGGGCGATCGACGGGTGGCGGTTCCCCGACCGGCCCGGAACGGCGCCGGTGTTCAGGAACGACGAGCCGAGGTTCAGCAGCGACGCGAGCGCGCTGTCCATCAGCGAGACCTCGACGTGCTGGCCGCTGCCCGACCGCTCGCGCGCCTGCAGCGCCGCGAGCGTGCCGATCGTCGCGTAGAGCCCGCTGAGCATGTCCGCGAGTGCCGTCCCGGGCTTGAGCGGCTGGCCGTCCGGCTGTCCGGTGATCGACATGTAGCCGCTCATCGCCTGTACGAGCAGGTCGTAGCCGGGAAGCCCGCGCGTCGCCTCGCCGGACCCGAACGCGCTGATCGAGGTGTAGACCACGCCGGGGTTGCGCTCGCGCACCGCGTCATAGCCGAGCCCGAGGCGATCCATCGCCCCGGGCCGGAACGACTCGAGCACGACGTCTGCGCGGGAACACAGCTCCCGTGCGAGCGCGTTGTCCGTCTCGTCCCGCAGGTCGAGCACCAGCGAGCGCTTGTTGCGGTTGAGGCCGAGGTAGTAGGTCGACCCCTCGTCGACGAAGGGCGGGCCCCACTGGCGGGTGTCGTCGCCCGTCCCGGGGCGCTCGACCTTGACCACCTCGGCGCCGAGATCGCCGAGCGTCTGCGTGCACAGCGGTCCGGCCAGCACGCGCGAGAAGTCGGCGACGAGCAGGCCCTGCAGAGCGGCGTCGGGCATGGGGCGGCAGGTTACGCTGCGCCCCCGCATGCGCACCCTCGTCATCAGCGACCTGCACCTCGGCTCGCGCCGGCCCGTCGACATCCTGCGGCGCCCGGAGCCCCTGGACGCGCTCTGCGCGTACATCACGGACGTCGATCGTCTCGTGCTGCTCGGCGACATCCTCGAGCTGCGCCACGGGCCGGCGCGCGAGGCGCTCGCGGCTGCGCAGCCCGTGTTCGAGGCGCTCGGCGCGGCGCTGCCAAACAAGGCCGAGGTCGTGATCACCGCGGGCAACCACGACTACCCGCTCGTGTCGCCGTGGCTCGCGGCGCGCGGCGCGCTCACCGAGCCGCCGCCGCTCGGGCTCGAGACGCGGACCGCCCCGGACGCCTCGCCGGCCACCCGCGCGATCGCCGGCTGGCTGGGCCCGAAGCAGACCATCAGCGTCGCCTATCCCGGCGTCTGGCTGCGCGACGACGTCTGGGCGACGCACGGGCACTACCTCGACCGGCTGATCACCGTCCCGACGTTCGAGCGGCTCGCCGCCGGCGGCATGGCGCGCGTCGTGGGGCGCCTTCCGGAGGACGGCACGCGCGTGACCAGCGAGGACTTCGAGGCCGCCCTCGCGCCGATGTACGCGTGGCTCGACCAGATCGCGAACGGGCGCGCCGCCGGCGGCCGCTGGGTCACGGGCGCGGCGACCGCCAAGGCCTGGTCGCTGCTGTCCGCCGACGGGCGGGCGCCGCTGCGCGGGCGCGCGCTCGCCGCGATGCTGCCGCTGGGCATCGCGGGCATCAATCTCGCGGGGCTCGGCCCGGTCAGCCACCGGCTCACGTCCGACGACCTGCGCGCCGCGAACATCGCCGCGATCTCAGGCGTCGTGCGGCTGCTCGGCGTCGATGCCGACCACGTGGTGTTCGGGCACACCCACTGCGCCGGCCCGCTCGACTGGATGGACCCCGCCGAGTGGCGGGTCGCCGGGACGCGGACCCAGCTCGTCAACACGGGGTGCTGGACGGAGGAGCCGCGGATCAACGCCAGCGAGCTGCGCAGCCCCTACCGGCCGGGGCGCGGGATCCTGGTGGAGGAGACGGGGCCGCCGCGGCTCGTCACGATCGCGGACGACCTCGGCCGCCGCCCGGACCACACCTACTGACGGCTACAGCGGAGCGAGCCCGGGCAGGAACGCGGTGATCAGCACCTCGAGGCCGGGCCCGGCCACGACGTCCACGGACCCCTGCTCGTGGCGCTCGTGATGAATGACGCGGTGCGCGCCGAGGCGGTCCAGCGCATGGGTCGTGCCGTTCACGATCACGGTCCCCGGCCGGTCCACGACGACCCAGACCTCGCCGGCGGCGTAGCTTCCGGCGTAGGCGCCGGCGACGTCGGCTGTCGGCACCACGATCGGGGCATCGTCGTCATCGGCGGGGTCGACGAGCGGTGTGCACGGCTCGTCGAGCTCGAGCAGCTCCTGGATCGCCCGCTCCGTCCCCGCATAGTCGCCCTCGCCGTGGTGCGTCTCGAACAGCTTCAGCGGCGGCGCGAAGAGATAGCGCGACGGCCAGCCGGGGGTGGCATACGCGCGCCAGAGCAGGAAGCCCGGATCGAGGGCGACCGGGTACGGGATCCCGAGGCGGGCGATGGCCGCGCGCACGAGAGCCTCGTCGTGGCCGGCGTCGAGCGCTGACGAGTGCACGCCGATCACGCGCAGGCCGGCTCCGGCGGAGGCGTAGCGCTCGTGCCAGGCGCGCAGGTAGGGGAGGGTGCGGTGCGAACTGGGGCGGCACACGTCCCAGAACTCGATCAGCACGGGGTGGCGAGCCTGCTGCGCGATGTGCAGCGGCGCGCTGTTCACCCACACCAGGTCCTTCGGGAATGGCGGCGCCGCGATCGTGTCGACGGGCGAGCGCATGAGAGGTCGGCGCGGGACGCTAGCATCGCGCTTCGGCGCCCGCCGAACCACCGAAACGCAGAGGGGATCAGCATGGACTTCTTCGCCGAGCTCGACGCCGTTCGCGAGCGCTGGAATGTGCTCGAGCACCCGTTCTACACCCGCTGGTCGGCCGGCGAGCTGACGCTCGACGAG